>Ga0302178_10004530_pt1 | contig 10074 bp, 7 predicted proteins | sample I_Palsa_E1_3_FD_198790 | JGI IMG/M metagenome (GOLD analysis project Ga0302178, IMG submission 198790) | Peat permafrost microbial communities from Stordalen Mire near Abisko, Sweden - I_Palsa_E1_3 | ecosystem: Environmental > Terrestrial > Soil > Palsa > Peat permafrost | place: Sweden: Abisko... | reverse complement strand
TATGACGCCGTGGGCGCCAGCCTGTTAGCGACCTTAGAACATTTTTCCGGGCCGGATTGGACGCCGGAACTGGCGGCCGACTGGACGTCAGCCTACGAGCTCGTCGCCTCCGTCATGACGACGGCGGCGCGTGCGGACGAACAGCTGCGGCCACCCTGGTGGCGGGGCACTGTCGTGGCCTACGAGCGGAGGGCGTTCGACGTCTCCGTGCTGTCCGTCCGCCCGGAGCCGCAGATGGACTACCTGCCGGGCCAGTCCGTGGCGATCGAGTCCCCGAGCCGCCCGAAGCTGTGGCGCTACTACTCCATGGCGAACGCGCCGCGTCGCGACGGGCTTCTGGAGTTCCATATCCGGCTGATCGACGGCGGCGCGGTGAGCATGGCGCTTACCAGCCCCGCGATCGCTGACACCGATCTCAGGCTGGGGCCTCCCGTCGGGGCTCTCACGCTGAGTCAGCCCGTCTCCGGCCGGGATCTCTTGCTCGTGGCGGGAAGTACCGGACTGGCCCCGCTGAAAGCCATCCTCGACCAGGTGACGGCTCTACCGCAGCCGCCGGGGGTGGACCTGTTCTTCGGCGCGCGGACTGCCGACGGACTGTATGACCTGGACAGCCTGGAGAAGATGGCCGCCCAGTACCAGTGGCTGACCATCACGCCCGCGGTGTCAGCCGGTTCTCGGTTCGTCGGCGAGACCGGCAGCCTCCCGGATGTGGTGGCCCGGCACGGCGATTGGTCAACCCGCGATGCCTACCTGGCCGGCCCGACCGAGATGGTCCAGGAAGCTGTCGCCCGGCTGGCTTCAGCAGGCATGGCGCAGGATCAGATACATATCGAGGATTTCGGGTGGAGCGAGCCTTGACAACAGCATGGTTCGATGAGGAGAGCAGGCTGACTCCCGAGGAGTTGCAGACCGTGACATTTCCTATGTCGCGGCTGGGGCGGCGTGGCTACGAAGAGGAGCCCGTCCAGGGATTCCTGCGCGCGGTGCACGCCGAGTTCGTGCGTCTGGTGAACGAGCGGACGTCTCTGTGGCAGGACGTTCAGCGGCTGCGCCGGCGGATTATCGCCGGAGAGGCCGGCGGGGATCCGGATGGGGTGCTCTTCGGTAAGGAAGACGCGCACATACACGCGGTGCGGATACTGTCAACCGCGCAAGTCACCGCCGACCGGTACGTGGCCGACGCCCAGGCTTACAGCAGCCGGGTAACCGAGGAGGCGAGGCTGCGCCGCGATGACATCATGCGCGAGGCCCAGCAGCACTCGGACATGCTCCTGGAAGACGCTCATACGAGGGCGCGCGAGGCGGCGGTTTCCGCGCTGAACGTCGCGCCGCCGCCGCAGACTGATCGCGAGCGGCAGGCCGCGCAGGCCGAACTGGCGTATCTGCGGACCTACAGCGACGTCTACCGGGCACACCTGCGGGCTTACACCGAGGGTGTCCTGCGCGGTATCGAGGAGTGGGAGCGCAAGGAAGCAGCCTCACTCCAGGATAGGCCGCAGGGGCACACCGATCGCCGGAGCATCGGGCACTGATGGCGCGGGCCCCCCGCTTACCATCGCGGAAGCCAGGGCGACTTCACCATGGCGGGCGCCGGGTGGCGGTAGAAGTTCGGTGCCTTGTCGAAATCCTGGTAAGTCCGGTGGAACACCGGGGTAGCGGAAGACGCGGCAGGCGGCACGATCCAGGTCCAGTCCGCCGGGCACGCCCGGCCCTGCCGCTCTTCCCGTTCCATGTGCTGGAGAAAGCGAACCGATTCGGTGTGATGATCGGAGATCGTTACCCCGGCGGTGCTGAACGAATGCAGGACCGCGAGGTTGAGCTCGGTCATCGCCTTGTCTTTCCACAAGTTCCGGTCGCTGGCCGTGGAAAGGCCCATGTGCCTGGCGATCACCGGCAGCTGGTCGTACCGGCCGGTGTCGCCGAGGTCCCGAGACCCGATCTCCGTGCACATGTACCAGCCGTTGAATGGCGCGGCGGGGTAACAGACGCCGCCGACGTCCAGGTACATGTCGCTGATCACTGGCACGGAGTACCACCGCAGCCCGAGGTCGGCGAACCAGCCGAACTCCGGATGCCTGATGATCACCTCGAGTACCGCGTCGGCGGGCAGCTCGTGCAGCGTGAGAGGCGCGCCGGCCTCCTGCACGAGCAGGGGGAGGATGTCGAACCGGCCGGCCGGCTGGCCGCCCGGCCAGCCGAGGTAGCGGGCAAGGCGGGTGACGTCCGCGTTCGCCGGGTCACCGATGACGGCGCCGTCGGCGGTCTGGTAACCCGCATACCGGGCCAGCTGCGAGTTGAGGATCCGCGGGCCTGGCCGGTCCGGCGTGTCCGGCGCGAATACAGTGATCACCGGCCGGATCCGGCCGCCGTTCGTTGCCTCCCGCAGGTGCTCGATCGACTCGGCGGCGATGTCCGGTGCCGCAGTGACCTCGCGGCGGTCGCGCACCCGCAGGCTCTGCCAGTACAGTCGCCCGATACACCGCGAGCTGTTCCGCCAGGCGACACGCGCGCCGAATGTCAGCTCATCCGGAGTGTGCCGGTAGGTGCCCGTCGTCTCGATCTCGCGGCGGACGTGCCGGAGCCGCCTGTCGGGCGGCCCCGCGCGATTCTCGGCGTGGAACAGCGTGATGAACCGCTCGGCGCTGACCCACAGGCTGTCAATGGCGAACGAGTCATCGCCCGCCAAGGACCGCCCGGCAGGAGGCACGCCCAGGCCGGCGGCGAAGCCGGTCTCGGTTTCGTCCACCGCCACCGGGCAGGCCTGGAAAGACGGGAACACGGCGGGCTCGCTGCCCGGTTCCTGGCCGTGGGCGCGGCCGCGCGGCCGGCCGCGACCAGGAATACGCCAGCGAGAATCCGGAAGAATCCGACCCTGGTTCAGACCCACGGAGACCTCCCCGGGCAGTGCAAATCGCGGTCTAGGTTGGCCCTGCCGGGCAGCGCGCTCGCGCGCGTCAGCCCGTGTATCGACTCCCGCATTAATAGCCGCCCTTCCGCAGATGGCAGCCGGCGGCCTCCGCTGCCGGGAACTGTGCCACAAGCGTGCGCTACCAGCCCGGACGTTCGTATTGCACTCGCCTTGACGGCTACCTTGCACCCCAGGTCACAGACGCAAGCCGGATGTGCTCAGGGGCCGGCCAGCCGGGCTCCGGGCGGAACTCCCGCACCCGCGTACCGAACTCAGCGTCCGTCGCGGCAACAGGGCTAAGGGGTAAGTGCCCAGGCATACCGGGCGGATAAACCGGGCCTGGCGCGGGCAGCTTCCAGCGCCGCGGCCTCGTCGTGTCCGGACCCGTCGCGGGCCAGCGGCACCAGTGACTCCGCCATCGCGGACGGCCAGCGGCTGCACGCCGGGCTAGGAAATGCGGCGGTCGGAGGCGGGGCTCATGGTCTCTATGCGTATCCGCGCAGACTCTGCCTCTGGCACGCCGAGCCGTTCAAAGATGTCCAGCGCCTGCCTGAATACGATCCGCGCAGCATAGGGCCGCTGCGTGTTGAACGTCGATTCTGCGATCCCTTCGAGGATCTTGGCCTCCTCGTATGGGTCACCGATCTCCCTGGCCAGCCGGAGAGCGGTGTGGTAATGATCAAACGCCTCGCCATGCTGGCCAGATCCGCGACGCACGTCGGCTATCCTGCGAAGCGCGATCACCTGCTGGGACAAATTCCCGATCTCCTCAGCGATCAGTCTCGCCTTCTGGTGATGGATCAGCGCCTCGTCGTAGCACTCCGCGCTTTGATAAATGGCGCCAATGTCATTGAGCACATCGGCTTCATTCGGCAGATCGCCGATATCACGGTATATGGCGAGCGCCCGCCGGAAAGCAGTAAGCCCTTCTTCGTAACTGCCCTTATAATGGTGGACGCCTCCGATGTTATGATACAGAATCGCTTCGTTCTGCGCTCCGCCTATCTCGCTAAATATTTCCAGTGACTTTTGGTAGTCTTCGAGCGCATCTCTATGATAACCGCAATACAGTTGCATCCTTCCTAGGTTGTTGAGGGTTTTAGCCTCGCCGCGCCTGTCGCCGACGTCACGGTAGAACGAGAGCGCTTCACGGAGGTGACCCATTGCGTCGGGGTAGCGCCCGAGGTGCCAGCAGGCGATCCCGGAATGACTCAATGTAGTGGCCACGCCGTGCTGGTCCGCGGCGTCGTGGTACAGAATCCTTGCCTCGCGGAAATAGGCGAGGGCCTCACGGGAACGGGCCGCACGCTGGTGGGCCATGCCTATCTGGTCGAGGGCCTCGGCTTCGCCCCGCCGGTCGGCCAGCGACCGGTAGATTGCCGCGGCGTCCTCTGCTAGGGGAAGTGTCGCCTCGTGCCGGCCCGTCTGCTGGCTCACCACGCTGAGTTCCAGTGACGCCTGCGCGATCATGGCAGGATCGGCGACGTCACGGCAGGCCTGCAGGGCCAGCGTGTGGGACGCGATTGCCTCGTCCCAGTACGCCCTGATCTCCACGAAGTCGGCAAGCACGTGGGTGAGATCGGCGCACTTCCGCTTCCATTCGTGCCTGCCCGCGTGCTGCGCGGCCCGCAGGATGTTGCGCCATTCCGATTCCAGCCACCCTGCCGCGTCTTCCTGCGTGCCTAATGCTGGGCTCGCGGCTGGCAGGTGGGTGACCGACACGGGCATCCGGCGCCGGAACGGATGAAGCACCCGGTCAGCCTTATCGGCTGTGTGCAGATAGTAGTCAAGGAGCCTGGCGACTGCCTGCCGCTGCTCCGGCTCGGGGTCATCACGGGCGGCGCGCACGGCCGCGTATCCGCGGATGAGGTCGTGGAAACGGAACTGATCGGCTGGGGCTCGTGCCAGCAAGTGATGATCGAGCAGAGCAGCGAGGGCTTTTTCTGCTTCGGCGAGAGTGCAGCCGCCCAGGGCCGCCGCAGCTTGGAGGCTGACATAAGCGCAGGGGCTCACGCCCAGTCGTCGGAAGAACCGCTGGTGGTCGGGTTCCAGCGCACGGTAGGACAGGTCGAAGGCAGACATCACTTCCGGGCTTGCCGCGCCTGTGCCGCCAAGCTGAGCGGGCGACCGCGACAGTTCCTCGATCAGGTCGGCGAGCGCAGGCGGGTCGTCTCGCGCGAGCCTGCCGGCGGTGAGCTGGATAGCGAGCGGCAAGCGCCCGCACAGTCCCACGGCCGTGGCGACCTTATCCTCGTCCTGCGCCCTGGCTTGCCCCGCGATCCGCCTGAACAGCGCGATCGCGTCGTCGGTGGACAGCGCATCGAGGGTCAGCGTGCGGGCGCCCTCAAGGTCGGGAAGCCTGCGCCGGGCGGTGATCAAGATCAGGCACTGGCCTGCCACCGGCAGGAGCGGGCGGATCTGGTCAAAGCCGGCAGCGTCGTCGAGAATCACCACGGCGCGACGGCGGCCCAGCTGGGCTTGCCACAGCGCGGCGCGCTCGCCGATCGTGTCAGGTATCTGCATCGCCGGCACGTTGAGCATCCGGAGCAGGCGCTGCAGTGCCTCGGCTGGGTCGAGCGAGGGACGCCCGGGGTCGTGGGTATGAAAGTCGAGGTAGAGCATCCCGTCCGGGTACTGGCCGGAGACGATGCGCGCGGCGCGGACCGCCAGCGCGGTCTTTCCCACGCCGGGCATGCCCTCGATGACGCTGACCCGGAAGGCGTCGCCGTGCTCCCCGGTGAGCAGCCCGAGTTCCTCGCTGCGGCCCACAAATTCCGCCGTCTCGGGCGGAAGGGTGTCTGGCCGTGACACCCGGCCAAGACGTTGGCCGGCGGTCCTTACGGCAAGCTGGGGGTCACGGCGCAGGATGCGCTGATGGAGTTCGGACAGCACTGGCCCCGGTTCTGTGCCCTGCTCATTGATAAGGCGGCTGCGGGTTTCCCGGTAGAGGCTCAGTGCGTCACCCGGCCTGCCGTTCCAGTAAAGAGCCGCCATCTGGTGGGCGATGAATGTCTCATCCAGCGGGTACTGAGCCAGCAGGTGGTGAAGCTCCCCTACCAGGTCGGCCTGCCGGCCCAGCTCCAGCTCGCACTCGACGCGCTCCAGGATGGCAGCCCGGCGCTCCTCTTCGAGACTGTCACGCATCCGCGCCACCCAGTCGCCGCGGATCCCTGCCAGCGCCTGGCCGCGCCAGAGCCCGTCCGCCTCGCGCAGCAGCGAGGCCGCATGATCGTAGTCGCCGGTTGCGGCCAGCGCGCCCGCTTGCCGGCGCAATCGGCGGAACTGATGCAGGTCGACCGCCTCAGGATCGACGTCGAGTACGTAACCTCTCGCGCGCCCGGCCAGCCGTACGCTATCGCCCAGAGCCTGCCGGAGTGACGCTCGAAGCCGGGCGATGTAGACCGAGAGGCTCTCTCGGGCTTTTGGCGGAGGCCGGGTGTCCCACAGTCTGTCAATGAGGGCCTCAGCCGGCACTATCGTGCGCGGCGTCAATAGGAGGATGGCCAGGACACACCGCGCCCTGGCCGGCCCAAGATCACTTTGCTGCCCGGCCGACCAAAGCTCAATCGGCCCGAGTGCCCGGAATTCCATGATCGCTTTGCATTTTCTACCGCCTGTGGACAAGGTCGCAGCTGGTACCTGAAGGAGATGTACGGAAACATCCCGCCACGTTAATACCCGCTGTGGGCAGTTCTCACTCTAATCCTGGGATAATTAGCCATAATGAAGAAATGATCATGCTCCTTCGTTTTGCAGGGATGCAATGAAATTTGCACCGCATTTTTCATGCCTCTCATTGTCGGCCGACAACGCCATATGGAATAGCGTATTTGCATAATGACTGGGACTGGCTATGGCCGTCAATGGTGAGTGAGAACCGGTGCTGTATAGGCTGGCGTGGCGCGATACGGCTAGTGAGGTTTCAGTTGCTTACAGGGGCCGGGGAAGCTCCTGGTAGAAGAAGTAGTGCCCAGTACTACTCCAGCCCTTGATCGTCATTGTCCGCGGGCGCACCGCGTCCAGCCCGTCGGCTCTCGGCGGCGGCGTGGTCGGCGCCGGGCGGAGTGGTCGCCGCCGGCGGCGAAAGGCGATCGGGTTCCGGCGAGGGCATGCTCCCGCGGCACCTGGATAACCCTTGCAGCGGGCCACCTCGCGGCGTTGCCTGGCGGCGATGATCGGCGCGGTGCTGCCGCAGTTCGCCCGGCTGCTTCAGCGCGGCGGCGCGCGCGGCGGCGGCCTGCCCTTGGGCAGGGGATGCGCTCATTCCGTCAGCCACGTGCCGTCTGCCGGGCACTTATGCAGGTGACCAGCGGCTGACCGCCATCAACTGCATGGCACACCCGATGACGGTAGCCACGGACGATACCAAGGACGCGTGGCAGGATGTCGCCCGGATTGGTCCGAATGCCATATCCCGAGAGGGATTCTGGTGTAATTTCTTCTTCCTAGAGACTCTGCTTTCTAAGTTACCGATGAGGGGATCTTCCCGATGAAGACTCATATGTCGTTACCGCAGGTCAGCATGCGGACCAGCGGATCGGCGGGCATCGCGCCCCGTGCACCGTCGACTGGGACCGTTCGCGCTTGGGCGAGGCGCGGGATTCTCGTTCTGACTCTCGTGCTATGCAGTCTCGGCGCCGCAGCGTGGGCATCGCCGGGGCACGGCAGCACTGGCCATGTCCAGGCGAGCGCACATCAGCCGGCGAATAATCTCGCGCTCTTGGCGGAGGGTGACTCGATAAGCTCCGGGCAGACCAACAGATTGCCCTGGATGTATTGACCCAGGATCATGTCCTGGTGGTATGCACCCTGGATCTCTTCACGCCGCATGGTCGCCTTTCCGCCTGCTTCCCATTCCTGCTATACGAGGGGCCGGCATATCCAAACGCCATGACCTCCAGCGGCATGATGACTGTCCCTTTCGCAGCTAAAGGGTGCCGGTGCGGTGCTGCTCGCGGTGATCCTCAGTCCTGTCGTGACAGCACCGGCAGGACGCCGGTTAACGAGCGAGCTTGCCGATCTTGCCGGTCCGGCGCTCCGGACCGCTCATGTGCCCTGCCCCGTTGCCGGTCGCCGGGCCGCCGGTTCGATGCTGTTCCTTTCAGGGCGGCTCGGGAGCCAGGGCGGCTCGGGAGCCAGGGCGGCGAGAGCCTGGCGGGCGTGCGCTCCTCCCCGCGTGCGCTGGCCGATGATCGTGGCGCGCCCGGTTTGCCGCAGGTCATAGGCGAGCTGCTCGCCGCCGGAGAAGGTCGCGGGGCCGGTAAAGCACGTAGACAGCCATGTCGCCATGCCCGGTTCCCCGCCGAGGCAGTTGCGCACGTCGATGATCAGGGCCTCAGCGGGCGCCACCAGGCTCATCGCGGCCGCCATCGCATCGCCGCAGATTCCCACCGGGAACAGCACCGGCTGGAAATCCAGGCAGCCCACGTTTCCGGGTAGCCACTCAACGCGAGCGACGCCGCACCCGGTCCGGGAAGCCCGGCGTGCCATCGCGGCGTAGTCCGCGGAGTCGTCGCCGTGCTCCTTCTCAGGAAGATCACCGCCATGCTCACCGCGCTCGCCGGCGATACCGAGGAAGCCGCTGAAGACCAGCCGCGCTACGGACTTCTGCTGGGCCTCTATCAGCAACCCTGGCCACCCGCCGCAGCCAAGGCCGAAGATGCTCGTTAAACCGCTCGGCATTCCGTTGCCGGGTCGATGCGCGGCCGGCGGAGCCGACCCAGGATGCTGCCTTGGCGCCGAAAGTCTCGACTACGGGGTGATCGCCCCGCCGGCCGCGGCAAGGCCGGGCACGAGCCTCCTTGCGTTGTCCGCGTAAACCCGTCCCAGGACGTCGGCTGGAAGGTCCAGAGCCGAGATCTGCCAGCGGCCGGAACCCGGTGGGTCATCGGGAGAATACGGAAAGCACTCGTCCGATGTTTGCATGAATCGGAAGTAGATCTGGTAGGCAGCCCGGTTGGGCGGGATCTCGTCCGTGCCGAACAGCACCCGGTCCGGATGCCTAAGGATCAGGGCCCGGGTGGCCCTGGGCTGGCGGCCGAGTTCCGCGATGCGGGCGGCAATGTCGATATGGAAGTTCGCGTAGTTTTCCAGCATTCTGCTCACCCAGGCGAGATCTTCCGCATAACAGCCGACATGGACTCCGATGAACATCGTCGCAGGATGTGCGGCGACGACCGTCTCGAGTGCCGCGAGAAGGCGATCGAAGCCGGGATACATGGGGCCGCAGAAAGACCAGTCGGGGCGCGCTAGCAGCTCCTCGAGGCGCTCGTTGCGCTGGTCCACCGGGTCGAAGAAGGCCACCGGGTCGGCGGTATGTATGGCGACGGGTACCCCGAGCCGCCCCGCGGCGTCCCACAGCGCATCCAGTCTCGGATCATCGGGCAGTACGAGCCTGTCGCCGGCGTCTCGGACGCGAAGGCCGAGGTCCTTCCACACCTTCAGGCCACGGGCGCCCGCTGACACGGACCGTTCGAGGCTGCCGGCGAGCCTGCTCTCAACGCCTGGGTCCTGCAGCATGTCCCAGTCGACATGGCAGAAGCTGGCGAATCGGCCGGGGTGGCGCCGGTCGTACCGATCGAGGTTTGCCTCCAGCTCGTCGCCCCATCGGCCGTCGAGGTTGACGACGGCGGTGATGTTGCAGGAGTCCATGAGCCGCACAAGCGCCGCTACGTCCGGGACGGCCCAGCGCCCATCGGTGAGCCAGCGTCCGAGATGAGCGTGCGCGTCGACGGCCGGCCAGCTCGCTGCTGGAACGGTGGTCTGTGCCAGCCGCAGACGGGAGTACGGGCGATACTCGGCCAGCGGCAGCTCGGACAGCGGCAGCTCGGACAGTGGCGGACCCTCGTCGGCCGGCATCGACTGCTCCTACGCGGGCGGGCAAGACGCTTGCTCATCCTGCCCGGCTTCCCGGCAATAATTCTAGTCGGCGGCCATGTGCGCGCTATCCGGCGCCGGTCCCGCGCTACGCAGTGGCCTTTCACGGTGCCGCCGGGGCGGACGCAAGGTGTCCACACGGAGTCCGGCTGCTGAGGTGATAACGATGAAGCGCCGCGCACGACCGGCACGCCTGGCGTAGTTACGCAGCTGTGATTTACTCCACATAACCGTCCACAGCCTGTGGGTAACCTTGCTAAAGGCGCTGTAAGGACCGCACGGCAATATCC
>Ga0302178_10004529_pt1 | contig 10076 bp, 10 predicted proteins | sample I_Palsa_E1_3_FD_198790 | JGI IMG/M metagenome (GOLD analysis project Ga0302178, IMG submission 198790) | Peat permafrost microbial communities from Stordalen Mire near Abisko, Sweden - I_Palsa_E1_3 | ecosystem: Environmental > Terrestrial > Soil > Palsa > Peat permafrost | place: Sweden... | reverse complement strand
CGCCGTCGCACAGTCGGGCTGCGATGTCCCTCGTTCACTTCGTGCTGTCCTCCGCCCGCAACCTCGTGACAGATCTAAGTCAAGCGGCGTAATTTGCAGCGTTGTAAGTTGAGGCGCTACTAGAAACGCAGTGCACATAATCGCATACCGCAAGTCTCACCGCGACTCATCACCGAGCGACTATGCGGGCACCCCCCGGAGGACCGCTATGTGCCAGCACAGGCTGCTGCCCACCGCAGACTGCTCCGCCGCCTGTGAGCAGTCTTTCGCCGGTCGGCCCAGCCAGGTCCGTGACGCGCGCGCATTAATTGCCCAGTTCGTTGAAGGCTGCCCGGGCGCTGGGGACACGATCTTGCTCATCAGCGAGCTGTGCGCCAATGCCATCACGCATTCAGCCAGTGGCCAGCCTGGCGGAACCTTCACCGTCCGCATCCAACGCTGCGGCACCACCTGCATATGCGCCGAAGTCGAAGACCAGAGCAGCGGCTGGGACGGAAACGTCGGTATTGCAGAGCCGCCGCACGGATTGTTCCTGCTGCGGGAACTATCTTCCGCCTGCGGCACTCGCCGGGGCGAGGAGGGCTGGATCACGTGGTTCACCATCGCTGGCCCAGCCGGTTCCGCGCAGCCACCGCAGCCGTGATCACCCTGCATACGGCGCTCACGGCCGCGCGCCAGACGCTGGCCACGGTCACCGAACGGGCCGAACGGGCCGAACGGCAGGGCTACTACTCCGGGGCCCGGACCGACATCATCAACTCGCATTCCGAGCTGCGCGCCGCCCTCGATCTGCTCATCAAGGCCGCCGAGCATGAGCACGCAGCGCCAATCACCCGGGGCCCTGGCCCGGCGACGGGGTAACCAGCCAAAGCACCAGGCCCGGGAACTCTCTGCCGAGGGGGCATCCCGGGCCGGCCAGGAACAGCGCCCAGCCGGGCGAACTCAGAGCCACGGACGTGCCGTAAAGCGGGCCGCGTCCGTCTGTTACCAGGGCACCACCCCGGCGTCGTCGAAGAACGCGCCGGTTGGGCCGTCGTCGGGCAGGGTCGCGAGCCGGATCGCGATCGCCGCGCCCTGTTCGGGGGTACGGACGCCGCGGAAGCCGTTGAGGTCGGTCGCCGTGAAGCCGGGGCAGGCGGCGTTGATCAGGATGCTGGTGTCGCGCAGCTCCTTGGCGTACTGGATGGTGACGGCGTTGAGGAACGTCTTCGACGCCGCGTAGGCGGCGGAAATCGGGCCCGTCTCGACGCCGGGAGTGGTCTGCAGGGCAAGTGAGCCGACCCTGCTGGACATGTTCACGATCCGGGGCGACGCCGAGCGGCGCAGCAGCGGCAGCATCGCGTTGGTGACGCGGATGACGCCGATCACGTTGGTTTCGACGGCCGCCCGCACCGTTGCGGGGTCGACGGTGGTGGGCGTCTGCGGCATGCCGCCGGTTATCCCGGCGTTGTTGACGAGCACGTCGAGGCGGCCGGCGCGCTCCTCGACCAGCCGCGCCGCGGCGGCCACGCTCGCGTCGTCGGTCACGTCGAGCGGCACGCCGAACGCGTCAGCGCCGTCCGCGCGCAGCTTCTGCACGGCGGCTTCCCGGCGCTGCTCGTCCCGGGCGCCGACGCCGACGCTCCAGCCGAGGGCGCCCAGGCCGGCCGCGATCTCGTACCCAATGCCCTTGTTCGCGCCGGTGACCAGCGCGATCGTCTGTCCGCTCATGCATCCATTTTGTCCGTGCCCCCGGCGGGGCGTCCAACACCGTCTGGGTGCGCACCGATCTCCCGGGTATCGATGCAGGTCACCGGCTCCCTCGTCATCCCCGCCGCCTGCCTCCGGCAGCGCGGCACGGACCACCCCGCCATACCCTGGCGGGGTCGAGACACGGGAGCTGCTGTACTTCGTTGCCGTCGCCGAGGAGCGTCCCTTTCACGGCGAACGGCCCTTGCGTTTTGTGCCTCGGACCTGAGGGACGCATGTCGGGCCCTGCTGCAACCGACCTTGACACCGGGCGATTCGGGCTGGTCCTCATGTTTCGCCTCGGCCGGCCTGTCATCATTCTCGGATGGCTGACGAATCCGGCCGCGATTTCCTGCCAGCCCGTACTGGGGCTCCACCGGGACAGCCTAGAGCCGGGCAGGTAGCGCTGGTAACTGGCGGTTCAGCCGGCCTCGGCCTGGCGATTGGCGGGGCTGGTACCGCATGAGCCGGGCAGCAGCGCCGCAGGAATCAGCGCAGGTCGGGACACCCCCGTCAGTGACGACGACGGCGGCCTGCGCATAGCGGGCCCGCACCCGCTCGCGGACCCGTTCCAGATCGCCGGGCCCGGTCATGGCGGCGGGCAGCCGATGAGGGCACCGAGGCTGGCCAGTGCTTGGGTGCGGGCCCGGTAGTAGACCCAGACGCCGCGTTTCTCCCGCTCGACCAGCCCCGCATCATGAAGCACCTTCAGGTGGTGGCTGATCGTCGGCTGAGACAGGTCAAAGGCGTCGTTCAGATCGCAGACGCATGCCTCACCGCCGGGATGGGAGGCGACCAGCGACATCAGCCGCAGCCGGACCGGATCAGCCAGGGCCTTCAGCAGCGGCGCGACCTGTTCGGCCTGCCCGGCTGACAGTGGCCCAGCCGACAGCGGAGAGCAGCACGCGGCCGTATCCGCCGGGCTCAGCACCTCCAGGGAAATTGACATAGGTCTATATTGACAGACCCCGATGTCTCGTGGCAAGCTCGGCTGCAGGCCTCGGTCGCGCCCTGCTGCTGACCAAACCCGCAGACGATGACGGATTGAGTGAGATGACGCCGGGCCGGCAGCCCGCTGATGACCGGGTGTCCACGGAAAGGCCACGCTCATGACCGATGTCCCGCAGGTGCTGTTCGTCTGCGTCCACAACGCCGGCCGGTCCCAGATGGCCGCGGTCCTGCTCGACCACGAGGCCCACGGGCAAGTGCGGGTCATGTCGGCGGGATCGCAGCCCGCCAGCGAGATCAACCCCGCCGTCATTCAGGCCATGGCCGAAACCGGCCTCGACCTGTCCCGAGAGTTCCCCAAGCCGCTCACCAGCGACCAGGTCCAAGCCGCCGACATCATCATCACTATGGGCTGCGGCGACGCCTGCCCCGTCTACCCCGGCAAGCGCTATCTCGACTGGGACCTACCCGATCCCGCCGGGCTTCCCCCGGAACAAGTCCGCCCCATCCGCGACGAAATCCAGCGCCGCGTACGTCAGCTGATCGCCGAACTGAATCTGTCAGCCGGCTCCTAACCGGCACTGCGGAGAGCGGATGAACACCCGCACGGGACACGTTGCCCACCGATCCGGCGGAAAGCCACCGGGATCGGTGGGCGAGCGGGCTTGAGCGCTACTTGCTGAGGTAGGGGCGGAGGAGGGCCAGGTCGGGGCCGCTGAGGCGGTCGTTGGCGGTCGCGGCCTGGTGCCAGTGCGGGTAGATCAGGTCAGGCTTGCTCACCTCGTCCAGGGCGCCGCGCTCCTCGCTGGACAGCACCAGGTCCGCGGAGGCCAGGTTGTCGGCCAGCTGATCGTCGGTGCGCGCGCCGACGATCACGGACGTCACGCCGGGGCGGCTGCGCAGCCAGGCCAGTGCGACCTGGGCGGCCGAGACCCCATGGGCCTTGGCGATGTCGATGAGGACCTCGATCGTGTCGTAGAGCCGGTCCTCGTTGCGCACGGGGGGCTCGTTCCACTCCTCGCTGAGGTGGCGCGAGTTCTCCGGCTGCTCGGCGTCCCGGCGGAACTTACCGGACAGCAGGCCGCCGGCCAGCGGGCTCCAGATGAGGACACCGAGGCCCTGGTCGAGGGCCACCGGGATCAGCTCGTACTCGGCGTCACGCGCCTCCAGGGAGTAGTAGATCTGCTCGGCCACGAACCGCTGATAGCCCCGGGCGTCCGCCGCGGCCAGCGCCTTCATGAGCTGCCAGCCCGAGTAGTTGGACGCACCCAGGTAGCGCACCTTGCCCGACTGCACCAGTGAGTCGAGGGCGGACAGCGTCTCCTCCACTGGCGTCTGGCCGTCCCACTCGTGCACGTGGTAGATGTCGATGTGGTCGGTGCCCAGCCGGCGCAGGCTCGCCTCGGCCCCGCTCAGGATGTGATGCCGGGATAGGCCGGCGTCGTTCGGGCCGTCGCCCATCGCCATCCGCACCTTGGTCGACAGCAGCAGCTCGTCGCGCTTGCCCTTGATCGCCTCCCCGACCATCTCCTCGGCTGTGCCCTGGGAGTAGACATCCGCCGTGTCGATCAGGTTCACCCCGGCGTCCAGGGCCATGTCGATCTGGCGCCGCGCGCCCGCGACGTCAGTCGAGCCGACCGCGCCGAACCCGCCCTTGCCGCCGAACGTCATCGTGCCAATGGTCAGCGTCGAGACCCGGAGGCCGCTCCGGCCAAGCTGACGGTATTCCATGCTGAAACCCCTCTCGCAGCGTCGTCTGTGGTGTCTTTAGACAACTTACGGTGGCGGCGGGTCAGTGCCGGGCAGGGGCCGGCTGGTGGCTCCCGTACACCCGGTACGGTTCCAGGTCGGCCCACTTCACCTCCACGCCGAGGCCGGGCTGATCGGGATCGGGGGTGCAGGGCGCCGCCTTCAGGACGCAGCACGCCGTCGAAGGCCACGTCCTCGATGCGGACATGGGTATGGAAGTACTCCAGGTGCCGGGCCTTCGGCACGCCGCAGAAGGCGTGCGAGCTGACCGTCGGCGCGCAGTGCGCGGACAGCTCCACCTGATGCGCCTCGGCCAGGCCGCCGACCTGCAGCAGGCCGGTGATCCCCCCGCACCGCGTGACGTCGGCCTGCAGGCAGTCCACGGCCCCCGCGTTCAGCAGCGCCGCGAAGTCGGGCAGCACGTAGCCGTATTCACCGGCCGTGATGTCGAGCCCGGCAGGCCCGCGGTCCCGCAGCAGCCGCAGGCCCTCGGGGTCCTGCGAGCTGACCGGCTCCTCGAACCAGCACACTCCCCAGTCGTGGGCGAACCGGTCCGCCCAGTACAGCGCGCTCTTGCGGGTCAGGGCGCCGTTGGCGTCGGTGAACAGCTGAACGTCATCGCCGGCCTCCTTGCGCACGGCCGTCAGCCGCGCCGGGTCCTGGTCCGGGTGGCGGGAGGTCTTGATTTTCATCCGGGTAAGCCCCTGCGCCGCCCAGTCACTGATCTGCTCGCACAGCCGCGGCAGCGGGTAGTTGGTGAAGCCGCCGCTGCCGTAGATGAGGACCCGGTCGCGGAAGGCGGGCAGCACCCGGTACAGCGGCTGGCCCAGCAGCCGGGCCTTGAGGTCCCACAGCGCGATGTCGACCGCGGATGTGGCCATCGCGCCCACTCCGGGCTGCCCGGCGTTACGGAGCTGGACCGACATCTCGCGCCAGGCGATCGGCGGGGACAGCGCATCGGCACCGGTGACGACGCCGGCCAGTTTGGTCCCGGCCAGCATGGCGGCGGACACGTCGCCGTAGGTGTAGCCGATCCCGGTCTGCCCGCCGGTGCGCGCCTCGACCAGAATGATGACCGTAGAAGACCAGGTCAGCGTCCCATCTTGTTCTTTGCCGTCCGGCCCATCGGTGGGGAACTCGAACGCGTGCACCGTTACGCTCTCGACCGGGATCATGCTCATCCCGCTACCCACTGGACGGCGGCCAAACGCCCGGCAGCCGTCAGCGGGAGCGCCATCACCGGCATCCGGGACGTCCCAGCATCCGCCGGCGTGTCGCCGCGCTTATTGCGGGTACCCGGGCACATGTGGCCCGCCGGCTCGGCCTGGGCCAAGATCCGCCTCGGGGCACCCCGGGCGGGAGGGGAACGCATTGCTCAGCTACTTTCTCGCGGTGCTGGCGGCGTGCGCCAACGCGACCTCATCGGTGCTGCAGCGCAAGGCCAACAAGGAGATCCCGCAGAAAGAGAACCTGAGCTGGAAGCTGATCCGGAGCCTGCTGCACCAGCCGGTCTGGTTCTTCGGGATCCTTGCCATCACGGTGGGCTTCCTGCTCCAGGCCTCCGCGCTGGGCGCGGGGGAGCTGGCCGTCGTCGAGCCCGTCCTGGTGCTGGAGCTGCCGTTCACGCTGATCCTCGCGTCCCGGGTGTTCAAGTCCGGCATGGGGCCACAGGAATGGGGCTCGATACTGGCGATGACGGCGGGCCTCGCGGGCCTGCTCTACTTCCTCTCCCCCACCGCCGGCCGGTCGGACGAGGTACGCCTGTACATCTGGCTGATCGGCATCGGGGCGAACCTGGCGCTGGTCGGGGTGCTGGTCCTCTGGGGGCGGCGGGGGCCGGCCGGGCGGGGCGGCGGCAGCCAGGGCAGCAGCGCCCACCAGGCGGCGGTCTTCGGGATTGCCGGCGGATCGGCCTTCGGGCTGACCGCGGCCCTGATGAAGGGGATGACCACGTACTTCTCGCAGGGCGGATTCGGGGCGATATTCACCAGCTGGCAGCTGTACGCGATGGTGGCCTCCGGGGTGCTCGGCATGTTCCTGGTGCAGTCGGCGCTGAACGCGGGAAAGCTCATCGCCGCCCAGCCCGGCCTCACCCTGTCCGACCCGATCATCTCGATCCTGTGGGGCGTGCTCGCGTTTCACGAGAGGGTGCACGGCGGGCCGATCCACCTGCTGATGGCGGCGCTCAGCACCGTCGTGCTCGCCGCCGCGGTGGTGGCCCTGACCCGGTCTCCGCTGCTTTCGGATGATCAGCAGGGAACGCAGGATGGCCAGAGCAGGCGCCGGCCGGGAGACCGGCCGCAGAGCGAGTCCCCCCACCCCGCGCGGAGTTAGCCGTGCCGCCCGGGGCGCCCCGGCGCAGGGCGCCGGAGGGCAGGCTCGTCATGCGGAGGCCTGCGGACGCATGTGGCGCCGGTTGAACTGGCGCCAGTCCTCCCGCCCGTCCGGCCACCGGATCAGCGCCGCCCAGCCCCCCCGGTACCGCGCCCAGGCCACGATCAGGCAGGGACGCCAGCTGGTGTCGCTGTACAGCACCTCCGCCGCCCGGCGCACGGGCGCCCGGCGCGGGCTGTCCATCAGTTCACCCGCCGGTACCCGGGTCAGCATCGGGACGGTTCCGACTGGCGGCGGATAGCCGCCCGCAGGCGTTTTCCCAGCTCCCATGCCTTAGACGATAACAGATTCGAATCCTTGAGACAGTTGGCGGGACCAATCGAACAGAACCACCTACAGGACCATAGATGAACAAAAGGTAAACTAAAGGTGGACTGAAGCTTTCAGAAAAGTGGCCGGAAAGGCTGAAAACTCGCTTTCTGGCGAATCAGCGAGGCCAGGCTGGGCAGGAGCTCCCTTATGGTTACGGACACCCGCGAAGTTGAAATGAAGTACGAGGCCGGCCCGGAGACCGTGCTGCCACTACTGGACGATCTCCCCCGCGTGACGAGCGAGGCCGGCCCCGACGAACTGAAGCTCGAGGCCGAGTACTACGACACCGAAGACCTGCGGCTGCTGCGTGCGGGCGTCACGTTGCGGCGCCGCGGCGGTGGCAAGGACGCGGGCTGGCATCTGAAGCTGCCGGCCGGCCCGCAGACCCGCCGGGAGATCCAGGCGCCGCTCGGCCGCTCGGGCCGGACGGTACCCGCCGAGCTGGCCAGCCTGGTCCGCGTGCACACCCGCGGCGAGGCCCTGGCCCCGGTGGCCCGGATCGCTACCGTGCGCCGGACCCGGACCCTCATCGACGAGGCCGGAAAGTCGCTCGCGGAAGTGGTCGCGGACGAGGTTTCCGCGCAGACCCTGGGCGACTCCACCACCATCTCCAACTGGCGTGAGGTGGAGGTCGAGCTGACCGGCGGCGACCGGCGGCTGCTGCGGGCCGCGGACAAGCGGCTGCGCCGCGGCGGCCTGCGCCCCGCGGGCCGCACCGCCAAGCTGGAGCGGGCGCTGGCCGGCCAGCTGCCCACCGGGGACAGCCAGGAGCGTCCCGGTGGCCGCGGCTCCGCCGCCGACGTGGTGCTGGCCTACGCCGAGAAGCAGGCCGACCTGCTGAAGGCGCTCGACCCCATGGTGCGGCGCGATGAGCCTGACTCGGTACACCAGATGCGGGTCACCGCCCGGCGGCTGCACAGCACCCTGCAGTCCTTCGGCAAGATCCTGCAGACCGCCGATACCCGGCACCTGCAAGGCGAGCTGCGCTGGCTCAGCCACGTGCTCGGCGACGCACGGGACAGTGAGGTGCTGGCCGCGCACATCCAGCGTGACGTGGAACACCTGCCCGTCGAGCTGGTCATGGGCCCGGTCAAGGCCCGGCTGCGGGAGCATTTCGCGCCGCTGGCCGCGCGGACCCGGACTGCCGTACTCGAGGCCCTGGACTCGGAGCGCTACTTCGCGCTGCTGAACGAGCTCGACCAGATCCTGGCGAACCCGCCGCTGGGCCCGGACGCCACCCAGCCCGCCGACGAGGGCCTGGCCCGCGCGGTGGCCCGCGCCTACCGGCGGACCGCCCGCCGGATGCGCCGGGCCGCGGACGCCCACTCCGGCGAGGCCACCAACGTCGACCTGCATGCCGCGCGGCGGGCGGCCAAGCGGGCGCGCTACGCGGCTGAGGCGGCGCGTCCGGTGCACGGCAAGCAGGCCAAGCAGTTCGTCAAGCAGATGAAGAAGATGCAGACCACCCTGGGCACCCATCAGGACGCGGTCATCGCACGGAACACGATCCGGGAAATCGGCGTACGGGCCCACCTGGAAGGCGAGAACGCGTTCACCTTCGGGCTGCTGCACGAGCACAACACCTGCGCGGTCCGGGATTCCGAGCAGCAGGCGTGGCAGGACTGGAAGCACGCCTCCCGCCGCAAGTACCGCAAGTGGCTGCACTAGAGCCACCAGCCGTCAGCCGTTGCGTGGCCCCCGCCCAGCCCGGGCGGGGGCCATACGCAGTTCCGGGCCGTGTTCTCCCGGCCAGGTTCCGGAAAACGTGTCCCGGGCAGAGGTATAGGTCAGGTAATTGGCGGTTGAGGGAGATGCCTGCCCGGGCCGGGACCGAGGCCGCTCAGGTGATGGGCGGCAGGACCTGGGTGGTGTCCAGGACCGGCCGGAACAGGTCGCCCCGTTCGGCGAGCCGGGCGAAGATGTTCCGGATCGTGAAGCTGTCCGGCCGCAGGGCGGGATCATCCAGCTCAGCCCAGGCGATGGGCGCGGACACCGGGGCCCCGGCCAGGGGGCGCGGACTGTACGGCGCCACCAGCGTCTTGTGCCCGGCGTTCTGCGTGTAGTCCAGCCGGGCATGCCCGCTGCGGTCACGCAGCTCCCACTTCCAGCTCACCAGCTCCGGTACGACATCGCCGACGGCCCGCGAGAGCTGCTCGACCCAGGCGGTGACTTCGGCTGGGCTGGGACCGGGCGCGATCGGAATCCAGATCTGGATGCCGCGGCGGCCGGTGACCTTGGGCTGGCCACGGACGCCGAGATGGTCCAGGGCCGTCCGGTGCAGCCGGGCCAGGACGAGCACGTCCTCCCAGGAGGTGGCCGCGCCGGGATCGATGTCGATGAGCGCATACGTGGGGCAGCGGGGGGCGTCCGCGCGCGCGGTCCAGGCGTGCCACTCCAGCGCGCCGAAGTTCGCCGCCCACACCAGCGCCGCGGGCTCGTCGACCACTAGGTACGTGGTGGCCTCGTCCGCGCTCGCACCCGGCCTGTCCCAGCGCGGGATCCATTCGGGCGCGTGCGAGGGCAGCTGCTTGTGCCAGAAGCCGCGGGTGCCCGCCCCGTTGGGGTACCGGTTCATGTTCAGCGGGCGGCCCTGCAGGTACGGCAGGATGACCGGGGCGATGCGGGCCGCGTAGGCGATGAACTCGCGCTTGGCCACCGGCTCCTCGCCGGGGCGGGGCGGGAAAAGTTCCTTGTCGAGGTTGGTCAGCCGGAGGCGGCGCCCGTCGACCTCCCACGTCCCGCCGGATCCGAGCGCGTCCAGGGCGGCCAGCTGGTCCGCGGACGGGCCGTCGCTGCCGGCGTCCGGCTCCCCGGTCGCCTTCCCGCCGGAATGTGCGGAGCGCCGGGTGCTTCTCGCCCGCCCGCCCCTGGGCGCAGCCATCCGCCCGGCCTGCCCGGAGCGCCCGCCGTCCCTGACCGGGACCGACGCTTTCGACGGGGGAAGG
>Ga0302178_10004526_pt1 | contig 10081 bp, 7 predicted proteins | sample I_Palsa_E1_3_FD_198790 | JGI IMG/M metagenome (GOLD analysis project Ga0302178, IMG submission 198790) | Peat permafrost microbial communities from Stordalen Mire near Abisko, Sweden - I_Palsa_E1_3 | ecosystem: Environmental > Terrestrial > Soil > Palsa > Peat permafrost | place: Sweden: Abisko... | reverse complement strand
GTGCTTCCTCCCATCCGGACTTTCACCGTCGGTACCGGAATTCCACCGGATCAGCCGGCCGATGGCATCGGCCGGGTCGCGGACTGTCACCGCCGGCTCGGAGTTACACCGACCCCGGAGCACGCATCTGCTTCGTGAACCAGTGTGCCACGACGGCTATTCCGCCGCAGAATCCGGCGGCTGGCCCGGCACCTCAGCGGGGCGGCCCCCGCGGTCCTGTCGGCAGAGGCCCGTCGCCCCACGTCCACCGCTCCCCGCCGCCCCGGATACCCGCAACCCGTGCGATGTGAAGTTGTACGGCATAGAACCCGCCCAGAGCCACATCGCACGGCATGCGCTGAGCACGGCATGCGCTGAGCCGCGTCCGCTACCCGGCCGAGACCTCGGTGATCCGGCGGCTGAGGAATTCCCGCTCGGCGGCGTTGCCCGTCAGCTCAAGTGCCGCCTGGTAGGCGCGGGCCGCCTCGGCGTTGCGGCCGAGGCGGCGCAGCAAATCCGCCTTGGCGGCGGGCAGGTAGCGGTAGCCGGCCAGCCGCCCGTCAAGCTCAAGCTCGGCGATCTCGGCAAGCGCCGGCTGCGGCCCGTCGACCATCGCGCGCACGACCGCGCGGTTGAGCGCGACCACCGGCGATGACCACGCCCGCAGCAGCTCCCCGTACAGCTGGAGCAGCTGCGGCCAGTCGGTCTGGCCGTAGCTGGGCGCCTCGGCGTGCAGCGCGGCGATCGCCGCCTGCAGCGCGAACCGCCCGGGGCTGCCGCCGCGCAGCGCGCCGGCCACCAGCGCGGTTCCCTCGTCGATCGCCCCGCGGTCCCAGCGGGACCGGTCCTGGTCCTCCAGCAGCAGCAGCCGGCCGCCGGCGTCGGCGCGGGTATCCCGGCGCGCATCGGTCAGCAGCAGCAGCGCCAGCAGCCCGCGTGCCTCCCGCTCGTCGGGCATCAGCGCGCGGATCATCCTGGCCAGCCCGATCGCCCGGTCCACCAGGTCGGCGCGGACGAGGTTATCCCCGTCTGGTGCCGTGTGGCCGGTGGTGTAGAGGAGATGGACGACGGTCAGCACGGCGTCCAGCCGCTCGGGCAGCTCGGCGGCGGCGGGCACCCGGTAGGCGATCCGGGCGGCCGAGATCTTCTTCTTGGCGCGGGTCACCCGCGCGGCCATGGTCGGCTCGGACACCAGGAACGCGCGGGCGATCTCCCCGGTCGTCAGCCCGCAGACCAGCCGCAGGGTGAGCGCGACCTGGGCCTCCCTGGCCAGCGCCGGGTGGCAGCAGGTGAAGACGAGCCGGAGCCTGTCGTCGGGAATCACGTCATCCTCCGCAGGCCAGCCCGCGTCGTTCCCGCCGCCCGGCCCGGTACCGCTGTCCGGACCGGCAGGCTCGCCCGCGGCCGGCGGCGGGCCGGGCTCGATCAGCAGCGGCAGCTTCGAGCGGAGCGTCCGGTCCCGGCGCAGCGCGTCCAGCGCCCGCCGCCGGGCCGTGGTGGTCAGCCAGGCACCGGGGTTGCGCGGGATGCCGCCGCGCGACCAGGCGTCCAGCGCGGCCACGTAGGCGTCCTGGACGCATTCCTCGGCGAGGTCGAAGTCACGCGTGACGCGCGCCGTCGCGGCGAGCACGAAGGCCCACTCGCGACGGTGCGCGTCGGCGACAGCGGCAGTGACGGCGGCATCCCGGCCGGGGGCGTCACCGGTCACCAGCACGGGCTCAGCCGCCGGAGGTGTCCCATACCGGCCGCACCTCGACGCCGCCGTACGGCGCCGGGCAGAGCTTGCCGATCTCCAGCGCGTGGTCCAGGTCCGGGGCCTCGATCAGGTAGTAGCCGCCGAGTGCCTCCTTGGTCTCGGCGAACGGGCCGTCGGTGACCACGTCGCCGCGGATCGAGGTCGCGGTGGTGATGGGCTGCAGGGCGTTGCCGCCGAGCAGCTTCCCGCCGTGCTCGCCGACCTGCCCGGCGAAGCGCCCGTGCGCTTCCATCGCCGTCTGCAGTACCTCTGGCGAGGCATCGACGTAGGCATCTTCGTTCTCGTAAATAAGGATTACGTACTGCGCCATGCCAGTCTCCTAGCGGTCTCGTTGCGGCGGAGGTCTGCTGAACTTCCGCCCGGTACCCCTACGACGAACGGATCTGCCCGGATCGACAGCACGCGGCCAGATTCTCGCGCCGCGGGCCCCGGGGTCAGCGCCACCCGGCCGCCACGGTGGCGCGCTCGGCGGCCGAGCGCAGCGAGCGGACGGCTGCGGCCGGATCGTCGGCGGAGTAGACGGCGGAACCCGCCACGAACACGTCGGCCCCGGCCTCGGCGCAGCGCCCGATCGTCTCCTCGCTCACCCCGCCGTCCACCTGCAGCCAGATCTCCGTCCCGCGGGCGGCGATGAGCTCGCGGGCCCTGCGCACCTTGGGCAGCACGAGGTCGAGGAAGGGCTGGCCGCCGAACCCCGGTTCCACCGTCATCACCAGCAGCATGTCGATCTCGGGCAGCAGGTCGGCGTACGGCTGCACCGGGGTGGCCGGGTTGATCCCCAGCCCGGCCCGCGAGCCCGCCGCCCTGATCGCCCGCAGCGTCTTGACCGGCGCGCTGGCCGCCTCCGCGTGGATCGTGACGTTCCGCGCCCCGGCCTCGGCGTAGCCAGGTGCCCACCGGTCCGGGTCCTCGATCATCAGATGGCAGTCAAGCGGCAGGCCCGCGTGCTTGAGCAGCGCCTCGACGACGGGCAGGCCGATGGTCAGGTTCGGCACGAAGTGAGCGTCCATGACGTCGACGTGCAGCCAGTCGGCGGCGTCCGCGACGGCCGCGGCCTCGTCCGCGAGCCTGGCGAAGTCCGCGGCCAGGATGCTGGGCGCCATCTGCACTGTCATCTCGGCAGCAAGTGTAGGCACGGGCATGGAAGACTGGCCGCGCGGCCCGCGGGAAAATGTCACAGCCCCCGGCTAACGTTCGATCCCGTATTCGAATCCCCCGACCGGCGAGGAGGCCGTGAATTGACTCCCGAGGCACCAGTCAGCTCCGAGGCACCAGGCAAGCTGCTTGACCGCGTTCGCAAGCTGCTGGCGAAGGCGGAGGACGAGAGTGTCACGCCGCCCGAGGCCCAGGCACTGACGGCCAAGGCCGCGGAGCTGATGGCCAAGTACGGGATCGACCGGGCGCTGCTGGCCGCCGACCGGCCGGAGACCGACCGCCCGGAGAACCGCATCCTGGACATCGACAACCCGTGGGCGCGGGTGAAGGCGCACCTGCTCTGCGGGCTCGGTTCCGCGCTGCGCTGCCAGTGCATCGTGCTGAGCGGGTCCAGGCCCGGCACCAGGATCCATATGTTCGGGTACGCGTCGGACATCGAGCGGGCGGACCTGCTCTACACCTCCGTGCTCGTCCAGATGTGGCACGGGCTGGTCGGCGCCCAGGTGCCCGGCTGGAGCAGCAGCCCGCGGGCCTGGCGGCGCAGCTGGCTGCTCGGGTTCGCCACCGCCGTCATATCCCGTGTCCGCGCGGCCGAGCACGCCGCGGCCAGCCAGGCGACCTCGCCGGGTGCCGAGGCCGGCTCGCGGACGGCCCTGGTCCTCGCCGACCGGAGCCAGGTGATCCGGCGCAACGTCGAGCAGGCCTACCCGGTGACCCGCAACGCGAGGATCACCTACAGCGGGAGCGGCTACGGCGCCGGGTACGCCGAGGGCCAGCGCGCCGACATCGGCGGCCGCAAGCTGTCCGGCGACCGCGGCCGCAGCCTGACCAGCGCGGCCAGGTAACCCGCCCGGGAAGCCCGGCGGGCTACCGGGCCCGGCCTGGCCCGGCCGGGGCCGGCCGGGGGCGGCCTGGTTACCGCTCGCTCCTCCGACCCGCCACCTCCGTCGCGCCACCTCCGGCCGGACCACCACCGGCCGGATGGCGGGGATTTCTCAGTCGTCGTGACTGAGAAATCCCCGGGATCATGAGAAGGGTGGGTTTCACGACTCAGTCGGCGGTCCTCGCCTTGCGGGTGCGCCGTGCTGGCTGCCGCCGCATCCCGGTTTCATGGCCCGCTCCCCCGGCCGGTCACCTCCGGCCGGATACTGGCGAGGATGTCGGCGTGGTCGGCCGCGGCGATGACGTCGAACAGCGCGAGGACGCGGCTGACGACGCCCTCGGCGCTGCAGATCGCCCGCGCGGCCCGGAACGCGGCGATGGCCGCTGGCGCAGTGGCGGGCTCGGCGGCAGCTGCCCCGCCCGCGCCGGCGGTCAGCGCGAGCCCGCACAGGGCCAGTGCCCTGGTGTCGAGTGCCGCGTAGGCGTCGCTGGTCAGCCGGAGCAGCTCATCCGCTTGGCTGATCGCGGCGCGGAACTCTGGCGCCGCCGCGGCTGGCTGCCCCAGCCTCAGCCGCGCGACGGCGAGCATTAACGACAGCTCGGCGCGGCCGGGCAGGTAGTCGGGGCCGCGGGCGGCGCTGGCGGTCTGCAGCGCGGCGGCCGGGTCGCCGGTCAGCAGCTGGATCCGGGCGAGGCCGCAGCCGATCCTGCTCTGCGCATGCGCGTTACTGATCGCGGCGGCCAGGTCGGCGGCCTGCCGGGCATGCTCGATCGCCTGGCCCCACATCGCGAGGTCCCGGTGCGCGTCCGCCAGGCCGGCCAGGCTGAAAGCCTCGCCGTAGCGGTAGCCGATCTGGCGGGCTATCACGACCGCCTGCAGGTAGGCATCCGCGGCGCGCTCAGGCTGGCCGAGGTCGCGGCAGGCGTTGCCCAGGAGGCACAGGTCGGCGGCCTGGCCCTGCCGGTCGCCCGCTTCGCGGTCAATGACAAGCGCGCGCTCGCAGAACTCGAGCGCCTCGGGAACATGGCCGAGCAGGACGTGGCAGTTCGCGAGGTTGCCGAGCGTAGCCGCCTGCGATCGCAGGTCGCCGCCTTCGGTGTAGATGGCCAGCGCCTGCTCGTAGAAATCGATGGCCCGATGGGTGTCGCCGAGATCGTGGTAGCAGATTCCGAGGTTGTTCAGCACGGTCGCCTCGTCCAGCCGGTTGCCGGCCGCGCGGAAGATGGCCAGCGCCTGCTCGCGGAGGTCGATGGCCCGATGGATGTCGCCAAGCGACCAGCAGCAGCTGCCCAGGCGGTTCCTGCAGGTGGCGTCGGTCCACGGATCTTCGAGATGGCCCGACAGCCGCTCGTACATCCCGGCGCTCAGCCGGTAGTGACCCCACTGCGCGAGGTAGTCGAAGTCGATGCCAATCAGCACATCGGCCGCGGCGTCGTAGTCGCCGCCGGCGTAGCGCAGCTCGAATTCGGCGAGCTGCGGGGCCAGGTCATCCAGGGTCTTCCACGCCTCCCGCGGCGTGCGGGTCTGCTCGAAGTATTCCGCGCCGCGGTGCCGCAGCGCGGTGTGCGTGAACGGCGCCGGGTCGGCGTGGCGATCAGCCGACTCGCCCGCCGGGACGCGGCCGAGCGCGTAGTCACGGTCGACCTGGTGCAGGTGATAGCGACCAGCCTCCCGGCGGACGAACTGCATGTTCACCAGCCGCCGCAGCACCGGGGCCGTGTCAACGGCCGGCTCGTAGGGCTGCAGGAGGTAGTCCACCGCCACTGGCGGAACCGGCGTGGCGTAGATCGCCAGCACCTCCATCACCTGCTGCGCTGCCGCATCCAGCCGGCTGAATGCCTCCCCGACCAGGACTTCCACCACGTTCTCCGGCAGCCGGGCAGGCTCGGCCAGCAGCTCGGGCAGCGTGGCGTCCCGGTCGGCGGCCAGGATCGCCGCAAGCGCCTCCAGCGCCCGGGGGTAACCGCGGGTCCGCTGCCGGGCGCGGTCGAGCAGCTCCTCGGGAGCGTCCCTGAGCCCAAGCCGCCCGTCGGGATCCCTGGCCCGCAGCACTTGCTCGGCGTACGGCGAGCTCAGTCCCTCGTCCAGGTCCAGCCGCCGCTGCCGCTGCGGCTGGACCAGCAGCAGCGCGCGGGGAGCCACCCGGGTCGTCATGATGATCTTCACGCCGTGCGCGGGAGCGGACAGCAGCGCGCGCAGCGCCTCGTCCAGTGCCGCGTCGGTGATGCCGAAGGCACCGGAGGAGGCGTCGATGACGTCCTCGGCGTTGTCCAGCAGCACGACCACGCGGCCGGCCGGGAAGGCGTCGAGCAGCGCGCGCATCAGCGCCGACGGGCTCTGCTGCGGCTCGCGGTAACGCTGCTGCAGCTCACCGGCGATCTCCGGCGGCAGCACCCTGCACAGGTCGGCGAACAGGTTAGGGAAGCTCACCGGATGCGCGCCCGCCGGGCTCAGGTACACGATCCCGTCCACCGCCAGGTCGCCCAGGTCATCGGGAAGCCGGCCGCCCTCCAGCGCCTTGAGCAGCCGGCACACCATGGCGGTCTTGCCGACCCCGCCGCGCCCGACCACCGTCATGATCCGCAGATCGTCGGCCCGCAGGAAGTCGCCAACCAGCTCGGATTCCACGTACCGGTCCTGGAAGTAGCCGGGCGCGACCACCGGCGGGGGGTTCACGAACTTCGCCCGGGCCGGCCCGGCGTCCAGCCGCTCGGGCCGCCGCTGCCGCTCCATCCCGGCGGCGATCCGCTGCTGCGTGCGCCGCGTCGCCGCGTCCGGGTCGGCCAGCAGCCGCCGCTGATCCGCTGCCCGCTGGCGCAGGTCCGCGATGTCCTGCTCGATCCGGGGCCTCTTGGCCGGCTCGGCCCTCGGCAGCGCCCGCTCGGCCTCCGCCAGCTGATCCCGCAGATCCATCAGCACCCATTCCGGGCTGCCGATCCAGCCGAGAAAGACGCGCAGCCGCGCGAGCCCGGCCTCGAAGTCGTCGCTGAAGTCGATGTACTGCCGGGACGACAGCTGGAACGGGAGCTCGGCGCCGGCCTCCACCCGCAGCGGTATCACCGGCTTCTTGTACTTCAGCGCCCACGTCCACTCCGGCTTGCAGTGCGACTTATCCCGCACGGCGTCGTTCGTCATGAGGAAGAGCAGGCCAGCGCAGTCCTGGATCGCATCCCTGATCTGCTCATCCCATTCCTGGCCGGGCGGTATGTCCCTGTCCAGCCACACCGGATACGACGGCGGGCCGGCCACGAGCCGGTCGGCCAATTGCTGAGCGATCTCGGTGCCGTCGGCCCGCGAGTAACTGATGAAGTAGCGCCCGTCCATTCCCGCCCCTCGCGGCCAGCTAAGTGCGACCAGCCTACTGACCTCAGCCCGCCCGGCCACGCGGCTTGCCGGACCAGCTATCCGGGGGCGGCCCGGCGGAGCAGCGCCAGGAAGATGCCGTCCGTGCCGTGCCGGTGCGGCCAGAACTGCGCGTACCGCCCGTCGCCCGGCGGGCAGCGCAGGCCGGGCACCTCGGGGAGCAGCGCGGGCGCGTCGAGCACCTGGACGTCGTCCCTGGCCGCCAGCGTGGCGGCCACGATCTCGCGGGTCTCGGCCAGGTGCGGCGAGCAGGTCACGTACGCGACCACCCCGCCCGGCCTGGCCGAGTCGAGCGCCGCGGCGAGCAGCCCGCGCTGCAGGCCGCCGAGCCCGGCGACGTCCGACGGGGTGCGGCGCCAGCGTGCCTCGGGCCGGCGGCGGAGCGCGCCGAGCCCCGAGCACGGTACGTCGGCGAGCACCCGGTCGAAGGCTCCGGGCTGCCAGGCGGGCACCAGCCCGTCGGCCGCCACCACCGCGGCCCGGCCGGTACCGGCCGTCGCTGCGCGGGCAAGGCCGGCCCGGTGCGGGCGCACGTCCACGGCGAGCAGCCGGGCGTCCCGGCCGGCCGCCAGCCCGGCGAGCAGCCGGGCCTTGCCGCCAGGCCCGGCGGCCAGGTCGAGCCAGCGGACGTCCGGGCCGGACACGTCCGCGCGGGTCAGGGCCAGTGCGACAAGCTGGCTCGCCTCGTCCTGAACTGCCGCGCGCTGCTGGGCCACGGCGGCGACATCCGCCGGGTTACCTTCGGCCAGATACGCGCCGAACGGAGACCACCGGGCCAGTGCGCCGCCACCGGTGACGAGTTCGGCGGCGCTGGAGAGCCCGGGCGTGGCGCAGAGGGTTACCTGCGGCCTGGTCCCGTCCGCGGCCAGGGCCGCCTCCGTCTCGGCCAGGTCTCCGCCGGGATCCTCGCCAAGCGCGTCGCGCAGCGCGGTCACGATCCAGGGCGGGTGACTGTACCTGATGGCCAGGTAGCCGACGGGATCCGCCGCGCGGCCAGGTGCGGCGATCTGCATCCAGGCATCGAGATCGCGCGTCGCCACCTTGCGGAGCACCGCGTTGACAAACCCGGCCGGGCGCTGGCCCGCGACATCCCTGGCCAGGTCGACCGACGTGGCGACGGCCGCGTGCGCCTGTATCCGGGTGGCGAGCAGCTGGTGGGCGCCGAGCCTGAGCACCTGCCGGATGGGCGCGTCGATCTGGTCGATGCCGCGGTCACTGCACACGGCGAGGATCGCGTCGTAGGTGCCCTGGCCGCGCAGCGTCCCGTAGGCCAGCTCGGTCGCGAGCGCCGCGTCCCGGCCGGTGATCCCTCGCTCCCTGAGCAGTGACGGCAGCATCAGGTTCGCATACGCATCACGCTCAGCCACGGCCCGCAGCACGTCGTAAGCGGCCGACCGCGCGAGGTCGGCACGCGGGCCGGCCGGCGGCCGGGAGCTGCCGGGCCGGGCCCGCGGGCCGGGCCGGGTTCGCTGGGCGGACCGGGCGGGGCGGCCCGGCCGGGGCTCGCCGGACTCTGCGGGCTGACCCGGCCTCGCGGGCCGGCCGGGCTGAGGCTCACCGGACTTTGCCGGCTGACCGGGCCTCGCGGGCTGACCCGACCTTGCGGGCCGGCCGGGCCGGGATCGCGGGCCGGGATCGCTGGCCGACGGCGTCATGTCAGCCGGACCCCGGCCGGCGCGCGGTCGCGCAGCCCCCTGGCCCAGTCGGCGGCGCGCATGGGCCGCTTGCCGTGCGGCTGCACCTCGCCAAGCTCCACCGGGTCAGATCCGGTGCCCACGAGCACCCGGGAACGGCTGAGGCGCAGCTCCCCCGGGCCAGGCGGCGGCCCGGGGTCCGCCGCAGCGGCGGCGCTCGCCAGCGGACCCAGCTTCAGCCTGACGCCGGCCAGGTCGGTCCATGCGCCCGGCCGCGGCGCGGCGGCCCGGATGAGGCGGTCGATCGCCATGGCCGGCTGCCCCCAGTCGACCCGGGCGCGCTCCGGCGTGATCTTGGGCGCGAGGCTCACCCCGTCGGCCGGCTGCGGCACCGGCCTGAGCTCGCCGGACTCGATCCCGTCCATGGTCGCGACCAGCAGCCCGGCCCCGGCGGCAGCGAGCCTGGCCAGCAGGTCGCCGGCCGTATCGGATGGCAGCACGGGCTCGGTCAGCACGCCGAATACAGGGCCGGCGTCGAGTTCAGCGACGAGCCGGAATGTGGTCGCGCCGGTGATGTCGTCGCCGTGCAGGATCGCGTGCTGCACCGGCGCGGCGCCGCGCCACGCGGGCAGCAGCGAGAAATGCAGGTTGACCCAGCCATGACGTGGTATGTCCAGGGCAGCCTGCGGGATCAGCGCGCCGTAGGCGGTGACCGGGCAGCAGTCAGGCGCGAGCTGGCGGAGCCGTTGCAGGAAATCAGGATCCCGCGGCCTGGCGGGCCTGAGCACCTCGACGCCCGCGGCTTCGGCACATCGCGCGATCGGGCTGGGGGCCATCCGCCGGCCGCGGCCGGCCGGCGCGTCCGGGCGCGTGACCACGGCGGCGACCTCATGCCGCGAGTCAAGCAGCGCGGTGAGCGACGCCGTGGCGGCCTCGGGAGTGCCAGCGAAGACGAGGCGCACTGGCTAGCTGGCCTTGCCGTGCGTCGGATGCGGGGACGCCTTCACCACGGGTACCGGCTCCCCCCACCACTCGGCGGCACGGATCTCCTTCATCGCCAGCTTGCGCTGGGCGGGGTCGAGCCTGTCGATGAAGAGCACGCCGTCGAGATGGTCAGTCTCGTGCTGCACGCAGCGGGCGAGATGCCCGGTGCCCGCCAGCGTCACCGGTTCGCCGTGCATGTTGAATCCCGTGGCCACGACCCCGAGGGCGCGCTGCGTCGGGAAGGCGAGACCGGGAAAGGACAGGCAGCCCTCGTCGTCGGTCTCCTGCTCGGCGGACAGCTCGAGCCTCGGGTTGATCAGGTGACCA
>Ga0302178_10004525_pt1 | contig 10088 bp, 14 predicted proteins | sample I_Palsa_E1_3_FD_198790 | JGI IMG/M metagenome (GOLD analysis project Ga0302178, IMG submission 198790) | Peat permafrost microbial communities from Stordalen Mire near Abisko, Sweden - I_Palsa_E1_3 | ecosystem: Environmental > Terrestrial > Soil > Palsa > Peat permafrost | place: Sweden... | reverse complement strand
ATACAAGCGGTATTTTTACACGCTGCACCCACGGTGTAGCGCTGGCGACAGTACGTTTCCAGCTAAGGTAGACAAAGCGCGCCGCTGGTGTCCCGTGGACGAAAGGTCCGGCGAAATCGATGCTGCCGTCCCCCTTGTCGCGCACCTGAACCACGCACTCGAATTCGAAGGAACCGTCGCGTTTGCGCGTGCCCGCATGGACATGCTGCTCTTTGTCCTGCAAACCGACATTCGCTGCCTCTCCGATCGGCGGTAGCGAATTGCATGTCAGAGTCACGTGAATGTCGCGCGGAAATTCACTCATTCGATATCCGTTGTCTCGAAGGAAATGACATTGTCGACGATCAGGGCGGCATTGTCGAAGGTCCGCTTGTGGCCGGTCACAGACTTCAGCAGCGCCCGCTGCGAAGAGCGACGGCCCAATCGAGCCGACCATTCGCCTTTGCGGTCGTCGACGCCAAGTCCCAGTCATATTCCACGGCACGAAACTCCACTGTCCAGTCTGACTGGGCCCGGCTCACCAATGCATATCGCGCATGGGGCGAACCCATCTCCATGCGATGAGGAAATGGCCGCTCATCCTCATAAGCCTGAAGGCCGACGCTGCCTGGATTGACGATCAAGCGCCCATCGGCTAGTTTCATCGAGCGCTGCAAGTGAGTGTGACCGCATAGGATCAGCTTCGAAGTGACATTTCCCGCGCGACGGTGTATCTCAGCCGGCGTTGCTTCCCGGCGTCCGGAGGGAGTGACGGTTTCCATAAAGTAGGTCAAGTCGTCGTCTGGCGTTCCGTGGACCAATAGAACGTCTTCGTCAATAGTCAGCGTGCTTGGCAAACCGTCGATCCAGTCCCGTTGGTCTGGGCGCATGCAATCGAGCGCCCAGCGGTCGGATAAACCCATACGCTCTCGATCGCCAGCGAGTACTTGCCTCTCGTGGTTGCCCCGGATTGTAGGGAAACCGAGAGGCATCAACCGGTCCGCTGTTTCGCTCGGGTAAAGCGCACCGGAAAGAATATCGCCAAGATTGACGATCAAGTCCACATCGATCGATCGAATCTCAGCCAACACGGCGTCCAGCGCGGCGAGATTGCCGTGGATATCAGATAGCGCGGCGATTTTCATAGCAGCAAAAAATGATGAGTGGTGGTTAAATTGTCGCCAATTGGAGGCATCGGCCGAATGACCGAAAGTGGCCGACGACCGCCTCCGCGCTCAACAGGCAAATGTGGCGTCGATCTCGTTGTGCGTCAGCCCGAATCTTGCCATGCGGGTGCGATGGTCCGGCGAGCCGAGATATGAACGAAGTTGCGAGTTCACCGCATTGAGCAGATCGCTGTTCCTTCTGTTGAAGGAGAATGCTCCGAACGGCAGCTTTTGTTGAATGCCATTCGTTCGCGGCTTGTGCTCCACGGCCTCCAGAACTGAACCGCCGATACGATCGGCGAGTATGCGATTGCCCAGAGCAGTGCTCGCATACGCATCGATCTTTCCTGACCGAACCGCTTCGATAGCATCCGCTTGATGTTCGAAGATGGCTATCTGGTCGTCGCTCACGCCTGCCGCTTTCGCCGAGTCGTGTTGCACCTGCCCGGCAATGATTCCAAGGCGCGCATCGTGCCGTTTGACGAAGGACGCGTAGCTGTTAAGCGCTTTTGGATTTCCAGCCCGAACCAAAAACCCGTCCCCGATCGCCCACACTGGAACGCTGAACGCGACCCGCTTAGCGCGCTCAGGTGTAACGAAGAGGGGAACGTTCATATCCCAGCGGCCGGCTTCGACACCTGGCAGCAGATCGCTGAACGTCGTCAGGCGATGCTCAATCTGAGTGGCGCCAATAGCCCGCAAAACCGCTTCCGCAAGATCAATGTCAGCACCGGTAGCGGTACGATCCGTTTCCGTCCAGCCGAAAGGCGGTTCTTCGATGTACGCGATCGCTACCTTCATAGCTGCCTCTCATGAAATAGGAACGGCCATCAAATAACTGCAGCCGATTGCTGACGATTCTACTTGCATGCACGAACGTCGTTTTGTGGCCGGCCCCTGCCTACAGTTCTGACGCACATAGACAGCACCCGCGCGGAGCTCATGGCGCGTGTGCGCTAGAAACCGAGCCACGTGATGCATGACCCAAGTCGATTCCTTGCCATTTGAATGTCAAGGTACCTATGGCGATGCAGCTTATGAAAATAATCACCGATATCAAAAGCATAATTTTGGTTTTCGCGCCCATAAGCCTCCTTGCATCGATGATTACGCCGACTGCCACTAAATTCGACACCGCCCGCGATCGACTGCCTATGGCAGTCATGCGACTGCAGTGACAGCTTGTGGCCGAACCCGGTTTAGCGCAACGCGGCACGCTAGACCACTTGCTTGCACATATGTTCTTCGTCATAAAAACGACCTTCAACCTTCATCGCGCGCGGCTCCAAGCCGAACGTCTGAAAGCCGAGCGACGCATAAAGGCTCTTTGCCGGCAGGTTCTCTGCATTGACGCAAAGCAGCAGTTGGACGGCGTGCCACTGTTCGGCCGCGTGCGCAGTCGCCGCCGACAAAAGCGTTTGTGCGATTCCTCGTCCACGGTATGAAGGGTTGACAAACACGCCCCAGATCGTAGCTTTGTGATTCACCTGACTCAGCGGTTCACGACGAACGCCTGTGATGCCGGTCAGCACATCGCTCTCAAACGCTCCAAACACTGCCTGTGTCGGCGTCGAACGAATGCGGGCAGCAACCTCCTCGATCGAGCGTGCTAGTTCCTCATCGCGGGTCGGCCATATGGCGGTGGGAGCGTTATCGACAGCAATAAGACGCAATGCTTTAAATTGCTCTGCATCGGCGGGATCTAGTAGGCGGACAGTTACCATGCGATATGAGAGGACGACCAAAGAGCGCTTACCGTACTCGATATCAACCATGCCGCGCAAGTTGTGACGGTCAGGCAACCGTTTGCCATGCTGCGTCGATTGTTAACGATCCCGGCGGCCATGTTGAACGTCTCAAACTGGCCGATAGCGCCAGTTCATTTAACGCCCCTGAAGCCGGCGTCGCGGAGACTGCGACGAGCTCGCCAACAACCGCAAAGGCCGATGACCGGCCGAGAGGCGCGAAGACATGGATTACGAACACCCCCCGCGCCTACCCACGCGAGGCGAGTGATTTATGGCCCGATGCCAGCAGATCGGTTTCACGTCGATCACGGGCGTGTCGCCACCGTATGTGATCGACTGGAACGAACTACACACCAAGACGTTGTCGCCGCAACCATCAACAGCACCTGGCCCAAATCAGTGACCCTTTTTGACTGGCTCGTGATCGGCCAGGTAGTGCCGCGCAATCCGGCTGCCTCGGTGTGCGGACCGAGCCACTCCGCGCGCCAGCGCAAAGCTACTGTGCTCGACGAGGCGGCAGCACCATCGAAATGGCGCTCTTATTGGGAAGCCGTCCGACTTGCCGCACCGCAACTATCGCCAACGCCAGCTTTCAATCGCAATCAAAATTGAGCTCTGATGGTTTGTAAATTAGCTAATCGTATACTTAAAATCGGTCAAATAAGGTTATGTCAAGTAACCAGATCGAGCCGCGGGGACGAATTTGTAACCCTTCGCCTCGCCGCTCTGTTTTACGACACCTCACAAACTGAAATGCCGTCAACTTGCGCTTGGTCGTGGTGGATATTCCAGTTGACGATACCCACTCAATCATCAACAAGCCGTCCAAACCCGCGTGGTTAAAGGACTTGGCTGTGATCGACATGGGTCTGTACTGAACCGCTCCGGATTTTGAGGAGGCTCCAACCTCTGAGAAGATGGAGCCATGAACAAGTCGAATAAGTTTTCACCTGAGTCCCGTGAGCGCGCCGTGCGTATGGTGCAGGAGCACCGCGGAGAGTACCCGTCGCTTTGGGCTGCGGTGGAGTCGATTGCGCCCAAGATTGGTTGCGTGCCGCAGACCCTTTTGGTATGGGTCATGCGCCAAGAGGTTGATACCGGGGTGCGTGAAGGCGTGAGCACGACCGAGACCCAGCGCGTCAAAGACCTGGAGCGCGAGGTCAAGGAGTTGCGCCGGGCCAACGAGATCCTGAAGCTGGCGAGCGCTTTTTTCGCGCAGGCGGAGCTCGACCGCCGACTCAAGTGATGAGGGACTTCATTGACGCGCACCGGATAACGTACGGGGTTGAGCCGATCTGCAAAGTGCTGCGGATTGCCCCGTCGGGGTACCGTCGTTACGCAGCTCAGCGGCGCGACCCCACACTGCGACCTGCGCGGGCTCGACGTGACGAAGATCTGGTGCCGCAGATCGAGCGTGTCTGGCGGGCCAATATGCAGGTCTACGGCGCTGATAAGGTCTGGCGTCAGTTGGCCCGTGAAGGTACTGCGGTTGCGCGATGCGCCGTCGAACGACTGATGCGTCGTCAGGGACTGCGCGGTGTGATGCGCGGCAAGGTGATGCGCACGACGATCAGCGACGACCAGGCGCCCTATCCGCTGGACCGGGTCAATCGGCAATTCCGAGCGGAACGGCCGAACCAGCTGTGGGTTTCGGATTTCACCTATGGTACGCCCAGCCAGCGTAGCCCGCCCATACGGGGGTGAAGCTGCTTGAGCATGTCTGGAATGCATTACCTGGAGAAGTTGATGTGGCAGTACCAGGAACATGCCCTTCTTCTGCTGCGAGAAGAAGTGAGCCGAAGCGGCGGTGACTTGCTGACACTGGCAAGGTGACGTAGTCCGTGGGAAACGGGGCTTGAGGCGAAGTGGTTACGCCGAGATGAGTCTCTAGGCTGAGCATGGGACGGTTGAGGAACACGAACCTATTGAAACGCATCTGAGGGTTGAAAAGTCGCCCCTGCCTACACCGCTTAATAGGCAGGACGCAAACTGCTGCCAGCACATACGTATGGTGCAGCAGCACAACGGTCAGATGGAAATGTATGCCATTTGGCCGGGAACCACGGAGAGCGCGCAGCTAGGACGTGGTGTTTGCGACGACTTGCGGCAAGCAAGGATAAAGACTGCGATAGGCAGGTGTTCCGCTCCGGCCGCGTCTGGCTGCTCGCGCTGATCATGTTCGGCATCATCATGGGCTCGTATGCCCCGAACTTCCGGCAACCGACCATCATCAAGGGCACCGGCATCAAGAGTCCGGCGCTGATCGGTTTGATGACGATGATCCCCTACACGGCTGCGCTCATTGGCATGCTGCTGATTGGCCGCGGCGCGGACAAGCGGCGCGAACGACGTTGGCATGTGATCGTGCCGACCCTGTTCGCAGCCCGCCGCTTCGTGTTGTGTGCCAACGTGCCCGGCAGTTTAATGCTGTCGATGCTGGGGCTGACGATGGTAGCGGTAGGCATTATCAGCGCCTACCTATGTTTTGGGCTTCGCCCACGTCGTTCTTGGGCGGTGTAGGTGCCGCCGCGGGCATCGCGCTGATCAATTCGACCGCGAATCTGGCCGGGTTCGTCAGTTCGACCGTTATTGGCTGGATAAAAAGCCAGGCCGGCACGCTGTCTTCCGGCTTGTAGTCGGTCGCCGGTTCGCTCACTCTGTCCGCCTTTTTGATCTGGCCGTTCATTCCAGCGCGTGTGGTGAGCCGCTGACGTCGATCACGTCACTGAGGTCGCAATTATTTGCCGCGATTGGCTGGCGCCATCCCAGATTCGCACCCATCCGACGTGACCACGATCCTGCCAAAACCCTTGACGGAACCCAAGGCAGGGAAGCCCGTGCGCTTGCCTTGCTTCGGCGGATCGCGTCGTCCGGTGAGCATGCCTCGCGAAGCGTTGAATCGGCGAAAAATACGCAGGAAATATTCGTGGATCGTCGTACAAATTGCTGCCGCTGTTCCCGGCGCCAAGGGTTGATTCCATGCCGTTGAGTCCGATCAGACTGCGTTGTTGATCGCAACACCCAAGCGTCCCATCCGCTCAGCTATCTTGGTTCACAAGGTCACGGCCGTGGATTCGTTCGACATGACGACACGTCTCTCGGAATCGATGACGCTGCGGCCTGCAGCGGCGAGTGCCGCGGCTATTGCGCGACTAATCCTCTAACGTGCGTAGACGCTATGAGAACACCAACGCTGGCCGCCAGCAGGCCTACGGAAATACCCAGCGCAGATTTTAGCATCTGCTTTGCTCTCTTACTGACGCGGACTGGAATCGCGCTTTGCATGGCGTTCCCCTTGCTTAGTCAAATCAATCAAGCTTCGGGGCGACAGCAAAGTCCACTGGAACCTTCGTGGTCGAGTGCAAGTAGTTGCTCACTGTTTTGTCGCCAATAATGACGATGGCATCCACCAGGTTTTCCTTCGTCCAGCCTGCGGCAAAGAATGCTTCGACCAAGGCTTGATCAATATGACCACGGCTTTGCGTGATGCCTTTGATCAATCGGGTTAGTGCGTCGAGCTTGGTGTCGAAGCTGGCTTGGCCATGCCGGATTTCAATGATTTGCTCATCGGTGAAACCGTTCAATTTCCCAAGCATGGTGTGGGCGGCCAAGCAATACTCGCATTCGTTGACTTGACTGACAACGAGGTTGACGACCTCGCGAGCCTTGCCAGAGATGCTGCTCTTGGCGTTTTGCAATGCCAGGTAAGTGGCAAGTGCCGTCTCCGAAAGGGCAAACGTGGCGTAGAGGTTGGGAACCATCCCAAGGCCCTTTTTGAGATCATCGAAAAGGGCTTGGTTGCGTACGCTGACTTCTTCGCGGGTAGGAACGGTGATGGTGGTCATGGTGATCTCCTGATGGTGGTTGAAAACGAGGGTGCAAATTGAATTGCTCTTATCGAGCGGTGTAGTCGCCATCAACTGCGATGGATCGGCCTGTGAGGTATGGGGCCTTGGCAGACGCGATGAAACGATCGTCTCGGAGATCTCGCCCATCGTTGCGGCACGCTTGGCTGGAATGCTTCCGACCAAGCGCGCCTTAGCCATTTAAGTCGCGGCCGACAAAAACGATGGCCTGTGGCCCGGTTATGACATTTTTTTTACAACGAAGCGTCGCCCCGAGGCCTTACTTCTCGGCGACCACCTGAAGCCGATGAATCTTAACTTCGGAAAACAGCCTCTCCGCATTCGCGGCAAGTTCCTGTCCAGCTTCGCCGTTCAAATGAGCTTCGCGGGCGACTTCGTCGTTGAAGGTGTCGAAGACTACATATACTCCAGGCTCACCTTCGTCTTTTGCCGCGTGCCACGTCAGCGTTCCAGCTTCTCCTCTTACCAGCTTGGCCTCCCCGTTTAAAAACGCCTCGACTTCCGATTCCTTTCCTTGTTTAGCCTTCAATTCAACAAACAACGCGAAATTAGCCATTTGGAAATATCCTCTCTTGAACAGTGGGTGTTAGTTACATTCGGCCGTACACAGTCATATTTGCACTACCCGAATAGGCCTCCTAACGATAAAGGCGTTTTCGGTCCAGCTAGAAACTGTTGATGATTCAGCAGCAATCCTGAAACCACTGTGCGGATCGGCGCCTTCTCCGCAGCGGCGCGGTGTAGGCACACCAGACCGCCATCAGGGAGCGACCGCGCGGACGGCCTGTTCGATCACATCGACAACGACGTCCGGGAAAGTGATGGGGATGGCGTGCGAAGATTTCAGCTCAATGACGTGAGCGTGGGCACGCTCGGCTTCGAACTTAAATTCTTCCTGGGGAATGACGGGATCCAGCAGGGGCCTGATTTGCCAGCTTGGCTTGCTCATCCATGCAGCCGATGTCAGTGGCTCTTGGAGGGCTGCCAAGGCTATGGGCCGTTGGGTGGCGATCATCAGGGCGAGCACGCTCTCAGGCACGTCGGCGGCGAGGAGGTAGCTGTACTTGTCGGCTTTGACGTAGAGATTCGTGCCGCTGATTCCGTCAGGCAAGGTGTATGGGATCAGATCGACGGACGAGGCGAAGTCTCCGCCGGGAAAACGTTCGAGACAATCGTTTGTAGATTCCCCTACCCCGGGCATAGGTGAGCCCGCGTAGATTAGTCCCTTGACCTTGGGGTCGTCTCCAGCCTGGCTGATGACGGCCCCGCCGTAAGCGTGGGAAACGAGGATCACGGGCCCCTCGATCGTGTCCAGCAGACTACGCAGGTAGGCAGCGTCGTGCGCCACGCCACGCAAGGGGTTGGAGAAGACCTTGAACGGGTGGCCCTCGCGCTGCAGCCGCTGGATCACTCCATGAGTCCAAAGCGACGAGTCTTCGACGGCCCCGTGCACAAGCACGATGGTTGGCTTGAGTGATTTGATATCCATGGTGATTCCTCTCAATAATTGTTGTGCTAGGGGATGAGCGGTTGACGTGCGCATCAAGCCGCTGCCAAAGATCGTCATCTGGTTCGTAATTGAAGAGCCTCAGTACGGCGCTTTATCTCTAAGCGAAAATGCGAAGCCGGTGCACCTTGTGAGCTTCGGAGAACAGGCTAGGTAACCACCTGCGAACCGCAGCAACCAAGTCGGCTCACATCGCCAGCTCTATTTCCTTGACGTTGGCGATGGGCCCAAGGATCGTCGGATCGAAGTCGTTGAGGACGTCGCGCTCGGACAAACGCCGCGGAAAGTCGGGATTCGCCAGCGCCCCGCGGCCGATGGTGAGGATGTCAGCGCCGTCATCCAGCGCAGCCACCGCCCGCTCGACGTTGTGCAGACTGCCATTCGCAAGGATTGCTGCTTTGGGTGCGTAGCGCTTGGCGAAGTGCATCAACGATGCATTTCCCGGAGTAAAGGCCGGCTTCCACGCCTCATGGTCGGTCACATGGATGAAGTCCACGCCGGCGCCGGCGAGGCTGCCGAAGATGATTTCTGCATCGCGTTCCGCGGCGGCCCACTTGTGTTCGTAGTCGTTCACCTTCCCTTGGGAGATGCGCACGCCGACCGGCACCTTGGCTCCGACCTTCGCACGCACCGCCTTGAAGGTTTCGAGGATCAATTGCACGCGGTGCTCCGTGGAGCCGCCCCATTGATCCGCTCTCTTGTTGGCGTAGTCCGTCAAAAACTGGTCGAGAAGATATCCATTGGCGCCATGGACCTCGATTGCGTCAAACCCGGCAACCTCGATTGCGCGTCCCGCTGACTCAGCAAAGCCATTGATGGCGTCAGCGATCTGCGTCTCCGTGATCGCGGCCGGAAGAGCGTAGTGGTCCTTGCCGTGATAGAACGTCATCTGCGTGCCCTTGGGCTGAATGGCAGACGGGCCCACTGTGCCGTCGCGAAAGCGATTGCCCTGGCTTATTGCACCCGCATGCATTAACTGGGCGACGGCGAGCGCGCCGTGCGCCTTGATGCCGCTAACGACCGGCTTCCAGGCATTGGCCTGCGCTTCGTCAGTCATGCCGGGCTGATAGAGGTAGCCCTGCGAGAACGCCTGATCGGTGTAAATGCCTTCGGTGATGACCGTCCCGAAGCCACCCCGTGCGAAACGTTCGTAGTACCGGGTCATCGTCTCGGTCGCCCGGCCATCACGGGTCGCTGTGATGCGCGTCATCGGGGCGACAGAGAGGCGGTTCGTCACGGTGCGGCTGTTTATAACGATTGGCGCGAAAAGTGCGCTTGTGTCAATGTCCATTATCCCAACCTCCAAAAGCATTAAATCGAGCGTTTTTCATTGCAAAAGCGAGGGCTTACCCGCTTGCTGGATTTAAATGTAGCTTATTGACATGGGACGCAGAAGACGGGATTGACGTTAAGCAATATATCGTTTAGCGTTAAAATATGAATCTCACCGATGTGGCTCTGTTTCGCACGATTGTGTCCGTCGGCAACCTGTCAGCCGCGGCTCGTCAGATGGGTACAACGCCGATGTTGGTCAGCCGCAGGTTGGCGGGTCTTGAGGCCGAGCTAGGCGTGCGCCTATTCCACCGCACGACGCGTTCCCTATCGCTGACGCCGGAGGGAGAGGCGTTTCTGCCTCACGCAGTCACCCTCATAGAAGCTCGCGATTCGGCGATCGACTCGGTCTCGTCCGGTCGATCCGGCCTCTCAGGCGTGTTGAAGATTACAGCGCCGAACGTCATCGGCCATTCCGTCGTTGTCCCTGTCGTGGCTGAGTTGATCGCCGACAACCCCGCGCTCCGCGTCGATTTGACTCTGAGCGACG
>Ga0302178_10004521_pt1 | contig 10091 bp, 7 predicted proteins | sample I_Palsa_E1_3_FD_198790 | JGI IMG/M metagenome (GOLD analysis project Ga0302178, IMG submission 198790) | Peat permafrost microbial communities from Stordalen Mire near Abisko, Sweden - I_Palsa_E1_3 | ecosystem: Environmental > Terrestrial > Soil > Palsa > Peat permafrost | place: Sweden: Abisko... | reverse complement strand
ACCTCGGCGGGCTTCGCGTCCGGCGCGGTGCTCGGCGGCCTGCTCGTCGAGGTCACCTGGCGCCTGGTCTTCTTCGTCAACGTTCCCGTCGGCATCGCGCTGCTGGCGGCCTCGATGCGGCTGCTGCCGCGGGATCCGCCCGGGAGCGGAAGGGATCTGGACGTTCCCGGGGCCGTCACCGTGACCGCCGGGGTCGCTCTCCTGGTGCTGGCTATCGCACGCGCCGGCGACACGCGGCAGATTACCCAGCCGGCACTGGCCGCCGCGGTCGCGATCCTGCTGCTGGCCGCGTTCGTCATCCGGGAACGCCGGGCCCGGGCTCCGCTGCTCAACCTGGCCCTGCTCAAGGACCGCGCCATCGCCGGAGCCAACCTGACCCTGATCGCGGTCGGCGCCTTCAGCGCCGGCCAGGTCCTCCTGGTGACGCTGTACCTGCAGGAAGGGCGGGACCTCAGTCCGGTTTACACCGGCCTGTGCTTCATCCCGCAGGCGGCCGGGGCGTTCGCGCTGTCCGGCCCGGCCGGCCGGCTCGTGCCCGCCCTGGGTCCGCGGCGCGCGCTGGCCATCGCCCTGGCCATCGCCCTGGTCGCCCTATCCGGAGCCGCCGTCGGCGTGCTGACCGGTTCGCTAGCCCTGCTGCTCGTCGCCCAGTTCGTGCTCGGGGTAGCGGCCCGGCTCAGCCAGGTCTCCTCCACCCTGGCCGGCACCCGCGGCCCGGTCGCCGCCCGCTCCGAGGGCACGGCCAGTGCCCTGCTGACCGCCACCCGCCAGTGCGGTTCGGCCCTCGGCGTGGCGATCGTGTCCGCGGCACTGGTCGCCGTCCACGGCACGGACAATCACCGTACCGCGGTAGCGGGCTTCATCGTCGCCGGCTTCGCCCTACTCGGCCTGCTCGCGACCCGGGTCGTTCCCCCCGCACCCCCGCATCCTCCCACCCCGCACCCGGATCCAGAGCCGCACCACCTGTTCCGCCATCACGCCGGCGGCATCCCCTGACGGCAGCGTTCCTCGTCCCGCAGCGCCGCGAGACCATCGGAAAGCCGGTCGGTCCCATCGCCGGGCCGCATACGCGGGCGGTACCCTGGCCGCCGGGCCAGAGTCGCCCGCCCGGATGCCACCAGCCGGGCCAGTACCGGAGCGGGTTGACGTTCCCCCACCGGTGCTGCCGCAGGTCCCGTAGGCCGACCGTGTGCGCATCCGGAGCCGCCACCCACTGAATGTCTCACAATTTGTGGCCACACATAGCTCAGAGCGGCTGCTCGTCCGAGTAGTTGCCGCCGCTGTTGGCGAAACCTGACTTACCGCTTCCGGTCAACCGTGGTTGTAGAGCTGGCCGAACGTGGGCTCGACCCAGAGGATGTGGAAGACATCGCGGACGCGTACCCCGGCCATCGGTAGCAGTCCGTGGTACCGGAACACCAGAAATCTGTCCTCGTCAATGAACTGCGTCGGGATCGGTGCCTTTACCTGGACGCTGGGCAGAAACTCACTGCCCTGGCCGTGCAGTGGTGCAGTGATGAGGTCCTTCCAATACGAGGACGCTAGCCTCTGGAGCGTCTTGGCGAGGGCCGCCTGCCCTGCGGCATCCAGAGCGTGAACATCAAAACCAGCCCTTAGGAAATGCAGGCAGAACTTCGGCGTCTCGTTGTTGTAATGAGGCGGTTTATCCGGCTGCGCGTACGCGCCCTTAGCAGGCAGCGGGCGTTGGCCCCGGTTCTTTGAGCTAGGCATCAGCGGCGAGACGCGAAGTATTCCTCGATCTCCTGCTGCGGGATGCTGATTCCGCGGACCCCGTCTTGCCAGTGCCTCTGCCACGGCGGTTCTTCATGCGTCATGTTGCGCAGGTGACCGGCAGAGAAGCCACCGTACGTGTTCCACACCTTGCTAAGGAGCTCGGCGGTATCGGGGTCGACCTCGTCCCACGAGAAAGGGTCGGTGTCCGGCAGGACGATGCTGGAGCTGCCGCAGCCCTTGTACTCGTGATACACCTGGGACACCACCGGGCCGTGCGACCACGCCTGAATCTGGTCGGTGAACAGCGGCTGGCGCCGTTCAGCGAGATGGTGCCCCTGCGCGTAGTAGAGCAGCTTTTGGAGCTTAAGGTTGGACAGCTCCTCGCCTTCGGCCTCAGCCCATGCGATGAACCACTTGGCGATGGTCAACGCCGCATAAGGCGGCGCAGCCTGCCTGAGGGTTTGCGCCATGGCCATGATTCCTCCCTGATGCCTTCCAGTATGCCCCGAAGCGCGCGGCAGGTACCTGCCGAGACTAGAACGGCGGCTCGTCCGAGTAGTTGCCGCCGCTGTCGGCCGCCCACGGATCGGTGTCGCCACCCGAGCCGCCCTGGCCGTCCGCCCCCCGGCCGGCTCCCGCGGAACCGCCCTGGCCGCCGCCGTTCCCGGTGGACCGAGCCACCTTGTTGACCTTGGCCGAGGCGTTGCGCAGCGAGGGGCCGACGTCGTCGACCTCGACCTCGTACACGGTCCGCTTCTCGCCTTCTTTGGTCTCATACGACCGCTGCCGCAGCCGCCCGGCGACGATCACCCGCATCCCGCGGGTCAGCGACTCCGCTGCGTTCTCAGCCGCTTGCCGCCATACGTTGCAGGTCAGGAACAGCGAGTCGCCGTCCTTCCACTCCCCGGTGCTGTTGTCGCGGAACCGCGGCGTGGAGGCCACCCGGAACCGCGCCACCGGCTGCCCGGCCGGGGTGAACCGCAATTCCGGGTCATCTACGAGATTCCCAGCGATCGTGATCTGGGTGTCGCCTGCTGCCATCAGTAGTTCTCCTTACGTGCGTCTAGGACTCCTTCCGATATTGTGTGCGACCCCACTGACATTTCCGGCTGTCCTTCCGCAGGTGGGGCGCACGTCAGGTTTTAGGTAACCAAGGTCATCTTCACGATGACCACCCCGGTGCCGCATGCCAGGTCCGGAAGTGTCCGCCTCGGCCGTCGGCTGACCCTTGAGGCCGCGCTGCCGCTGACAGCGGTCGCTCCGTCCGCCCGGCGTCAAGATCCGGGAGGGTTTGGGCTTGCGGGAGCGGTTTGTGCACCATAGACCCCCTGCGCATCCCATAAGCCCGAACCCTCCCGCGTAAACGGTCCTGGGGCGAGACGGCTGAGTCAGGAGGGGCTGGCTGGTACCACGGTGGTCGCGTGGAGGCTCGCCTGGTGCGGCGGACCCGGATTCCGCGGCGTATCCGGGTGCGCCCCAGCGGCCCGAAATCACCACGGAAGCCGGATGCTCCGCGTCGATGGGGCGCCTGGAGCTGGCGAGGAGGGATGGCCGGAGTGCGGGGACAGCCGGACGGGGACGAGGGGACGGCGGGCCGGGACGGCGGGCCTCGGGGCGGCAGTTACTCGCAGCGCGAACTGGCACACCCGACTCGCAGGCCCCGGCAGTCGCGTTACGGGCTCTATTGCAACCAGATCCGGGACATCCCTGGTCAGCGTCATGGGTGAAGATGATCTTGGTTACCTACAAATCTGACCTACATCCCCGCAGGCGCCACCCGGTAAGGCGGCCATCCCCCCGCAGGGGGACGGCCATCGTCCCGTAGGAGTACTGCGGAATCATCACCGGGGCCGACGCGGGCGAGTGCGGCGGAAGGCCAGAATGGGGTTCATGTCAATCGGGGAGGACTCTTTTAATGATTGAGGTACACGGCCTCACGAAGCGGTACGGCGAGAAAATCGCCGTCGACCAGTTGACGTTCGGCATTGAGCCGGGCAAGGTCACCGGCTTCCTGGGTCCGAACGGTGCCGGTAAGACCACGACGATGCGGTGCGTCCTCGGCCTTGACTACCCGGACGCTGGCACCGTCACGGTGGACGGCCACGACTACCACAACCTGGCCTACCCGATGCGCGAGGTTGGCGCGCTGCTCGACGCTAAGGCGGTGCATGGCGGCCGGTCGGCCTACAACCACCTGCTCTGCCTGGCGCAGACCAACAACCTGCCCAAGCGCCGCGTCGGCGAGGTCCTCGAGCTTGTCGGCCTCTCCGAGGTGGCGAAGAAGCGGTCCAAGGGGTTCTCCCTCGGTATGAGCCAGCGCTTGGGCATCGCCGCGACCTTGCTCGGCGATCCCAGGGTGCTCATGTTCGACGAGCCGGTCAACGGGCTCGACCCCGAGGGCATCTTGTGGATCAGGAACCTGATGAAGGCCCTGGCCGCCGAGGGGCGCACGGTCTTCGTCTCCAGTCACCTGATGTCGGAGATGGAATCCACCGCCGACCACCTGATTGTGATCGGCCGTGGCAAGCTGATCGCCGACTGCTCGATGTCAGAGTTCATCGCGCGCTCCTCCGGCGCGGCCGTGCGGGTGCGCACCCCGATGGCGGACGACTTGATCAAGTGCGTGACCGCCGAGGGCGCGACCGCGACCACGGCCACCGACGACGACGGCGCCATTGAGATCCGGGGGATGACCGCGGAGGCGGTGGGCGACATCGCGTTTGAGCAGGCCATCAGATTGCACGAGCTGACCACAGTGCACGCCTCGCTCGAGGAGGCGTTCATGGAACTGACCGCGAGCAGCGTGGAGTACCACGCCGGGGTTCCCGGGACGGCAACCACCAGCGGAAGCGGAGCCTAAGCGATGGCCACCACGACAACACTGGACGCGCGGCTCTCCCCGCTTCCGCCGGCCACCGGGCGGGCCGGGCTGCGGGGCGCGATCGCCTCGGAGTTCACCAAGGTCCGCTCGGTCCGGTCCACCTACTGGACCCTGGCGGCACTGCTGATCGTCTCGATCGGCGTCGGCGCCGCGATCACGGGAGGCAGCGCGGCCAACTTTAACCACAACCTGGCCAATAAGGCCGGGTTCGACGCCACCCAGACCTCGCTGGTCGCGTTCTTCGAGATCGGCCAGCTGATCATCGCGGTGATCGCCGCGATGGCGATCACCTCCGAGTACTCCACCGGGATGATCCGCACCTCGCTGACCGCGCAGCCCCGGCGCGGCACGGTCTATGCCGCGAAGGCGATCGTGCTCACGTCGCTGACGCTGACCATCTCGCTCGTCACGTCGTTCGCCGCGTTCTTCGTCGGCCAGGCGCTGCTGTCTTCCAGCGGGGTGAGCGCCTCGCTGTTCCACACCGTCACGATCCCGCAGAACGCGAACGTGAACTGCCCGGGCCCCGGCAAGGGTGGCGGCGGCGGGTTGCCGCCCGGATGCAAGGTGACATTCTCCGGCGTCGACGTGATCCACCCGTCCACCGTGCTCTTCGCGATCATCGGCTGCGCGCTGTTCGTCACGCTGGTCGCGATCCTCGCGTTCGGCATCGGCGCGCTCGTGCGACACACCGCCGGCGCGATCGCAATCGCGATCGCCGCGCTGTTCATCATCCCGGTCCTCGAGCAGGCGCTGCCGAGCAACTGGCGCTGGGACATCATGCGGTTCCTGCCGGACGCCGCGAACCAAGTGGTCTCGGTCACCATCGGCAACAACGGCAACCCGCACCTGTGGTCGGCCTGGCCGCAGCTCGGCGTGACCGCGCTGTGGGCCGCGGTCCTCCTCGGCGCGGGCGCCTACCTGTTCCGCAAGCGCGACGCATAAGAAACCGAATCAGTCACGACGACATCCTCGGCGGCTGGTGGCCGTCGAGGATGGTCTCCAGCAGGGCGGCCAGCCGGCGCGCTTCGGCCCGGCTGAGCTTGCTGGTCATGGGGGACAGTGACCCGGCGATCTGGGTGGCCCCGCGCTCGGTGAGTTCCTGCCCCTCGGCGGTGAGGAACACGTCCACGGCGCGCCCGTCGACGGGGTTCGGCTCCCGCTGCAGGAGGCCTCGCCTCTCGGCCCGGTCAACCAGGCCGGAGATAGTCGACTTGTCGAGGCCCAGGTAGTCCGCTAGCTCGCTCATCTTGACCCGCCGGTCCCAGAGGATGGCGAGCACCCGAACCTGCGTCAGGGACAAGTCGTGCTCGGCGCCGATCCTGTTCAGCACGGCCGTCACGGCGAATGACGTTCGTACCAGGGCGTCGATCAGATCTCGCTGCTCGGGCTCGGTTGGCTGCGCCGCCGGCTCGGAGATCACCATGCCGGAAGCCTACTTGATTAAGTTCGTACTAGCAACTAAGATAATGCGTAATACAAACTAATTGACCAGGGTTCCCTTCCGGTTCAGCCTGTGACCAGCACCAGCACCAGCATGTGTCATATGGAGGCCATCATGAAAGCCGCGGTCGTTTCGTCGTTCGATTCCGCTCCCCGCTACCAGGAGTTCTCGGTCCCCGTCCCGGTCGGCGACCACGAGATGCTCGTCGACGTGCTGGCCGCCGGGCTGCACCCGCGCGTCCGGTCACAAGCCAACGGGTCGCACTACACCAGCACCGACGAGCTGCCGCTCGTGCCAGGGATCGACGGTGTCGGGCGCGGCCCGGACGGGCGGCTGCGCTACTTCGTCCTGCTGGACACCGCGATGGGCGCGATGGCCGAGCAGACCGTCATCGACACCCGCCGCAGCGTCGTGCTGCCCGACAGCACCGATCCCGTCGCGGTAGCCGCCGCGATGAACCCGGCCATGTCGTCCTGGGTGGCGCTGCGCCAGCGGGTGCCCTTCCAGGCCGGTCAGGACGTGCTCGTCCTCGGCGCCACCGGCAACGCCGGCCAGCTGGCCGTCCAGATCGCGAAGCTGTTCGGTGCGGGCCAGATCATCGCGGCCGGGCGCGACCCGCAGCGACTGGCCACCCTGCCCGCTCTCGGCGCCACCGCCACCGTGCCGCTAAGTGCCGATCCTCTCGGGCAGACCGCAGCCGATGTCGACGTGGTGCTCGACTACCTATGGGGCGAGCCCGCCGTCGCCGCGATGATCGCCATCCTCACCAACCGCACCGACCGGGGCAAGCCGCTCACCTGGATCGAGATCGGCTCGGTCGCCGGAGCCACCGCGGCGATCCCGTCCGCCGCATTGCGCCAGGCCCGCCTCCAGATCGTGGGCAGCGGCCAGGGCTCGGTCAGTACCCGCGAGTACCTCGCCGAGCTGCACGCCCTGGCCGACGCGATCGCCGCCGGCACACTCGACATCGACGCCCGCGCCGTACCGCTCGCGAATGTCGAACAAGCGTGGGCCGCCGCCGACGCGAACCACCGCGTCGTTCTGACCCCGTAAAGCCGTCAGGCCCGGGACCGACGCCAAAGCGCCGTCGGTGAAGCTGACCGAGTTCGTCGCCACCGCCGGGATGCGCGCGCCCGGCAGCACGATCCCGACCAGGTTCAGCGGGTCCGCGGCGGACAAAACAACCGTCTCGCCGTCCCGCGGCCGCTTCCTGACCTCGCGCAGCGTGGCCACCGCGTCCGGGTGCGCGAACTGCTCCCCGCTGAACCCGTTGACGAACCGCCCGCCGCTGATCGTCCCGCGCGCCTCCATCCGGCGGAACGCCCACAGCACCTCCCGCCAGGGCACCGCGATGTTCTCCCGGACCAGCAGGTCCCGGAACACCACGCCCCACCGCACGGCCAGCTGCTCCGCGACCGCCTCGGCCAGCTCGTCCGGATCACAATCCGAAAGAGCTGCGGGCAGCAGCGACCACCGGCCCGCCGTCCGCGACGCGAGCTGGCCGCCGCGGCGCAGCCGGTGCCGTCCCAGCGCCGTCTGCGCCAGCGACCGCTGCGCGAACAGCGAGCGCACGGCCCGGAACCCGTCTGCGGTCAGCAGCCCCCGGGCCACGCCGTCCCACAGCGCGTCCTCGATCTCACCCGGCAGCCGCCCCGTCGCAACCGTCAGGTCGGTCTGAAACAGCGCGCCGCGCGCGGTCAGCGCGTCGAGCACGTCCCGGGTCCGCCCCGGCCCCGGCCAGGCCGGACACGAAGCACCCCGCGCCGCCGCCAGCAGCCAGGCCAGGTCGTCCCGGATCATCAGCGTGATCGGGGTCGCCCGGGACGGCGTCAGGCCCCGGCTGGGCAACTCCTCCGAGGAGGGCTCGCAGTCGCGTACCGACAGCCGCCCCCAGGCCACGCCGCCGTCCAGGCCCACCTCGTCCAGCCATTCCTTGCGGTAGCCGGTGACCCGGGCCGGGAGGATGGCCTTCTCCCAGGCGCCGGCCGCAAGCTCGAACCCCTGCAGCTGCTCGACCACGGCCAGCACGCCCCGGCTGCCCTCGCGCCTGGTGTCCGGGGTCACGTGCTGCCAGCGCAGCAGGAACCGCATGAAGTCCTGGGCCGTCACCGGCTCGACCTCGCGCCGCTTCCGTTGCCTGGTGTAGGCGTGGATCCGGGTCAGCACCCGCCGCGCGCACCACTCCTCCGGCGCCGTGTCCGGGTCGGTGAAACGCCCCCGCAGCGCGAACCCCTCCGTCTCCAGCCTGACCAGCGCCAGCGTCACCGCCGAGGCCTCCAGCCCGGTGGCCCCGGCCAGCTCGGCCGCGGTGCACGGCCCCGAGACGTCCAGCTGCCCCCGCAGCATCTCCGCCGCGACCGCCTCAGGCTCCATCGCCTTGGAACTCAAAATCGCCTTGGCACTCAAAGGCCCCCCAGCGGCCCCGGCGAACAGGGACGCAAGCACCCCGCGTCGTTCGGCAGCACACCACAGCACCCCGAACGGCCCGCGGATCTCCGCCGCCCGCCCCGCCGACGCCAGCTCGGCGAACCACACCTGCCACGACGCAGCCGGACGCATGACGAACAGCGTCATCAGCAGGTCATGCAGCTCGTCGGCATCGCGCGGCTGCGGTTGCACCTGCTCCCGAACGCGCGCGATGGCCTCGGGATCCAGCCGGGCCAGGTCCCGCGCCTCCACCGGCAGCCCACGGGGGAGCTTCACCTGCCTGCTGCGCCGGTTCGCGGCCTCGGTCTCGTCGTCCAGGAACGTGTACGGCATCCCGTTGAGGATCTCGTGCGCGAGCACCGAAGGCTCGATGGTGTCCCGGGTGATCACCGTGATCCGGCCCGCCTCGATCCCGGCTACCAGCTCCCGCAGCCCGTCGATGTCCATCGCCTCGTGCAGGCAGTCCGCCAGCGTCTGGCGTACCAGCGGATGATCGGGGATCTCGATCGGGCCCGGCGCCACGTTCTCCTGGCAGGCGGCCAGCGTGGGAAACACCGCCGCCATCAGGTCGTCGGCCTCCATCCGCTGGATCGCGGGCGGGTTCTTCCGGCCGGCCCGCATCCGCAGCACGGTCAGCGAGGTGTTGAGGTTCCACCGCCAGCGGGCCGCGAACAACGGGGAGGTGAGCACCGCCTGCCGCACCACCTGCTCCACGGTCGGCGAGGCCAGGAAGCGAGGCACGCTGTCCAGCGGGAAGCTGTGCTGGGGTCCCAGCGACAGCAGGATCGCGTTGTCGCTGGCCGCCGCCTGCAGTTCGAAGTCGAACGTCACGCAGAATCGCTTGCGCAGCGCCAGCCCGAACGCCCGGTTGACCCGCGCCCCGTACGGCGCGTGCCCGACCAGCTGCATGCCGCCGGCCTCGTCGAAGAACCGCTCCAGGATGATCGCGTCCATCGTGGGCAGCGCCCCGAGCGCGGCCAGCCCGGCCCGCAGGTAGGTCACGATGATCTCGGCGGCGGGCCGGTCAATCCCGCACTCGGACTGAAGCCAGGAAAGCGCGTCGGCGGGGGAGCGGTCCGCGACGGCCTGGCGCAGCGCGGAGACCTCCTCGGACAGTTCCCTGGTCCGTCCCGGGGCCTCGCCCTGCCAGAACGGCACCGACGGCGGCGCCCCGTGCGCGTCGATCACGCGGACCGTCCCGGGCTCGACCCGGCGGATCCGCCAGGAGTGCGTGCCGAGCAGGAACACGTCGCCTGGCCTGCTCTCCACGGCCCACTCCTCGTGCACCGAGCCGACCTGAACCTCGTCGGGCTCGGCGACGACCCGGAAGTCACCCAGCTCGGGGATCGCCCCGCCGGAGGTCAGCGCGGCCAGCCGGGCCCCGCGGCGGCCCTTGACCGTCCCGTTGACCTGGTCGCGGTGCAGGTAATACGCCCGGCGTCCGCGCCCGGTCCGGATCCCCTCGGCCAGCAGCTCGGTGACGTCCTCGAAGTCCTCGCGGGACAGGTCCTGGTACGGCGCCGCCCGCCGGGCCAGCTCCAGCAGCGAATCCGACGCCCACTGCTCGGCCGCGGATTCGGCCACCAGCTGCTGGGCCAAGATGTCCAG
>Ga0302178_10004520_pt1 | contig 10092 bp, 11 predicted proteins | sample I_Palsa_E1_3_FD_198790 | JGI IMG/M metagenome (GOLD analysis project Ga0302178, IMG submission 198790) | Peat permafrost microbial communities from Stordalen Mire near Abisko, Sweden - I_Palsa_E1_3 | ecosystem: Environmental > Terrestrial > Soil > Palsa > Peat permafrost | place: Sweden... | reverse complement strand
CGCTGTTCGATATTGTCCATTAACCCCTCCAAGGGAAAAGAAGTTCAAAAATACAGGTGCGCGCATTTTATCAGGTTTGCCCCTGCAAAAAAGCGGCGCGCACGGTTCCTGTCAAGGCATCCGCCCCACCGCGTCCAGAAACGCGTCACGGCGCGGATGGTAACCGAATTCCGTTACGACATGTACATGCCACCGTTTACATGCATCGTCGTGCCGGTGATGTATCCGGCCTGCGGCGAAGCAAGAAACGCGACAGCATGCGCGATGTCTTCCGGGCTACCCAGACGGCCAAGCGGAATCTGGGCCTTCAGCGCAGTTTGCTGCTCTTCCGGCAGGGTCTTCGTCATGTCGGTATCGATGAAGCCCGGCGCGACGCAATTCACGGTGATGCCGCGGCTGCCGATCTCACGCGCGAGCGCCCGTGTCATGCCCGCTACGCCGGCCTTCGCCGCGGCATAGTTGACCTGCCCCGGGTTGCCGGCCGAACCGACCACCGAAGTAATATTGATGATCCGGCCGCCACGCGCCTTCATCATCGGACGCAATACGGCGCGCGACAAGCGGAATACAGACTTGAGATTGGTGTCGATCACCGCGTCCCAGTCGTCGTCCTTCATGCGCATGGCCAATTGATCCTGGGTGATGCCCGCGTTGTTCACCAGCACGTGCAACGTGCCGAATTCCTTCACCGTGCCTTCGATCAGCGCTTCCGCGGCAGCGGCGTCGTTCACGTTCAGCACGGCGCCGCGGCCGTTCGCGCCTGCGGCCTTGAAGGCTTCGGTAATCGCGCTTGCGCCGCTTTCGCTGGTCGCTGTGCCGATCACCGTTGCACCCTGGCGCGCCAGTTCGAGCGCAATGGCGCGGCCGATGCCGCGCGAGGCGCCCGTCACGATCGCGATCTGCTTATCGAGAGTCTTTTCCATCTGTCAGTCCGGATTGCCCGTGAAGGCTGATTGCAATCTTTAGGCGGGTTGGTATTTGCTGGTCTTGTGCTACTTGCGCAGCGCTCAGGCCGTCACGAGCTTGAGCGTCTCTTCGAGCGAGGCCGGATCGAACACCGATGCGCCGACCAGATTGCCGTCGATGCGCTTGGTCAGACCCGCCAACACCTTGCCGGGACCGCATTCGATCACGTGCGTTACACCCTGGCCCGCGATCGCCTGCACGCATTCCACCCAGCGTACCGCGCCCGCCGCCTGACGCACGAGCGCATCCTTGATGGCGGCCGGTTCGTTGACCACAGCCACGTCGACATTGTTGACGACCGGAATCTCCGGCACCTGCACTTCGACGCTCGCCAGATACTCGCGCAACTGATCCGACGCCGGTTTGAGCAGCGACGAATGGAACGGCGCCGAAACGGGCAGCGGCAACGCGCGCTTCGCGCCCTTGGCCTTGGCAAGTTCGCAGGCCTTCTCGACCGCGGCTTTGTGGCCGGCGATCACGACTTGCGCAGGCGCGTTGAAATTCACCGCTTCGACGATACCTGCGGCCGACGCTTCCGCGCAGACCGCACGCACGGCATCATCATCGAGACCGAGGATGGCAGCCATACCGCCCACGCCCACCGGCACTGCGGTCTGCATGGCCTGCGCGCGAAAACGCACGAGCGGCACCGCGTCGCGAAACCTGAGGGCGCCCGCGGCGACCAGCGCTGTGTATTCGCCGAGGCTGTGGCCGGCAACGAGCGCCGGTGCCGGGCCGCCCGCGGCCAGCCACGCGCGGTAGATCGCGTACGCGGCCGTCAGCATGACGGGTTGGGTATTGGTGGTGAGATTCAGATCGTCCGCCGGACCTTCAGCGATCAGCTTGCCCAGATCCTGGCCGAGCGCGTCGGACGCTTCCTGAACCGTCTCGCGCACGATAGCGTGATCGGCAAATGCGTTGAGCATGCCGACCGATTGCGAGCCCTGACCCGGAAAAACAAACGCAAATTTCATAGGATCCTCAACATTCGATTTTTCAGATACGCACGGCACACGGCCTGATCGACGCAATCCCCTTCTGCGGGCGGCGCCGATGCGCCGCCTCACTCAGCGGGTCAATAGCGGATAACCGACGCGCCCCACGTGAAGCCGCCGCCGACGCCTTCGATCAGGACGTTCTGGCCGCGCTTGATGCGGCCGTCGCGCACCGCGACGTCAAAAGCGAGCGGAATGGACGCAGCCGACGTATTGCCGTGCTCGCCCACTGTGACGACCATCCGTTCCTGCGGCAGGCCGAGCTTGCGGCACGTGCTTTGCATGATACGGATATTGGCCTGATGCGGAATCAGCCAATCGACGTGTTGCGGTTCGAGGCCAGCTTTGCTAAGCGCTTCGACCGCGACCTTCTCGAGCACGTTGACGGCGAGCTTGAACACCGCCTGGCCGTCCATATGCAGGAACGCGCTGCCGGCGATCACGCCGCCGTTCACATTGCCCGGAGTGCAGAGGATGTTCGAGTGACTGCCGTCAGCGTGCAGCGCACTCGAGAGCACGCCGGGCTGGTCGGAGGCCGAGAGGATGATTGCACCGGCACCATCGCCGAACAACACGCAAGTGGTGCGATCGTTGAAATCGAGCAGGCGCGAGAAGGTCTCAGCGCCGATCACGAGCGCGGTGCGATGCTGGCCACTGCGGATGAAACTGTCGGCCGTCGCCACTGCGTAAGCAAAACCGGAACACACAGCCTGCACGTCGAACGCCGCGCCGTGGTTCTTGATGCCGAGCTTGTTCTGCAGCAGGCACGCCGTGCTGGGAAACACGTAGTCCGGCGTGGAGGTGGCGACAATGATCAGATCGATCGATTGCGGGTCGACGTCGGCGGCTTCGATCGCACGCTGGGCGGCGATGAACGCGAGGTCGCTGGTGGTGACATCAGGTTCGGCGAAGTGGCGCGCATGGATGCCCGTGCGGGCAACGATCCACTCGTCGCTCGTCTCGACGCCCTGCTTGGCGAGACGTTCAGCCAGTTCCTGATTGGTGACGCGCCCGGGCGGCAGATAGCTGCCGGTGCCCAGCACGCGGGAATAAATTGTCGATTGAGCCATTATGCCTTCGAGGATTGCGCAGCGTAGGGCTCGGCTGGCTGGCCTGCGGCCGGGCTTGCGTAACCCGCGCCGCTTGCGTCGCGCGTTGCCTGTTCCAGAGAGCTTGCGTTCTCTTCCATCGCCCGCGCAAGGCGTTCCAGCACGCCGTTTTTGACGGCATCATACCCGCGTTTGATCGCCCACTCAAACGCGTACGCATCCGCCGAGCCGTGGCTCTTGATCACGAGACTGCGCAGGCCCAGCAGTGCAGCACCGTTGTATTGCCGATGATCGACACGCCTCTTGAAGCGCATTAATACCGGCAACGCGAGGACCGCCATCAACTTGGTCAGCCAGGAACGGCCGAACTCTTCCTTGATGATGTCGCGGATCATCAGCGCGAGCCCTTCCGACGTCTTCAACGCGACATTGCCGACAAAGCCGTCGCAGACGATCACGTCGGTCGTGCCCTTATAGATGTCGTCGCCTTCGACATTACCGCGAAAATTCAGTGTACTCGCCCGCAGCAGTTCACCGGCACGCTTGATGGTCTCGTTGCCCTTGATGACCTCTTCGCCGATGTTGAGCAAGCCGATCGTGGGACGGTCTTTGCCTTCGAGCGCGGACACGAGCGCATGCCCCATCTGCGCGAACTGCAGCAAATGCTGCGGCTCGCAATCGACGTTGGCGCCCAGGTCGAGCATCATCGTATAGCCGGTGGGATTGGGCAGCGCGAACGCGATCGCCGGGCGTTCGATGCCCGGGAGCGTTTTCAGAACATAGCGGGACACGGCCATCAACGCGCCGGTGTTGCCGGCAGAGATGCAGGCTTGCGCCTCACCTTCCTTGACGCGGTTCAGCGCCACGCGCATCGACGAGTCTTTCTTCTTGCGCAGCGCCACCTCGACCGGATCGTCCATGGCGACGATCTCGGAAGCAGGCACGACGATCAGGGAAGGCTCGCTCTCCGCCTTTAACTTCTTGAGCTGCGCACGAATGGCACTTTCGATGCCGACGAGCATCAACTGCGCGTCGGGATGCGAACGAACGAAACTGACAGCCGCGGGAACGGTCACGGACGGGCCGTGGTCGCCTCCCATGCAATCTATTGTGAGCTTTACTGTCATGGAGTGCGACGAATTTCAGGCGCTCTGCATGGGGTCGCAGAAAGCGCTAAACCGCTAACTGCGATCGACACAAAAAAGCGGCAGTAGAATGCCGCCTTTTTGTTGAGCCGGGAAAATGTCAAGCGAGCCGATCGCCACGCGAAACGCCCGAGGGCGCAACGCAGTGCAACGATTAGTCGTTCTTCGTCTTGACGACTTTCTTGCCGCGATAGTAGCCGTTCGGGCTAACGTGGTGACGCAGATGCACTTCACCCGTGCTCGGTTCCACAGCCAGCGGCGCTGCGTTGAGGAAATCGTGCGAGCGGTGCATGCCGCGCTTCGACGGCGACTTCTTGTTTTGTTGGACTGCCATGATAACTCCTAAAAATTTTCCGAATTCTAACACAGCCCGATGCTGCAATCGCCACTGGCCGGATGGCCAACGCGCCGCATCGCGCTCCTATGCAACTGTTCAGTGCTTCTCGCCGCCCGGGCCGCCCTTCTTGAGAGCTTCGAGCGCCGCAAACGGATTGGGCCGATCGGGCTCGCCGCCCTCCTCAGCTCCGTCCTCTCCGGCTTCGTCGCCCTCGCCCTCTTCACCCGCCACCCCAGACACGAGAGACTCGTGCACTTCGGGGCAAACATCGTGTTTGGGCACCAACGGCAAATTCAGCAGCAACTCTTCTTCGATCAAGTCGATAAGATCGAAATGGGTTGAACCCACGATCACATCGACTTCATCCTCGTCGAGCGGAAACTCTTCGGCTTCCGCCTCGGTGTTGACGATCCGGTAAGTCGCATCGACGTTGAACGCCTGCTTATACGGCGCAAGACACCGCTGACATTCAAGCCATGCAGCGCCGTGAATCGCGAGCCTCAGATAAGGCTGCGGACCCTCGGTGCCGTCATCCTGCAATTCCGGCTGCGTCGTCCCTTCGGCCTGCCAGGTGAACGCGCTTTCGCGCTCTGGCGCTTCCGCCGGAACTTCGTTTAACATGCGCGGCAGTTGCGAGACGCGCACGAGACCCGCGGCCTGGCGCCCACTACGCGCGAATTCGAACAGATCGAGATCATGCGGGTCGGCGAGACCTACAGGTTTGCCAGGATGTTGAGTCATGTGCGCTCCTGTGTCGGCACGAATTTAGCCGGGGTAATCGGTATGGTGAGTATGCTGCCTGTTACGGCGCTGCCACTACAAGACAAACCCTGATTGCAACTGGGCTGCGTGAGGTTGCAGCGAGGTTGCAGTGTAGTTGCAACGTGGCGGCAACATACGCATACCGATGAAAAGCCCAAAATCATATCCGCTTTGTCTTTTCGAGTCAAACACTTAAGCCCGCACGCGCCAAGGCCCGTGCGACCTGCCCCTTCTAGCCGTTGGTTCACCATGCCGGATACCCTTTCCCGCCCGCCTCGCCTGATTCTGGCGTCGAGTTCACGCTATCGCCGCGAGCTTCTCGAACGCCTGCGCGTGCCGTTCGACGTCGTCGTGCCTGCCGTCGATGAGACGCCCCAGCCTGGCGAAACACCCGAAGCGACTGCACTGCGGCTCTCCGAGGCCAAAGCTCGGGCAGTCGCAGCCAAACTGCCGGCCGGCGAGCATGCGCTCGTGATCGGTTCGGACCAGGTCGCCACTTACGACGGCCTGCAGATCGGCAAACCCGGCTCGCACGACCAGGCCCTCGCCCAGTTGCAGGCGATGCGCGGCCGCGAAGTGCTGTTCCACAGTGCGCTGTGTCTGTTCGATAGCCGTGACGGCAGTGCCCAGACGCTCGATGTCGTTACGACGGTGCGCTTCAGGAGCCTGCCCGACGCGGCTCTGGATGCCTATCTGCACGCCGAAACACCTTACGACGTGGCCGGTAGCGCCAAATCCGAAGGGCTCGGCATTACATTACTGGATGCGATCGAGTCGGACGATCCGACGGCACTCGTCGGACTGCCGCTGATTGCCTTGTCGCGGATGCTGCTGGCAGCCGGTTTTCCTTTGTTGGGGGCGCAATGAGCGGCACACTGTATTTGATCCCGAACACCCTCGGTGAAGGCGATGCAGAGGCGCTCGACGCCGTCCTGCCCGCGCCGGTGCGGGCTCGCGCCGCTGCGCTGCACTACTACATTGGCGAAAACGCGAAAACGACGCGTGCCTTCCTGAAGAAGGTCGGCACGGAGCGCCCGATCCAGGAAATCGAGATCCGCGAACTGAATGTGAACACGCCGGCGGGCGAAATCGACAAGCTGCTGGCGCCGATTCTGGCCGGCACTGACGCCGGGCTCGTCTCCGAGGCCGGCTGCCCGGCCGTGGCCGATCCGGGCGCGCTGCTGGTGCGGCGGGCACACGAACGCCGGGTCAAGGTCGTGCCGTTCGTCGGCCCGAGTTCGATTCTGCTGGCATTGATGGCCTCCGGCCTGAACGGCCAGAGCTTCGCGTTTCACGGTTATTTGCCGGTGGACGCCACCGAGCGGGCCAAGCGGCTGCGCGATCTGGAACAACAGTCGCGCAAGGGGAAGCAGACCCAGATCTTTATTGAGACGCCTTATCGCAACAAGGCGCTGCTCGACACGCTGCTGGCGACCTGCGCGCCGTCGACGCTGGTGTGCGTGGCGGTAGATCTGACGCTGGAAACGGAGACGATTGCGAGCCGAACCGTGACGGACTGGAAAAAGGCGCCGGCGCTCGATCTGCACAAGCGCCCGGCGATTTTTCTGCTGCTCGCCGTCTGACAGAGGCGCCCGCCGTCCAGGCGGGCTGCCGCCGACGCCGCTGCAAGCGGCGCTCAGCGGCCCACCCGGCGGCCGAGCCTCACCGCAAGCTCATCTTCCCGCCCAGCACCATCGCGTGCACGGCGGCGCTGCCCATAGCCGCGCCGAACTTGCGGGCCACGCGATCGGTGATGCTTTCCTTCACCGTGTAATCGACGATATCTGGCGCCTTGATGATTTCGCGCGCAACGTAGTCCGTGTCGCCAAACCCATCGACCAGACCGAGGTCGACACTTTGCTGACCGGTCCAGAAGAGGCCCGAGAAGATATCCGGCGTCTCATGCAGCCGCTTGCCGCGGCCCTCACGCACCGCGTCGATAAACTGCTGGTGGATCTGGTCGAGCATTTCCTGCGCGTGCGCGTCCATCTTCGGCGTCTCCGGCGAGAACGGGTCGAAGAAGCCCTTGTTTTCGCCCGACGTGTGCAAACGCCGCTCGACACCGAGCTTATCCATCAGCCCCGTAAAGCCAAAGCCGTCCATCAGCACGCCGATCGAGCCGACGATGCTCGCCTTGTCGACGTAAATCTTGTCGGCTGCCGCAGCCGCGTAGTAACCGCCGGAGGCACACATGTCCCCCACCACGACATACAGCGGAATGGACGGATATTTGGCGCGCAAGCGGCGAATATCGCGATTGATGATGCCCGCCTGCACCGGACTGCCACCCGGACTATTGCAGCTCAGGATCACGCCTGCCGTGCCCGCGTCGTCGAAGGCGCTGTCCAGCGCGGAGTCGACGTCGTCGGCATTGGCGTTGGTGTCCGAGGCAATTTCGCCGTCGAGCGAAACGAGCGCGGTGTGGCGCCCAGTGGTGGCCACCTTTTCACCGGAAAAGTCGAACACGCCCCAGACGACCAGCAGCACGATGATGATGAAAACAAAGCGGAAAAAGATTTTCCAGCGGCGCGCCGCGCGCTGTTCGCTGATCGCAGCCAGCGCAATGCGTTCGAGGGCGGCGCGTTCCCAGCCCGGTTCATCAGTTGGCGTCGGCTTGCGGCCCGCTGAGGACGGTTGGTTCGGATCGGGAGTGAGATTGTCGGCCATGCGTCGCAGATCGAAGAGTCAGGGGGTGACCGGACACAGGTCGTCGTCCGGCAGCCAGAATACCGCGCGGCCATCCGGCGTGTCCCGTTCGTCGACCTGAACGGGACGCAGCCTGCCGCCACGGCACGGACCGCCGACACATTTACCCGTGTCCGGCGCGTAAATTGCGCCGTGCGTGGCGCACATCAAGTATAAGCCCGAAGATTCGAAGAACTGACCTTCGACCCAGTCGAGCTCCATGGGCACGTGCGCACAGCGGTTCAGATAACCGTAAGCCTCGCCACCATAGCGGACAAAAAAGACAACTGCGTCGCCGCCGGCATATTTCGCCGGGCAGCGCAGCCCGGCTCCGCCATCGAGCAGCTCATCGGAGGCGCAGATCCGCACCGGTTCCATGGCGGTCCCGTTCATGCGTTCTCAAGCAGCCAGGCAGACAGCACGCCGACGCTCGACGCGACGAATTTCGGCTCGAGCGCGGCAAGCGAGGCGGCCGGATGGGCACCGTAAGTGACGCCAATGCCGGCCACACCGGCGTTAATCGCCATCTGCAGGTCGTGGGTGGTATCGCCGACCATCACGGTGCGCGCGACATCCTGACCCAGCTCGCGCGTCAGCTCGTGCAGCATCGCCGGATGGGGCTTCGAGAAGGTTTCGTCGGCGCAGCGGGTGCCGTCAAACAGACTCGTGAGGCGTGACTGATCGAGCGCCCGGTTCAGGCCCACGCGGCTCTTGCCGGTGGCGACGCCCAGCAGATAACCCTGGTCGCGCAACGCCTGCAGCATCTCGCGCACGCCGGTGAAGAGTTCGGTGGTCTGATCCTTGATCAGATAGTGGAAGCGATAACGCTCGGCGAGCCTCGGATATTCCGACGGATCAAGCGTCGGCGCGGCGATCTGCAGCGCGTCGCGCAGGCCGAGGCCAATCACGTAGCTTGCCGCCTCGTCTGCCGGCACTGGCAAACCGAGGTCGCGGCAGGCCGACTGGATGCTCCGCGTGATGTGCGCGGTCGAATCCATCAAGGTGCCGTCCCAATCGAAGACGATCAGGTCAAATTGCTCTCTAGCCATGCGTATCCGTCTCCGGGATTGACCCTTTATTTAGTTCATTGAGCTGCTCGATGAAGCGTCGGCATTCGGCCGGTAGCGGCGCTTCGAACTGCAGCACCGCGCCCGTGACCGGGTGCGCCAGCTTGAGCCGGTATGCATGCAGAAACATCCGCTTAAGCCCCGGGCGCGCATTGGTGCGCGCCAGCTCTTTATTCAGCGTGAAATCGCCATACTTTGCGTCGCCGACGATCGGCAACGCCAGATGCGCGAGGTGAACCCGGATCTGATGCGTGCGACCCGTCTTCAGTTCCGCTTCGAGCAGCGCATAGTCCGGCCAACGGTTCACCAGATTGAAAACCGTATGCGACGCGAGACCGTCCGCCTGCACCCGCACCCGGCGCTCGCCGTCCGCGGTCAGATACTTGTGGAGCGGCTCCTTGACCGCCCGGCGGTGACCCCAGTCGCTCGCCCACTCGCCGTGGACGCACGCATAGTAGCGCTTGTCCATCTTGTTCTCGCGGATCTGCTCGTGCAGACCGACCAGCGCCGCGCGTTTCTTTGCCAGCATCAGGACGCCGGAGGTCTCGCGGTCCAGCCGATGCACCAGTTCGAGGAATTTTGCCTGCGGACGCGCCTCGCGCATCTGCTCGATCACTCCGAAGGCAACGCCGCTGCCGCCATGCACGGCGACGCCGGCCGGTTTGTCGATGACCAGCATGTGGTCATCTTCAAAAAGAATATTGAAATTGGCCGCCGGTACCGGCGTGTGAGTGCTCGCTTCGGTTCCGTGGGCGATCCGGATGGGGGGCACGCGCACCAGATCGCCGTGCGCGAGGCGGTACTGGGCGTCGACCCGGCCCTTATTTACACGCACTTCCCCGCTACGAAGGATGCGGTAGATATGGCTTTTCGGCACGCCTTTACAGACGCGTAGCAGGAAGTTGTCGATGCGCTGTCCGGCCGCGCCGTCGTCGATCTCGATCATCGAGACCTGGTCGCTTGCGACCGATTTCTGGGATATTTTGCCTAACTCTTTCATTCTGAATATAATTTGCCCAGCAGTCTGCGGCGGCCGGCGCATTGTCCGGTATTCCGGCGGTCTGCGCAGGTGCAAGCGATAAACAG
>Ga0302178_10004517_pt1 | contig 10095 bp, 8 predicted proteins | sample I_Palsa_E1_3_FD_198790 | JGI IMG/M metagenome (GOLD analysis project Ga0302178, IMG submission 198790) | Peat permafrost microbial communities from Stordalen Mire near Abisko, Sweden - I_Palsa_E1_3 | ecosystem: Environmental > Terrestrial > Soil > Palsa > Peat permafrost | place: Sweden: Abisko... | reverse complement strand
AGGCCAGCCAGATCGCCCAGGGCCTGACCCGGGCCGACCCCGCGGCGGTCGCCGACGGCACGGTGCTAGCGGCCGGCACCATCCTGGCCGGGGCCGGGGTCGGGGTCGGGGCGGGCGAGCGGCCGCCGAGGGTGCTCCTGGTGGATCACCAGGACTCGTTCGTGCACACGCTGGCCGACTACTTCCGGCAGCGCGGAGCCGAGGTGACGACGCTGCGGTTCGGGTTCCCGCCCGCGCTGCTCGATTCATACGGACCGGATCTCGTCGTGCTCTCACCCGGGCCGGGAAGGCCCTCCGACTTTGACTGCGCAGGGCTGCTCGACCAGGTGTACGCGCGGGACCTGCCGGTCTTCGGCGTCTGCCTTGGGCTGCAGGCCATGGTGGAGCACGCCGGGGGAGAGCTGTCGCTGCTGCCCGAACCCGCGCACGGCAAGCCGGGGCTGGTCCAGGTGTCCGGCGGATCCCTGCTGACCGGGCTGCCCGCCGAGTTCACCGCAGGGCGGTATCACAGCCTGTACGCGCGGCCCGGGGAGGTTCACGGCGAGTTCCGCGTGACCGCCTCCCTTCTTTCGCCGCAGGGTGCGGACGTCGTGATGGCGATCGAAGACGCCCGCGCCCGGCGGTGGGCAGTGCAGTTCCATCCCGAGTCGATCCTGACCGCGTCCGGCCGGTCCGGCCACCAGATCATCGGCAACGTCCTGGACCTGTGCCGCGCCCGGGAGAAAGTCGGTGGTCCGCTGTTATTGCGTGGTGCGCTGTTAGCGAGCGATGCGCTGTTATCGTGCTGTTCCATGAGGAGCGTTGAGCCTGAGGTTTTCCTGGTCGCCCGGCCGAAGGTCGACTACGACGCGATGGCCGCTTACCTGCGCGAGGTGGGCGGCGAGCGCTGGCTGGAGCGGTTCGACCGAGACCAGCTCGGCCAGGACGCGCAGGACCTCGCCGAGTTCGCCGGGAAGATGTGCTACCGCTCCTGGGAACCTGGCCTGAACCCCAACGTCCGGAAGGTTCGCGACGACCAGGAAGCGTACCTGCAGAACATCCTGCGGCAGCAGCACGGCTCGGTGCTCGAGCACGTCAGCTTCACGTTCGTCCTGCACAACGTGTCACGGGTTTTTACTCATGAAGTGGTGCGCCATCGGCCGGGGACAGCGGTGTCGCAGGAGTCGCTGCGTTACGTACGGCTTGATGAGCTGCCGTTCTGGTTCCCGGACTGGGCGCAGGAGGACCCCGAGCTGATGAAGCGGGCGACCGCCTTGCTGACCGAGCTCGAGCAGTTCCAGCAGTGGATGAGCGGGCACTTCGGGCTGGACGACGACGACACCAAGATGCACGAGAAGAAGCACAAGACCTCGTTCATGCGCCGGTTCGCGCCCGAGGGCCTGGCCACCGGGCTGGTCTGGACGGCGAATATCCGTACTCTGCGGCACACCATCGAGGCGCGGACCGACCCGGGGGCCGAAGAGGAGATCCGCCTGGTGTTCGGCAAGATCGGCGAACTCATGCTCGCCGAGGCGCCGGCCCTGTTCAGCGACTACACGGTGACCGACGGCACCTGGGTGCCCGGCTGGCGGAAGGTGTAACCGGTGCCGGAGGTATCGATCCCGCCGACGCGAGGCTATCTAGTGGAACCCGCCGACGCGGGTCCCTGGCCGGGTGTCGTAGTCATCCACGAGGTGTTCGGGCTGAACGCCGACATCCGAAGCAAGGCGGACCAGCTGGCGGACCAGGGCTACGTCGCCCTGGCGCCCGATCTGTACGCCGGGGAGTCCTGGGTGCGGTGTGTCCGCGGCGTCTTCCGGCAGCTGCACGCGGGATCCGGGCCGGCGTTCGAAATGATTGACTCGGCCCGCGAATTGCTGGCCGCGCGGGTTGACTGCACGGGCAAGATCGGGGTGATCGGGTTCTGCATGGGAGGCGCCTTCGCGCTGCTGTACGCGCCGCGGGGAGAGTACTCCGCCGCAGCCGTCAACTACGGTGAGGTCCCGAAGGACGCCGAGCGGGTACTCGCGGGCTCCTGCCCGGTGGTCGCGAGCTACGGCGCCAGGGACCCGATGGGCACCAGCCACTCCAGGCGGCTGGAGGCCGCCCTGACCGCGCTCGACGTGCCGCATGACGTGAAGGTGTACCCGGATGCCGGGCACAGCTTCATGAGCCCTAAGCCGCCCCTGCTCAAACCCGTGACCGCGCTGGCGCGGCTGGATTTCAAGCCGGAGGCGGCGCAGGATGCATGGCAGCGCATCTTCGCGTTCTTCGGCCAGTACCTGCGGTAAGGTCCTAAACGGCCTGGGCGACTTCCGCGCCTAGGTCGTAGTGGATGAGGTGTTCCTCAGCGCCACGTTCCTTCAGCACCCGTGCCGTCTTGACGATCATGTCGTCGGGGCCGCTGATGTAGATGTCGCGCTCGGCGAAGTCCGCCTTGGCGGCTAGCTCGGGCACCGTGCCGTACATGGCATCGTGGGCCGGCTCGTCTGCTACCGCCGGGATGACCTGGAGCCACGGATACGCCAGTTCCATCTCACGCAGCTCGGCCAGGTCATAGAGATCCTCGTGGCGCCGCGTGCCGTGATAGAGCACGATCTCGCGGTGCCGGGACGACGGCGCGTTCACGATATCTTCGATGATCGCCTTGAGCGGGGCGAGCCCGGTGCCGCCCGCCAGGCAGAGCACGTCCCTGGACGACCGCGTGTCCGCGGTCATGGTGCCGGCCGGCGCGCCGAGCACGAGCGGATCTCCGGTCCGGACCTGATGCACGAGTACGGGGCTGACCAGGCCGCCGCGGACCGCCCGGACGTGCAGGCGCAGCAAACCGTCGGGATGCGGGGTGTTTGCGATGGAGTAGGTGCGCCATAGCCGGGGCCAGCGTGGCGTCTGCACGCTGACATGCTGACCGGGAAGGTAGCTCAGCGGCTGCTCCGGCTGCAAGGTCAGCACGGCGATATCGGGCCCGCGAAGCTCCGTCTGGGTGACGGTCGCGATCCACCATGCGGGAGACTCCTCGGCGTCGTGCCGGGCGGCCTCGGTCATGACCGCGGCGGCGTGGTCGAACGCGGTTCCCCAGGCCTGCTGAGCGGCTTCGTTCCAGCCATCTGCGGCAAACCGGCGCAGCGTCGCCAGCAGCGCGCGCCGGAATATTTCGTAGTGCCGCTCCCGGACTCCGAATTTCCTGTGTGCACGCCCGAGTGCGGCCAGGTACCCGGTCAGCGTGTCCGGATCATCCTGGCCAGCGGCGATTCGTGCCAGGGCCTGGAAGAAGCGCTTGCGCTGGACATCCATGGCGGCCGGGAACATTGCCCCGATTTCGCTGTCTATAGCGAAGAGTTGGGCATAGAAGTATGTCATTGCCGCATCAGCGGCCGGCTCGAGCAGCCAGAATGAGACCTGAGCGGGATTTCGGACGGCATCGCCAGGGCTGCTAGGCACCGGAAAGCCTTCAGCCTGGTCCGCCGGTTCGCTGCCTGCTGACATCACCACACTTACAGTGTCGCACTAGAAGCAGAATGTCACAATTACTATCCGGTAAGTCGGGTTTAACCGGCGCGGGAGATTTCCACGATGGGCGGGCCCGGCGTGGGCGTGATGGACCATTATGGGCATTGAAACCTTAGGTGCAGGAGGACGGATGGGCCGGCCGATCATCGGCATCACCGGCGAGCTTGAAGCCGCTCGGTGGGGCAACTGGATTCGCGAGGCTGTTGTCTCGCCGGTGAGCTATACGCGAGCCGTCGAGCGTGCGGGGGGAACCCCGGTGATACTGCCGCCCGTCCCCGCGAGTTCGGTACCCGTGCTGATTGCCGGGCTTAACGGCCTGGTGCTGACCGGCGGGCGCGATGTCGACCCCTCGCTGTACAACGAGGCGCCGCACGAGCAGACTGATCTGCCCGACCACAGGCGGGACCGGTTCGAGTTGATCTTGACGCGGGCGGCCATCGACGCTGATCTTCCTTTTCTCGCGGTCGGCCGCGGCATGCACATCCTGAACGTGGCCCGCGGCGGAACACTGACCCAGCACCTCCCCGATCGCCTCGGCAACGAGATCCATAAGCCGGATCCGGTCAAGATGACCACCCACGACCTGCAGATCAGCGCCACGAGCAAGCTCGGCCAGGTGCTCGGCGACTCCGCGCACGTACCTGCCGCCCATCACCAGGCGGTCGAGGAGATCGGCAGCGGGCTCATGGCCGTGGCGTGGACCTATGACCAGGTGGTGGAGGCGGTCGAGCTGCCGGGACACAAGTTCGGCCTCGGCGTGCAGTGGAACCCGGAAGACGGCGATGACCCCCGGCTCCTCGAGGCCCTGGTGAAGACGGCCAAGCCCGCCGCCCAGGTCGCGGTGCCCCAGGCCGAAGTGACCGCGCGATCCAAGCGAGGCTCCAAGCGGCACGCCGCCCGCTCCTAGCGTTGTCATCACAGTGATCGTGTGTATTTACCCCCCATCGAAGGTGGGGTAAATACACACGATCATTGCTGGGCCCCCTTTGCCGCTGGGCAGGTGGGGCTGCAGGGGCGGAGGGTGCCTTCCCAGCCGTGGCGGCGCAGTACCGTGGCCACTTCTCGAGCGGTCCGGCAGCGGTGCACGGTGGTGTCGGGCCAGCCGTACCTGAGCGTCTCGGTTCCCTGGACCAGGTTGGCGTTGTCCCGGCGGGTATCCCGCCAGCGGCCTTCCGCCGGGTGGGCCGCAGATCCGTCGAGCTCGACGGAGACGCCGTAATCGTACAGGTTGTCCAGGTAGCGGGTCCCGCTGCCGTGCCTCCGCTTGGCCTGACGCTGCGCTGTGGGCAGACGGTGAGCACGTTCCACGCCGTGGACGTAGTTGCGTTCCAGCGGAGAATGCACGCCGTCTTCGGCGTCCTCCAGAGCGGCCGTGATCCAGTCGCGCCAGCGTATTCTCGTCCGGGCGGCGAGTGCCTTGCTCAGCGACCGGGGCGACGTGAGGCGACGGCCGACGGCACTGGAGATCCAGCCGTAGGCGTCGTCGAAGGTTCTCGCGGTCGCGATGAGGTCGAGGACTGTGTCCTCCACCGTGGTCCGCGGCAAATGCCAAGGCGGCTGCCACTCCGGCACCAGGCGCCGGGACCGGTGGATGACGACGCCTGGAATACGCCGCAGCCGGTCCGGGTTGCGCTGCGCGGGAACGCTGATGTGGATCTGTGACTTGGGCTTGTCGGTGAGACCATGTACCTCCGCAGCGGTCTCATGGCTGAGGACCGCGCCGGGTCCGGCCCGCAGGACTGCGGCCCACAGCTTTGCCTCCCGGGAAGCATCTCCCGTGAACGTGGCGTACGTCCCGCGGTGTAGGCGCCGCCATGTTCCTGACCGCAGCCGTCTGTCGATGGCTCGATCCGGCCAGCCCGCGTCCTGCGCCTGCTGCCGGGAGATGACCCGCGACTGGGACTGAAGCTGGCTGCGCCAACGCAAACTACGTTCGTTTTCCACGACTCCTAGCGTGAAGCGGCCCGCCGCTACGCGCCAAACGACAGGCTGGAGGCTGTGGATAACTCGTTAATTCTTCGGGATCGTGTGCAGTTACCCCCATCCAGTGGGGGGTAACTGCACACGATAACGAGATGGGGGCGCGGGCGGAGCTTAGAGGGGGGCCTGGTAGGTGCCGACCCAGTGCACTTGCAGCCAGGCCATGAAGGTCGACCAGGTGCCGGTTACTTCGAGGAGCCCGACGCAGATCAGCATGGCACCGCCGATCCTGGTGACCAGGCGGGCATGCCGCCGTGCGAACGCGGACGCCCGCATGGCGACCTGGAAGCCGAGCGCGACCAGCAAGAACGGGATGCCGAGGCCGAGGGCATAGACGAAGGCGAGCACGGCGCCGCGGGCCGCGGTGCCGGTCGAAGCCGACAGCGCCAGCACGGCGGTCAGCGTCGGGCCGATGCAGGGTGTCCAGCCGAGTCCGAACATCACGCCCAGCAGCGGAGCGCCGGCCAGGCCCGCCCTCGGGCGCGCGGACGGGCGCACGATCCGTCCCGCGAACGAGAACCGGTCGAAGACCCCGGCGAACAGGAGCCCGAGCGCGATGGTGACAGCGCCGAGGACCTGGGTCAGCAGGCGCGCGTGCCCGGTCAGCAGGTGACCGAGCCCGCCCAGCGCCGCGCCGTAAGCGACGAAGACGACCGAGAAGCCGAGCACGAACAGCGCCGTCCCCGCGACCACCCGCCCGCGCGAGCCCCGCGGCGGCGCGGGCACGGCGACCGGCGGCGCGGGCGGGGCGACCGGCGGCGCGGCCACGGCCACCCGGGTCCTGGGTTCTGCGGCCAGCGAGGCTTGCCCGGCGGGGAGGGCGCCCGCGGGCGCCGACTGCGCGCCTGAGGCGCCGGCCATCCCGGTGACGAAGGAGAGGTAGCCCGGTACCAGCGGCAAGCAGCAAGGCGACAGGAAGGTCACCGCGCCGGCCGCCGCGGCCACCGGCAAAGCCAGGATCAGCGGACCGGAGGTCACAAGCTGCCCGATGCCGCTCATGACGACGTCATCACGCAGTCGAGGGGGAGGCGACCAGGATGATCACGACGTAGCTCGCCAGCGAGACCGCGAACGCGAGGGACATGCCGAGGGAGGCCCCGGCGGCGCCGTTGCCGGTGTACCCCAGGCCCGAGAAGCCGGCCGCCACGATCGCGGCCAGCCCGAGAGCCGACATCCAGATCGTCAGCCGGTGCCGTGCGCCGATCGACCTGACCAGCAGCATCACCGCGGCGACAAGCAGCAGGATGCTCATGATCACGTGCAGGGCGAGCACCGGGCTTGAGAACAGCCCGACGGACTTGGACGCGGTCGGCGCGGTCCCGTACAGGTTGTAGATCATGCCGAGGATGAACTCGATGATTAGCATGGTCACCGCGCCAAAGCTGGCCATGCGGACCCGGGCCAGACGGCTCGCCGGGGACGGCCCAGCCGTCCGGCTGGCCGTATTTACCTTTGACATCCGCACCTCCGAGAACGAAATCCTAGCCTGAGCCGCTAGGGTTGGCGAGGTGAGATCGGTCCTCACCCGTCCGCGAGCGTCGGCCGGGAAAGCCAAGACGCCAGGCCGCTGGCTGCTTATCGCAGGTGCGGCCGCCTTCGCTGTGGCCCTCGGGGGCTACCTGATCTACGCGGCCACCCACACCAAGAGCTTCATCATGAACCCGGTCGACCTGGCCGTCTACCGGTCCGGCGGGCTCATCGTCCGGCATATCAGGCCGCTCTACAATCCGCATCTGGCGGCGCCGCTTTATGACTGGGTGGGGTACGGCAACCTGCACCTGGCGTTCACGTACACGCCGTTCGCCGCCATCGCCTTCGCGCTCATCTCGTTCGCTCCCTGGTGGCTGTCCCAGGATATTTCCCTGGCCGTGGACATCATCGCGCTGGTCGCGGCGCTGTGGTTCACCCTCGGCGGGCTCGGCTACCGCAAGGACAAGATCAGGATCGGCGCCACGCTGCTCGGCGCCGCCGCGGTGTACTGGACCGAACCGGTGCTGCGCACGATGTACCTCGGCCAGGTCAACCTGGTCCTGATGGCGGTGATCATCTGGGACCTCTGCCAGCCGGACACCGCCAAGAGCCGCTGGTGGAAAGGGTTCGGCACCGGCGTCGCGGCCGGCATCAAGCTGGTCCCGCTGATCTTCATCCCGTACCTGCTGGTGGCCAGGAAGTTCCGCCAGGCCGCGATGGCCTGTGCCGGTTTCGCCTTCACTGTCCTGCTCGGCTTCGTCATCCTGCCGAGCGACTCGAGCAAATGGTGGTTCGGTGGCCTGTTCGCCCAAGGCGGCCGGACCGGATTCGAAGGCTGGGCCGGCAACCAGTCGCTCGAGGGCATCATCACCAGGCTGACCGGCAGCGTCAACGGCGCCAAGCCGGCCTGGATCGTGGCGGCGGTGCTGGTCGCCGCGGCCGGCGTGGTCGGCGCGGCCTTGCTGGACCGCAAAGGCCAGGCCGTGCTCGGGTTGCTGATGGCGGCGCTGACCGGGCTGCTGGTCTCGCCGATCAGCTGGGACCACCACTGGGTGTGGATCGCGCCTGGCGCGGTCGTGGCCGCGCACTACGCGGTGCAGGCATGGCAACGGGGAGCCAGACGGCTCGCATCGGCGTGCGGGATCCTGGCCGCGGCCATCGTGGCCTGGTTCGGCGCGTGGCCCACGAGCCTGTTCGGCGTCAAGCCCAACCTCGGCAACGACTCACTCGGGCTGATCTGGATCCCGAAGAACACCAACCCGGTCTACTCCGTGCGGTACGGCGACCGGCCCTGGTTCCCCGAATATCACTGGCACGGCCTGGCCCTCATCGCCGGCAACGCCTATGCCCTGGCCGGGCTGGCGGTGTTCGGGCTGCTGTTCGCGGTGTCGCTGCTGCTGCCGCGCGGGACGAAGGAGCACGACGATGAGCCTGGGCGAAGTCAGGCAGGTCAGCGAGGACATCTACGCCTACCTGCAGCCTGACGGCAGCTGGTACATCAACAACACCGGCTTTATGGTCAGCGCTACCGGCGTGATCAGCGTTGACGCCGCCGCCACCGAGCGGCGTACCCGCGCCTATCTGGATGCCATCAAAGCGGTCACGGATAAACCCGTCCGAACCCTGGTCAACACCCACCACCACGGCGACCACACGCACGGCAACTACCTGATGAGCGGCGCCACCATCGTCGGGCACCAACGGTGCCGCGAAGGCGTACTCAATACCCCGATGCCGCCGCCGCCCGGAATCTGGTCCGAGGTGGACTGGGGCCACCTGGAGCCCGCGCCGCCGTTCCTGACCTACACCGAGGGCGTCACGCTATGGTCAGGCGACCTGCGCTGCGATGTCCGGTACGTGGGAACCCCGGCGCACACGACCAACGACTCGATCATCGTAATCCCGGAACGTTCGGTGGTCTTCACCGGCGACCTGCTGTTCAACGGCGGCACCCCGTTCGCGCTGCAGGGCTCGGTCAGCGGCTGGATCGAGGTGCTCGAGACCGTGCTCCGGCCGCTCGGCGCCCAGACGCTGGTCCCCGGGCACGGTCCGGTCTGCGGGCCCGAGGTCATCGACGACATGCTCGCCTACCTGCGCTTCGTCCAGCAGACCGCGCGCCAGGGCCAGGCGGCGGGACTGGCGCCGCTGGAAGCCGCTCGTGCCACTGACCTGGGGGAATTTAAAGATCTTCTAGATTCGGAACGGATCGTGGGTAACCTGCACCGGGCCTACCTCGAGCTGGACGGGGCGCCGCGCGGGGCCCCGGTGGACCTGGCCGCCACCCTCGGTGACATGGTCGCCTACAACGGCGGCCGGCCTCTTTCCTGCCACGCCTAAGTTCATGGCCTGGCTCAATGAGGAAGTCGCGGGGCTGCTGCGGGAGTACGCCGAGCTGACCCAGATCACCGGCGGCGACGTGTTCCGGGCCAGGAACTATGAGAAGGCGGCCCGCAGCGTCCGCGGCTGGGGCGACGATATCGGGCCGCTCGACGCCAGGGCCCTGCGGGCCATTCCCGGCGTCGGCGCCTCGATCGCCGCCAAGATCGCCGAATACCGCGACGCCGGGACGATCCAGGCCCTGGAGGAGCTGCGCGCCCAGATACCGCCGGGGGTCCTCGAGCTGACCCGGGTGCCCGGCCTCGGGCCCAAGCGAGCCCTGCAGCTCCACCGGGAGCTGGGCGTCGAGTCGGTCGACGACCTCGCGGCGGCGATCACGGCGGGCCGGCTGGACGGCCTGACCGGGTTCGGCAACAAGAGCGGGGAACGGATCGCCAGCGGTATCGAGGTGTACCGGCAGGGTCGCGAGCGGGTCCTGCTCGACGTGGCGATGCACACCGCGACCGCGATGGTGGCCGCGCTTTCCGCCGTGCCAGGCTGTCAGCGGTGCGCCTATGCGGGCTCGCTGCGGCGGATGCGGGAAACGATCGGGGACGTCGACATCCTGGCCGCGGCGCAGGACTCGGCGCCGCTGATGGCCGCGTTCATCGCCCAGCCCGAGGTGGCCAGCGTGATCGCGAGCGGTCCGACCAAGACCTCGATCCGGACCGCGGCCGGGCTCCAGGTCGACCTGCGGGTGGTGCAGCTCGACGCCTGGGGCGCGGCGCTGCAGTACTTCACCGGGTCGACGGCGCACAACGTCGCGGTGCGCCAGATCGC
>Ga0302178_10004511_pt1 | contig 10100 bp, 5 predicted proteins | sample I_Palsa_E1_3_FD_198790 | JGI IMG/M metagenome (GOLD analysis project Ga0302178, IMG submission 198790) | Peat permafrost microbial communities from Stordalen Mire near Abisko, Sweden - I_Palsa_E1_3 | ecosystem: Environmental > Terrestrial > Soil > Palsa > Peat permafrost | place: Sweden: Abisko... | reverse complement strand
CTGTGGGCTCAGGAGCCAATGAATCGGGCGTAGAGGGAGCGGGCGAGGGCGATGTCGGTAGTGCCCTGGATGAGGGCGCGGCCGTCGGGGAAGAGGGTGAGGGTGTGGGGCGGACGGTCGAAGCGGAGGAGGAGAGCGTTGAAGCGGACGGCACCGTGAGGGGCGAGGCGGTCGCGCATGGCGGCGAAGTCGACGGGGCGGTGGTGCTCGTGGATCTGGACGGAGTTGCGACCGCAGAGGGTGATGTGAGGGCGGCCTTCGCCGGCGAGGTGCGAGAAGACGCGATGGGCGCAGACGGGGCAGTCGGGGTTGGGGGCGCCGGTTTTGATCTCGCTGCGCTCGTTTGACCAGAGATCGAAGGAGAGGAGCGTGCGGCGCATGAGGTGGGGCTGGTTGGTGAGGAGCTTGAGGGCTTCGGTGACCTGGATGGAGGCGGCGAGGTTGACGGCGGTGGAGAGGATTCCGGCCGTGTCGCAGGTGTCGACGTTGCCGGTGGGGGCGGAGGGGAAGATGCAGGCGAGGCAGGCGGTTGCAGTGAGTGGTGGGTAGTGGGTAGTGAGTAGTGGTACGTCGCTTCGCTCCGTCTGCAAATACAGGGGTCCTTCGGCTGCGGGCTGCGCCCTTCGCTCAGGATGACGGTCATCTTCGGCGGAAGAGATCGGCTTGGGGAGGATGTTCATGGTGGCGGCGTAGGCGCCTACGGCGGCGGCGTAGATCCAGGGGCGGTGGTCGCGGACGCAGAGGTCGTTGATGAGGTAGCGGGTTTCGAAGTTGTCGGTGCAGTCGAGGACGAGGTCGGCGTCGAGGAGGGTGGGGGCGTTGGCTGGGACGAGGTCGGTGATGTGGGCGTCGATGTGGACGGTGGAGTTGATGCGGGCGAGGTGGAGGCGTGCGGCTTCGGCTTTGGGGAGAGAGGCGCGGGCATCGTCTTCGTCGAAGAGCATTTGGCGCTGGAGGTTGGAGGGCTCTACGAAGTCGCGGTCGATGAGGGTGAGGCGGCCGACGCCGGCGCGGGCTAGGAGGCTGGCGGTGGCGGCTCCTGTGGCGCCGACTCCGACGATGGCGACGTGGGCGCGTCTAAGAAGTTGCTGGCCTGCCTCACCGATGGGGGCGAAGAGGATCTGGCGGGAGTAGCGGTCGGTGTCGGAGAGGGGATCCGATGCCGGCGATTCGGAGGCCGCGTTGGAGGGCTTAGCATCGTTGGTGGTGAACGCAGGCATATGAGGGAGTATACGGTTGGAGGGGAATCTGGCGGGGGTCGGAGAAGGGGGAGCGAACCCGCCGGGGGTGGATTGCATCTGTAAAATGAAACCCATACGGGATCGACGAAAGCCGTGTGTTTTGAGGCTTGCAGGACGGCTGCCGCAGGATGAGAGATTGACGAGAGATGGGGCGGCAATTGAATTTGCGAATTTGCGAAATTGAAGGTTGAGAGGATAGCGGCGTTGGCGCGGAGCGAGTGGTTGGGCGAGCGCGAGATGAAGCGACTCTCCGCGCGCCTGCTGGGGGTTGAGGGTAGGATGCGGCCGTGGGGATGGACGCGCTGGGCGATGGTGCTGGTGCTGGGATGCGCGGGAGCGGCGGTGCGGGCGCAGACGGTGGACACGGTTGGGCCGCCGGTGGCAAATCAGGCAGCGCAGGTGACCAACGCGCTGCCAGCGTTGCCGATGAGTCTGTGGTCGAAGGCAGGGACCAGGGTGACGGCGGTCCGGTTTGCGGGAGTGACGTTCGGGGAGAAGAATCCGATTGTTTCGGAGTTGAAGCAGAAGGTGGGCGAGCCCCTGGATCCGGACAAGGTGCGGGCGGATATGCGACGGCTGTTTGCGTCGGGGCTGTATGTGAATATCAGCGTGAACGTGGTGCCGGAGGGGAATGGCGAGGCGCTCGAGTTTTCGGGGCAGCCGCAATATTTCGTGGGGCGAGTGACGATCGAGGGGGTGAAAAGTGAACGGTTGGCGTCGCTGCTGGAGTTTGCGACGCGGCTGGACCCAGGGACGCCGTTTGCGCATGGCGCGCTGGCGACGGCGGTGGAGGCGGTGAAGGAGTCGCTGGCGGAGAACGGATTTTATATACCGAAGGTAACGCTGGCGACGAATGTGGATGATGCGAATCACCAGGTGAATGCGACGTTCACGATCGACACGGGGCCGCAGGCGCGGGTGGGCACGGTGGGTGTCGCGGGAACGGATGCGGGGATTGACGTGGCGACGTTTCGGAAGAAGGGGAAGCTGAATTGCAGCTGGCTGACGACGTCGTGGGACAAGTTGTTTGGCCGGGATTGCGATCTGAAGGTGACGCGCGAGACTGTGAGCAATGCGCTATCGGGCGTGCGGTCGTACTACCAGAAGCAGGATCGGCTGGAGGGGACGATCAGTCTGCAGAAGTCGATGTATGCGGCGCCACGGCGGCAAGTGGATTACGACTTCTCGGCGAACCAGGGGCCGGTGGTGCTGGTGGTGGTGAATGGGGTGAAGCTGTCGAAGCGGCGCACCAAGCTGCTGGTTCCGGTGTATGCAGAGGGCGCAGTGGATATTGACCTGCTGAATGAAGGGGCGTTCAACATCAAGGACTACATGCAGCAGAACGGGTACTTCGACGTTACGGACAAGGTGCAGATACAGGGCGAGGGGACGGCGCAGGTGCAGGTGGTGTACACGGTGGATCCGGGCAGGAAGCACAAGGTGACCGAGGTGAAGCTACAGGGGAACAAGTACTTCGACCAAAACACGCTGGAAGATGTGATGAGGGTGAAGAAGGCGGACGCGTATCAGCGGAGCGGACGGTACAGCGCGCAGCTGCTGGCTGCGGATGTGAATTCGATTGAGGCACTGTATCGTGCGAACGGATTCAGCGCGGTGAAGGTGACGTCGGATGTGAAGGACGAGGACAAGGGGCCGCATGGAGCGGATTTGAAAGAGGCACAGATCCAGGTGGCGTTCACGATCCATGAAGGCGCGCAGCAGAAGTTTGGCAACGTGGAGTTGACCGGGGTTTCGACGGAGCGAAGGAAGGATGTGCTGGGGCTGCTGAGCTCGAAGACGGGACAGCCGTTTTCGCTGATTACGCTGTCGGGCGATCGCGACGCGATTCTCAACTATTACCTGGCGCATGGGTACGATCAGGCGCGGGTGGAGCTGGCGCAGGCGAAGGAGCAGAAGGACGAGGCGCGCACCGATGTGGAGCTGACAGTGAGCGAAGGGCAGCGGGTGGTGGTGGAGAAGGTACTGCTGTCGGGGATTGTGCACACGCGGCCGAAGGTGGTGCAGGGCCAGATCCTGGTGCATGCGGGTGATCCGCTGGACCAGTCGGCGCTGTTGCAGACGCAGAGAAATCTTTACAACCTGGCGCTGTTCAGTGAAGTGAATACGGCGGTGCAGGATCCGATGGGGAATGCGCCGGAGAAGAATGTGCTGGTGCAGGTAACCGAAGCCAAGCGGTGGGATATTACGTACGGGTTTGGGATCGAGGCGCAGACGGGGACGCCGACCCTTGTGATGGGCGAGACTCAGGGAGGAACGGCGGCGCAGAATGGGAAAGCGGGCGTGAGCCCGCGGGTGTCGCTGGATGTGGCGCGGATTAATTTGCGCGGGACGCAGGACTCGCTGACGCTGCACTCGGAGTATGGGTTGCTGGAAGAGGTAGCGACGTTGAGTTTCAATGTGCCGCAGCTATTTGGGAATCGCAAGCTAACGGGAAGCCTTTCAGGCGGCTACTCGAATGTGCAGAACATTACGACGTTCGCGTCGTCGACGCTGCAGGGCGATGTGCGGCTGGTGCAGAAGGTGAAGCGGGCGGACACATTTATCTATGACTTTGAATATCGGCGGGTGTCGGTGGATCCGAACTCGCTGGCGATCACGCCGAATTTGATTCCGCAGTTGTCGGAGCCGGCGATTGTGGGAGGGCCGCAGGTGACGTATATCCATGACACGCGAGACCCGAGCCCACTGAATGCGCAGAAGGGCAATTATTTTTCGTTGACGGAGTTTCTTGCGGCAACCCAGTTTGGATCAGAGGTAGGCTTCAACAAGGTGGATGGCACGGAGTCGACGTATTACACGTTTGGGAAGCGGAAGTACGTGTTTGCGCGCAACCTGCGGATCGGATTTGAAAAGTCGTGGGGGCCGAATCCGAATGCGTTTAACGCTGGCGATCAGATTGGGGTGCAACCGACGGCGTGCGCCGGTGACCTGCTTGAAACCAATCCGACGTGCAATGCGGTGCCGCTGCCGGAGCGGCTGTATGTGGGCGGAGCGACGTCGCATCGCGGGTTCGGGATCAATGATGGAGGGCCGCGCGATGGTACGACAGGGTATCCGGTGGGCGGAGGGGGAGCGGTGGTGAACACGTTCGAGCTGCGCATGCCTCCGCCAACCCTGCCGCTGGTGGGCAGCAGCATCTCGTTTGTGCTGTTCTGGGATATGGGAAATGCGTTTCAGTATCCGTCCAAGATGTTCACCAGCATTGAACACTTTCATCAGCCGGACAAGGCACAGTGCAGGGATTTGGCGGGACCGCTGGCGGCCGCGGGCGGCAATGCGTCGGAAGCGGTGGGCAGCTGCAACTTCAACTATTATTCGCATGCGGTGGGGCTGGGTTTGCGCTATGGGACGCCGGTCGGACCGATTCGCGTGGACTTCAGCTACAACTTGAATCCGCCAATTTATCCGGTGTTTGACGACTATACGGGCGCGGCGCCTTATGTAGGGCAGGCGAGTCATTTCAATTTCTTCTTCAGTATTGGACAGAGCTTCTAAAGCGATGATGCTACGCGGAGAATATCTCGGGCGCGGTGAATGGGGCAAAAGGGCGTTGCCGCTGGTGTGCGCGTTGTTGATGTGGTTGCCGCGGGGTATGGCGCAGAATCCGCCGGCGGTGCCGACGGGGACTACCGCGGCTCCTGCGTTACCGGCATTGCCTGCGGGGTCGGTACCTTCGGTGGCGCAGTCGCAGGCAGGGCCGACGACGGTTGTGGAGCCGACCTTGCCGGGGATGCCGGCGAAGCAGGGCGAAGAGGTGGACCGGGTTGTGGCGATCGTGAATAGCCAGTTGATCCTGGACAGCGACGTGGATCGGGAGCGACGGTTTGCGGCGTTGCTTCCGTATGGCGACAGGAGTGGGGCGTACAACCGGGATGAAGCGATTGAGCGGCTGATTAATCGCGATTTGATTCTGCAGCAGGTGGCGATGCAGCCGGGCGCTGAGGTGACGCTGCAGGCGGCGGAGAAGGATCTGGATACGCTGCGGAAGTCGATACCGACGTGCGCGGAGTATCACTGCGAGACGGAGGAAGGCTGGGACAAGTTCCTCGCGACCGAGGGATTTACCGAGGAGAGTTTGACGAGTCTGTGGCAGCAGCGGATGGAGGTGCTGGCGTTTATTGAGCAGCGCTTCCGGATGGGCATACGGATTTTACCGTCGGAGATCCAGGAGTATTACACGAAGACGATGCTGCCTGAGTATGCGGCGAATGGTGTGGATCCTCCGCCGTTGAGGGTGTTGTCGAGGCGAATCCAGGAGGTGCTGCTGCAGCAGAGGGTGTCGAAGCTGCTGGATGACTGGTTGGCAAGTTTGCGCGCGCAGGGCAACGTGGTGGTGCTGCATGCGGGGGAGGAGGCGCGATGAGCGACGATGCGGAAGTGCGTCCGCCTCAGGAGCCGGTGACGACTGAGAGCGAAACGGCGCCGCCTGTGAAGAAGAGGCACCGCTTTCTGCGGGGGCTGGCGTGGTGTGGGCTGTTGCTGGTGGGGCTTGTAGCTGTGCTGGCGCTGGTCGCGACGTGGTATACGGGCACGGCGGACTTTCAGCGTCGCGTGGGTGGCGAGGTGGTGAGCACGCTGGAGAACGCTACGGGCGGGCGCGTGGAGCTGCGGTACATTTCGTTTAACTTGTGGCACCTGGCGGTCGAGGCGGATGGGCTGGTGATCCACGGGACGGAGGCGCCGGGAGAGATGCCGTACCTGTCGGCGTCGAAGATTTTTTTGCGACTGCATATCAACATGATCCTGACGCATGTGCGGGGGCTGGGGCCGCAGACGCGGATCAGTTTGCGGTATCTGCGCGTGGAGCAGCCGCACTTTCACTTGATCATGGACAAGGCTGGACACAGCAACGCGCCGGTGCCGAAACATCGGAGTACAAGCAACAAGTCGGTGCAGGATACGCTGCTGGATCTGCGCGCGCGCAAGGTTGAGCTGGTGGACGGACTGGCGGTGGTGAATGATCGAGCGGTTCCGTTTAATGTGGCGGCGAAGGATCTGAATGCGGAGGTGCACTACGTCCGCAAGACCGACAGTTATGGGGCGACGATCGACCTGGCGGATCTGCGGACGAAGCTGGCGAACGAGAAAGAGGTGCAGTCGAAGATGCATCTGACGGCGGAGCTGGGGCGCGATATGTTTGCGCTGAAGAGCCTGGATTTTTCGACGGCTCCGGACGCTGGATTGATTACGCATCTGTCGGGAAATGCGCTGGTGCAGCACTTCGCGAATCCGCAATGGCAGGCATCGGTAACGGGCAATGTGGATGTGAAGCAGTTGGGATATCTGACTGATGTGGAGGGGTTGAAGGCGGGGACGCTTGATCTGACGGTGCATGGGCACAGCTGCAATGTGACGCCGCAGGTAGCGCAGCGGAATCCGCACTTCTGGCAGGGTCACAAGAAGATTCCGCCGAGCGCGAAGGTGTTGCCGCCTGATCCCAATTGTGCGGCGGGATATCTGCTGGTGGGCTCGATGAAGATGCATAACATTGCGTATCGTGACGAAAACGTTCGACTGCAGGGCATCAATGGCGGAGCGGATCTGCACATTACGCCGACGGAACTTTTGTTTACCGCGCTGAGCGGGTATCTGCCGGGTGGGGGCGATGCGAAGGGGCAGTTGAAGATTGAGAACTGGCTGGGTGAGGCTTCGCCGGATTCGGCGGCTAGCTCTCCGACGACGGTTGCGGCAGCGACTACGGTGAACTCGGGAGCGAAGAGTATTGGGGCGAAGGCTCCGATCACTTCGTTGAAGTCGGCGCCGGTGCAGAGTGCGCATGCGTACCTGACGGTGGTGGTGGAGCGGATACCGCTGCGCACGATTATGGATGCGACGGCGACGCCAGGCTATGGCGATTTGGGATTCGACACGGCGGTTACGGGGCCAACGACGGTGGAGTGGGGCGGACCGGAGAAGGATATTTCTGACACGGTGCAGGTGCAGGCGCATTTGATGTTCGCTCCGACGGGGGTGAAGCGGAAAGGAGCGCTATCGAATGTGCCGGTGAGCGGAGAGGTGGTGGGGCATTACGACGGGCGGATAGAGGTAGTGAATATTGCGCAGCTGGCGTGGCGGAGTCCAGCGGCGTCTCTTACGGCGAGTGGGGTGCTGGGTGTGAATGTGGGAGATCCTCTGACGAACCTGCAGGTGAATTTGCAGACGCGGGAGCTTGGCGAGTTCGATCAGCTGTTGCAGACGCTGGCGTTTGAAGGCAATGGAAGGAAGGGCGCGGCGGCGATTCCGGTGGTGCTGCATGGGAATGCGAACTTTGAGGGCACGGCGAAGGGCGCGATTCGCAATCTTGAGGTGAAGGGTCATTTGACGGCGAGTGACCTGGTGTTGCAGGCGAGCGAATTCGGCAGCGACATACCGGACGTGCATATTGATTCGGTGGTGGCGAGTGCGGATTACTCACCGAATGGGGGGGTGACGGTGGTGTCGTCGACGATTGAGCGCGGGACGGCGGTGCTGAATTTGGTGGGGACGGTGAAGCCTCAGCGCGAGATGGTGCGTGGGGTGGCGACGTATGCGTGGGACAGCGAGATGGCGATTGACGGGTCGGCGAAGCTGACCAATGGGCAGGCGACGGATGTGCTGCAGATCGCGGGAGTGCAGTCAAAGGTTCCGGTGACGGGTACGGTGAACCTGGATCTGACAGGGAGCGGAACGATCCACAGCATGATTGGCGGCGGCATGGTGACGCTGACCAACGGCGTGGCGTATGGGGAGAGCTACCAGAAGATTGCGGTGGACATAGCGGCCGAGGGGCAGCAGGTGAGCCTTACCAAGGTGTTGCTGGAGGCGCATGGGCTTTCGATCACGGGGAGCGCGGGGTACAACCTGGGGACGAAGCAGATTCGCGGGCAGTTGAGTGGCAACAATCTGCAGCTATCGAAGTTCGATACGATTCGCAAGGAAGAGCCGGATGCGGACGGCGTGCTTTCGATAACGGCGATTGCGAATGGAACGTTGCGGGAGCCGGATCTGCATGCGCGACTGACGCTCGAGAAAATTACGGTACAGGGTAAGCCGCTGGGTGGGTTGGAGGCGAAGGCCGACAGTGCGGGGTCGAATTTGAACTACGAGCTGCAATCGAAGCTGGTGGGCGCGCAGGTGAATGCAAGCGGTGAGACGTCGCTGCTGGGCGACTACGAGACGAAGGCGAAGCTGACGGTGAGTGGGCTGGACATTGCGAATGTGATTGCGCTGATGGCGCCGGGTTCGTTTAAGGGGACGTCGACGATTGCGGGAACGATTAGTGTGTCGGGGCCGGCGGCGACGCCGAAGCTGATGGTGGGATCGGCCGAGTTTAATGATGTTGACCTCAAGCTGCAAGGGGTGGAGCTGAAGGCTGCGGAGCCGGCGCGTGCGAGCTTGCGCAATGGCACGGTGACGCTGGATCAGATCCATGTGGTGGGCCAGGACACGGACCTGCTGGCGTATGGCACAGCGGTGGTGTTCGGCGATCCAAATCCGCGGGGAGGACGGATTGCGCTGCATGCGAATGGCAGCATCAGCATGGCGTTGGCGAGTACCTTCAATCCAGATTTGATTAGCTCGGGCAAGGTGACGTTCAACGTGGCTGCCGATGGGCGGACGAAGGCGCCGGCGCTCACCGGGAATGTGCTGTTTCACAATGTGAACCTGTCGATTGAGGGGGTACCGAACGGGCTGAGCAATCTGAATGGAACCCTGGTATTCAACGAAGACCGGTTGGACGTGCAGAGCATGACGGCGATGACAGGCGGCGGGCAGTTGAAGATCGGCGGCTACCTGGCCTATCAGAAGGGTTTGTTCGCCGACCTTACGGCGACCGGCGATGTGGTGCGCGTGCGCTACAACGGGCTGAGTGCGACGGCGAATGCGAGTTTCCGGCTGCAGGGACAGCCGCAGTCGATGCTGCTGTCGGGGAACGTGCTGGTGACGAGATTTGGAGTTGGCGCGGATGTGGACTTTGCCGCGCTGTCTGCTGCGGGAGGGGTGCAGGCGCCCGCGGATCCGAATTCGGCGATGAACAAAATTCGATTGGATGTGCATATTACGAGCTCGCCGCAGCTGGATTTCCAGAACTCGTTTGCGAAGCTGGCGGGGTCGGTGGATCTGACGGTACGCGGGACGATGGCGGTGCCGAGTGTGTTGGGGCGGATTCAGATCACCGATGGCAGCGCGACGTACCTGGGGACAAAGTATGAGCTGGAGCGGGGAACGATTTACTTCAGCAACCCGGTGCGGATTGATCCGACCATCGATTTGGACGCGACGGCGCGGGTGGAGAACTACGATCTGACGATTGGCGTGCATGGAACGGCGACGAACCTGAAGCCGACGTATCGGTCGGAACCGCCGCTGACGGAGGCGGATATTTTCAACCTGCTGGCGCTGGGGCGGACGCAGGAAGAGGCTCAGTTGTACCAGGAGCAGCAGTCGCAGATAGGCGCCGATCCGACGACGAGCGCGCTGCTGGGCGGAGCATTGAATGCCACGGTGGCGAGCCGCGTGGGTAAGCTGTTTGGCGCGGGTTCGGTGAAGATCGACCCGGCGTTTATTGGGACGTTGGGCAATTCGTCGGCGCGGATTACGGTGTCGGAGCCGCTGTCGAAGCAGGTGACGCTGGTGTTTGCGACGAACGTGAATGAGACCGCGCAGCAGTTGATCCAGGTGCAGTACCAGTTGAATGCGGAGTATTCGATTGTGGCGACGCGCGATGAATCAGGCGTGTTCTCGGTGGTGTACAAGATTCGGAAGCGATACAAGTAGGGCGGGCGATTTAGCATAGAGACAGATGGAAAACGTTCTTCGCAGTACGCGCGTTACGCTGGAGATGATCAAGTGGGAACA
>Ga0302178_10004507_pt1 | contig 10104 bp, 9 predicted proteins | sample I_Palsa_E1_3_FD_198790 | JGI IMG/M metagenome (GOLD analysis project Ga0302178, IMG submission 198790) | Peat permafrost microbial communities from Stordalen Mire near Abisko, Sweden - I_Palsa_E1_3 | ecosystem: Environmental > Terrestrial > Soil > Palsa > Peat permafrost | place: Sweden: Abisko... | reverse complement strand
CGAGCACCGCCGGCAGCAGCGCGACCGCCATCACTCGCGCCGTGAGCGCGCGCGCCGAGAGCCGCCGCGAGCTGTCGACGACCAGCGCGGCGAGGACCACCATCAGCAGCACCTTGCCGAGTTCCGAGGGCTGGAAGGAAATCAGCGTGAGGTTGACCGCCCGCGTCGAGCCGTTGGCCGAGGTGCCGATCGCCAGCACCAGCAGGATCGTGACGATCAGCAGTCCGTAGATGACCCACTTCAGCTCGCGCAGACGCGAGTAGTCAAACCGCGACATCACCGCCATCATCAGGAAGCCGAAGCCGAGGTAGGCCGCCTGGCGCGAGACGTACTGCGGAGCCGCGCCGTGGATCGCCACCAGCGAGCAGACCGCGAGACCCACGGTCGCCAGCGCCAGCCAGGGGTCGAAGCGCAGCGCCAAGCGTGCTGACAGCGCGCGGGCCGGGTTGGCGCTCGGCGAGTGCGATCCAATCGTGCGCGTGCTCATCAGCGTGACGTCGAGGTTCCCTCGACCACCCGTTCGGGTAGGCCGAACCAGTTCGCGAGAATCAGTCGCGCCGCGGGCGCCGCCGCCTGATCCCCGAAGCCGCCCTTCTCGATCGTCACCGCCACGACGATCGGCCGCTTCGGGTCGGGCGCGTAGGCGACGTACCACGACTGGTCAGCGCGCGCGTTGCCGGTCACGGTCTGTGCCGTTCCCGTCTTGCCGTAGACGGTGCGCGGGAAACTGCCGAAGACGTCATCGGAGGTGCCGCTCGCGCCCTGCGACGCGAGGCGCAGCCCGTTGAGGATGCTATGCAGGTAGGCGTCGTCGGCTGTTGGTAGCGAGCGCGGCGCCGGGGCGGGCAGCGCGACCAGCAGATCGCCGTCCGCGTTCTCGATCTGCACGCCGATGTGCGGCGTGACGACCTTGCCGCCGTTGGCCAGCGCGGAGTAGGCGACGGCCATCTGCAGTGGCGTCGCCAGCAAGTAGCCCTGGCCCGTTGCGAGCTGGATGTCCTGGCCGATCGTCCACGGCTGGTAGGGCCCGGCGGGGCAGTAGGGGTTGTGCTGGCCGCGCTTGCAGTACTCGGCGCGGTAGGCGCTGTCCTGCTGCGTGACCCAGGCGCGGTCCGGTACGTCGCCGCTCGTCTCGCCTGGCAGGTCGATCCCGGTCGGGGCCCCCAGGCCAAGGCTCTTGGCGACCTGCTGGATCACGTCACCGCGTCCGTTGGCCTCGGCACCGAGCTGGTAGAAGTAGGTGTCCTCGGAGATCTCGAGCGCCGTGTCGAGGTCGTTGGGACCATAGTCGGCGTCGTCAGAGTTACAGAACGACTGGCCGAAGTAGGTCGCGCAGCCATCGCTCGGCGTGCCGCCGAGACGCGTCTGCGGCGTGATGATGCCGGCCGTGAGCGCCGCCAGTGCGGTGATCGGCTTGAACGTCGAGCCGGTCGGGTAGGCCGAGGCGATCGCGCGGTCGATGAACGAATCGCCGGCCGCCTGGGCGCCGTACTGGGCGCTCGAGATGAAGGGCTGCGAGAGCACGTTCGGATTGAACGCCGGCAGCGAGCCGATCGCGAGCACCTCGCCGTCGTCTGGATCGAGGGCGACGAACGACGCCGCGACACCCGGGTAGCCGTTGTGGTGCGCGAGCTTCATGCCCTCGGCCAGCGCGGCCATGCCCTCGCGCTCGAGCGGGAGGTCGAGCGAGGTCTCGAGGTCATCGCCGGCGATCGGCGGCGTCGAGGCCAACGCCTTGCCGGTCGCCTGGCCGGCCGCGTCGACCTGCACACGCTGGACTCCGTCGGTCCCGCGCAGGTAATGGTCGTACTCGAACTCGAGACCCTCCTGGCCAACGATGTTGCCGGCCGCGACGCCCTTGAAGTTCGCCTCGCCAAGATCGTCGCTGTTGAGCTGGCCAACATAGCCGAGGATCTGCGCGGCGAGGGTTCCGTAGGGATAGCTGCGCACCGACGTCTGCTCCTCGACCAGGCCCGGGAACTGCGCCTTGTGCTCCTCGAAATAGATCAGCGCGGCGCTCGGGATGTCGGCCCTGATCACGATCGGCGCATAGGTGTGGCACGGTGTCAGCGCCTTGGTCAGCTGCGCCGCGGGGATCGAAAGCTCAGCGCCCAGCGCCCGGTAGAGCGAGGCGCGTCGCGACGCCGAGCTCGGCAGTTCGCTACAGACGATTGCCGCGACCGCGGCCTGGCGCACGCCGGCGAGGACGTTGCCGTTGCGGTCGAGGATCAGTCCGCGCGGGGGCGGAATCGCGATCTCGCGAACGACGTTGGCGTTGGCAAGTCCACGGTTCTGAGCACCGGTCAGCACCTGCAGGTACCACAGCCGAAACAGCACGATCGCGAACAGCACAAAGGCGAGGACGCCGAGGATCTCGACACGGCGGGCGAGCTGCGGCGGAACCGGCGTGCCAATCGGACGTTCGATCACGGCCGTGAGAGCGGGCTGAGCCCGCCGGTCGTGTAGGCACGCCGGCTGCGCCGGCGCGGGTCCTCGGGTAGCGCGCCGATCAGGCACCGGCGAACCAGCGCGTAGACCGGCAGCGCGATCAGCGAGTTGAGCAAGGTCGCTTCGCAGATCGCACTCAGCAGGTGGAAGCTCACCGGCGTGCTGACACCGAGCATGAACTCGATCACGCCGTAGCCGACCAGTGCCAGCGCGGTCGCGCCGGCGCCCAGCGCGATCGGCGTCAGCGGCGAGTCAGGGGCGCGCAGCTCGCGCAGGCGCCCGGCGGCGTAGCCGATCAGGGTAAATAGCAGCGATGAGATCCCGAGCGTCTGCACGAAGGCGAGATCGACAAACAGGCCGACGCCGAAGCCGAACACGGAGCCCGCCACCGCGCCGGTGAGAAAGCCGGCCGAGGCGACGACCAGCGGCGTCAGATCGGCGGCAACGCCGAGGATCGAGATCTGCGAGACGACAACAAGCTGTAGCACGAAGGAGACGAAGCCGAGTGCGGCGAGCCGCAGGCCGAGATTGACCGACCGCGTCATGAGACGGGCACCAAAGCGCCGCTCTTCGCGCTGGAACCGTGCTGGTTGGACGAGGTCAGCACCTGCACGAGCTCGAGCTGCCTGACATTCGCGTCGGGCTCGACGGCGATGTCGCCGCTCGAGCTGTCGACCGCGGTGACACGCCCGATCGGGATGTCCGGGGGGTACTCCGACTGCCCGTTGGCGGTCGTCCCGGCGGTGACGATCAGATCGCCCGGCGTCACCTGCTGGCCGCTGGGAAAGGCGAGCAGCAGCTCGTTCGAGCTGCCCGTAGCGGGTTCGGCGATTCCCCAGACGCCGCTCGTCGCATCGCGCGCGGCGACCGCCGAGGTGCTGTCGGTGATCAACGTCACCTCGGCGGCATCGGCGGCGACCGTCGAGACCCGACCGACGAGACCGTCACCATCGACGACGACGTCGCCCTGCCGCACGCCGGAGCTCGAGCCGACGTCGATCATCACGTGCGAGTACCAGAAGTTCGGTGATTCGCTGATCACCTGCGCGGTGAGCTGTCCGTAGCTCGAGATGTTCGCCTCCTGGTCGAGCTTAAAGAGCTTGGCCAGCTGGAGGTAATCGCGCCGGTCGGCCTGCAAGCTGGCGTTCTGGGCGAGCAGAGCGCGATTCTCGCGGCGGTACTCGTCGCGCTGGCTCGTTGCGTGGACAACGTCGTCGATCGAGTCGATCACGTCGCGGACCGGCGTCAGCACCGTGCTGACGCCCTCCTGGATCGGTGCGAAGACGTCGAGGAAGCCGGCTTGAATCGAGCCCAACGGGCCCGCGGAGGACTCGCCGAAGAAGGCGCTCAGCAGGATTATCGAAAGGGCGACGAGCAACCCTAGGACTGCACGGCGCCGACGAACGGTCTTGTCGTACACAGAGGAGATGGGGTCCGTTACAGGTTACGCAGGCCAGCATGAGCAGGCCTCAGGACAAACTCTTTCGTGTAGCTTGCCTGCGGGCCTGCCTGCGGCCGCCAGGTTCCGCGAGCCGGGAGCGCCCCCGAGAGCGTGCGCGAACGGCGGGCTAGCGCCGGCGCGAGCGCTTGCGGCTCGCGCGTGTGATGCGCTGGATCACTTCGAACTCTTCCAGCGAGCGGCCAGATCCGACCGCGACGCAGGTCAACGGCGACTCCGCGATGTGCGCCGGCATGTGCGTCTCATCGCGCATCCGCTCGTCGAGGCCGCGCAACAAAGAGCCACCGCCGGCCAGCATCATCCCGCGATCCATGATGTCCGAGGCGAGCTCGGGCGGCGTACGGTCGAGCGTCAGCTTGACGGCCCTGATGATCTGCAGCAGCGTCTCGTCGAGCGCCAGACGGATCTCCTCGCTGGTCAGCACGACGGTCTTGGGCAGTCCGGTGACGATGTCACGGCCGCGAATCTCAGCCTGCAGCTCCTCGGCCATCGGGAACGCTGAGCCAATCTCGAGCTTCAGTTCCTCGGCCGTCTGGCTGCCGATCAGCACCTTGTACTCGCGCTTGGCGTAGTTGATGATCGCGTTGTCGAGCTCGTCCCCGGCGACCCGGATCGACTCCGAGACGACGATGCCACCGAGTGAGATCACGGCGACCTCGGAGGTCCCGCCGCCGATGTCCACGACCATCGAACCGGTCGGCTCGCCGACCGGGAGCCCGGCGCCAATCGCCGCCGCCATCGGCTCCTCGATCAAGTAGGCCTCACGCGCGCCGGCCGAGAGACAGGCCTCCTCGACCGCCCGCTTCTCGACACCGGTCACACCAGAGGGCACGCAGACGACGACCCTGGGGTGGGCAAAGCGACTCTGCTGGACCTTCTGGATGAAGTGGCGCAGCATCTCCTCGGTGATGTCGAAATCGGCGATCACGCCGTCCTTCAACGGCCGGATCGCGGTGATCGTGCCGGGCGTGCGGCCGAGCATCCGCTTGGCGTCGATGCCGACAGCGTGAACCTCGCCGGTGCGCGTGTCGATCGCGACGACGCTCGGCTCGGACAGCACGATGCCGCGGCCGCGCATGTACACCAGCGTGTTGGCCGTGCCGAGATCGACCGCGAGATCGCGGCCGCCGAAACCCGTCATGTGGCTGAAGAAACCCATTGTGGAGGCAGAAACAGGGCGGGTGCGCCCGCGTTCTGGGCTTCAGACGCGGGTGAGTCATCACGGAGGGGGTTCCCGACCTGCTGGCGAAGTGTAGCGGACGACGCTCCGATCTCAGCCTTGCACGACGACGCCCAACGGTGCAAAAACCGCTGCAAAATGGGGGCGAAACGGGTGCTCGACGCTCAGAGCGAGGCGGCTCGCCACGGCCCCAGCAACGAGGGGCAGAGATCGAGCAGGACGGCGAGAGGCAGGCCGACGACGTTGGTGTAGTCGCCGTCGATGCGGCGCACCAGCGCGCCGCCGGCCTGCTGGATCGCATAGCCGCCGGAGCGGCCCTGCCACTCGCCGCTTGCCACGTACCACTCGATCATCGGCTCGTCGAGCTCGCGAAAGCTGACCGCGGTGGACTCCGCTTGCGTCAACGGCTGCGCACCGGCGGCAACCAGAGCGAGGCCGCTGATCACGGTGTGCGTTCGCCCCGACAGTGCGCGCAGCGTCGCCGCCGCCTGATCCGCGGTCGCTGGCTTGCCGTAGAGCACACCGTCGAGGGCGACCACAGTGTCGACGCCGAGTACGAGCTCGCCGCTGACCGGCGCGAGCGCGGTTGCCTTGCGCAGCGCGTTCTCCAGCGCGACCGCCGGCGGATCGCCCTGCTCGAGCTCCTCGATGTCGCTGGGGCGAACGACGAAGTCGACGCCGAGCCGCTCGAGGATCGCCCGCCGCTGGGGCGAGCGTGAGGCCAGCACGAGCTTCACAGCTGCTCGAAGAAGATTCCGATCTCCCGTGCCGCCGAATCCGGGCTGTCGGAGCCGTGCACCAGGTTCTCGCCGGTCGCGGTCGCGAAGTCGCCGCGAATCGAGCCGGGCGCCGCCTCCAGCGGGTTGGTCGCCCCAATCACTTGGCGCGCGGCGCTGATCGCCGAGTCTCCCTCGAGCACCATCGCGACGAGCGGGCCGGAGCTGATGAACGCGACGAGCTCACCAAAGAACGGTCGCCCCGCGTGCTCGGCGTAGTGGCGCTCGCCAAGCTCGCGGGTCATCGTCATCACGCGCAGGGCAATCGGACGCAGCCCCTTGCGCTCGAAGCGGGCGAGTATCTCCCCGGTGAGGTTGCGAGCGTAAGCGTCGGGCTTGGCGAGAATGAGCGTGCGCTCCATCGAGGGGGCTCTCCTTGGTTGGGTGAGAACTGCGCGGGTCAAGAGCCTGTCAAAGACGCCGGGCCGGCGTCTGGCGCCCGCGGCGGCCGTTGTTCTTCTGCTACCGCTGGGAGGACTCTCGCGCGCTAGCTTTCGACTCGTCGCTGCACCGTCAGGGCCCCCGGCACGTGTGCCTCGCAATACGGACACACGCTCCACGTCAAATCGAGCGGCCGATGGCAGTGGGCGCACGGCTCGCGCAGGCGGCTCTGGCAGTTCGGGCAGAGGAGGAAATCCTTCTCGACCTCCTCGTGGCAGTACGGACAGGTGAAGACCGAGAACTGGGCCAGCCGCGCCTCGGCGGCCTGGATCTCGATCTCGCGCTCACGCGCATCCTCGAGGTACTCCGGTGGGCGGACGATCATGTAGACGATCGTGCCAACGAACGGGAACAAGGCCGCGGCGGTCGCGCAGAGCACCAGCACCGGGTCGTCAAGGCGCCGGCGTGCATCGGCTCGAGTCCAGTAGATCAGCGCGAACCAGATGATCGCGACGAACAGCAGCAACAGGTTGATGAACAGGTTCACCGCGTCGCTGCCGATGCCGAAGTAGGCGATCGGTCCCGGCATGTCGAGCGAGTCTACCGGCAGGAACTACAGGAAAAACCTGCCGAAGGCGTAGCCGATGCCAACGAATACGAGGATCACGACGATCACGACGACCGCGACGAGGGCGATCATTGCCAGCAGCGACGGGCGGTCGTCGTAGTTCACAGCGTTGAAACAATCCCGCCGCGCCGACCGCGCAACAGGTCGGCGACAAGGTAGATCGAGCCGGTGGCGAGCACGACGCCGTCCGGCCCGGCGCTCTCCCGCGCACGCGCGAGCGCCCGTTCGGGCAGCGGCTCGACGATCGCCGGCACGTTGCCGAGCTGTCCGGCGAGCGATGCGAGTGTCGCCGGCGGCAACGCACGCGGACTGGAGCAGGCGGTGCAGACCAGCTCGTCGGAATGGGCGCCAACATCGCGCCGGCGTCTTTGTCGTCGAGGATCGAGACCACCGTGACCAGCCTGCGACCGCGCAGAAACGCGGGCAGCGAGGAGGTCAGCGCTTCGATTCCACCTACGTTGTGGGCGCCGTCAAGCAGCGTCACCGGCGTGCCGTCGAGCACATCGAAGCGGCCCGGTACGACGACCGAGCGCGCCGCTTCGAGGACCACGGCCGGGTCGAGATCGCGCCCCAGGAAGGCACGGGCCGCAGCGCAGGCGACGGCGAAGTTCCACTGCTGGTAGTCACCGCGCGCGCGCAGACTGGCGCCGACGCCGGCATCCGCTGAGGCTCGCACCAACGTCGCGCCGCGATCGGCGACAACCGCGAGGGCGACCTCGAGCGCGGCCGGGTCGAGCGTGGGACCAATGATCAGCGTCGCGCCGGGGCGCACGACGTCGAGCTTCTCGCGCGCGATGTGGGTCACGGTCGGGCCGAGGTAGCGCGTGTGCTCCAGTCCGACATTGGTCAGTACCGCAACACGGGAATCGACGGCATTGGTCGCATCAAAGCGCCCGCCGAGCCCGGCTTCGATGACCGCGACATCGACCCCGGCGACGGCAAATTCACACAGCGCAGCCGCGGTCAGCAGCTCGAACTGTGTCACCCGATCGCCGGGCTCTGACTGCGAGCGGTCGACGAGCGCCGCGGCCTGGATGGTCCGCGCGATCGCCTGCGCGAAGCGCTCGCGCTCGATGTCGCGCTCGTCGATGCGAATCCGTTCGCGATAGCTCAGCAGATGGGGCGAGGTGAAGCAGCCGGTGCGCAGCCCGTGACGTTCGAGCAGCGCCGCGGTCATTCGCGTCGTCGACGACTTGCCGTTGGTACCGACCACGTGAACCGATGCAAACGGCATCGCCGGCAGCTCAAGCACATTCAGCAGCCGGCGGATCCGATCGAGCCCGAAGCGCATGCCGAACTGCTCGCGTGAGAGCAGGTAGCGCTCCGCATCGTCCGAGCTCCAGGATTCGTCGGACGTCCAGGCTTCGGGGGGGCGCTTACCGGAGTCGGTCATTGCGCCTGGAGCTCCTCCTCCAGCGCACGGAGCTTATGCCGCTCCTTCTCGACGATCGCGGGTGGGGCGTTGCTGACGAACGCCGCATTTGACAGTTTCGCTTGGCTCCGCTGGATCTCGCTGCGCAGCTGCTCGCGGCGCTTGCTGGCGCGCTGTTCCTGGGCGTCGAGATCGACCCCGTCGAGGACGGCGATCACTCCGCCCGGCACGGGCACGCTCACCAGAGGCTCGGCGCCGTTTGGGCCGTCGTCGTACAGGTCAAGGCGCGCCTGCTGGGCGAGCAGGGGCGCCGTCTTCTCATAGCCACTCGCGTCGATCCGCGCACCGATGCGGGCGCCGGGCGTAATCCCCATCGCGTCGCGCCAGCCGCGCATCAGCTGGGTCGCGGCGATGACGCCTGCCAGCGCCCGGTCAGCGTCGTCGTTGAGGTGAGACTCCGGCAGCGACCCGCGCTGATGCCCGGCCAGCAACCCCTCGCCGTCCTCGCTAACGAAAGACCACAGCTCCTCGGTCACGAACGGAATCAGTGGGTGGGCGATCGCCAGGGTCTCGCGCAGGACGAACTTCAGCGTCGCGCTGAGCTCGGCGCGCTGCTCGCCCTGGAAGCGCGGCTTGACCAGCTCGATGTACCAATCGCAGAGCTCGTCATAGACGAAGGCGTACAGATCGAGCGCAGCATGCGCAAAGTCATAGCCGGCGAGGCGGCCGCTGAGGGTGCGGTCGATCCGCGTGAGCCGCGAGAGGATCCAGAGGTCCTCAATCGCCGTGGGTCGCGCCTGCGCTACGGCGTCCGGATCGATCGAGAGCACCGCGAACCGTGCCGCATTGAAGAGCTTGTTGGCGAGGTCTTGGCCCTGCTCGATCTTCTCAACGCTGTAGCGAACATCCTGGGTTGAGGACATCACGAGCAGCCCGAAGCGCAGCGCGTCCGCCCCATGAGACTCGATCGCCTCGATCGGGTCGACTCCTGTGCCGAGCGACTTCGACATGCGCCGGCCATCGGGAGCCTGGATGATCGAGGTGATGTAGACGTCGCCGAACGGGACTTCGCCGCAGAACTCGAGTCCCATCATGATCATCCGCGCGACCCACAGCGAGATGATGTCGCGCCCGGTGACCAGCACCTTGGTGGGATAGAAAGCGCGGAGCTGGTCGGTCTGCGCCGGCCAACCAAGTGTCACAAAAGGCCACAGGGCACTCGAGAACCAAGTGTCCAGCACATCCTCGTCCTGGCGCAGCGGACCATCGCAAGCGCCGCAGCGCTCGGGCGGGCTCGCCGCGACATAGGTCTCCTCGCAAGCGTCGCAGTAGTACACCGGCAGGCGATGGCCCCACCACAGCTGGCGGGAGATGCACCACGGCCGGATCTGCTCCATCCAGTCGAGGTAAACCTGGCCCCAGCGCTCGGGGAAGAAGCGGACGTCGCGGCGCTTGACTGCGTCGATCGCCGGCTCCGCAAGCTTGTCCATGCGCATGAACCACTGGAGCGAGATGAGCGGCTCGATGCGTGAGCCGGAGCGCTGTGAGAAGGGGACGTCGTGCACATATGGCTCGCGGCCACGGATGACACCCTGCTCCTCGAGCGCCTCGAGTACCGCGGCCTGCGCCTCGGCGACAGTGAGACCGGCGAAGCGGCCGGCCTCGGCGTTCATCCGCCCGTCCTCGCCGATCACCGACAGCACGGGTAGGTCGTGGCGGCGACCGATCTCGAAGTCGTTGGGATCGTGGCCGGGAGTGATCTTCAGTGCGCCGGTGCCGAACTCCGGCTTGACGTAGTCGTCGGCGATGATCGGCAGGCGGCGTCCGACCAGCGGCAGGATCACCGCCTTGCCGATCAGG
>Ga0302178_10004505_pt1 | contig 10106 bp, 8 predicted proteins | sample I_Palsa_E1_3_FD_198790 | JGI IMG/M metagenome (GOLD analysis project Ga0302178, IMG submission 198790) | Peat permafrost microbial communities from Stordalen Mire near Abisko, Sweden - I_Palsa_E1_3 | ecosystem: Environmental > Terrestrial > Soil > Palsa > Peat permafrost | place: Sweden: Abisko... | reverse complement strand
CGTGCTGGAACGCCTCCTGACGGCACTGCCCGTACGGGGTAAACAGGCGGAGCTGGCGGCGCGCATAGAGGACAGGCACGCCCTGGCCAAGCGCGCCCTCGGTTACGTCGAGCTCTACGGGGCCTACACGGAGACCGACGCCCGCTACCGCGTCGATCGGCTGATCGACTTGTGGGAAACGTTCGACGACGAGGATCACGCCAGCTTCTGTTTCGACCCCGGTGTCATCGACTGGGACCACTACGTGCACTTCGTGCACCTTCCCTCGGTGATCCAACACGCGCGCGTCCGGACCACGGCGGGGCGCTCCGTGGTGGAGAAACGCCCCGAGCGGGCCCGCAAGGCCATCCTCTCGCCCGATCGTCATCTGGCGGTGTTCGACCTCGAGCACACATTGATGGCGTCAAACGTGGTCGACACCTACGCCTGGTTGGCCAGCCGCCATCTTCCCGCGGCGCGACGCGTCAGGTTCGTGGCCGACCTGTTGCGGCAGGCCCCGTCCTTGTTGGCCCTCGACCGGCGTGACCGGGGAGACTTCCTGCGATCGTTCTACCGGCGCTTCGAGGACGCGCCGATCGCCCGTTTGCGCGCCGACTCCTGGGAGCTCTTCCACCAGCAGCTGCTCACCCGTTCCTTCCCCGAAGGCTTTGCCCGCGTGCGGGCCCATCGCGCGCTGGGCCATCGCACCCTGCTCATCACCGGCGCGCTCGACTTCATCATCGAGCCGGTTCGGCCGCTGTTCGACGACATCGTGTGCGCCAGCATGGGCGAGCGCAACGGGCTCCTGACGGGACATCTCACCAACCTTCCGCCCATCGGCGAAGCGCGCGCTCTCGTTCTGACGGACTACGCCCATGAGCACAGCCTGTCGTTGGAGGAGTCGGTGGCCTATGCGGACTCGGCCAGCGATCTGGCCATGCTCGAAGCGGTCGGTTTTCCGGTCGCCGTCAATCCGGAGTCCCGATTGGCCGCCATCGCGCGCCGGCGGGGCTGGCATGTCGAACATTGGTCCAAAGCGCAGGGCGGCTCCCACCGGCCGCTGCCATTGGGACCCTTCGACGTGAAGTCTCCCAGGGCGGTCATCGCCAAATGAGAGGACGCCGATGAGCACGCTCCTCTTCGAACGCTCCCTCCCCCGCTTCGCCGCGGCACGGGTCGTCTCGAGCTTCGGCTCGGGCCGCGGTGCCGGGGTCGGGCCATTGCGGCTGGTCGAGCGCGACGCACCGGATCTGCCGTCGGGGGGCTGGTCACGGGTCGATCCGTTGTTGTCGGGCATCTGCGGCTCGGACCTGGCCACCCTCGACGGCCGCAGCTCCCGGTACTTCGAGGACATCGTCTCCTTTCCCTTCGTGCCCGGTCACGAAGTGGTTGGCCTGCTGGCGGAGGACACCACGGGCGCCGACGGGTCACCTTTGGCCGCCGGCACCAGGGTGGCGCTCCAACCGGTGCTCGGGTGCGCCGCCCGCGGCATCGTCCCGCTGTGCGCGGCATGCCAGGCGGGACAGGTGGGCAACTGCGGCCAGCTCGCATTCGGGCACATCCGGCCCGGCTTGCAAACGGGATTCTGCGCCGACACCGGCGGGGGGTGGTCCACCACGGGGCTGGTGGCGCATACGAGCCAGCTCTTCGCCGTCCCCGACGGGCTCAGCGATGCCGACGCGGTCACCACCGAGCCGGTGGCCTGCGCCGTGCACGCCGTCCTGCACGCCGGGATCCGCGAGGGTGACCTCGTCGCCGTGGTCGGCGCCGGCATGCTCGGGCTCACCGTCACCGCCGCACTGGCGCATCTGGCCGCCACCGGACGCTGCCCCGCACCGCGATCGTTGCTGGTCGGCGCCAAGTACAGCCAGCAGCAACGACTGGCCCGCGAGTTCGGCGCCACCGAGGCCCTGCCCCCCGACCAACTGGCCCGGGCCGTCCGACGGCACAGCCATTCCCTGTCGTTCGGCGGCGCAGCCGGCCAGACGGCCACGCTGTCGGGTGGAGCGGACGTGGTGATCGACTGCGTCGGGAGCGCCGAATCCATCACCCAGTCGTTGGGCATGGTCCGGCCCCGCGGCACCGTGGCTCTGGTGGGCATGCCCGGAAAGGTGACCATCGACCTGGCGCCGCTCTGGCACCGCGAGGTGCGCCTTGCCGGTGCGTACGCCTACGGCACGGAGGCGGTACCGGCGGTTGCCGCGGTGCCGGCCGCGGAGGCGGTTCCTGCCACGACGACGAGAAGGAAGAAGAGCGCAGCCGAACCTGCGGAAGCAGCCCAACCTAGGGAAGTGGCCACGTTCGCACTGGCGTTCGAAGTGGTAGCCGCCATGTCGACCGGTCGTCTCGTCTCGGCCACGTACCCCCTGACGCGTTTCGAAGACGCCGTGGCCCACGCGGGCGCAGCCGGACGGCGAGGGGCCGTCAAGATCGCCTTCGACATAACGAAAGGACACACCCGATGAGCCGCCGTCCCGGTTTCGTCCTCGAGGTGGACAAGTCCACGCCGCCGACATTGTTCTGGAACGGCGAGGGGTTCACCCTCGAGACCCTGCCCGAGGGCAGCCGCGTGATTTACGCACCCGAGCCGATCAAGGCGCTCGACGACCCTTACGGCGCCATCCGCCATGCGCTGCTTCATCCATTGGGAGACCGCGATCCGCTGCCGGCGTTGCTCCACGCGGGGATGAAGCTGACCATTTGCTTCGACGACATCTCGCTCCCGTTGCCACCGATGGACGCACCTGACATCCGCCAGATGGTTATCGAAACGGTGCTCGACATGGCGGCCGATGCCGGGGTGGACGACGTGATGCTCATTGCCGCCCTCGCCCTGCACCGGCGCATGACCGAGGACGAGCTACGCCATGCGCTCGGCGACCGGGTCTACGACGCCTTCGCGCCACACGGCCTGCTCACCCAGCACGACGCCGAGGACCCCGACAACCTCATCCATCTCGGCCAGACCGAATCGGGCGAGGACATCGAGATCAACAAGCGGGCCGCCACCTCGGACCTCCTGGTCTACGTCAACATCAACCTGGTGGCCATGGACGGAGGGCACAAGAGCGTCGCCACCGGCCTGGCCAGCTACCGCTCCCTGCGTCATCACCACAATCCCCAGACCATGCAACACTCCCGCTCCTTCATGGACGCGCCCGCCTCCGAATTGCACAGCTCGAACTGGCGCATGGGACGATTCATCGCCGAGGCCGGGGTAAAGATCTTCCAGATCGAGACCACGCTGAACACGGACACCTTCCCCTCCTCCTTCGCCTTCCTGCAAAAGCGCGAATGGGAATGGAATTTGCGCGACCGTGCCTCCTTCGCCGCCACGTCCACCTCGCTCAAGGGGGTACCCCCGCGATTTGCCCGGCAGATCTTCCACTCGATCACGTCCCCGCACGCCATGACCTCGGTGCAGGCCGGCGAGGTCGAGGCCGTCCACGCCGTCACGACCGAGAACGTGTGGAAGCAGCAGGGGGTCGACGTCCAGGGACAGACCGACATCCTCACACTCGGGCTGCCGTACATCTGCCCCTACAACGTGAACTCCATCATGAACCCGATCCTCGTGGCGTGCCTCGGGCTGGGCTACTTCTTCAACCTCTACCGCGGCAAGCCGCTGGTGCGCCAGGGCGGGGTCCTGATCCTGCGCCACCCCACCCGGCCCGAGTTCCACCCCGGTCACCACCCGAGCTACATCGACTTCTACGAGCAGGTCCTGACCCAGACGGTCGACCCGGTAGCGATCCACAAGCAGTTCGAGGAATCGTTCGCCACCGACCCGTGGTACATCCACCTGTACCGAACGGGTCACGCGTATCACGGCGTCCATCCCTTCTACATGTGGTACTGGTGCGCACACGCGTTGGAGCATCTTGGCCGCGTCATCATCGTCGGTGGAGATCCCAAGGCGGTGCGCCGTCTCGGGTTCTCACCCGCGTCGTCGTTGAACGACGCACTGGAGATCGCCAGCGACGTGGTCGGGCCCTCCCCCACCCTCACCCATTTGCATGCGCCGCCGCTCATGATGGCGGATGTGCACTGATGGGGGTCGGGGTGGGTGAGCACGCGCAACGAATGATCGGGCGAGCACGATCGATCCGTTTGCCGCTGGCCGCGCCATCGTGGCCGTCGACGGTAGAGCGTCCCGATCCGGAGCGCCGGCTCGGGCTCGAGTACGACCACGAGTGGTCGCGCCGCTACCCGGCCCGCTTGGCCCGCGCCATGGTCATGGACAACATCGCCCGTCCGGTCGCGCGCGTCCTGGCGCCGGCCACCGTGCGGGGCCTGGAGCATCTGCGACATGTCGAGGGCCCGATCATCTTCGCCGCCAACCACTCCAGCCATGTCGACACCCCGTTGTTGTTGACCAACCTGCCCCTCGAATTCCGGCACCACACGGTCGTCGCGGCGGCGTCCGATTACTTCTTCGACCGCACGTGGAAGTCCGTCCTGTGGTCGTTCTCCCTGGCCGCCATTCCCTTCGAGCGCAGGAAGGTGAACCGCAAATCCGTCGACACCCTGGCCGGGCTGATCGAGGACGGCTGGAACCTGGTCATCTTCCCCGAGGGCGGACGATCACCCGACGGCTGGACCCAGCCCTTCAGTGGGGTCGCCGCCTATCTGGCCCGACGCACGGGCAGCCCCGTCGTGCCCGTCTACCTGCACGGGACCCGACACGTACTGCCCAAGACCCCGGACGACGAAGGCCGCGCCCCGGGTGGGTCCGGCTCCGAATCGCAGCGGGGCGGGCGCCTGCGCCGTTCTCCGATCTCGGTCCTCTTCGGCGCCCCTCTCACCCCCGACGAAGGGGAGAATGCCAACCGATTCTCCGGTCGCGTCGAGGCATCCGTCGCCACCCTGGCCCGAGAGGTGCATGCGGACTGGTGGCAGGCGCGCCGCGCCGTCAGCACCGTCGATCCGGTGCCCGGCGCCGGGACGGCGCACCGCGGACCCGAAGCTCCCGCATGGCGGCGTGCCTGGGCCCTCGATAGGCCACCTTCAAGCGGGCGTCGCACGAGCTGGCCCGAATAGCGTGCGTACGCTGCGGGACGAAGTCTAAACCTGAGGCTGAGCATGAGCCTGAGCTGGGTGCAATCTAAACTTAAGCTTGAGCTTTAGCTGAACCGCCGACGATTCGGCCGAGAGGAGCCACCATGTCGGATTCCACTGCAATGCCGTTCGAGGGCGACGTGGTGACGAAGCTCAGTGCGCATTCGGTCAGCGACACCGTTTCCTCGCTTACGGCACTGCTGGGCGCCAAGGGTATGAAGGTCTTTGCAGTCATCGACCAGCGGGCTGAGGCCGAGGCGGTGGGGCTCGAACTGCGCGAGACCGTCCTCGTGATCTTCGGCAACCCCGCCGGCGGAACTCCGGTCATGGTCGCCTCCCCCTTGGCCGCCCTCGATCTTCCCCTCAAGGTGTTGGTGTGGTCGGACGGGGACCAGACCAAGGTCTCCTATGTGTCGCCGGATGCCCTGGCTCTCCGTCATCATCTCGATCCGGACCTGGCCGCCAAGCTCAAAGGAATCGATGCGCTCACCGACGCCCTGGTGACGCCGTAGGCGCTCGTGACGCCGTAGGCGTTGGCTCAGCCCATCGTGTGGCGGCGGCGTAGGTGTGTGGCGGCGGCTGACTCTGCGGCGGTACCTACTTGTAGGAGTCGGGGACCATGGTCGACAGATCGATACCGCCGGTCATCGCCGCACCCATCGTGCCGCCGTCGGCTACGAGGTTCTCCCCCGTGACGTAGCTGGCCAGCTTGGAGTTCAAGAAGATCAGCGGCCACGCTTGCTCGTCGGGAGTCGAGCGCCGCCCGAGCGGGACGGGGAAGTTCTCCATGAACTCCTTGCCGACGTACTCCTCGAAGTCGGGCATCATCGGCGTGTCGGTAGGACCCGGGCTGATGCAGTTCACGCGGATGCCCTTCTGGGCCAGGGCGTACGACGCCCAGAAGGTCCAGATGATGATGGCTTCCTTGGAGGGAGCGTACCCACCGGCGATGTCCTCGGGGTGGCCCTCACACCATTCTTTGGCCGCGTCGAAGCCGGGGGTCGTCACGAGCGGCATCCACTTGGCGATGTTCATGAGGTAGCCCGCACCCGCCGTGGACGAGATGCTGGCGATGGCCGCTCCCGGCCGCATGCGTTCGGAGACCAGCTCGGCCAGGTGACGCATGCCCACGACGTTGACCAGCATCACATCGAGGTCGGGGAACTTGGACCCGGGCAAGCCGGCACAATTGAACAGGGAATCGACGGTCCCTCCGATTTTGTCGACCACCGCCGCCGTGGCGTCGGGGTCCCGCAGATCGACCGCGTGAAAGCTCGCCACATCCACGGGCGGATCCTTCAGATCGATCACATGGACTTCGGCTCCCAGCTCGGTGAGATGGCGCACCGCCGCCGCACCCATGCCCGCGCCGCCGCCGCCGCTCACGATGACCCGGCTCCCCTCGTATCCCCACTCTGACGTCATTACGACCCCCTCTTTCCTTTGCTGTTGGAACTCGGTTGTGTGTCGGGATTCGACTGTCTCATCGGGGCAGGCCCAATCCGTGCTCCGCCACGATATTGCGATTTATGTCGCCGGTCCCGCCGGCAATCGACGATGCCGGCGACAACGCGAGATTCTTGGCCCAGCTTCCCATAAGAGCCTCGGCACCGAGGATGCTCATGGCCAGCTCCGCCAGCTCCTGGGTCGCGGCGGCCCAGGAAAGCTTGGTCAGGCTACCCATCGTCGCCGACGGCTGCCCGCCACTTCGGACCTTGGCCAGCTCCCACGACGTCGAGTACCGCATGCAGGCGATGGATGCGTACAGCGCGGCGAGGCGGTCCCGGTGTCCCCGGTCGGTCACCGGGCCGCGCCGGCGCGCCGCCTCCAGCAGTTCGTCGAACTGCTCGCCCAGGCTCAGGTGAAGGCGGGCCACGCCGGCACGCTCGTGGCTGAGTGTCGTCATCGCCACCTGCCACCCGCTGTTGAGCTCGCCCAGGAGCGCCGATCGGGGGATGACCACGTCGTCGAAGAAGAGCTCGGAGAAGATGCTGTCGCCCGTCATCGTGCGTAGCGGCCGCACCGTGATACCAGGGGTGGTCATGTCCACCAACAAGCAGCTGATCCCGCGGTGCTTCCGGGCGGCCGGGTCGGTACGAACGTAGAGCTGGCACCAGTCGGCAAAGCGGCCCAAGCTGTTCCACGTCTTCTGGCCGTTCACCACAAAGGACTCGTCCTCCAGGCGCGCCGAGGTGCGCAGGGAGGCGAGGTCGGAACCTGCGTCGGGCTCGGACATCCCTTGAGACCAGATCTCGTCGCCGCGCAGCATGGGGCGCAAGAAGCGCTCTTTTTGCTGATCGGTCCCGATCGTCATGATCGCAGGTGCGATATTGGAGACCCCGATCGTATTGACCGGACCCGGCGCACCGGCGCGTGACATCTCCTCGAGGTAGACGATCTGTTGGTCGACGTCCGCGTCGCGCCCGCCATAGAGGCTGGGCCACGATGGTGCGGCCCAGCCGCCGTCCGCCAATCGCGCGTTCCAATTCCGCAAGACGGTGAGGTGTTCCTCTTCTTCATCGTGGGACCTACCGGCCTCGAGGACCTCGGGCGTCAGGTTCGACGCCAGCCATTCGACGAGCTGAGTGCGAAACGCCGCCAGCGCTGCCGCCTCGGTCACCGGCTCTATGTCGGGTCTACTCGTCATGCGGAATGCGCGACCTCGCCCAGATACCGGTCGAGGACTTCTTGGTGGGCTTCGGACGCCGGGCCGGACCAACCGACCCGGCCCCGGGTGAGTATGACGCAATGGTCGGCCAGGGCCAGCGCCCGGTGGACGAACTGCTCGATGAGCACGATGGTTATCCCCGATCGCCTGGCCTCGGTCAGGCTGGCGAAGACCGCTTCGGCCACCATGGGGGCGAGACCGAGTGACATCTCGTCGGCGATGATCACCTTCGGCGTCACCGCCCTGGCGCGCGCCAGGGCCAGCATCTGCTGTTCCCCGCCCGAGAGGGTCCCCGCTCCTTGCGTCCGGCGCGTGCCAAGCACCGGGAATTGCTCGATGGCTCGATCGATGGCCGCTCCACGCTCCCCTCGATCGAGCTTCCTGACGGCCATGCGAAGATTTTCGACCACCGTCAGCCCGGGGAAGATGCCCCGGCCCTCTGGGATGTGAATCAGCCCGGCGGCGCTTATCTTGTAGGCCGGCATCTTGGTGATGTCGACACCCTCCAGGCGGATCCGACCCGAGGTCGACGGCACCAGCCCGGATACCGCTCGGGCGAGCGTGCTCTTGCCGGCTCCGTTGGAGCCCAACACGGCCAGCACCGAACCGGCAGCTGCTGCCACGGAGACCTCGAAGAGCGCCTGCGACAACCCGTACCGCACGTCGAGGCTCTCGACCGACAGCATCGGTTCACTCATGGCGAGGCGGCCCGTTCGGCGATACACCATCTGGTGTGGGCCGGTCGGTCGTGGTGTGGGCCGGTGCGGCGGTTCCCTCGGCCGTGACGTCCTCGTCGCCCAGGTACGCGGCTCGAACCGCGGTGTCGGCACGGATTTCGCTCGGCGTACCCTGGGCGATGAGGTGACCGAAGTCGAGGACGAAAATCTTGCTGGACAGGGCGAGCACCGACGCCACGTCGTGCTCCACCATGAGCAGGGACAGTCCATCCGAACTGTTCGATACCACGCGCTCGAAGACGGCCGTGAGCCGCTCCGTCGCACGAATGTCCAGACCCGACAGCGGCTCGTCCAGCAGCACGACGCTCGGACGGGTGGCCATCGCCCGCCCAACCTCGACGAGTCGCGCCAGACCGAGCGGAAGAATCGCTGCTGGCGTGTCCGCTATCTCGGTGAGTCCCAACAGCTCGAGCAATGCCTCCACCTGCTCGGTCTCCAAGGCGGTTGGAGGAAACAGCGCTCGGAAATCGACCAGGTCGCTCCAGAGCCGACGATGCTCGTAGCGAACCCGGTGACCGAGGACGAGGTGGTCACGCACGGTCAGTCCCATGAACAGCTCGGGTTGCTGGAACGTGCGGGCGAGGCCGAGGCGCGCCCTCGATTGCGGGCTCGATCCGGTGACGTCCCGGCCGCTGATGAAGACTCGCCCGCTGGCCGGCCGGAGCAGACCCGAGAGGACGCCGAACAGCGTGGACTTCCCCGCCCCATTCGGACCGACAAGCCCGACGATGGTGCCCGGCGGGACTTCGATGGCCACATCGGCCAGGGCGACCAGGCCGCCGAAGCGAACGGTGACGTTGGAAGCCGACAAGGCCGGCACTGTTGCCGGTGCCTGCCGCTCGTCCATCACGGCCGTCACGACAGTTCCCCACCCACGACCACCGGTGGCCCGGCGTCGGGCGATCGCTTGGAGCGCGACACGCTCCGCACCTTGCCCCAGGCCCAGAGAACCTGGCGCGCGTTCTCGGTCATGATCCCATTCGGGAACTTCGCCACCTGAATGGCGCCCAAGCCGAAGAGAATGGGCGTGACCTGCGCGAAGGCACTCGGTAGGTAGACCAGCGCGATCCCGGCCAGGAGGGTGGTGGACAGGCCGGCGATCAGGGCGGCCACATTGGAACGGATGCCCAGGGTCACCAGAACCGCCAGCCAGACAAGGCCGCCCAGCGTCGAGTAGTTGCTCGGCAGCGCCGTGCCCAGCGAAAGGGCGTACATCGCTCCGCCGATCCCGGCCACGAACGCGGCGAGAGCGGCGACCAGCACCTTCATCTGCAGGACGCTGATGCCCATCGTCTTGGATCCTGCTGCGCTCCATCGGACCGCGTTGAGAGCGAGCCCGGCGGTCGATCGGCGCAGGTTCACGATCAAGAGGGACAAGATGGCGAAGACACCGAGAGCCAGATAGGCAAAGGCGCGCGGGCTCGTCGCGAACGAAGGAAGGGTGACGTTGACCCCGATCCCGGAATTGGCGAAGGTCTGCTGGGTGAACACCAGATTGTCAAACAGCAGCCCGAAGGTAAGGGTCACCAGCGCCACGTAGAGATTGCCGAGGCGGATGGTCAGCACCCCGATGAGAACGCCGAACGGCAATGCGATGAGCCCGCCAACCACGACCGATGCCAGGACCGGCCAGCCATGCATAGAGGCGAGCTGGGCCGCCGCAA
>Ga0302178_10004504_pt1 | contig 10106 bp, 11 predicted proteins | sample I_Palsa_E1_3_FD_198790 | JGI IMG/M metagenome (GOLD analysis project Ga0302178, IMG submission 198790) | Peat permafrost microbial communities from Stordalen Mire near Abisko, Sweden - I_Palsa_E1_3 | ecosystem: Environmental > Terrestrial > Soil > Palsa > Peat permafrost | place: Sweden... | reverse complement strand
CCGCGCCGCCCGGGCCGACCTGGCCGAGCTCGGCGGCCCGGACGGCGGCCGCCTCGCCATCATCGCCCCCGACGCCCTGACCGGCGCCCTGTCGGCCGCGATCGGCGAGGCGACCCCGGGCGACCGCCCCGAGTCGCTGGACGCGGTCGCCGCGCTGCTCACCGTCTCCCAGGCCAAGGGGCTCGAGTTCGACCGGGTGATCCTGGTCGACCCGGCGGGCGTCGTCGCCCAGTCCCCGAACGGCGGCCACGACCTCTACGTGGCCATCACCCGCGCCACCCACCGCCTCACCGTCGTCCACGAGGGAGACCTCCCCGCGTCGCTGGCCTCCCTGGCCCCCACCGACTGACGAAGGTCAGCGGCCTCTGCACGCTGTCAGCGCTCGTAGTGGTACCGGCAGGCGGCTATCCGGATCTCGTCTTCGGCGATCTTGTAGACGAGACGGTGCTCGTCAGTGATGCGGCGTGACCAGTAGCCCTGGAAACCGTGCTTAAGCGGCTCGGGCTTACCGATTCCCTCGTTGCCGTTGCGCTGGATGTCGGTGACCAGCGCGTTGATGCGCTTGAGGATTTTGCGGTCCTGAGCCTGCCACCAGAGATAGTCCGCCCAGGCGGACTCGTCCCAGACGAGCTTCACTCGAGCAGGTCCTGCTGGGTGCCGCCGCCGTGCTCCAGCCGGTCGATCGATGCCAGCAGGCGGCGCGCGTTCTCGGGGCTGCGGAGCAGGTAAGCCGACTCTTTGAGGGACTCATACTCAGACAGCGCAACGATCACCACGGGCTCGTGCCCGGCACGGGTGATGACGACTTCCTCATGGTCGTCAACGACGGCGTCGAGGGTCTCGGCGTAGTGAGCACGAGATTCCGAGTAAGTGAGTGTCTTCATCGGCTACCTCCTTGCGTCAGCGGGCATCCACGTACAAAAAATTGTACGTGGATAACATCCTGTGGGCAAACGGCGCACGGTGGCAAGAGCAAACCCGGGATCTTTGCGGCAGATCCGCGACCAGTACCTCAGGTACCCAGGCATCCCGGCAGCGCTCGCCGCGGTCGGGACCAACTTCGAGACGCTGTGGGTGAGTCGTCGTGGCGTTGGAACGGCAGTCTGACCTTGACGGCCGCGGCCCGGATGGACTTGGGTACGTCTATGTCTGATCAGCCTGGGCCCGTTCGCCGCTGGCACGCTGCGGTTGAGTCGAACGACCCGGCCATGCTGGATGATCTGCTGGCAGACGAGGTGGTGTTCCGGTCCCCGGCGGTGTTCGCCCCGCAGGAGGGCAAGGCGCTCACGACCACGTACCTGACCGCGGCGCTGAAGGTTCTGGGGCCGACCTTGCGTTACGTCAGCCAATGGCACGATCATGCCAGCGCGGTACTGGAGTTCGAGGCCGACCTTGACGGCGTGTATGTCCAGGGCGTGGACATGCTGCGCTGGAATGCCGAGGGGGAACTGGTCAGCTTCACGGTCATGGTCCGCCCGCAGCGCGGATTGCAGAAGCTGGTCGAGCTGATGGCCGTCCAGCTGGCCGCCCGCCCGGCCTGACCAGGGACTCCAGGCGGAGAGGCGGTGGCGCCGAGTGGGGCACGCGTTGGACGTCGTTATCGCCGGGGGCAGTGCTGCGGGCCTGTTCGCCGCCCTGCTGCTGGCCCGGGCCGGGCAACAGGTCACGGTCCTCGAGCGGGACCGCCTCCACCCTGCCCCGGACGTGGAATCCGCCGCCGCGGCGGCGTTTCGTCCCGCGGCGCCGCAGATCGTCCAGCCGCATATCGTCATGGCCCGGTGCCGTCAGCTTCTCATCGAGCGCCTGCCCGACGTGTAAGCGGTGCTGCTGGCCGCCGGGGTGGTCGAAGCCCCGCTGCGGACGCAGATGCCGGATTCGCTGTCGGACACCGCCGCCTGGCCTGGGGATGAGCGGACGATCCCTACGCTCGCGGCCTGGCTGGATGTGATGGACCCGATCACCGGCGTGTTCCCGATGGCCGGACTGCACAACACCCTCCGCCGCCTGGTGGCCGACGACGCTCCCGTCGCCACGGGCCTCGTACTGGCCCGCACGCTTGGACCACTGCGCATGCCCGGGCGCGTCCGGGCGGAAAGTTCTGGCATCGTGGCAGGCGAAGTGTCGATTCGGGGGAGGTCACTTCGTAGCGGGAGTGAGGGCCGGGCAGAGGCCGGCTCCGGCTGACGAACGGGAAGGATTTCTTATGGCGCAGTACCTACTCGCGCTCTACCGCGACTATGCCGTGCCCATACCCCCGGAACGGAAGCAGCAGGTGTGGGCCGGGGTAAGCGAGCTCAGCGACAAGCTGGAGGAGGCCGGCGCGTTCGTGTTCAAGGGCGGCCTGCAAGGCGGACCGGAGTCGGCGACCGTGGTGCGCCAGTCCGGCGGCGATTACCTGCTTTCCGACGGGCCGTACGCCGAGACCAAGGAGCACCTGGCCGGGTTCTGGATCATTAACGCCGCCGACCTGGACGCGGCCCTTGAGTGGGCCAAGCTCGCCGCGGCGGCTGAGCAGCGGCTGATCGAGGTCCGCCCGTTGTTCGGCGGGGACCTCGACGACGCGATCAGGCTGGGCTGACGCACCCTGACCGCGGAGAGCGCTTCCGCGCGGCGGCCGCAGAGACCCCCGCCGTGACTATCGAGGCTGTCTTCCGCCGCGAGTACGGCCGCTGCGTCGCCACCCTGGTCCGTGTCCTCGGCGATATCGACGCCGCCGAGGAGGCGGTCCAGGACGCCTTCGCCGTGGCCGCCGCCAGGTGGCCGTCGGACGGTCTGCCGCCCAATCCCGGTGCGTGGATCGTCACGACCGCCCGCAACCGGGCCATCGACCGGCTGCGCCGCGAGTCGCTCCGGGGCGAGCGGCAGGCGCAGGCCCAGCACCTGTACGGCGCCGACGCGGCCGACGAGGCGCCGCTTCAGGAGGGGACCGTGCCCGACGACCGGCTGCGGCTGATCTTCACCTGCTGTCATCCGGCGCTGAACCAGCCCGCCCAGGTCGCGCTGACGCTGCGGCTGCTCGGCGGGCTCGGGACACCGGAGATCGCGCGGGCGTTTCTCGTCCCTGAAGCGACCATGGCCCAGCGGATCGTCCGGGCCAAGCGCAAGATCAGGGACGCCCGCATCCCGTACCGGGTGCCCGCGGAATCAGAGCTTCCCGGCCGCCTCCCGCCGGTCCTGGCGGTCGTCTACCTGGTCTTCAACGAGGGCTACGCCGCGACCGCCGGCTCCCTGCTGCGGCTTGACCTGTGCGCTGAGTCAATCCGGCTGGCCCGGGTGCTGGCCGGGCTGATGCCGGACGAGCCGGAAGCGCAGGGTCTGCTGGCGCTGCTGTTGCTGCTGCACGCCCGCAGCGCCGCCCGCGTCACCGCCGACGGGAAGCTGGTCCGCCTGGCCGAGCAGGACCGGCGCCGCTGGGATCGGGAGCTGATCGCCGAAGGCCAGGCCATCGTGCGCGCGTGCGTCGAGCGCGGCCAGCCGGGCCCGTACCAGCTCCAGGCCGCCGTCAACGCCGTCCATTCCCTCGCCGCCACCTTTGACGGCACCGACTGGCGCGCCATCCTGACGCTCTACGACCAGCTCTACGCGCTCGCGCCGACGCCGGTAGTCGCACTCAACCGGGCCGTCGCGCTCGCCGAAGTCCGCGGCCCCGCGGCAGGCCTGGCCGCGGTGGACGACCTGCGCTCTCCGGCCCTGGACGGCTACTACTTGCTCCACGCGGCCCGCGCCGACCTGCTGCGCCGCCTCGGCCGCGACGAGGAAGCCGCGGCCGCCTACGACGTTGCCCGCTCCCTGACCGCGAACCCGGTCGAACAGGCCTTCCTCGACGCGCAGCACGCCGCGGTGCTCGCGCCAGGCGTTGGCGAGGACAAGGAAACCTAGGGAAGCGTCGCCGATCCAGACGGATGCGGAAGGCTTGGAAAAAGTCTTGGCCGGGGTGTCGAATCGACCCGAGCGGTTTCGTGGAGAAGGTGAGCGGCAGTCGTCCGGGCTGCCGATGAGCAGAGGAGCTCGAGATGGCGCTATACCTAATCGCGTTCAACGACGAGTGGGTGCCCGACCTCACGGCGGAAGAGCTGCGCGAGGCAGGCACGGCCGGCCGGGCCGTGATCGAGGAGATGACAGCCGCAGGGGTCTTCGTCTTCACCAACGGCGGCCTGGACGCGTCGACCGTCGTGGGCAGCGTCGAGCCGCGCGACGGCTCGCCCGTGTTCACCGACGGGCCGTTCACCGAGACCAAGGAGCACCTCGGCGGCTTCGCGGTCGTCGATGTGCCCGATGATGCCGAAGCACGGTACTGGGCCGGCCGGATCGCGGTCGCGATCGGCTGGCCGCAGGAGGTGCACCGCTTCCCGACTCGCGGCTTGAGCGCTGACCCGCAGTCTGAAGCCTCATCGTGACAGCGACGTGAGCCGATGCTGCGCGCCTCCAGAGGCGGCCGGATAGGGTCCTAGGGTGCATGAAGCTGGCTTCGGTCGCGCCGGACGAGCGCCCGGCGGAGTCGGTCCGCTCCGAGGCGTCGGACCGCGCGCGATAAGGGCGGCCGCGGGCGATCTGATCCAGGCGGCGGCCCGCGCCGCCCGGGCGACCGCCCGGAGTCGCTCGACGCCGTCGCCGCGCTCCCAGGCCAAGGGCCTCGAGTTCGACCGGGTGATCCTGGTCGACCCGGCAGGCGCCGGCTGACGCCAACGCCAGATAACGGCAAGATACGTCGGCCGCCGACCTCTCGACCCCAATGTCCCGATTCGCCGGATAACAGCACGAAATGGGGAGCCCACCCAGGCGGGGACGCATCCGAGCCTGCGGACGGGGGCGGGATAGGGTTCGAAGGTGCACGAGGTACTGCGCGTGATCGAGGAGCGGGCACGATCGGGCAGCCGGCCGGGGCGCCGCGACGACGGCCTGCGTATCGCGCTCTCGATCGAGGGCGGCGGCATGCGCGGCACCGTCTCGGCCGGGATGGCGCTGGCGCTGTACGAGCGCGGGCTGCGGCCGGCCTTCGACGCGGTCTACGGTTCGTCGGCCGGGGCGATCAGCGGCGCCTGGCTGGTCAGCTCCAACCCCGAGGGGCTGCGGGGCTGGGCCGACCCCGACTACGCGCGGTCGCTGATCCGCTGGCGGGCGCCGCTGCGGCGGCGGCCAAGGCGGCGGCCCGTGGTCGACGTCGAGACGCTGATCGAGGTGCTGTACCAGACCGATTTCCCGATGGACTTCGCCTCGATCCTGGCCAGCCCGGTCGAGTACCACCCGCTGGCGACGGACGCCGCCAGCGGCGAGTCGACCGACCTGCGCCCGCTGATCACCGACGAGGCCGAGCTCCGGCTGGCGCTGCGCGCCAGCGCCTCGCTCCCGTTCCTGGCCGGCCCGTCGATCGAGCTGCGCGACCGCCGTTTCTACGACGCCGGGGTGGCCGAGTCGATCCCGTTCCGCACCCCGCTCGCCCAGGGCGCGACCCACATCCTGGTGCTCCGCTCCCGCCGCCCGCCCGGCCTGACCGACGATGCGGAAGCCGAACCCGACCCCAAAGCCCAAGCCGAAGCCGAAGCCCAAGTCGAAGTCGAAGTCGAAGTCGAAGTCGAAGTCGAAGCGGAAGCCCAAGCCGAAGCGGAAGCCGAAGCCGAATCGGAAGCCGACGACGAAGCCGCAGCCGACCTGAGCCCGGACGCCGACCACGAGGCCGATCCCGCCCGGCCGCCCCGCTCCGTCCGCCTGCTCACCCGCACCACCCTCAGGAACGAGTCCCCCGAACTCCGCACTGCCATGCTCACCCGGGCCGCCCGCAACGTCGCCGACGCCAAGGACATCGCCGAACGGCAGGCGGCGGGCCAGGCGCTCGCCGTCTTCCCGCCCGCCTGGACCCCGCAGGTCAGCCGCCTCACCACCGAAGGCGCCCTGCTCACGGCCGCCCTGGTGGCAGGCCGCGACGCCGTCAACGTCCTCTTCGACGAGCGGGCAAGATCTACGTCCGCCGCTACTTCTTCAAGGACGTCAAGGCGGCCGACGGCGTGATCGCGCCCGACCTGGGCTAACCGAAGGCTATTGGCCCGGCCCCGGGCACAACCGGGGCCGATCGGTTGTTTATTCAGGTGACTGCCGCCAGCGATGGTGGCACGATCAAGATGACGAAATGCTTGGAGGACAATGACGACTGCCTACGGCGAGCGCGAGCGGGACCACGAGCTGGACGCCGCGACGGGCGAGCTCGACCTGGAAGACCGGCACGCGCTCCGTCGCGTGGCCGGTCTCTCGACCGAGCTCACCGACGTCACCGAGGTCGAGTACCGCGCGCTGCGACTCGAGCGGGTGGTGCTGATCGGGGTATGGACCGAGGGCACCCAGGCGAACGCGGAGAACTCGCTCACCGAGCTGAGCAGGCTGGCCGAGACGGCCGGGTCGATCGTGCTCGACGGCGTCATCCAGCGCCGCAGCCGGGTCGACACCGCTACCTACGTCGGCTCCGGCAAGGCCAGGGAGCTGGCCGGGATCGTGGCCGCGACCGGGGCCGACACGGTGATCTGCGACGGCGAGCTCAGCCCGAGCCAGCTGCGCAAGCTCGAGAGCGTGGTCAAGGTCAAGGTCATCGACCGGACCGCGCTGATCCTGGACATCTTCGCCCAGCACGCCAAGAGCCGCGAGGGCAAGTCCCAGGTCGAGCTCGCGCAGCTGCAGTACATGCTGCCGCGCCTGCGCGGCTGGGGCGAGTCGCTGTCGAGGCAGGCCGGCGGCCGGGTGGCCGGCGGCGGCGGCATCGGCACCCGCGGTCCGGGTGAGACCAAGATCGAGACCGACCGGCGGCGGATCAGGACCAAGATCTCCAAGCTGCGGGGCGAGATCAACGGCTTCAAGACCGGCCGGGAGACCCAGCGCGGCCTGCGGCGCCGCAACGGGGTGCCGAGCGTGGTCATCGCCGGGTACACCAACGCGGGCAAGTCGAGCCTGCTCAACGCGCTGACCGGCGCGGGCGTGCTGGTCGAGGACGCGCTGTTCGCGACCCTCGACCCCAGCGTGCGCCGGGCCAAGTCGCCTGGCGGCCGCCCGTTCACGCTGACCGACACGGTCGGCTTCGTCCGGCACCTGCCGCACCAGCTGGTGGACGCGTTCCGGTCCACCCTCGAGGAGGCGGCCGACGCCGAGCTGATCCTGCACGTGGTCGACGGCTCCGACGCCGACCCGGCCGCGCAGCTCTCGGCCGTTCGGACGGTCCTCAATGAGATCGGCGCGGGGAACGTCCCCGAGCTGGTCGTGATCAACAAGATCGACGACGCCGACCCGGTGGCGCTCAAGGCGCTGCAGCTTCGCGAGCGGGAGTCGGTGCTGGTGTCGGCCAGGACCGGCGAGGGCATCGACGAGCTCCGGGCCGCCATCGAGGCGCGGCTGCCTGAGCGGGACCAGCTGATCCGGGCGAGCGTGCCCTACAGCCGGGGCGACCTGGTGGCCAGGGCGCACGCCGCGGGCGAGGTCGCGCACGAGGAGCACGGCCCCGACGGGACGCTGCTGGAGGCCCGGGTGCCGCCCGAGCTGGCGTTCGAGCTGGAGCAGTACGCCGTCGTGTAAACGGCAGAGCAGAACGAGAGCATAGCTGCGCGGGCCGTCCCGATCGGGGCGGCCCGCGTAGTGTACTCGCCAGTAGCTTCGAGATCCCTGAGTTCTTGGCGCCGGGACTTGTAACCGACCCCCTCGGTGCAATACCGTGACGGAACCGATATGTGGGGCGGATCCGCGCAACCCGGTGCCAACCGGGCCATCGCGCCTTTCCTGCATTGCTTGGTAAGCACGGTCAGCGCCGACGTCAACATTGCATGTCAGGTGGCCGAAGATGATGGCAGGGACCGACCCCCGTGGTTCCGGGCCGGGCGCGAGCCCGGTGATGACCCGATGACCGCCCGGCTGCTCACAAGCATCGGCCGGCTCTGGACCGGGTCCGAGTTCATCGGCAACGCCGCCATCCTGATCTCCGACGACCGGATCGCCTGGGTCGGCCCGTCGGCCGAGCTCCCGCGCAGCGTCCCCGGCGTGGTCGATGACATCGTCGACGTGGACCTGGTCGAGAACCTGGGCGGCGGCCTGGTGACCCCGGGCCTGATCGACGCGCACACGCACCCGGTCTACGCGGGCAACCGGCACGCCGAGCTGGCGATGCGGTCGACCGGCCTGTCGGACACCGAGATCACCGCCGCGGGCGGCGGCATCAGCTCCACGATCACCGTGACCAGGGGCACTGACCCCTGGACGCTCTGCAACAACGTCCGCGAGCGGCTGGCCGCCTGGCTGCAGTCGGGCACCACCACGATCGAGGCCAAGACCGGCTATCACCTGACCCGCGACGGCGAGCTGGCCGACGTGCGGATGCTCCGCTCGCTCGAGAACGAGCCCGGCATGCCCCGGGTGCACGTGACCTTCTACGCGGCCCAGGCGGTGCCGCCGGAGTTCTTCGGCCGCCGCAGCGACTACATCGACGCGGTCTGCGCCTGGTGCGCCGACGCCGCCGCCGTCGGCGCCGACAGCGTGGACGTCAACTGCGAAGACGGCCGGTTCACGGAGGAAGAGGCCCGCTGGATCCTCAACGCGGGCCGCCGGGCCGGGCTGCTGCCCCGGCTGCACGCCTGCGGCAACACCAAGAACGGGGCGGTCCGGGTGGCGGCCGAGCTCGGCTGCGCGTCGGCCGACCTGCTGCACGCGGCGACCGACGAGGACGTGGCGGCGCTGGCGCGCGGCGGCGTCGCCGCCGTCATCTCGCCCGGCTCGGCCCTGCAGCAGGGCGCCAGGCCGCCGGTCCGGGCGCTGCTCGACAAGGGCGTCCCGGTCGCGCTCGGCTCCGACCACACCCCCGGCGGCGTCGGCATCACCTCGATGCCGCTGGTGATCGCGCTGGCGGTGTCCTACCTGGGGATGTCGGTGACCGAGGCGCTGCGCGCCGCCACCCTGGGCGGCGCCTACGCGCTCCGCGCCCCCGACCGGGGCGCGCTGGTCCGCGGCCGGCTGGCCGACATCGTGCTCTGGGACGCCGACCACGAGGGCGCCTTCGCCTGGAACTACGGTCTCCAGCCGCGCCGCGTGTGGCGCGGCGGCGAGCCCGCCACCCCCTGACCCCAGGTCACAATCGGTCCTATCGAACGGACCGTTGCTTCGCCCCCGACCGTCGCTCATCCGCGGGCGCCGTCGTCTGCCCGCGGACGCCGTTGTCCGCCCCGGCGTCGATGCCCACCCCGGCGCCGTTGTCCGCCCGGCGTCGTTGTCCGCCCGGCGTCGATGCCCACCCCGGCGCCGATGCCCGCCCCGGCGCCGTTGCCTACCCCCGGTCGGCCGCGCCCGAGATCACGTCGGTCGGCCAGGCCGCCGCCGGGGGCGGCTGGGCGTTGGCCTTGGTGACGAGCTGGCCCCCGATCGCGTCGACCACCTCGCCCGCGAAGGCCGGCGACGTGTTGACCACCCAGTTCGGGCCGACGACCTCCGCCGTGGGGGTGCGCAGCTGCAGCCCCAGGATGACCATGCCGTCGGCGTAGGCGACGGCGTCGGCGTGGTCGCTGAACATGCCGATGACGGTGTCGCCGCTGCTGGCCCCCGAGCAGTCCATGAACTCGCCCGCCGGGCCCACGCCCGAGCAGACCGCCCCCCTGCTGTCCATCGCCGCCAGCACGCTGTTGGTGTTGGCGTAGGCGCGCGCGGTCGGGATGGGCGGCGTGCCCGATGACGCGCTCGCGATCGCGGCGCCGGTCCCGGCCGCCGCGATGAGAACCACCCCGCCGGTCGCGGTGATCAGCTTGTGCCTGCGCCACCAGGCCGGCTGTCGCGTCGACGCCGCCGTCGATCGCTCGGCCGGCGCGCGTGTCTCGTCCTCGGGCATCGTTTCCCCCTAACGAAGAACCCGCCGGTCTATATCTCCGGTAACGGAACGTGTCACACGCGGGCGACCTGTGTGACTGTGTGTAGTTGTTCATCTCTGTGTGCCCCAGAGCCACCCATTCCGGGCGCCCGCTCGCCGCCCCGGCGTGCCTCGGGGTGACCTGGCAGCGCCGGCCGGGGCCGAGGAGGAAGCGGGCGGCGGGCAGTCGCCCCGGTCCGTTCGAGATGAAGTCTTTGCACTGAGCCGGACGTGGCATGCTTACTTC
>Ga0302178_10004501_pt1 | contig 10106 bp, 8 predicted proteins | sample I_Palsa_E1_3_FD_198790 | JGI IMG/M metagenome (GOLD analysis project Ga0302178, IMG submission 198790) | Peat permafrost microbial communities from Stordalen Mire near Abisko, Sweden - I_Palsa_E1_3 | ecosystem: Environmental > Terrestrial > Soil > Palsa > Peat permafrost | place: Sweden: Abisko... | reverse complement strand
GATCTCGCTGAATCGCTTGCTCAGCCCGGAAGCTTAGATGCTTCCACCGGCCACGCCGCACCTCCTACTTAACTGCCGCGTTTACGCGCCCGCTTGGCCGCGGGTGCAGGCTCCCAGTCAAACCCAAGCTGGCCCGCCGCGAACCGCATCGCCAGTTCGTACGTGCGCTGTGGCGGCACCTGCGGGTCTTCCAGCGCGATCTGCACCGCCAGCCCGTCGAGGAGGGCGGACAGCGTGATCGCGAAGTCGTCCGGGTCCACGGACGCGAACTCGCCGGCCTCCTGGCCGGCTAGCACGATGGAGCGGATGGTCTCGCGCCACCGCTCGTCGGACTTCTGCCGCACCGCGCCCACCCCTGGGTTCCGCGGCGAGAGCGCCCACAGGTCCAGCCAAAGCAGCCACCAGCTGCGCGGCTCCGGATCGGTGCCCGGCAGGCAGGTCATGGCGACAAGCTCGGCCAGCCGCCCGGCCGCGGCCGGGATTTCTCCCATCCGCCGCAGGCCCTCGGCGTACCAGGAGTCTTCTGAGTACCTGATCGCCTCGGTGAGGAGCTGGTCGCGGGTCTTGAAGTAGTAGATGACCAGTGCCGGGCTGGTACCACCGCGTTCGGCGACATCGGCGATCCTGGTGTCGGCGTACCCGCGCTCGACGATGACCTCGAGCGCCGCCCGGAGCATCTGTGTTTTCCGCGCAGTGTTTGCCCCGCTCGCCTCCGGGGCGCGCTTTAGGGGTCGCCTTCCCTCGTCGCTCGTTCCTCGCTCCTCAGTCCAGGCGACCCCCGCGCCCCTTTGGCTCGCGGGGGGGTCGCTCCTCAGTCCAGACAACGCCGCGGCCCTTTGGCTCGCTCGCTTAGGTCCAGGCATCGCCGCGCCCCTCTGGCTCGCTCAGGCCGTTCCCTCGTTGGCGGCCTTGTGGGCAATCGTAGCAGCTTCTAGACTGAATGTTCAGTCAATCCTTCGGAGGTACGGGTTTCATGGCACCGCAAGCATCGGATTACGATGCGCTCATCATGGTCGGCGGCGGGCACAACGGGCTCGTCGCCGCGGCCAGCCCGCCGCCGACCTTCGCGCGGTCGCGGACGCGATCGCCGCGCTGTCCCGGCTCGCCTGCGACCTCGGCGACGCCCTGGACGCGCTGGACATCAACCCGCTGATCTGCGGCCCGTCCGGCGCCGTGGCCGCCGACGTACTGGTGGTGCCCCGTACGACATGGTCGCGGCATCGACGCCGCAAGGCCGCCGGGGGAGCGGCCGCCTGACCGGGGGAGGGGATGTCGGCGAGTTGGGTGGCTGGCTAGCCTCCGCCGCCGCTACGATCACTGCGAATAATACGAGACGCGTGAATGATCAACTTTCGTGGGGTGGGTGGAAGTAATGGGTCGCGAGTGGAAGTTGTGTCGGTCCAGACGTGCGTGCATGCCGGGAGGCATGAGAGGGAGCAGGCTGGGGCGGACCGTTCTGCTCACCGTCCTGGCTGGCATCCTGGCCGGCTGCGGCAGTTCCGCGTCGAGCACCGGCTCGGCTGCCGCCAGCCCGGCCGCCAAGGCGTCGGGCAGCACGGGGACGGCCGCTGTGTCCTCGGCCGGCTCCTTGACCGCCATCGTCGAGCCGTTCGACCCCGGTCACCCGGCCAGGACCGAGTCCGTCCCCGCGAGCTGCGCCGGCGAGACGAGCACCATTGCCATCGAGCAGTGCTACGACACTAGGACCGAGAACGTCGATGTCGCCATCGACGCCGTGCAGAGCGCCCGCTACGCCCGCGCGTCGCCGTCCGGCCAGGCGGCCATCCAGGCCCAGGACAGCGCGTGGCTGGTCGCGCGCCAGCCGGTGTGCGTCGCGGCCTTCAACACCGGCGGGACCATCGACGGGATCAGCGCCGCCATCTGCCTGCTGGACGAGAGCAACGCCCGGCTCGACGCGGTGAAGGGCATCACCACGCCGGAGGCCAAGCTCAAGGCCACCGACAGTCAGGACCCGAACGAGATGTCCTGGTACACCACCCCCGAAGGTTCCCGCATCACGATGACCGACACCCAGGGTGACTCAACTGGCGGGGTCATCGTCGCCTGGACCGTCATCGGCGGAGCCGACGGGTTCGTCGTCAACCCCAAGCAGTTCTACTTCCTGGACGGGTCGTTCACCGATCCTGGCATCGTCGGGTCCCCCAACCCCACCTACCATCGCGTCGCCCCCGGCAAGGAGTTCCAGTTCGGCATCGACTACTCCAAGCTGTCCAAGGATCCGAACAAGACGCTGACCGGCTCGGTGTACGTTTACTCGCCAGGCAGCCCGGTCGCGGCCTGGGGCGCGCCCTAGATACTGCGCCTTAGAAACCCAGGCGGTCGCGGCGCTCTATCAGCCGCCGCGCGTTGCGCAGCGCCAGGGCGACCACCGTCTCCATCGGGTTGATGCCGATGGGGCCGGGGAACAGGCTCGCGTCGGTCACGAACAGCCCATCCGCGCCGTGGAATTCGCCGAAGCTGCCGGTCACGCCGCGCCGGGGGTCTTCACTCATCCTGGCCGTGCCCATCAGGTGAATCGAGTACAGCTGGAGCGACCGCCTGGACACCGGGCGGGCCAGCAGCCGCCGCAGCTCGCCGGGGCTGCGGACCTCGGGGGCACCATCGAAGGGGAGCAGCACTCGACGGGCGCCGGCGGCGAACAGCGCTTCCGCGGTCAGTTCCACGCCGCGGACCACGCGGGCCGCGTCGCGGTCGGCGAGTGAGTAGAAGACCTGTGGCCCGACACCAGGCACGTTCCTGACCCGCCCGGTACCGGTGTCGGTGACCAGCGGTCCCGCGGTGACGATGCGGTTGTAGTCCGCCATCAGCGCGCCGAGTTCCCGGCCGTAGGCCGGCAAGATCCCGGCTAGCATCGTCGGGGTCAGGTTCACCGCGGTCAGCAGCAGTCCCGCCGCGGCGAACTCGCGGATCTGGAAGGCCTGGTGAACGCCGTGCCAGCCGGTGACGTCCTCGTCGAAGAACGCGGTCACCATGGCGTTCGGGTGCAGCGACAGGTTGCGGCCCAGCTGCCCGGAAGCCGACCGCAGGCCCGACCGCAGCAGCAGGGCCGGCGTCTGGATCGCGCCGCCCGCCATGATCACGGTCCTGGCGCGAACGGTGATCGCCGGGCCGTTGCGGCCGCCGGGGCGGACGACATGACCAGTGACGCCGGTGACCGCTGGTCCCGAGCGGGTGACCCGGTCCACCCGGCAGTCGGCGAACAGCCGCGCGCCCAGCGAGAGCGCCCGCGGCACGCTGGTCACCAGCATCGAGCGTTTCGCGCCGGTCGGGCAGCCGGTCGTGCAGCTGTTGGTGCCCGCGCAGTGCAGCTGGTTGCGGCGGTTCGGGACGATGTTCCAGCCCTTGGCGTCGGCGCCGGCCTTGAACAGTTCCGAATCCCGTCCGATCGTCTCCGGGTCCTGCAGCCCCACAGAAAGGAGTGACTCGACCCGGGCGAAGTAAGGATCCAGGTCTTCCTCGCTGATCGCCAGCACGCCCTCCTGCTCGGCCCAGCGGTCCAGCACCCGGGTCGGCGTCCGCCACGACATACCCCCGTTGACCACGGTGGACCCCCCGACGCAGCGGCCCTCGGCGAAGAGCACGGACGGCCGGCCTATCGCCATCCCGCCCCCACCGTCCCGGTACAACGTCCGCAGCGCCCGGCCGGTCTCCGCCGTGAACGACCCGGTCGGGTGATATCCGCCCTCCTCGAGCACGATGACGTCGACTCCGGCCTCGGCGAGCTCGGCGGCTACCGTCGCCCCGCCCGCGCCTGATCCGACGACGACCACCCCGCACTCCAGCTTCAGGTCACCGGCGATCTCAGCCTGGCTCGTCAGCCCGCTCGGAGCGCTCCACGGCTGACCTCGCGCAGGCAGCCCCTCGGTGACCGCGGCCTCGCCCGCGCGGATCTGCGGCCCGTAAGTCTCTAGCCGCCGCCGGGAGACAGCGGCGATGTAGGGGGCCGGGTCGTAGCCGATCTCCCGCTGCACCTCGGGCAGGTCGTAGTAGCACATGGTGACCACCCCCTTGAGCCGCTGGACCATCTCGGCCGCGGCGTCGTGCCGCGCCAGCAGCGCCCGGATGTACGCGTCGGCGGTGCGGTCGTCAAGCCGGGCGAACCGCCGGCCCCGGGACGGCGGATACACCCGCGCACCCTGGTCAAGCAGGATAAGCGCGGTGGCCAGGGCCTTCCTGGCCGCAGCCGGCAGCGCGCCCAGCATGAGCCCGAACTCGCGCAGCACCCGTTCGGTCCGGTCATCCGCCCGCACCTCGGGCGGGCAGACCACCTCGGCGAACCGCCTGGCCGCCGGCCGGATCACGGCACTCAGCCGCGGGTCTTCCTCTGTCGGCGCGGAAGATAGGCCAGCCAATCCCGGTCCTCCCTTCCGTGTGATCCGGTGTGAGACCTGCTGTCACCGGCCATGTCATGGCCCGAGCGGGCAGGCCCGGGACAGCCGAGCGGAGCGGTGGTGCTCTCCGGCCGTCACAGGAAATCGTAGGAGAGGCTGATCCGGATAGGCGTGAGGGCCTCCGGAATGAGGGATGGCTCGATTTCCTTTGGAATGGGGAAATAAAGCTCACCGTAAACATCAAGCAGCGCGGGTTCGATGACGGTGGACGCGGGGCGCCCCCTGGCTCCCTCGCTATCGAGTACCAGTGAGTCCAGTTTGATCTGGATGCCGAAGGAGGTGTCTATGCCATCGCTGACTATCAGGACGATGAGATTGCCGATCCAGGTGGCAGCCCGCAGGGGAAGGTCTTGTATCTCGTTCATGAACCCTTTGACCAAGCCGCCGGGCATCCTCAGGTAGTAGCCGAGAAACCCGTCGTACCACCCAGGCCGCACATAGACGACCTTCGGAGCACTACCGGGCGCTGGCATCCACACCTCATCGGGACCGACCTCGTGGATGTCTCTCCGGTCGAACTCTATTATCTCACCACGCACCAGAATCCACTCTTCCGCGTGGTTCCTGAAGAAATCAGCAAAGGCCGATGAGCCGTCGCTGTAGAACCGAGGGCTCGCCTTGCGCAGGGCGTCCCCGATCAACTCCAAGCAGAAGTGCCGCGCGGCCGGCGTTATTAGGGTGGGCGGCAAGTTGTGCAGCTTTGTGACCTGCGGATGGTGGAGATCCACGTAAAGCTCCAACTTACCTTTCGTCGCCTTTGCCGAGTAGGCCGCGAGGTCGGAGCTGAGCTTTCCTGTGTGCACGATTACTTCTTCTAGATGATAGGAGCTGATGATGACTTCAATCAGCTCGTTTATGAATATGCGGTCAAATCTGCTGTACGAGCTCTCCGGGTATTCCTCCAAGCATTCAATCTGATTGTCGGCCGATGAGGCAGCGCAAAATTGCTCCAGGTACCGCTGGACGAGCTTAGCCTGCCGGTGCTCACCGGGCAACTCCACAACAAGGCTTCCATGTGCCTTCAGGTGCGCGGCGAGCAGGCCGTTGCGCTCCTTGGAGAAGAAGATGCGGATTCCGCTTGCCGATTTATCGCGTATGGATTCGAGCTCGGACTCATCGCCGCCTGTGAGCGGAACTTTTACCCTACCAAGCAAATGGAGATACTCCTGCCGGAGCGCCAGGTAACCGTAAATATCTGGATATTGAGCGATTCGTTCCGCCGTCTCGAGAATCCGCTGGGCGGCCCCATCACGCAGGAGGGCGACAAGTGCCGCGAGCAGCCTTTCCGACATCTGGTCGAGCGAGTCGCGGCCCGCAGTCGGACTGAGCAGGTCTGTCTCGACAACTCCGGACAGGTCCAGTTGCTCGGGCATATGGGGCATGAGGGATTGATCGCTCACCTTGCAGATCTTGAAGCCGCGCCGACGTACGTCGATCCCCCCCTTGTGTATCCGGATGTATCCGCCAAGAGGGACATCTCCCGTATTGACGGTCATGCCGAGGAGTTCAACGTAGAGGTAATGCTCGTCATCCTCATACCAGCGGCAGCGCACCTTTTGCAGCGGTGCCTCGCGGCCAACGGAGTTAATCGCCTCCGCCGTCATTATCTCTTCCTTGCCGCGGGTCAACAGGTGCAGCGTGCCGGTAGCGGCATTCTGGAGGCTTAGCTTCTGCTGTGAGATAACTCGCCCGTTGAACGTTACTCGTTCATTAGCGTATTGGACGCAGTCCTGGATGAATCGCTGAAGCTCAGCTACCTTGGGAGGCTGGCGGAGTTCTGCCTCCAAAATGGTGCCACGCGTTCTGAAGTTCCGGTCAACGCCGTTTCGGACTTCCGGCAACGCGCCGGTTGCGGTCTCGAGGTCAGCAAAGAAAAACTTCGTCCAGTGGGCGGTCTTGGCAGCTGCGGATCGTGACGTCACCTTCAGGGAATTGCAGACGCCCGCGTTCGCGAAGCCGCCGATTCCGAAACTGCCGATACACCCCGCGTCGCGAGCCTCCTTATTTCGTTTGCTGCTGGCTCCCATGGTCCAGAAGCAGTCTCGTTGCTCTTGCAGGGTCATGCCTATGCCATTGTCCGTTATCCGTACAATTCTCCCGGATACGTCAATGGTTACCTCATGCTCTTCAAAAAGGGAAACGTTCGCGTCCCGGCGGGCTTGGATCCGGATGGCGTCGACCGCGTTCTGTACGTTCTCCCTCAGGAATGCAAGGTGTGTGTCGTATATTTGCTCCGACAATGTTGCGATGACACGCCTCATGTCGACACCGATCGTGAATTTCTTGTCCATAGAGCCCTCTCTCAGCGGTCAGTGCCGTCCGCGCGCCGTGCTATTGTCACAAGCACAGTCGCGCTTCGAGTCGCTTGGCATCCAAGTCATCCGGCCAGCGTTCCCGGGCATAGCGCACGTGGCGGCAAGCTGCGTCGAGATCTCCGGCGATCGCGGTATATGTCGCTACTTGGAGCAGATCCTCGCATTCCACGTCCGGGGCCTGGGCAAAGCGGAAGGCAAACAGTGCCGCGCGCGACGCTTGTGCCGGGCCGCGGGCCGCGATTGCGGCGAGCAGGGCCCTCCGCGCTCTCTTGCGCAGCGACGGATCCTTGGAATCGGTCCACCGGGAGGCCTGCCGCTCAAGCTCCGGCCAATCTTCGTCATTCCACAGACTGTCCAGCAGTGCTCTTGCCTGGGGCCGGTGATAAGTGGTAGAGATCGCAGAATGCGGGGAACGCGCGGCAGTGCCTATACGCTCCCGGATCGATGGGTCGCTTCGCTGCTGTGCGGCAAGGTACCCGGCCATGAGCCGGAACGTGTCGCGGTGCTCTGTTATGCATGTCCCCAAGGTATTCCTGTCGGTATGCCATGACACCAGACTCCGCATGCGCGGCCAGCTATCCAGCAGTCCTTGTTCCTTCCAGTTCGGAACGAGCTCATACGCAACATCAATCGCAACGAACGCCACCTTGCCCTCCAATGTCAGCGGTACCTCAGACTTCTCGCCGAGCACCAGCGCCGCGAGATACTCGCTGCACCAGGCGACCTCAGGTGCTCTCTCGTCGAGCGCCAGCCGGAGTTGGTCGCGTGAGGGTCGGGCCGGACTCCGGACGGAGTTGATTCGGGGTGCTTCCGCGGTCAGTGACTGGTTGACCTTGTACTTCAGGTCCCCCGGACTGTCGAACTCCACGGCCACGCCTGCCGACCTCGCCATCGTGCGGAATCGGTCTTGCCGCGGGCCGCCCTCCCTGTCGCCGAAACCGTCAAGTGGAACCGGCGCGCTTCCGGACAGTAGGAACATCAATTTAGGAATTCTATTGAAAACCGCGCATTGATACTCGAACTCCGTGTACGAGATATCTCGATCCCGCAACCGGCTCCCGTAGCGATGACCGAGTATGCCAAGGTAAATGTCTGCACTACACACGGCTTTTTCGCACGTATCCGCGGTAGGCATACTCCCAAACGCGAAGGACCGCATCGCCACGGGAGCGTGGCCGCAGTCGACGACTGCTTGCATCGCTGCCTCAACGAACGACCCATTCTCCGGGAAGTCCGCGAACTCGCTGGTGTGTGATATAAAAACCCGAAGCGGGGGCGCCTGGTAATTCACCAGGCAATCGTATGCCGCTGAGATGACGGCTGCCACAACTTGCCGGGTGCCGTCATGGTGACCTGCGGCCCTGACCGAAAGGCATCGGCGGGGTGATGGCCCCCGGTGGCGAGCATTGCCGTTTGATGCCAGTCCGGGGCACGACTGCCCGTGATAGCGCCTAGCGTGTGCGCATGCGGATGACGCGATTCGGGAGGAACATCAATGGCTGATGACGGCGACGTACGCCGCCTCGCGCTAGCTTTGCCTCACGTGGAGGAGATCGAGAGCGACGGCTTTGACTTCCGGGTGGCCGGAAAGGGTTTCGTCTGGTCTTACCCCGAGCGCAGGCCCGGCCAGCCGCAGCGCATCCGGACCGACATCGCGGTGCTGTTCGTCGGCGACGAGGCCGAGAAGCAGGCTCTTCTCCTCGGTGAGCCCGGGCTCTTCTTCACTACGCCCGCCTATGACGGCTGGCCGCTGGTGATGCTGCGGCTGGCCGAGGTGGACGCTCGGCGCCTGGCCGAACTCGTCACCGACGCATGGCGGATGCGTGCCCCGGACACGATCGTCGCCGAGCTCGACGAGGCTGTTCCGGGACTGGCTGCGGACAGAGGCCGACCGTGATCCCGATTCCCGGTCGGCCCAGCCCGGCGGGCCGACTGCTCGCGGTCAACCTCACCGCCTGCCTGCTGCTCCTTGGCCAGTACCTGCTCGGCATGGCGGTGAACCTTTACGTCACCCTTCCCGGCAGGCATCCCGGCGCTGGCGCCAGCAATTACATCACCGGCGCGGCATCCGGCCTGGCCTGGGTCATCCCGGACGGCCCGGCCTGGGCCGCCGCCCACGCCGCCTTCGGACTGGCGCTGGTGCTCGCGGCGTTCGCCGCCATCGCGCTGACCCGACGGCAGGGCGGCCGGATGGGCATGATCACGTCAGTTCTGGGCGCTCTGGCCATCCTGGGGGCCGGGTTCAATGGAGTGAGCTTTCTGAACTACGGGCACGCCTTCAGCTCGATGATCATGGCCGGATTGTGGGCACTAGCGCTCGCCTGCTACATCACCGGCATCTTCCTTGTCGCCCGCCGGGCTTTACGAGGAGAGCCGTAATCCCGCGGGTCCCGCCACTAGGCCGACGTCGGTGATCTGCAGGACGGCCGACCCGGCTTCGTCCGAGGCGGCGAGGTCGACGACCGCGCTGATGCCCCAGTCGTGGTCGCCCGCCGGATCATCGAAGATCTGCCGGACCACCCAGCGGCCCGGCTGCTGGTCGAAGATCAGCAGTCCCGGCCCGCGCGCGTCAGGCCCGGTGCCGATCTCGTCGTGCATCTCGAAGTACGCCTCCAGCGCCTCGGCCCACGCGTCGGAATCCCATCCGCAGGACGCGTCCAGATCGCCGAGCTCGGCGTAGTGGCCGAGGGCGGCCAGCCTGACCCGCTGGAACAGGGCGTTGCGCACCAGCACACGGAACGCGCGGACGTTGGTGGTGACCGTGGCGGGCCGCATCTCCGCCCGGTCGGCCGGATCCGAGGCCAGCGGGTTGCGCAGCCGCTCCCACTCATCGATCAGGCTGGAGTCGACCTGGCGGACCAGTTCGCCCAGCCACTCGATCAGGTCGGTCAGATCCTCGGTCTTGGCCTCGTCGGGAACCGTCTGGCGCAGGGCCTTGTAGGCGTCGGCCAGGTAGCGCAGCACCAGGCCCTCGGAGCGGGACAGCCCGTAGAAACCGACGTACTCGGTGAAGGTCTGCGCCCGCTCGTACATGTCGCGGACCACCGACTTCGGCGATACCTCGTAGTCGGCCCCCCAGGGGTGGCCGCGGCGGTAGATGTTGTACGCGCCCTCGAGCATGTCCGCCAGCGGCTTGGGGTAGGTGACCGAGTCCAGCATGTCCAGCCGCGTCTCGTAGTCGACGCCGTCCGCCTTCATCTGGGCCACCGCCTCCCCGCGCGCCTTAAACTGCTGGGCGGACAGCACTTGACGCGGGTTATCCAGCGTCGACTCGATGACCGACAGCACGTCCAGCGGGTACGAGGGGTCCGAACGGTCCAGGAGCTCGATGGCGGCCAGCGCGAACGGCGACAGCGGCTGGTTGAGCGCGAAGTCGAAC
>Ga0302178_10004499_pt1 | contig 10107 bp, 9 predicted proteins | sample I_Palsa_E1_3_FD_198790 | JGI IMG/M metagenome (GOLD analysis project Ga0302178, IMG submission 198790) | Peat permafrost microbial communities from Stordalen Mire near Abisko, Sweden - I_Palsa_E1_3 | ecosystem: Environmental > Terrestrial > Soil > Palsa > Peat permafrost | place: Sweden: Abisko... | reverse complement strand
TATCACGTCGCGTTTCGCAGGATTATCGATCAGGCGATAGAGTCCGAGCGGCAAGAATATGACGCGTTTGTAGTCGGTTCATTTAGCGAGCCATTCCTCAGGGAGCTGCGTTCAACCGTCGACATCCCTGTGGTATCGGCGGGCGAGAGCAACTTCCTTGTTGCCTGCTCACTGGGTAAGCTACAGGCGCTCATTGCGAACGTGCCAACCGTCGCCCGACTGGTTCAGGACCATGTCACTGGCTACGGGCTCAGTGAGCGGGTACAGGGCGTCTACGCGCTCGCTTCCACGATGACCGAGGACGAGCTCCAGGCGCAATGGACCTCACCGGAATCGGTTATAGCAAGGTTTGACGCCATAGCAGAGGAAGCGATCCGTGCAGGTGCAGACGTGGTCATTCCTGCGGAAGGTGTGTTGAGCGAGCTGCTGTACCAGCAGGGACACCAGCGGCTTCTCAACGTACCCATCCTCGACAGCTTCGGCGTCTGTTGGAAGTACGCCGAGATGTTTGTGCAACTTCGTCAAAAGCTCGGCGTTGAGGTCGGACGCGCGTGGGAGTATCGGCGTTCATCTGCCGAGAAGCTCGCGACGTTCGGCGAGATCATCGGACGACTAGACGGTTGATTTCACGGTGCTCCGTTTGTGGCGGGCTGCAAGCAGAACGGAGCAGCAGGCTCACAGCTGGCGGTGCTGATCAGCATCGCGACCCAGGGGCTCGGTGGACGCCGACCTCGAGCTGCTTAGATCGGCGTCCGTGAGCGGGGCGCCATCTCGAAGGTTTTCATCGGCGCGAGCCCATACTCGCAGGATTGGCGATCTCGTCACGGACATGGTGATGGGCCCGCCAAGCTTTGGGCCGGCGTGGAGAAAGGGTTGGCCGGACGCCGGGTTCGCTGCCCGAGTCGCCGTCGGTGACCCGACGATCATGCCCCCCGTCGCCGCGACGAACCGGCCACAGCCTGGTCGATCCGTCGACGGATTGAAACGAGGTTCAGGACTGGCAACAACCAGCCAGAGATGAGTGATTCCACGGTCGTGGCCGCGTGTGTGCGTGTTTTCGAGGATACGGATTAGCAGGGTCGAAGTCGGAGGTGCTCAGACGGCCGTTGTGCGCACGGCGTAGGAGATCCGGCACGTGGACGACGCGCCGCGTCGGATCGCGGCGTACATCCGGGCCTTAACCTGAGGAGATCGATGGCGATCGTTCGAAACGACATAGCGGAGCACGATGTCGTCGCCCTGCGCTCGCAGATTGGTGATTGGCCAGCGGGTACGGACGCGACCGCGGTCAGCATCTACGAGGATGCTGCCCTTCCGGCCACGTAAGATCGACCGCCTGACTGGTCGAGTGGAAACCGAGAGCCTTGCCACGGCGAGAACCGGCGGGCGTGCACCTGGCTCGAACTGTGCGATGCCTTGCGCCCCAGCGCGCGTCGACCCAGGCAGGATTTAGGGTGCGTTCTGGAGAAACTGGCGGAACGGGAGTTGGGGCTCCCGCCCCGCTCAAACCCGAGCAGGTTGTTCAATGCTGCCTGCTCTCCCCCGGCGAGCAGAGGCTGCACCAGCGCTCGGGCTCGCTGCTTCTCCCGGGAGGCCGCCAGGCCGTCGACCCGGGCGCACTACTCCCGGCGCTGTCCAAATCGGCTGGCGTGTGGCGACGTCGGGGTAGTGGCCGCGTATCGTGCGGCCATACCGACTGGAGGCGACCGTGCCGGAATACATGCTGTTGCTTTATGGCTCCGAGTCTGCTGATGAGGCTGAGCGGGCGCAGCGGTGGGCAGAGATGCCGCTGTGGGATCAGGTGAACGCGAGTCTGCGCGACGCGGGTGTGTTGGTCGCGCACGCGCCGCTTCATTCGGTCGAGAGCGCCACGACGGTGCGCGTTCGGGGGGATGAGACGGAGTTGACCGATGGTCCTTTCGCCGTGACCAAGGAGGTGCTAGCCGGCTATTACGTGCTGGACTGCGCCGATCTGGATCAGGCGATCAGCCACGCTGCGAGGCTGCCGTGGGCGCGCTACGGGTCGGTCGAGGTGCGGCCGATCGTCGCCGATGACGAGATCCCGCGCCCCGATCGGAGCGCCAGCGCGTCTTGAGCTCCGCCGAGCCGCCACGCCGCGCGAGGCCAGATCCGGTCGCCGCCGCCGTCGCGGCGGCGTTCCGCGCGGAGCGCGCGGCGGTGCTGGCGACGTTGATCCGACATGTGCGCGACTTTCAGCTGGCCGAGGACGCCGTCCAGGACGCGTTCGCTGACGCGGTCAGCGGATGGCGGCGCGACGGCGTCCCCGCGCAGCCGGGCGCGTGGCTCACGGTCGCCGCGCGGCGGCGGGCGATCGATCGGATGCGCCGCAACCGGTCGGTGGCGGATCGAGCAGATCGGCTTGCGGAACTGATGCGGCTCGATCGCCAGGAGCACCCCGACGTGGACGAGGACAGCGCGATCGTCGATGACCGCCTACGGCTGATCTTCACCTGCTGCCATCCGGCGCTGGACCTGCCGGCGCGGGTGGGATTGACGCTGCGCGCCCTCGGCGGGCTCACGACCGGCGAGATCGCGCGCGCGTTCCTGGTGGCGGAGCCGACGATGGGCAAGCGAATCGTCCGCGCCAAGCGCAAGATCGCCGATGCGCGGATCCCCTACCGGGTCCCTGACGACGAGGAGCTGCCCGACCGGCTGCGCGGCGTTCTCCGGGTGCTGTATCTGATCTTCAACGAGGGCTACTCAGCGACCGAGGGCGAGCGGCTCGTGCGCTCCGACCTGTGCGGCGAGGCGATCCGCCTCGCGCGGCTGCTGTGCGAGCTGATGCCCGACGAGGCCGAGGTCTGGGGGCTACTGGCCCTGATGCTCCTGCACGACGCTCGTGGCGATGCGCGCGTGGCGCCTGACGGGCGCTACCTCGCGCTTGACCAGCAGGACCGCTCGCGGTGGGATCGCGAGCGGCTCGGCGAGGGGCTCGAGGCGCTGGACCGAGCAATGCGGTTCCGGCGCCCGGGTCAGTACCAGCTGCAAGCCGCGATCACAGCCGTGCACGTCCGCGGGGTGGACACGGGCACAACGGACTGGGACCAGATCGCCGAGCTGTACCGCGCGCTCGGCGAGATCGCGCCCTCGCCGGTCGTCGAGCTGAACCGCGCGGCGGCGATCGGGTTCGCCATCGGACCGCAGGCCGGGCTCGAGCTACTCGAGCCGCTGCTGGCCGATCCTGCACTCGAGCGCTACCAGCCGCTGCACGCAGCACACGCCGACCTGCTCCGGCGAGCCGGCGACCCAATGGCCGCCGCGCGCGCGTATGAGCGAGCGATCGCGCTCAGCGCCAATGCGGTCGAGCGGGCCGAGCTGCACCGGCGCCTGTCGACGCTCGACGCCGACTGACGGCTGCGGCTGCGGCTGCGGCTGAACACCGGTCGCGGCTCCCCGAGCGAAAGCGGTCGCGGATCGCGAGCGGACCGTTCCTGGTTTCTCGCCGCAGCTGTCCAAATCGAGCGCGGTGCTGCGACGTCCTCTGTGAAGCCGCCACAACGGGCGGCCAAATCATTGGAGGTCTGATGAGGTTCCAGTCACCCGATATCAATCGCTGGCGGGCGTTCGCGCTACTGGCGGTGGCGTTCTTCATGACGGTCGTCGATCTGACGATCGTCAACGTTTCGCTGCCGACGATCGGCCGCGACCTGCACTTCTCCCAGGCCAACCTGCAATGGGTGGTGACCGCATACGCGCTCACGTTCGGCGGGTTCTTGCTGCTCGGCGGCCGGGCGGCCGATCTGCTCGGCCGCCGCCGCCTCCTGATGGTTGGGCTCGGGCTCTTCAGCGGCGCGTCGCTGGCCGCAGCGCTGGCCACCGGTTCCGGCTTCATGGTCGGCGCCCGGGCAGTTCAGGGCACGGGCGCAGCGATCATGCTGCCCGCCGCCCTGTCGATCGTGATGAACATGTTCCCGGACGGCGCCGAGCGCAACAAGGCCCTCGGGATCTGGGGCGGGCTCGGCGCCGGTGGTGCGACCGTCGGCGTGATCGCAGGGGGGCTTTTGACTCGGTACGCCGGCTGGCAGTACATCTTCTTTCTCAACGTCCCGATCGGTGTGATCGCGATGCTGCTCGCGCCACGGATCGTTCCTGACAGCCGGATCGACGCCTCGCGGCGTCGGTTTGATGCTGCCGGCGCGCTCGCCGGCACCGCTGGGCTGGTGGCCTTGGTGGACGCGATCTCCCAGGCGCCGCAGTACGGCTGGGGCGCCACGCGGACGATCGGCGTACTCGCCGCGGGCGCAGTGCTGCTCGCCGCGTTCGTGGTGATCGAGCGTCGGGTGGCCGATCCGATCCTGCCGCTTGAGATCTTCCGGCTGCGCACGCTCGCCGGAGCGAACGCCGCGGGCCTGTTGCTGGGCGGCAGCTTCTACGCGTTCATTTTCATCGGCACCCTGTACATGCAGCAGGTCCTGCACTACAGCGCGCTGCAGACTGGGCTCGCGTGGCTGGCCGCGTCGCTGACCTCGATAGCGCTCGCCGGTCTCTCCCAGGCGCTGGTCACCCGCGGTGGGACCAAACTCGTGATGGCGGCCGGGATGACGATGATCGGCGGCGGAGCGATCTGGGCCACCCAGGTGCCCGTCCACGGCCATTTCCTGGCCAACCTCGCCGGGCCGATGGTCGTCGCCGGCGCAGGAACCGCATTCGCGTTCATCCCGATCTCGATCGCCGCGCTCGCGGGCGTCAAAGAGCAGCAGGCCGGGCTAGCGTCCGGACTGCTGAACACCAGCCAGCAGCTCGGCGGCGCGATCGGGATCGCGATCGCCTCAAGCGTCGCTGCCAGCCGCACCCAAACGCTGCTCCATGCCGGCCACGCCGCGCCCGTGGCGCTCACCGGCGGGTTTCAACACGCGCTCTGGGTGCTCGGCGGAATCGGGCTGCTCGCCGTTCCGGCGATCTTCGCGCTCGTCCGTAACGAAGCGGCCTCCACCCCGGTGGCCACGCCGAACGTCCGCGATCGCGAGCCGGCGCTCGCCGCCACCCGGTAGCCAAACAGCCCAAATACGAGACAAGAGGACGAAAGTCATGCGCAAGCTCGTCGAATCCACACTCGTGTCACTCGACGGCGTGATCGGGTCACCCAACCGCTGGTCCGGCTTTGACGAGGAGTCCAGCCGGCAGTCCCTGCAAGAGCTTGACAACTACGAGGCGTTTGTCATGGGTCGCGTGACCTACGAGTTCTTCCGGGCTAACTGGGGATCCTCCACCGGCGACCCCCTGATCGACCGGATCACCGCGATGCCCAAGTACGTCGCCTCCCGGACGCTGAGCGAAGTGACGTGGAACGCCACCCTCCTGGGGCCGGACCTCGTCGGCGCCATCGAGCAGCTGAAGGCCCAGCCTGGGAAGGACTTAATCAAGTGGGGCGTCAGCCGCCTCGACGACACACTCCTGCGAGCGCGGCCCATCGACGAGCTCCAAGTGTGGTTCGTGCCCGTCGTGGTCGGCGCCGGCCAGCGCCTGTTCGAGGACGTCGACACCTCCTCGTTGCAGCTCACCCTCACCTACGTCCGCAAGCTCACCAACAGCACGGTCATTCACACCTACACCCCCAACTACAGAGGTGAGCCGCACGAAGAAACCGTGAGCGTTTGATGACTTGAGACGGCCCGATTATCCGCCGCCTCTTGGCGGCCAACACAACAATCAGCGAAGGAGACAACCATGAAGCGCGTAGTCATCCAATACAAGCTCAAGCCCGAGCACGCCGAGCGCAACATCGAGCTGCTGCATGCCGTCTACGACGAGCTCGAACGGACCCAACCCGACGGTCTCGGGCACGCCGTCCTACAGCTCGCTGACGGCGTGACCTTCATCCACATCGCCGAAGAGACCGAAGAGGCTGCCGGTGCCATCTTCCGGCTCGAAAGCTTCCAGCGTTTCGAGGCCGGGATCAAAGAGCGGTGCGAGATCCCGCCCGCCGTCCAACCCGCCAGCGAAGTGGGGTCCTATCGGCTATTCGCGTCCTCAGCGCCTGCAGAGGAGTCCTGAGCATGACCGCCAGCACCCGGGCTCCGCAGCTCAACTGCGGATCCCGGGCAGCAGCGAAGACATCGAAGCGATCGCCCCAGGAAGATGAAGAGCGTTCAGACCCATCTCGCGGGCACCCGGAGTAGAAAATGAGCGCATCAACGCCTGATAGTCACGATCCACGACCAGCCGCCGTCTCGTTCGTGACGACCGAGCACTTCACTCTGCAAGGCGCTCGGGCAGCGACTATCGCCGAATCGACAGGCCGCTCGACGATGTTCCTCGGCGCCGTCTCCGGCGGACTGATCGCACTCGGCCTCCTCGCCCAAGCCTCGCACCTGGGCACAGCCTTCTACACGTTCGGCCTGATCCTCCTTCCAACGCTCGCGTTGGTCGGCCTCGTGACATTCCACCGCGCCTATCAATCCGGACGGGAGGACGCCGTCTACGCCGACCGGATCGCGAGGTTGCGCGCCTTCTACTTCGACGCGGCCCCCGAGATCACACCGTATCTGCTCAGCGTCCCCGCTGTGCAGCAGCTAGATGTCCAAGGCCTTTCGACCTCCCGAGCGCAGAAGTTTCTGACAATTGCTGGCACCTTAGCGGTGATCACGAGCATCCTCATCGGCTCTGCGGCGGGACTGCTCGGCGCGGTCCTGTCAGATCGCTCCTCAGCGGTCGCGTTCTCCACGGGCGTTGTCATCGCGGGCGCCACGCTCACTCTGATGATGCGCCATGTCGCCGCCGACATGGCGCGCGGTCTCTACCCAGAGGAGGAGTGACCGATCGCAGCGCTGTAGTGAACCGGCGACGCCTCGGACGCTCTCTCGATCATCCGCGGCGAGCATGCGATCTGCTCGGAACCGTCCCGGTGGGCAATCCTCAGCGGGACAGACAGGGCAGCCCCTGTGCTGCTCCATTAGGCGCCTATTGCGATCACCAATGGTTCGTGACTGCTGTGCAACGCGAGCGGCGACCGGATCGACGCGCAAGCGCGTGATCGCATTCGTGGCGGAGCGCTCGTCCGGCGCCGGCGATCCTGGGCGATCCAGACGTCGCGAACGCGCTCGTCCGCCGGATGGCCCCCCGGACGACGAAAGGAGTCGTCCGAAGCTCAGCGCTCCGACGGCTTCGTCCTCGTGACGGCGCTGGCTACTGCGATGACCGACACGCCGACGTGGCTACCGCTCGGCCCTATCATCTCGGCCATCGCCGCGACTTCCAAGCTTTGTTGCACGCTCATCTCGTTGTGCGCCGCCGCTCTGGCGGCCGTCTGCGTAACTCAGACAGCAACGACGGCTTCTCGGTCTGCTCAGGCGCCACGGACTGTGAACGTCGCGTACAGCGACCTGTCGCTCATCACCGAGCCCGGTCCGGGCGACCGTCCATTCCTCCAAGCGGTGCGGAGCGCACAGTCAAGCGCTGACCTGGTCATGTACGAGCTGTCAGACCCGACGTTCGAGCAGGCGCTGGTCAGCGCGCAGAAACGCGGCGTACGGGTCCAGGTGCTGCTGAACGGCGGCTATTACGGCGGCGGCTCGTCGGCCAACGAGGCGGCGTACAGCTATCTGAAAGCGAACGGGGTGTCCGTGCGTTGGAGCCCGTCGCGGTTCGCGTTGACGCATCAGAAGACGCTGGTGGTAGACGACAAAACCGCCTATATCATGACCCTGAACCTGGTCGATGAGGACTACTCGACCAGCCGCGACTTCGCGGTCGCCGACGCGAACAGTCAGGACGTGTCCGCCATCGAGGCAACGTTCACCGCAGACTGGAACAACCGGTCGATCAGGCCGTCGCACGGGGTTGACCTGGTGTGGTCTCCGGGCGCGCTCGACTCCCAGCTGTCGCTCATCAACTCCGCCAGGTACACGCTCGACATTTACAACGAGGAGATGGACGACTCAGCCGTCACCTCCGCGCTCGGAGCAGCGGCCCGCCGCGGCGTCGATGTCAAGGTGGTGATGACCGCGTCCTCGGACTGGGACTCGGCGTTCAAAAGCCTGACTGGCGCCGGCGTGCATGTCCGGACCTACAAGCAGGACGCAAGCCTGTACATCCACGCGAAAATGATTCTGGTTGACGGTCGCCGAGTGTTCTTGGGCTCTCAGAACTTCTCCGCTGGGTCGCTGGACGATAACCGTGAGCTCGGCATCATTCTGAGCACCGCAGCGATCATCCGGTCGCTGGAACGAACGTTCGCCGGCGACTATGCCCACGCGACGCCGTTCCGTACGCCCGGGCGCAGCACCATGCCGAAGCCGAAACCGAAACCGTCACCGCCGGCACCGCACCCGACCTGCAGCGTGTCAGCGAACTGGGATGGCAGCTATCACGACTGGAACGTGTACGTCCAGGGCCCGGCTGATGTGGACGCGACCGCGACCGCCGACGGGCACAGCCACTCGTACTACACGAACTCGTCCGGGTACGCGGACATCTACCTTGACGCGCCCGAAAGCGCCGCAGGCGACCCGGTGACGGTCACAGCCGGGTCAGCGACCTGCACCGGCACGCTCTGAGCCGTCGCGCACCCGACGGCCGTCAGCCCGCTTCGCCGGCCGCCAGTTCGCCGCCACAAAGCTCAAGCCCCGCCAGACGCACGCATGGCCGACCGCGTTGCCCGACGATTCCTTCCCTCTTCCGGGGACCATCCGGCGGACGAGCGCGTTGGCGACGGAGCAGGCGCGCCGAGACCTGCCTGTGGCGAACAGGAGGTGCGCGGCGACGCGCAGGGCGAGACTCGCTTTCCCTTCCGCACGGGTATCACGAGCGTGGTGCCGTGGCTGGTTGTGTCCTAGGGGTTGTCTCGTACCCGGTCCAGGGACTCGGCGAGCTGCCGGAATAGCGTGAAGGGGGAGTCTCAGCTGCCTCGCTGGTGCTGGGAGCACGGTGGTGTGGAAGGCGCCGCAGCTCGGGTCTGGGGGTGACCGAGCCGCTGAGTTGCTCTGTTGGGGGGTGGGTCCGGGGAGGTGGGCGGTTTGAGTCCGATGAGGTAAGCCGTGCGCCCTCAAGTCAAGTGGTGGTCGGCGAGCGCGTCCTGGACTCGTTGGGCGAACGTGGCGATGGTGTCGGGGTCGGTGTTGATGTGCCAGATGAGCTCGAAGCGCACGGTGTGTCGGGGGGTGACTGCGAGGGGTCGTGCGGCGATTCCGGGGGGCGTTTGGCGGGCGAGCGTGCGGGCGCTGAGGGACCATCCGCTGCCGGCAGCGATGTGGGCGATGACGGTGGCGAAAGTTCCGAGGGGTGGTGCGCGGCGAGGCGAGGCGACGCCTGCGTCTGCCAGCTGTTCGAGGATCAGGTTGTAGATGTCTGGGTTGTCGGCCTTATCAGGGAGGTGCAGCGGCAGATCGGCGAGGTCTCGTGGGTCGATCAGATCGGCGTCGGCCAGGGGGTGGTGGCTGGCGATCAGCGCGAACGTCTCGGGCTCGTCCCACAGCGGTTGGCTGCGCATGATGCTGGGGTCGGGGAGGCGCCCGGCGACGGTCAGGGTGAAGCCGACATCGATCGATCGCTCGCGCACGGCACGGACGTGCGCCAGCCACGGCAGACCGATCACGTCGACGGTCACGGGGCGGCCGGCGACCGTCAGGTCGCGGCAGGCCGTGGCGATCACTGCGGTCATTGGATAGACGTCGACTGCCCCGACTCGCAGGATGCCGCTGATCTGGCGGGCTTCGGCGTGGGCGAGTGCCTCGACGGTTGTGGCCTGATCGACGAGCTCGCGAACCGGCTCTCGCAGCCGGCGGCCGAGTTCGGTGAGGGTCAGGCCTCGGCTGCTGCGCAGGAACAACGGGGCGCCGATGAGAACTTCGAGGCGTCGCAGTGAGCGGCTGAGCGCCGGCTGATCGGTGTGCAGGACTTCGGCGGCCTTGATCAGGCTGCCCTGATCGGCAGCCGCGAGAAAGACCCGCCACTGCGCGAGGTCCAGGGCCATGTCTCAGGAACATACCGGAGCTGGCAAATAGGCCTTTCACATCGTGAGCCTGGGTTGGAAGCATCGTTGCGAGCAGTTCACTCAACCATCCAGGAGGGTCATCATGAGTTACGAATACCCAGTCGATGTGAAGGGCCTGTGGACCGAGCGCGCACCCCAGTTCGTCAGTCTCGGGA
>Ga0302178_10004492_pt1 | contig 10117 bp, 7 predicted proteins | sample I_Palsa_E1_3_FD_198790 | JGI IMG/M metagenome (GOLD analysis project Ga0302178, IMG submission 198790) | Peat permafrost microbial communities from Stordalen Mire near Abisko, Sweden - I_Palsa_E1_3 | ecosystem: Environmental > Terrestrial > Soil > Palsa > Peat permafrost | place: Sweden: Abisko... | reverse complement strand
AGGCGCAGTTTCAGCTGGACGAGGAGCCGAGCCACGACAGTCCCTCCCCGCCGTCGGCCCGCGAGCCGACCAGGTCGATGAACGCCTGCTGCAGGGTCTTGCCGCCGCGCACCTGTTCGGTGGTGCCAGTGGCCACGATCCGGCCCTTGTCGATGATCGTGACGTGGTCGCAGACCTGCTCGACCAGCTCCATCACGTGGCTGGAGAACAGGACGGTCGAGCCGGAGCTGGCGTAGCGGGTGAGCAGCCGGCGGATGACGTCGGCGGAGACCGGATCGACGCCTTCGAGTGGTTCGTCCAGGAACAGCGCCGAGGGGTTGTGGATCAGGGCGCAGCCGAGCATCGCCTTCTTGCGCATGCCGGTGGAGTAGTCGGCGACCAGCCGCTTGGCGTCCTCGGCCAGGTCGAGCACCTCGAGCAGCTGCGCGGCCCGGGAGCGTGCCTCACCGGCGGACAGGCCGCGCAGCCGCCCGGAGTATTCCAGCAGCTCCTCACCGCTGAGCCGCTCGAACAGCCGGGCCTCGGCCGGAACCACCCCGATGATCGCCTTGGCGGCGGGCGGGTCGGCCCACACCTCCAGCCCGTTGATCACCACCTGGCCGCCGTCCGGCCGCAGCAGGCCGGTCATCATCGACAGCGACGTCGTCTTCCCGGCCCCGTTCGGCCCGACAAGACCGGCGAAGGAACCCGCCGCGATCTCCAGGTCGATCCCGGCCACGGCCTCCTTCGTGCCGAAGCTCTTGCGCAGCCCGTGCACCGCGATGGCTGGCTCGCCCACGTCCGCCTCCTCGCCCCCAAGTCGGCCCCCCCGCTTGGTCCCAGGTTCGGTCCTAAGCCTGGTCCGAGCCAAGCCTACGACTCCAGCCGGTCCTCATCACGGCGTTGCCGGTGCCAGGCCCGCAGGCATCCCAGCCCCTCCAGTCTCCAGCCCCTCCAGTCTCCAGCCCCTCCAGGAACAGCCGCCCCCACCTGCTATCCGTGGGTCGCACCGCTGCCCGAACCTATGGAACATTGGGCCGGTTATTGCCGGACCGATGGAACATCGGGCCGGCGCGGGTACAGCACCGCCGCTCGGCCAGGAGCATCATGAGGGCGCTTCGTGGCAGGCTGGTCGGGTGGCTGATGGCATCATCGAGTACCCAGCCTTTGTCGACACGGTGGCCTGGGTGCATCTGGAGAACGGCAGGATCCTCTGCGCCCGGCCACGCGGGAAAGACATCTTCTACATCCCCGGCGGCAAGCGGGAAGGCCCGGAAACCGACCTGCAGACCCTGCTGCGCGAAATTGCCGAGGAACTGACGGTGGCCCTGCTGCCCGACACGGTGACGCACGTGGGCACCTATGAGGCGTATCAGCCGCACGGTCACCCCGGCGGTGCCGTCGTGCGCATGATCTGCTACACAGCTGGCTATTCCGGCACCCTGGCCGCCAGCGGCGAGATCGACGAGCTGGCCTGGTTCTGCTACGCCGACCGGCCCCAGGTACCCCTCGTCGACCAGTTGCTCTTTGACGATCTCAAGGCAACTGGTGAACTGCGCTGATGACAATTGACAAGCCCGCCGCCGGGCGGAAACTGGCCACTAAGCGGTCCCATGCTGGCCGCGATCTAACCGGTCCTGAAGGCTAACCGAAGTGCAAAACCGAAGTGCAAAACCGAAGTGCAAAACCGAAGTGCAAAACCGAAGTGCAAAACCGAAGTGCAAAACCGAAAGTTCTACTTGATAGCGACGGCGTTGGCGGGCGAGCCGATCCCGCCGGGCGCGTTCAACGGCGCACTGACCGCGAACATCTCATAGACCCCGTCGGCGGCGCAGTCGGCGGCCAGGTCGCTGAGCCACCACAGCTCGCCCAGGGCCATGCCGAACTGGCCGATGAGCATGCTGTGCAGGAACCCGAACGGGTGCCCCTGCGGGGTCCGGTCGGCCGGGAAGACCTCGACGCCATAGGTGTCGCAGGCGATGGCCGAGACGTGGCTGTTCCATAGGTACTCGCAGACCGCCTCGCTGTGCGCGACGCCGGGCGCGGCGACGTTGCCGTGCAGCCCGTCCTTCACCTCGCGCGGCTGCTTGAGGTACCAGGCGGCGAAGCCCGTGTGCAGCAAGATGATGTCACCCGGGGCGAACTCGACCCCGGCCTGGCGCCGGGCCAGTTCCAGGTCGCCGACGTCGAGCGCGACGGGCTCGCCGGGGTCATACGGCCGCCCGGCTTCCCGCCTCGCCCGCTCGGTATCCAGCAGGACCGCGCGGCCGGCCATTCCGTGCCGGGCCCAGTGGTCCACGGTGTTCCGGGTCCCCGCCAGCACCTCCTGCTCGGTGGCGCCGTTGTACATCTGGTCCGGCGCGTAGCCGACGTGAGCCAGGGAATCCCACTGGCTGGAGGCCTGCGGGTAGAAGTTGTCGTAGACGTCGTCGAAGCCAAGGCTGCCCGGCTGGTGCAGCACCTGATGCCGCGGCACCCCGCGGTTGCCCGCCAGCGCCGGAGAGATACTGCCGAGCGGCAGGTCCAGGCAGAAAACCTGTCCCCGCCGGATCAGCCGGGCCGCCGCCGCGATCCGCTCGGGTGTCATCAAGTTGACCAGCCCGAGATTGTCGCCCTCGCCGAACAGGCCCCATCCGGAGCGACCGCCGAGCGGGGCGGGCGGGAGGTCGGCGTAGCTCGGCAGCTCAGTCATCGGGCCCCTTCCCCAGCAGCGTACGGCAGCGCATGGCGGCGCACGGCAGTGCAGGCCTTCCGGCGCATGCCGGCATCCTACGCTTGGCGGGTGGAGATCTTCACGTTCCTGTTCACCGACATCGAGGGCTCGACGGCCCTGCTCCGGCGGCTGGGAGCGGCCGCCTACGGCCAGGTCCTGGCCGACCATCACGACGTCATCCGGTCGGGGTTGGCCGCTCACGACGGCGAGGAAGTGGACACCCAGGGCGATGCGTTCTTCGCCGTGTTCTCCTCGCCGGGGGAGTGCGTGGCGGCGGCGGTAGAGATGCAGCGGGCCATCGAGGGTCACGCCTGGCCCGCCACCGAACACGTCCTGGTGCGGATGGGTATTCACACCGGCGCGGCGGCGAAAACGGCAACTGGCCTGGTGGGCCTCGATGTCCATCGCGCCGCCCGGCTGGCCGCCGTCGCCTACGGAGGCCAGATCCTGGTGTCGGAGACGACGGCTGTCCTGGTTCGCGACACCCTTCCGCCGGGCGCGGCGCTCAGGGACCTCGGCCCGCACCGGCTGAAGGACCTGGGACGCCCGAAGCGGATCTACCAGCTGGACGCGGCGGGCCTGCCCGCCGATTTCCCGCCCTTGCGGACGCTCGGCCACCCGGCCCTGCCGAACAATCTCCCGGTCCAGCTGGCCACGTTCATCGGCCGTGACGCCGAGCTCGCCGAAGTACGGGACCTGATCGCGTCCAGCCGCCTGGTCACGCTGACCGGGGCAGGCGGGACCGGCAAGACGAGACTGGTCCTGCAGGCCGCCGCCGAGCTGCTCGACGGAACCGGCGACGGGGTCTGGCTGGTGGAACTGGCCGCGGTCTCCGACTCCGATGCGGTGCCGTCAGCCATCTCCGCCGCGCTAGGGCTGACCGGGCCGCCGGGTAGCGGGCTCCGGCCCGCTCTGGCCGCCCTGGCCCAACTCCTCGAAGCCCTGGCCTTCCAGAACGTCCTGATCATCCTCGACAACTGCGAGCACCTGATCGACGCCTGCGCCAAGACGGCCGACGCGATCTTGCGGCGTTGCCCGGGGGTGTATCTGCTGGCTACCAGCCGTGAGCCGCTCGGCATCGGAGGCGAGACCATCTACCGGGTGCCGTCGCTGTCCCTTCCCGGACCCGATGACGCCGACTCGCCCGGGTCCGGCGACGCGGTCGCGCTGTTCGTCGAGCGGGCCAAAGAGCAGGGCGTCGACCTGCTCGCCGATGAGCAAACCGGCCCGCTCCTGGTGTCGATCTGCCGGCGGCTCGACGGCTTGCCGCTCGCCATCGAGCTCGCCGCCGCCCGACTACGATCAATTTCTCTGAACGACCTCCGTGACCGCCTTGACCATCGTTTCCGGCTTCTCACCGGCGGGAGCCGGACCGCCCTGGAGCGCCAGCAGACGCTAAGAGCGACCGTCGACTGGTCCTATTCGCTGCTCAACGGCCCCGAGCAGTCGCTGCTTCGCGGCCTGTCGGTATTTGCCGAGAGCTTCGATCTCGACGCCGCCGAAGCGGTCTGCGGCGTGGGTCATCTCGACGTGACCGATCTGCTCGGTTCGCTCGTGGATAAGAGCCTGGTCCTGGCCGAGCCGGCCGGGGGAGCGCTGCGCTACCGGTTGCTGGAAACCATCCGCCAGTTCGCCGCCGAGCGGCTCGTCGAGGCGGGGGAAGATGAGGCGCTCGACGCCGCCGCGCAACACTGCGCGTACTTCCTGCGGGTCGCCGAAACGGCGGCCCCGCACCTGACCGGACCCGACCAGGGCCGGTGGCTCACCCGGCTGGACGCCGACCTCGCCAACCTGCGACGCGCCGCCGAACATGCGGCCAGTGACCCGGCGGGGACCCTGCTGGTGCTGCGCTTCGCCGTCGCGCTCCGCCGGTACTGGCTCGCGCGTTCCCGTAACGTCGAAGCCCTCGGGCTCCTCCTGCCGGTGCTGGAACGGCCAGCAGCCCGGTCCGACCCCGGGCTGTTCGGGGCGGCGCTTGTGGTCGTCGCGGCGGTCGGTCCGTACGCGGCCATTGCGCCAGCCCGGCAATGCGGTGAGCAGGCGGTGGAGCTCGCCCGCCAGCTCCGCGACGACCGGATGCTCATCGACGCCCTCGGCATGCTCTGTGGTGTTTACTTCTTTACCGGCGAGGCCGGCCGGGGATTTCCGCTCGGGCAGGAGGCGGTCGAGCGCGCCCGTCAGTTCGGTGACGACGTGCTGCTGGGCCAGTGCCTGACGTGCTGTCTGCTGTGGGGCGCACTGATCGAACCGGATCTTTTCGCGCAGCTGCTCGCCGAGGCCATCGCCTGTACCGAACGATCCGGCGACCAGTTGTTCAACTCCTTCGTGCATAACAACGCCGGCGTTTTGGCGCTGAGCACCCGGGACATCCCGGCCGCCCGGACTCACCTGGAACAGGCGGCACAAGCCGCCCAGGCGATCGGGCCGGAAAGCTTCAACGTGCGGTCCAATCTGGGCTGGGTGCGACGTGCGGAGGGCGACCTGGACCGAGCGCAGTCCGACTTCGAGGCGTGCTTGCGCCGGGGCCGCCGGCACGGGGAAGCGCCAGGTATCGGTTATGCCAGCCTCGGCCTGGCGTGCCTGGCCGCTGATCAAGGCGACTGGCGCCGGGCCGCGACGCTGCACGGCGTCGCGCAGGCCTTCCTCGACCGGACCGGCGAGCCGTGGCAGGACCTCGAGGCGAGCTACCGGAACCAGAGCCTGGCCGACGTGCGGGCGCACCTAGGCGATGAGCAGTTCGGCCGGGCCTACGCCCAGGGCATGAAGCTCAGCGTCGATGAGGCCCTCCGGTGGGCCCGGTCACCGGCTGCGCCGGGCTCTACCCCTCCGGCTCCCCGCCCAGCGCCCGCAGCTCGCCGGTCACGATGACACCGTCTTCCGCCCGCACCACCACGAAACCGCCGAACCCGGCCGCCTCCAGCCGCTTGAGCTGCGCCCCGAATTTCCCGCTGCGCCGCACGACCTCAACCACCCGGGCCGGCCCGGCCGCCCTCCGCATCTCCCGCGCCACCGCGAGCGCGTCCGCCACCGGCACCTCGCCCTCGACCAGCACGGCGACCGCGTCCCGTGACAGCTGCCGCGACAGCAGGTCCACGATCCGCTCGAAACCGATGGAGAAGCCGCAGGCCGGCACGTCGTGCCCCAGCGACCGGCCGATCAGCTTGTCGTACCGCCCGCCGCCGGCCACCGACCCGCTCATGTCCGGGTGGATGATCTCGAAGACCTGCCCGGTGTAGTACCCCATACCGCGCACCAGCGTCGGATCGAACTGCCAGCTCAACGGCCGCTCGGCCGCCAGCCGGTCGAGCACAGAAGCCGTCGCGGACAAGTCCTCGGCGACCTGGAAAGGCAGCTCGGGCAGGCTTTCCGCCAGCACCCCCGCCAGCTTGCCCGTCGGCACGTCCATCAGCCCCTGGATCTTCTCCACCGCAGCCGACACCACGGCAGCCGAGAACCCGAGCTCGGCCAGCTCGGCCTGCACCCTGTCCCACCCGATCCGGTCCAGCTTGTCCAGCGTGATGAAGAACGCGTCCCGTGACGGCTCAGGCACCCCAGCGTCCGCCGCCAGCGCGGTCAGGAACCGCCGGTCCGACACCCGGATCGTGGTGCCCTCAAGCCCGACCGAAGCCAGCGCCTCGCTGGTCGCCTCGATCAGCTCCGCCTCAGCCAGCACAGAAGGCTCGCCGATCATGTCGATGTCGCACTGGTAGAACTGCCGGTACCGGCCCCGCTGCGGCCGGTCCGCCCGCCACACCGGCCCCACCTGCAACGACCGGAACGGCATCGGCAGCACCGCGTGATTGTTCCCGTAGAACCGGGTCAGCGGCACCGTCAGGTCGTACCGCAGCCCGAGGTCCACCAGTTCGCGCAACGAGGTGCCCGCCGCCACCTCCGGCGGCAGCCCGCGTCGCAGCACCTGGAAGATGAGCTTCTCGTTGTCCCCGCCCTCGCCGCTTTGCAGCCGGTCGATATTCTCCAGCGCCGGGGTCTCGATCCGCTGGTACCCGAACCGCCGGTACACCGCGGAGATCGACTCGAGCACATGATCACGGACCGCGACGTCAACGGGCAGCAGGTCCCGCATTCCCCTGGCCGGACTGTTGTCGATCCTCATGGTGCCTTCCTGCCCACGGTGCCAGACGCTGTAGGTGCCTCATCCTAATGGGCGCGCTAACGGGCGCGCCGATCCGAGCGTCGCGATGCCGGCGTCCAGGAACCGTAGCGCGATGCCGGTCGCCTGCTCACGCTCGACGCCGGCGGAGAGGTCGAAGAGCTCGATCAAGATGGCGGCGGCCGCGGCGGCCGCGATGTGCGAGCCGGCATCACCCGGCGCCGCGCCGGTCGCGCGGGTGATCACCACGGCGCTTTCGGTGATGACCGCGGCCATCCGGAGCGTCCGCAGCGCGTTCAGCTCGGGGTTGGCCGCGAACATCCGCCTTGATAGCTCCCTGACTTCCTGTTCGGTTCCGGCGCCGTCGGCTCCCGCACCGCTGGTCTGCAGCCACCGGCCCATGATCGCCGTCACGCTCTCGCCTGGCCCGCAGCCGCGTAGAGCGCTGGTCAGTTCGTCCGCGACCTGACCGAACCTGGCCATGGCGATGTCCTGCTTGGACGGGAAGTACATGGCGACGGTGCGCGGTGCGACGTCAGCCGCGGCGGCGATGTCCGCGATCGTCGTGGCGTCGTAGCCACGGTCGGCGAACAGCTCGAGTGCCGCTCGGATGATCGTGCCCCTTCGCTGGGCCTTACTGCGCTCCCGCAGTCCCCCCTGCCCCGGCCGTCTGCTGTCCGCCACGGCGCCAGCCTACACACCCAGGCTTAAAAATTGCATTCCATTGCAAATTTGCCATAACCTGCAACGGGCGGAGGCCGGGTCTGAGTCACTCGCTCGCGAGACGACAAGAGCCGAATATGCCCCCAGCTGAACTTCCCGCCAGGAAGCGCTGGCTGGCCCTGGCCGTACTGTGCGTGACGGTACTGGTGGCGAACCTGGACAGCGCGGTCGTGAACGTCGCGCTCCCCACCCTGGTCCGCGACCTGAACGCTACCTCCGGGGACCTGCAGTGGATCGTCGACTCCTACATCGTCGTGTTCTCCGGCTCGCTGCTGGCCGCAGGCAGCCTGGCGGACCGGATCGGCCGCAAGAGGACGCTGCTGACCGGCCTGGCCGTCTTCGCCGGCGGCTCAGCCTGGGCCGCTTTCTCCGGCGACGTCGGCTCCCTGATCGCCGCCCGGGCGAGCATGGGCATCGGCGGCGCGCTGATGATCCCGTCGACGCTGTCGATCATCAGCAACATGTTCCGCGACCCCGCTGAACGCCAGCATGCTATCGGCCGCTGGGGTGCTACCGGCGGCATCGGCGTGGCCCTCGGCCCGATCATCGGCGGCTTCCTGCTGGCCCGCTTCTGGTGGGGCTCGGTCTTCCTGATCAACGTGCCCATCGCCCTGGCCGGCCTGCTGGCCGCCTACTGGCTGGTGCCGGACTCCAAGAACCCGGCCGCCAAGGCGCCCGACCTGGCCGGGGCGGGCCTGTCGATGGCGGGGATCGGCGTGATCCTGTGGTCGATCATCGAGGCGCCCACCCGCGGCTGGTCGTCGCCCCTGGTGATCGGCGCGGGCGCAGGCGGCCTGGCCGTCCTGGCCCTGTTCGCCATCTGGGAAAGGATCACCGACCATCCGATGCTCAACCTGAGCTTCTTCCGGCAGCGCCCGTTCTCGGCCGCGATCCCGGCGGTCGTCACGCTGACCTTCGGGCTATTCGGGGCGCTGTTCGTGCTGACCCAGTTCCTGCAGCTCTGCCTCGGTTTCACCGCGCTGCAGGCAGGCATCCGCCTGCTCACGTTCTCGGTCGCCGTCATCGTCGTCGCGCTGGCCTCCGCCGTGGCCGTGCGGGCCATCGGGCCGAAGTTCACCATCGCGGCCGGGCTGGCACTGGTCGCCGCCGGGCTCTGGCTGATTTCCGGTGCCGCTGTCAGCACCGCCTTCGGCGGCCTGGCGGCGGGTATAGTCCTGCTCGGCGCCGGGGCCGGGCTGGCGCTGCCGACGGCGACCGGCTCCGTGGTCGGTTCGGTGCCTCCCAACGACAGCGGCGTAGCCTCCGCCGCCGACACCACGGCCATCCATCTCGGCGGCGCGCTCGGCGTGGCGGTCGTCGGCAGCTTGCTGGCGACCCGCTACCAGGACCGGATGATCGGCGCCCTGTCCGGTCGGACGCTCCCCGCCAACGTCAAGAACTCCCTCGGCGGTGTGCTCGCCGGCGCCCGGGCCGGCGGCACCGCCGGGTCGCCGCTCGTCCACCTGGCCAAGACCGCGTTCATCAGCGGCATGGACCTGGGCTTGCTCACCGGCGCCGTGGTCGCGGTCGCCGGCTGCCTGGTCGCCCTGATCTGCCTGCCGGTCCGCTCCGGACACAAAGACCCATCAATCGGAACGGGCCCTGGTTTCCCTCTCCGGCCTCGTCCCAGCGCCCCCGGCCGCCGCCACGCCGGGTCCCCGCCCGGCCAGCACCAGCGCGCCGACCTGGAAGCCGAACACCACCAAGAGCACCGCCGGGACCAGCACGTCCCGCACTCCAGGCACCCAGCCGGCTGCCAGGCTGCCCATGGTGATCCCGCCCAGGACCGCGAATAGCACCGCGCCCATCACGGGCCAGATGATCACGAAGCCCTTCCAGACATCCTGCGAGGCCCGGTCGGTCAGCTGCGAGCGCGACCACCCGCGCCCAGGCCGGACCCCACCGGCCCTCGCCCGCACCTATCATGGCGATCTGGCATCGACTCATGGCGATCCGGCATCCAAGAGGCAGCGGAGACGGAGGGAACGTGGCGGGCGGCCATCAGCTGCGGCTGTATAACTCGCTGGGCCGGCGGGTGCAGGACTTTACCCCGTCGGGCGAGGTGACAGGCATGTACAGCTGCGGGCCGACCGTGTACGCGTTCCCGCACCTGGGCAACATGCGGCCGTACGTGTTCGCGGACACGCTGCGCCGTGCCTTCCGCTGGCGGCAGATCCCGGTGCGGCACGTAGTCAACATCACCGACGTGGGGCACGCGGTCGCCGACACCGATACCGGCGAGGACAAGCTCGAGCTGGCGGCGGCTCGCGAGCACCGTTCGGTGCTGGACATCGCCGCGTTCTACACCGATGTCTTTTTCGTCGACACCGCCGCGCTGAACATCCTGCCCGCCGATGAGTACCCCCGGGCCAGCGCCTACGTGCCGCAGATGATCGAGTTCGCGGCCGAGCTGGAAAGAAAGGGCTTCACCTACCGGCTGCCCTCCGGCCTGTACTTCGACACCGCCAAGGACCCCGGCTACGGGGCGCTGGCCCAGATGGCCGCCGAGGGGCAGCTGGAAGCGGCCCGGGTCGAGCACGTCGAGGGCCGCCGCCGCAAGACCGACTTCGCGCTGTGGCGGGCCGAAGAGC
>Ga0302178_10004489_pt1 | contig 10120 bp, 5 predicted proteins | sample I_Palsa_E1_3_FD_198790 | JGI IMG/M metagenome (GOLD analysis project Ga0302178, IMG submission 198790) | Peat permafrost microbial communities from Stordalen Mire near Abisko, Sweden - I_Palsa_E1_3 | ecosystem: Environmental > Terrestrial > Soil > Palsa > Peat permafrost | place: Sweden: Abisko... | reverse complement strand
CGACGAAGCCACCGACCGGCACTTGCTGTTCGAGGCGGTCAGCGACGTGCTGTCGCGATTGGCCGCGATCAGCCCGCTCGTGGTTCTGCTCGACGACGTTCAGTGGGCCGAGCCGACCGCGGTGCAGCTGCTCCGTCACCTCGGCCGTGCCCTGGTCAATGTGCCCGTGCTGCTGGTCCTGTCCGCTCGCGACACCGACGAACGGCGTCCGAGCGAGTTGCGGGCGATGCTCGCCGACCTGACGGCTTCGCTGCTCGCGGTCAACGCGGCCGCGGTGACCTCGGCGGTTTCCGCCCGGCTGCGCGATCAGACCGCCGGGAATCCGCTGTATGCCACCCAGCTGGTCCGGCACTGGGCCGAGTCGGGGTACCTGGCGTTCGCCGCGACCGAGGTCGAGTTCGCCGACGGCGCGACGGGCGACGAGGTCCCCGCGAACCTGCGCAATCTGTTGTGGAGCCGCGTCAGCTCGCTCGGGGACCAGGTGGTGGAGGTGCTCTCCGTGGCCGCTGTGCTGGGCACGCAGTTCGCGGTGGGCGCGGTGATCGAGATGGCCGGGATCTCCGACAGCGACGCGATGGACGCCCTCGACGTGGCCGAGGCCGCCGGGCTGCTGGCTGAGGTCGGGGCGCGGGCCCCGACGCTGCGGTTCGTGCACGTCCTGGTCGCCCGCGCCGTGTACGGCGGGCTCCCCCGCGGACGGCGCCGCCGCCTGCACGCGCAGGCCGCCGAGGTGCTGGCGAAGCGGGCCGGCGCACCCACGATCCACCTCGCGCCTGCGATTGCGCAGCAGTACAACCTGGGCGGGATGCTCGCCGAAGCTCGCTGCTGGGCGATAACGGCCGGCGATTACGCGGCCGGGCAGCTTTCGCCGGCCGAAGCGGCCCGCTGGTACCGGACGGCGGTCGACCACGGCGCCACCCTGGATGTGCCCGATCACGAGCGCGCTGGGCTCCTCGTCCGGCTCGGCCACGCTCAGCAGCAGGCCGGCGATCCTGGCGCCCTCGCGACCTTGACCGAAGCGGCGGCGCTGGCCCGCGGCTGTGGCGCGACCTCAATCGTGGTGCAAGCCGCCCTGGCCACCGACCGCGGGTTCCTGCGGCTCGGCTGCGCCGCGCCCGCGCAGGTGGCGCTCGTCGAGTCCGCCCTCGAAGTGGCCGACGCCGATCCGGTCACGCGCGCCCGGCTCCTCGCGCTGCTGGCCGAGGATCTCGTCTCCGACGTGGCTGGGACCCGGCGCATCGGGCTCGCCCGGGAGGCCATCGCGCTGGCCGACGCCAGCCCCGATCCGGTGCTTGTGGCCCGGATCTGCTCGTCGGTGCTGTACGCCCTGTGGGGCCCCGACCTCGAGGCCACGCGGCTGCGGGCCGACGTGGCCGACCGGTCGATCGCGGCCGCGGCGGCCGCCGGTGACCCGCACCTTGAATTCGCCGTGCACGCCGCGGCCTACACCGTCGCCATCCAGTTGGCCGACTCAGCCGGAGCCGCCCGGAGCCTGGGACGGCTGCACGCCATCGCCGACGTGATCGGCGCCCCGCAGATGACCTGGACGGTGGGCTGGTTCGAGGCGTTCGTCGCCACGATGCAGGCCCGCTTCGCCGACGCCGGCCGGCTGGGGCGCGAGACCGCGGCGATCGGCCTCACGCTGGGTGCCGCCGAGGCCCTCGACGTCTTCACCGGGCAGGCGGCGGTGCTGGCCACCATCGCCGGTCATCACGCCGAGCTGCCGCCGATCGTCGCGCAGGCGATCGAGGCCGGCCCGGTCAAGCTCACCTATCACCTCGCCCACGCCATCGCCAGCGGACCCAAGCAGGTCGCCAGCGACCTGCTCGGCGCGGTGGCAGCCGACGGGTTCCGGAACGTTCCCCCGGACGTCATGTGGCTGACCTCCATGCTCGGGTACGCGACCCTGGCGATCGAGCTCGAGGACCTCGACGCCGCCGCGCTCCTGCTGGCGATCATCGAGCCCTACGCCGGGCAGATCGCCACCAACCTGGGCCCGGCCGCCGCCTACGCGGGACGGCTCGCGTCGCTGCTCGGCCGGCACGACGTCGCCGACCGGCACCTGAACACCGCATTCCAGATCGTCGACGCCTTTGACTGGGACTATCACCGGGCCGCGATCTTGATGGCCCGAGCCGCGGCCCGCCACAGGTCGTTCGGTCGAATCGACGATACGGCGCGGGCCTGGCTCGAGACGGCCTCGGGCATCTGTACCGCCCGGGGGCTGCCGGGCATGCTCGCCGCGATCGGCGAACTGAGCGGGTGATGCGCCGGTGATGCGCCGGTGAGATCGCGCGGCGTCAGGATGCTCGTATCGACCAGCGAAAGGCGAAGCAATGAGTTACGGCGTCATCCACCGGTTCAAGGGCGGAACCAAGCAGCAGTACGAGGCGTTGATCGCGGCGGTGCACCCGAGTGACGGCACGTTGCCGGGCGGTCAGACTTATCACGCCGCCGGGCCGTCCGCGGACGGCTGGACCATCTTCGCCGTACACGACTCGAAGGCCAGCTGGGAAAGCTTCCGTGACTCGACCCTGATGCCGCGCATGCAGCAGGGCATCGAGGGCGGCTTTACCGCGCCCCCCGAGGAGACGGGATTCGAGATCGCCACCGAGATCGACGCCTGACCGCGATCGGCGATGCTGTGGGTACCCACGACGCTGAGTCCCGCCGCGCACCACGCGGTGGGGCGTGCGTCGCGCACATCTTCGCCGCTCACCTCCGCGCGTCCCGAGCTAAAGGCTGACCTGGTTGTCATTCATGGATGCCCTCAGTGTTGAGGGTGAAGTAGATGGTGGCGCCGCCGTCGACGATGCCGTCGGCCCAGGTCCGGCCGCCATGGCGGTCGATGATGCGCCGGACGGTGGCCAGGCCGGTGCCGGTGCCGGGGAACTCGTCGGCGTGGTGGAGCCGCTGGAACGGCTGGAACAGCTTGCCGACGTAGGCGGGGTCGAAGCCGGCCCCGTTATCGCGCACGTAGCAGCAGCAGATGGGAGCGTCGCCAGCGGGTGCGGTCGCGAAGTCGATGGCGGCGCCGTCGCGGCGGGCGGTGAACTTCCAGGCGTTGTCGAGCAGGTTCTCCAGCGCGGTCCGGATCAGGGCGCGGTCCGCGGTGACCCGGACGCCTTCCTGCACGGTCACCCGGACCTGACGGCCCGGGTCACGGGCGCGGAGCTGACCGCAGATAGCGGTGACCTCGGCGCTGAGGTCGACGTCCTGGAGGTTCATCTCGGCCCGGCTCACCTGTGACAGGTGCAGCAGGGCATCGAGCAGGGTGGCCATGCGCGCGCAGCCTGCCTCGATGCGCCCGACGTACTCCCGGCCTGTTTCGTCGAGCCGGTCGCCGTAGTCCTCCGCGAGGGCTCCGGCGAACCCGCTTATCCCTCGCAGCGGGGTGCGCAGGTCGTGGGCGATGGAGTAAGCGAAGGCCTCCAGGTCCTTGTTGGCCCGCTCTAGACGGACGCTATGCTCCTGTACCTCCTGTACCTGCTGCACCAGGCTCGCGTTCAGTGACCCGATGCGCTTCTCGCTGACCTCCAGCTCCCGGATCTTCGCGAGCAGGGTGCTGTTGATCACCTGTGCGTGATGGCGGTCGAAGTCCGCGGGAAGCGGCGGTATGTCGTCCGGGGGCTCGTGTTCCAGGGCCGCGCCGACCGCCTCGATCAGCCGGGCGGGATCCTCCGAACGCACCACGATCTGGCTCACGCCGCACGCTTCGGCTAGGGGCCGGGCCTGGGATTCCAGGTAGTTCGAGGTGTAGAAGACCACCGGCGTGTGCGCGAGTTCTGGGCGGGCCCGCAGCTCGCCGACCAGCTGGTAGCCATCCATATCCGGCATGAGCACGTCGGTGACGATGAGGTCCGGACGGGCGCGGATCGCGGTGCGGAGCCCCTCGGCGCCCCCGCTGGCCTCCAGGATGGTGTAGCCCTTCCGGCTCAGCAGCGTACGGGCGAGATCCCGGTTCATGGCCTCGTCATCGATAACGAGGATGGTGGCCGTGGCGGTCTCCGCTCGGCCGGGTCCGGCGCGCTGCCCCGGCTCAGCAACGCAGTGGCGGCGGCGAGGACTTCCTGTCCGGCGGCCTCGACGCGGGTGAGCGCCTGGGCAGCCTCCCGGTCCCGGCCAGCCCGGGCGTGAGCGGGCAGTTCGTCGCATAGACCCGCGAGGTCGGTCGCCCCGATGTTCTGGCACATTCCTTTCAAGGTATGGGCGGTGCTGGCGAGCCGGGCAACATCTCGCTGCTGCAGGCTCTGCGCCAGGTCAGCGAGTTTGCCCGGGAAGCTGTCCAGGACACTGCGCAGGATCCGGGCGCCCAGCATCTGATCAGCGAGGCCATCATCGCCGAGGAACTGGCCGAGCCGGCCGCTCATCGCGTCGGGCAGGCGCTGAGCCGACCCGTCGGCGGCCGCGTCCTCCTGGCGCCCGGTGGCGGCACCCTCGCCGGGGTGGATCCAGCGGCGAAGGTGCGCGTCGACCTTGCCCGCGGTGATCGGCTTGGTCAGGTAGTCATCCATGGTGGCGGCAACGCAGCGGGCGCGGTCTTCGGGAAGGACGGCGGCGGTCAGGGCGATGATCGGTGTGTGCCGGCCGCGGCCCTCGGCGGTGTGGATCGTGCGGGCTGCGGTGTACCCGTCCATGACCGGCATGTGGCAGTCCATGATGATCGCGTCGTACCGGCGGGCCGTGGCCATGGCCACGGCTTGCTGCCCGTCGGAAGCGACCTCGACCTGGTAGCCGAGCTGGGTGAGGATGCCCTCGCAGGCGAGCTGGCTGAGCTCGTCGTCCTCGACGAGAAGCACGCGGCCGCACTGGCTGGCCGTGCTGGCCGGCCCGGCGGCACCTGGGGCCGTTCCTGAGGCGGGGGCCGCAGAACCGGCCAAGCCCATCACGTATCTGATCCTGGCGAAAAGGTCGGCGCCGCGGATCGGCTTGACCAGGACCGCGCTGATTCCCGCCTGGTCGGCGGCCGCCTGGTCGAAGTCGACTTCCGAGCTGAGCATGATCATGGGATGGTCCGGGATGCCGCCGTCGACCTGGATGGCCTTGGCCAGCGCCAGCCCGTCCGTGCCGGGCATCCGGAGGTCCAGGATGCTGAGTTCGTAGGGCTGCCCGCGCAACGCGGCCACGCTGAGCAGTGGCAGTGCTGCCTCGGCATCCTCGCACAGGGTCGTCTCGGCCCGCCACGCGCGAAGCTGCTGGTCGAGAATGAGCCGGTTGGTGGCATTGTCATCGACGACCAGGACGCGTAGCCCGGCCAGGACGTTGAGCGAGACCGAGTGGCCGGCGTGCGAGGCCGGAGCGAAGGGAATAACGCACCAGAACGTGCTGCCGAGGCCGGGCAGGCTCGACACGCCGATGGTTCCTCCCATGAGGGTGACGAGCTCCCGGCAGATGGCCAGGCCCAGGCCGCTGCCACCGGCGCGCCGCGTCGTCGAGGGGTCGGCCTGCACGTACGGCTCGAAAAGCCGTTGCTGAATGTCGGGGCTGATCCCGATTCCGGTGTCAGTGACCTCGAACCTGATGGCGGCAACCTCGGCCGGGACGCCCTGAGCCCGGGCGGCCTCATCAGGCGCCGCGCGGACCGTGATCTGACCGCGCTCGGTGAATTTCACCGCGTTCCCGGCGAGATTCAGCAGCACCTGGCGCAGCCGGTCCGGGTCGCCGGACCGGGTCGCCGACAGCGACGGCGCGTAAGCGCCGGTAACCTCCAGGTTCTTCGACCGGGCTGATTCGGCGACCATCTCGACCACATCCTCGACGACGGCCGCCGGGGAGAAGTCGATGGCGCTGAGCACGAGCTTGCCCGCCTCCATCTTCGAGACGTCCAGGACGTCGCTGATCACAGCCAGCAGCGTATGGCCGGCGGTCCTGATCCCGTCGACGTAGCGGCGCTGGGGCGTGCTGAGCGTCGTGTTCCCCAGGAGCTCCGCCAGGCCGATCACCGCGTTCATGGGAGTACGGAGCTCATGACTCATCGAGGCGAGGAACTGCTTCCGGTTCGCGTTGGCTTCGCGCAGCGCCTGGTTCGCCTCGGCCAGCTCGGCGGAGCGGCGCAGTATGTCCGCGCGCATCTGGGCGGTACCCGCCCAGAACTCTTCCGTCAGCCGCTCATCGGCACCCTCCTGCCGGACGAACTCGGTGACGTCGACCACCTCGTGCAGGATGTGCGCGAGCTTCCCGCGCGGGTCGAGCAGCGGGTTGTTACGCGAGCTCCAGTACCGCACCTCGAGCCCGCCGCCTTCGGCGGCGGGACGGCGCACGTCGTACTGCAGCACCGGCATCGTGTCCGGCCGGAGCTCACTTCGGACGCGATCAAGCGAGGCGGTCAGGATGACCGTCCCCTTCGCGTCCGGGTCATTCGGATTGTCCGGGAAGACCTCAGACACGTTGCGGCCCAGGATGTTTTCCCTGGTCGTGATCGTGGCCGCCAGGAACGCGTTACTGACCGCGACGATGGTCAGCTGAGGGTCAAGCACCAGGTAGAGCGCTGGTGCCCCCTCGAACAGCCGCCGGAAATCCGGTCCGGAAGGCACTCCCGCGCCCAGCATTCCGCCGTCTCGCCCAACTGTCGTCACACTTAGCAACAATACTGACACTCAGGGTAATTAGCAACGGACCCGGCGTCCTGCTGGGTCCTACGTGTAGGCAGGATCAGCCGGCCACGGCGTTCCGCGCGGCCGGGACTACGGCGAGGATCAACGCGCCGGTAAGGGCGAACGCCGCCGGGTAGCCGGTGCGGACGCAGATCAGGCCGAAGACGGCCGGGCCCGCGCCGTACCCGGCGTCGTAGGCGAGGTTCCACAACGCGCTGGCCTTGGCCTCGGGCAGTTGCTCGATCAGCAGCGCGAACGTCGCGTTCTCGATCACCCCGAACCCGGCGCCGAACAGCACCATGCCTGCGAAGATCAGCACGGGCGAGCCCAGCACCATCATCGCGGCCATGCCGAGCGCCGCCACGGTGAGCGCCGGGATGAGCAGCCGGGCGTGACCGTACCGGTCGCCGTGCTTGCCCGCCTGCCAGCGGGTGAGCGTGGCGGCGATCGCCTGGACGAGCAGGGCGGCCGAGGACAGGTTGCTCGGGATCCCCTTCGCGAGCGGCAGGAACGAGTCGAGCACCCCGGCCGCGACGGTGGCGGCGGCGAAGATCAGCGGCAGCCGCAGCGAGGCGCCGCCGATCCGCCCGGAGCCGCGGGCGGCGGGCATCCGCCTCGCGCGGTCGGTATGGCGTGCCTCGCGCCCGCCGGGCAGCCAGCGGATCGCCGCCAGCGGCAGCAGGCCGGCCGCAGCCGCCATCGCTGCGGCCGCGACGGCCAGGTGGTGCCCGGCGAGCCAGATCCCGGCCGGCAGCGCGACTATGGCCGGGACGCCGGAGACGATGCCGAGCAGGCCGAGCCCTTCGCCGCGCCGTTCGGGAGGCAGCAGCTTGGCGGTGAGCGCGCCGGTGGCCACGCCGCACAAGCCGAACCCGAACCCGCGCACCAGGCTGACGCTCACCATGACCGCCTCGGGCTCGCGCGCGAGCATGGCCAGGGCCGGCGCGCCGAGCAGCACGGCTCCGGCCGCGAGCACGATCCGGTAGCCGAACCGGCTGATCGCTGCGGCGGCCGCGGCCTCTGCCGCCACGGTGCCAAGCAGCAGGGAGCCGGTGATCAGCCCGGCACCGGCGCTGCTGGCGCCGGCCGCCGCGGCCAGCATCGGCATTACCGACACCAGCAGGAAGAAGCTGGTGAGCGACGTGAACTCGGCCAGGAACGTGGCGGCCAGCGGCACGCTGAGAAGCCGGGCCGGAACCGCGGTGTCGGGCTGCTGCTGCGTCAAGGTGCTCATAGCACGCACGTTAGAACCCAGCCGGCACCCTGGTAAGGTCCGATTCCATGGCGATTGAGTGGTCCGGTTTGAGTCCGGGACTCCTGGTGCGGCTCGACCGTTCGGCTAGCCAGCCGCTGCGCGCCCAGCTGGAGGCGAGTCTGCGTGAGGCGATCAGGGGCGGCCGGCTCCGCGCGGGGGAACGGCTGCCTTCCTCGCGGGAGCTGGCGCGTGCGCTCGGCGTCTCCCGCGGCATGGTGCAGGACTGCTACGGGCAGCTGCTGGCCGAGGGGTATCTGACCAGCCGTACCGGGTCCGCCACCCGGGTCGCCGGCGTCAGCGGCCAGCAAGCCGGTGACCAGCCTGCGGGCAGCCTGGCCGTTCCGTCGTCCTTGCCTTTGCCGCCCTTGTCCTTGCCACCCTTGTCCTTGCCGCCCTTGTCCTTGCCGCCCTCGTCTGGCCGCCATCCCTCGGCACCGCCGCTGATCGCGGACTTCGAACCCGGCGTACCGGACCTGTCCAGCTTCCCGCGTGCCGACTGGGCGTGGGCGGTCAAGCAGGCGTGCACCCAGGTCGCCTCCGCGGACCTGGGCTACGGCGACCCGCGCGGCAGCTCGGTGCTGCGCGAGGTCCTCGCCGGTTACCTGCGGCGGGTACGAGCCGCCGCCGCCAGCCCGGCGCAGATGATCGTCAGCACCGGCTTCGCGCAAGGAATCAACCTGGTCCTGCGGGCCCTGGCCCGCCAGGGCGGCGTGACGCGCGTGGCCTTCGAGGACCCTGGCTACGGCAGCGCGCAGGCAGACGAAACGGTCCGCGCGGTCCTGGCCATGGGCATCGCCGTCAGCTACGTGCCGGTCGACGAAGAAGGCCTCGTGGTCAGCGAACTGGCGGCCAGCGGAGCCCAGGCGGTCGTGGTCACCCCGGCCCACCAATCCCCCACCGGGGTGGTCCTGTCGCCGGGCCGGCGGCACGCCCTGACCGGCTGGGCGCGGCGCGGCGGCGGGTACGTGATCGAGGACGACTACGACTCGGAGTTCCGCTACGACAAGGAACCCGTCGGCGCGCTGCAGGGCCTGGCCCCCGACCAGGTCTTCCTGCTCGGCACGGCCAGCAAGGCGCTGGCGCCGGCGGTCCGCCTCGGCTGGGTGCACGCCCCTTCACCACTGGCCGCAGCGGTCGCCGCCGAGAAGGAAATGAGCGACCGCGGTTCCTGCATGCTCGACCAGGTCGCCCTGGCCACCCTGCTCACCACCGGCCGGTACGACCGCCACCTGCGGCGGATGCGGATCGTTTACGCTGCCCGCCGCACCGCGCTGACCGACGCGTTCGCCAGACACGCGCCCCGAGTCCGGCTCACCGGGCTCGCGGCCGGATTCCACGCTGTCGCGCCGCTGCCACCCGGCGCCGACGAGACGGCAGTGATCGCCGCGGCTCTCGAAAGGAGGGTCGGGCTGCACGGCATCGGCGAGTACCGCGGCAACCCTGACCCCGCGGCGCCACCCGCGCTGGTGATGGGCTTCGGAAACGTCCGCGAGCGAGCCATCGAACCCGCCATCGCCGCCATCGCCGGCCAGCTCAGCTGACCTGGCCGGGATCAGACACCGGCACTGGCTTTAGCCGGGCTGGTCAGGCGGGTCGGTGCTCTCTTCCGGGGCGCCGGGGACGACCAGTTCGCTGGGCTCGAAGCCGCCTTCGCCGGCCACGGCGGCCAGTTCGTAACCCAGTGACTCGCGGTTGGCGGGTGCCGGCGTGCGCCGCCCCGTCAGCGCCGAGGCGATGGCGGCGATCACGTTGGCCGCGATGGCGAACCCGAACGCGATGCCGAGACCGCTGTGGAACGGTGCCGTGATCAGGTGCGGGAAGAACTGCCGCCCGGTCACGTAGGCCGCGTGCGCCGGGGACAGCTGATGCAGCAGCGGGCCGAGCAGCTGCTGTATCGGGTTGTAGCCGAGGAAGGAGGCGAACAGCACGCCGATCGGGGGGAGGTGCGAGATCGGCACGGCCGTGGCGGCCGGGACGCCCTGCGTGGTCAGACCGCTGGACAGGGCCGCCGGGAGCTTGCTCGACAGGCCGGCCACCATCAGGGTAAAGAAGATGCCGATCGACAGCACGAACGCGGAGTTCTGGAAGGTGGCGATCATGCCGCCGGCCGCCCCGCGGCGGTCGGCCGGGACCGAGTTCATCATCTCCGCCCAGTTCGGCGAGAAGAACAGGCCGGAGCCGAAGCCGTTCAGGGCGATGACGAGCGCGAACTCCCAGTACGGGAAGTTTACCGGGACGAAGATCAGCAGCAGGAAGCTCGCTCCGGTCAGCA
>Ga0302178_10004488_pt1 | contig 10121 bp, 7 predicted proteins | sample I_Palsa_E1_3_FD_198790 | JGI IMG/M metagenome (GOLD analysis project Ga0302178, IMG submission 198790) | Peat permafrost microbial communities from Stordalen Mire near Abisko, Sweden - I_Palsa_E1_3 | ecosystem: Environmental > Terrestrial > Soil > Palsa > Peat permafrost | place: Sweden: Abisko... | reverse complement strand
GGGCATCATCACGCGGCAGCGAGGGCGGCAGCTGGACCAGCAGCACCGCCCGTTTATCACCCAGTTCGTGCCAGCCTGCCGCGATGCGCTGCAGCCATCCTTCCGGCGCGTACAGCTTGCGGCCGTGGGTCAGGCCCCGAGGTGCCTTGACCGACAGCCGGAAGCCGTCCGGCAATCTATCCCGCCAGCTGCTGAACGCCGCGGCCCGGGGCCAGCGGTAGAAGCTGCTGTTGAGCTCGGCGGTGGGAAAGGCGGCCGCATAGCGGGCCAGCCGGTCCCGGGCGGGAAGCCCCGGGGGGTACAACTCGGGGTGCCAGTGGTCGTAACTCCAGCCCGACGTACCGATCCTGATGACCACCGGGACCTGTCACCCAGTAGCGATCACGAGGCGGGTGTCTGGCCGGCGGGCGGTATGTCCGCATCTACCAGAGCGGTCGAGCCGGCCGGGCGGGTGACCGGGTCCTGGGTCCGCTCCCGCAGTCGCTGCAGCGAGTCGGCGTCGCCGAGCGGAACGGTGGCCTCCAGCCGCGAGCTGGCTTGCACTTCGGGCAGATCCATCACCGCATCGACCAGGCCCGCCCGGCTACCCGGCGGCGCGTGCCCGTGAGCGGGCAGCAGCGAGGCCCGGACGGTCCCCTCGGGACCATCCGAAGTCGTAACCTCGGCCGCGGCGACCGTCTGGCCACCTTCCTTGACCTCAACGTGACGAGACTTGTCGGGACTGCTCATGGCATGCTCCTGGGATCCAGGTCTGATCCGATCCGAACCGGCCCCATGCCCGGGACCGGCAGAGACCAAACGGTTACCGGCAGTTTGTTCACACGGGATTTACCGATGGCCTACCAGACCCGGACGTAATCGACCGTCATGGTCGACTGGGTGAAGCTCTCGGGCACCGGGCCGCCGCCGTCACCGCCGATGGCCAGGTTGAGGATCATGAATGCGTTCCCGCCGCGAGCCCCCGGCACACCGAACGGCCAGTTGGGCAGCTCACCCGGATTGACGGTCAGGTAGACCTCGCCGTCCTTGGAGAACTGGATCTGCCCGGTATTGCCGTCCCACCGCAGGTGCCAGGTGTGCCAGCCGGTGTCGACGCCGCCCGGGACCGGCATTTCCTTGGTCGTGTCGTTCCCGTTGTGGTCGGCGGTATGGACGGTCGAGTCCGGAGACCAGCCCGGCTGGCCGTAGACCTCGATCATGTCGATCTCGCCGCACCGCGGCCAGCCGACCGTGGGGTAGTCCGAGCCGAGCATCCACCAGGCAGGCCAGGCTCCGGTCGCGCGATCGAACTTGATCCGCGCCTCGAAGTTCCCGTGGTTCCGGGCGAACAGGCCCTCGGTAGTCAGCCGGGCCGAGGTATAGCCGCCGTGCCCGCCGGCCCCCTTGAGGGCCTTGATGACCAGGTGGCCCTGGCCGTCGAGGTAGGCGTTCGCGACGGCGTCGGTGTAGGTCTCCAGCTCGTTGTTGTCGGTCCACCGGCCCGTCTCGTGCTGCCACTTCGAGGGGTCAGGCGGCGACCCCGCCGGGCCGTTGAACTCATCGGCGAATACGTAGCTCACCGTCTGCTCCTGCACTCCTGGGGGGATCGCGACGGCCGCCACCGAGGTAACCGCAGCCGTGATCACGGTGCGCCTGCGGATAACGCTCACGTGCCAACGATCCCCGACCCCGGTAGCAGCGGGGTACCGGGCCGGGTGCAGAACGGTTGCAGACCGGGTCAGCTCAGGTGATGGACCTCCTGCAGGCCGTAGACGGGGGTCGGCACGCCGGCCTGACGGGCCTTGAGCTGCAGCGCGAGGAAGAGCGAGTAGTGCCGGGACTGGTGCAGGTTGCCGCCGGTGAACCAGAGGGCTTCCTGCTGGGTCGGCTTCCACATGTTGCGCTGCTCGCCCTCCCACGGGCCGGGGTCCTTGGTGGTGTCGGAGCCCAGCCCCCAGCACTTGCCGACCTTGTCCGCGACGTCCCGGGAAATCAGCTCGGCCGCCCACCCGTTCATCGAGGTGTAGCCGGTGGCGTAGACGACGAGGTCGGCGGGCAGCTCGGTGCCGTCGGCCAGGACCACCGCGTCCTGCGTCAGGTGGTCAACCTGGCCCCGGACGAGCTTCACGTCGCCGTTGGCCACCAGGTCGGCGGCGCCGACGTCGATGTAGTAGCCAGACCCGCGGCGCAGGTACTTCATGAACAGCCCGGAGCCGTCTTCGCCCCAGTCGTGGTCGAAGCCGGCCTTTTCCAGCCGGTCGTAGAAGTCCTTGTCCCGTTCCCGCATCTGGTCGTACAGCGGAATCTGGAACAGGTGCATGATCCGGTACGGAATGGAAGCGAAGATAAGGTCGGCTTTTCCGGTTGTGATACCTGAAGCCACGGCCCGTTCGGAATAAAGAGCGCTCAGACCGATGTCCATCAGCGTCGCGGACCGGACGATATGGGTGGATGACCTCTGCACCATCGTCACGTCCGCGCCGTTCTCCCACAGCGCGCCGCAGATGTCGAACGCCGAGTTGTTAGACCCGATGACCACGCACCGTTTGCCCTGGTAGGCGTCCGGGCCCGGGTGGGCGTACGAGTGGTGCTGGTCGCCGCGGAATATGTCCATGCCGGGGAAGGACGGGATATTGGGCCGGCCGGACATTCCGGTGGCCAGGACGAGCTGTTTGGGGTGCAGCACCACCGGTTCGCCGCCGCGTTCGACGTTAACCGTCCATTGTTTGCTGGCCTCGTCGTAGCTGGCGCTCTTGGCCTCGGTGCTCGGCCAGTAATTCAGCTCCATGACCTTGGTATAGGACTCAAGCCAGTCGGCGATCTTGTCCTTGGGCGAGAATACCGGCCAGTTGTCCGGGAACTTAAGGTACGGCATGTGGTCGTACCAGACGGGGTCGTGCAGGCAGAGCGACTTGTACCGGCTCCGCCACTGGTCACCCGGGCGGGCGCGCTTGTCGATGACGATCGTGGGCACGCTGAGCTGGCGGAGCCTGGCCGCGAGCCCGATGCCGGCCTGGCCGCCGCCGACGATCAGCACGTACGGCTGCTCGGTGACCCCCAGGTTCTGCCGCTCGGCCTCGCGATCCTCCAGCCAGGTGGTCCGGTCGGGGTTCGCGCCGTGCTCGGCGCCCATCGGGCGCCGCTCGCCGTTCGGCTCCTCATAGCCTTTGAGCTCGTAGAGGGTGGTGAGCAGGGTCCAGCACTGGCCGCCGCGCAGCCGCAGGTGGCCGTGTCCCCGGCCGGCCGAGGTCTCGAAATCGATCCAGGCCTCGGTGATGCCGCCGGTCTCGGCGGGTTCCTCGCCGTCGGTGACCGTCCAGCCGGCGGGCTGCACCCGCGGCAGCGTGGCTTGGAGCATGCGGGTGATCTCGGCGCGGCCCTCGAAGGTCCGGATGTTCCAGGTGAAGGAGATGAGGTCGCGCCAGAAACAGTCCTCGGTGAACAGGGCGGCGGCTCGGGCCGGGTCGTTCGCGATAAGGGCCGCATTGAACTCGGCGAGCCAGGTGGTCACCGCGGTCGCGGCGGTTGCGGCGGTTGCTGCGGTCGCTGCGGTCGCTGCGTCGGTCTGCGGGGCGGTCGTCGTCATCGGCGGCCTTCCTTCTTTAGTTGCCGGCACCTGCTGGCTAGCTTCGCCCCGGGAAGGTGCGGACGTCCAGCCTTAATGGCGTCCTCGGCACCGCGATGTCAGCCGAAGGTGAAGTCGTAGAACTGGCACAAAGGGCTACCGACCTGGTAACCGGCGCGCTCAGCATGCGAAAGAAAGCCGTAAAACGGGCAAATACCCGCCACGGCCTAGGCCGCGGAACCGCAGCGCGCCGTCTAAGCACATCGCTGACCTCAGACACGCCGGAAACGCGCCTTATTTTGGAACGCTTACACAACGTGGTGGCGGTCCACGATCCTTCGAGCGCCCCACGTGAGACGAGCGGCGGGCAATTGGTGAGGCGTACGAGGCGAACGTTTCTGAGGGTGGCACTAGCTTAATATCGCGCGGCCGGCCGACAGGGATCCGCCGTCGCATGGCAGACGGAATGGGAGCGCACGCGATGATGGACGTTGACGCCCTGCGGGCACAGACACCCGGGTGCGCGCACCGCATCCACCTGAACAATGCCGGGGCCGCGCTGATGGCGCAGCCGACGCTGGACGCGATGACCGGCCATCTGCGGCTGGAGGCCGAGATCGGCGGGTACGAGGCCGCCGACCAGGCCCGGGAGGGGATCGCTGCCGTGTATGCCGCGATCGCCGAGTTGGTCGGCGGGCGAAGCGAGGAGGTGGCGTTGTTCGACAATGCCACCCATGCCTGGAACGCGGCGTTCTACTCCGTGCCGCTGGGCCGGGGTGACCGGATCCTGACCGGCCGCGCCGAATACGGCAGCAACGTGCTGGCCTACTGGCAGGCCGCCGAGCGCACGGGCGCCGAAGTGGTCGTGGTGCCCAACGACCGGTATGGCCAGCTGGACGTGGCCGCGCTCGCCGCCATGGCCGACGAGCGGACCCGGCTGATCGGGGTCAGCCACGTGCCCACCAGCGGCGGCCTGGTCCAGCCGGTGGCCGAGATCGGGAAGATCGCCCGGGCCTGCGGTGCGCTGTTCCTGCTGGATGCCACCCAGTCGGTAGGCCAGCTCCCGCTCGACGTGGCGGCGATCGGCTGCGACATGCTCACCGGCACCGGCCGCAAGTTCCTGCGCGGGCCGCGGGGAACCGGGTTCTTGTGGGTCCGCACCGAGACGCTTGAGCGGCTTGACCCGTTCGTGGCCGAGATCGGATCCGCGACCTGGGACGGGCACGGGGGGTTCACCTGGGCACAGGGTGCCCGCCGTTTCGGGACCTGGGAGCACAGTTACGTCAACGTCCTGGGCCTAGGCGCGGCCGTGCGGCAAGCCCTCGACCTGGGCCTGCCCGCGATCGCCCAGCGCGCCGTCACGCTGGGCACCCGGCTTCGCGACCAGCTCGGCGAGCTGCCGGGCGTCTCCACCCACGACCTGGGCCAGACCCGCTGCGCCATCGTCACGGCCAAGGTCGCCAACCGGCCCGCCGACGAAGTCGCGGCCGCCCTGAGGCGGGCCGGGCTCAACGTCAGCACCACCGTGCCCGAGCACAACCCGCTCGACACGCAGGACCGCGCCGTCCATCCGCTGATCCGGTTCTCCCCGCACTACTACAACACCGACGACGAGATCGACCGCGCCACCGGACTGCTGGCGGCCCAGGCCGGATAACAGGCACCCCACCACCCGCTGGTACCCATGCCGCGTGCCCCGGCAGCGGCGGTCGATAGCTGCCGGTGCGATCTTGCGGATTATGAGTCAAAGAAACTAAAATTATCGAATCATTCGATCCTGTAGCTGCGACGCTCATCGAAGCGCGTGTGGCGGAACCAAGAGGGGACCTGAGCGCAATGGCCGATCTTCCCGATGTGCTGCGGCTGACCGACATGGGCGACGGGCGGTTCGAGGTCACTCAGCCGGCGGAATCGGCGGAGGGCCGCGACGTCGTGTTCAGCGGCCAGTACATCGCCCAGATGCTGATGGCGGCGGAGGCCAGGGAAGAACGCGAGAAGTCGCCGCGCTCGATCCATACGTTGTTCTCCCGGGTCGGCTCCTATACCAAGCCGATCGAGCTGCACGTGGAGGTGCTGCACACCGGGCGGACGTGGGGCAGCGACTCGATCACCGCCTACCAGGACGGGCGGCTGCTGTGCCGCTCGCTCGTGCTGATGACCTCGCAGGACCCCGACCTGATGCGGCACCAGCCAGACGTGCCGGCCGATCTGCCGGGTCCCGGCGAGCTGGAGTCCCAGCCCAGTGGCCTGGCCTTCCCCGGGGTGGACTGGCGCCCGGTGCCAGGTGATCGCATCGTGGACGGGGTACCGGTGATGTACGCCTGGCACCGATTCGACGAGGCGCTGGGCACTCCCGCCGCGAACCAGGCCGTGCTGAGCTGGTCCACGTGCGGCAACATCATCGGGCTGGCGTTCAGCGCGCACCGGGACAAGGTCGACATCCACCAAGCGCACCGCACGCTCAACACCGGAGTCATCGGTCATACGATCCACTTCGCCGAGCCGTTCGATGTTTCGCAGTGGCTGCTGCTCGCGCACTGGGCTGACAAGGCGGCGAGCGGCCGGGTCCTCGGCCGGGGGCAGGTCTTTACCCCCGACGGCGAGCTGGTCGCCGAGTTCTCCCAGGACGCGATGGCAAAGGCGGCAGACCGAGAGGTGGACTGGCAACACGCGATGTGACTCTCGGCCAGACGATCCATCGGCGCCGGCCCGGCTCAGGCTCGGTAACTCGCATCGCTGATGGTAGCGTGGGTGGCGATAGCCAGATTCGGGGCTCTCGTTCCTAACCTGCCACGCTCGCGTCGAGAACCGCACCGCTCCCTGATTGAGGGCATGGGTTCCGTGCAGTAAGGACGAATATTCATGAGCTACCTGCGCGCTCGCTCCATCACCCTACGACTGTTCGCGGCCGCGGCCGTGGCCGCCGCAACAGGCGGCATCGCCTCGGCCGCCTACGCAGCGTCCTCCTCCCCTGCCGCGCGTGCGGCGCCCAACATCTCTGCGTGCACCGCGAACACGATCCGCGCCAGGGTCGCGGTCAACCATGGCCACGAAGCATCCGGCACCACCTACTACCCGCTGGACTTCACAAACACCGGCAGGTACACCTGCTCCCTGTCCGGTTACCCGGTCGTGTCCGCGATCAGCCGGGCCGGGGTCCGGCTCGGCAGCCCGGCGGGCCGGCCCCTGCTGACCGTCGCGCCCCGGGTGGTCCTCGCGCCTGGTGCCACCGCGCACACGACCATCGCCTACCATGACCGGCTGGTCAGCACCGGGGGGCGGTGCGGATCGGTGGATACGGCGGTCGAATTGCGCGTCTACCTAGACGGGCAGAAGCGGGCCACGTATGCCGCGTTCCGCATCCGAGCCTGCTCGCACGCCGGGCCCGTCTACCTGACGATCACCGGGCCCATCCGGGCCGGAGCCGGGACGAACCAGGGCTGAACACGCGTGACCGGGTGGCCGTATCGGATACGGCCACCCGGTCGGGTGCGCGTCAGGTCAGTGGACGTTCAGCGCGTTGCTGTCCTCGAAGAAGTTGGTGTTCCCACCACTAACTTCGGTGCCGATGAACTTGAGGGTGATTTTCTGGCCGATGTAGCTGGCCAGGTTGGTGGTGTACTCGACGTACGCGCTGTCGTTGTTCGCAGCGGTCACCACCGGGACGGTCTGAAGCACGGTGCCTGAGGAGTTCAGGACCTCCAGGACCAGTTTGTTCGCGGTGTTGGTGGTGCTCGAGTTGACTTCGACCCAGTAGGTGAACACCGCGCTCACGCAGGTGGACGGGATGGTGACCGTCTGGGCGAGCGTGTCCGTGTGGGCCTCTCCGTAGCCGTCCAGCCAGGCCAGCCAGCTACCCGCCTGCGCGGGCACGCCCTCGTCAGTGTTGGCGAGGACACCGGAAGTGGATGTCCACGGTGATATGGAACCGGTCTCGAAGCCCGGGTTGGTGAGCAGTTGCGCCGAGGTACAGCCCGAACCGGAGGAACTGATGGTCCAGGTGAAGGACGCCGATCCGGTGGCTCCGGTGGTGTCCTTGGCGGTGACCGTCACGCTGTTCGAGCCGGCGGTGGTGGGCGTGCCGGTGATCAGGCCGGTGGTGGAGCTGATCGACAGGCCCGCGGGCAGGCCGGTGGCGCTGTAGGTGAGCGTCTGGCCGGAGGCGGAGTCGGTCGCCTTGATCTGCAGGCTGACCGCGGTACCCACGGTCCCGGTCTGGGTGCCCGGGTTGGTGACCGTGACCGTGTTACCGGTCGCGGAGTTGATGGTCCAGGTGAAGGACGCCGATCCGGTGGCTCCGGTGGTGTCCTTGGCGGTGACCGTCACGCTGCTCGAACCGGAGGTGGTAGGCGTGCCAGTGATCAGTCCGGTGCTGGAGTTGATCGACAGGCCCGCCGGCAGGCCGGTGGCGCTGTAGGTCAGCGTCTGGCCGGAGGCGGAGTCGGTCGCGTGAATCTGCAGGCTGACCGCGGTGCCCACGGTGCCGGTCTGGGTGCCCGGGTTGGTGACCGTGACCGTGTTGCCGGTCGTGGAGGTGCTCTGGAACGCGGTCAGGCCGTCTGGGGTGCCCCAGCCGGTCGGGCCGTCGTAGCCGGTCTTCGCGGTGCACAGGAGCGAGCTGCCGCAGCTGCCGTTGCTGCCGGTGGTCACGTCGTAGAGGTTGCTGGTGTGGGTGTAGATCGAGTCGGCCGCGTTTTCGCCGCCGTTGCCGTTGTTGCCGGCCAGCGCGAAGACCGCGGCGATCATCGGCGAGGACTCGCTGGTGCCGCCGACTTCGTTCCAGCCGCCGTTACCGTTGGTGGTGTCGTAAACCGCGGCACCGGTGTTGGGGTCGGCGTCGGCTGCGACGTCATTGTCGACGCGGTGCGAGCAGACGGCGGTGATGACCGAGAGGGCGGCCTGCCAGGCCGGCTGGGGCTCGTTGGAGGAACAGCCTGACCCGGTGCCCTCGGTAGAGCTGGTCTCCCAGACACTCTCGGTCCAGCCGCGCGAGTTGGACGCGGTGTCCAAGGTGGTGCCGCCAACTCCGACGACGTGCGGCGAGGTGGCCGGGTAGATCACGCCGCCGCTGTAGGCGGAGTCACCGGCGGACGCGGTGTAGACCACACCCGATACGCCGAAGTACTCGGAGTCGTACGTGAGATCGGAAGATGATTCGCTTCCGCCCCAGCTGTTGGAGATGTACTTGGCGCCCAGCGTGGTGGCGGCCGTCTCCTCGGCGATGTACAGGCCGTTGCCGGTGTCGTTGGTGGCCTCGACCAGGTCGATCTTGCACAGCGGGCAGATCGCCGAGACCATGTCGACGTCGAGGGATTCCTCCAGGGTCCAGTCGTCATCGGCCGGGGCCGTGGCGGGCAGCGGCGAGGTCCCGCCGGTCTGGTTGTACTGGGTGAACTGGCCCGACGTCAGGGCGGGCAGGCCCGCGGCGGCCCGGTAGGTGGCCAGGTCGGCGGCGGCGGTCGGGTCGTTGTAGGCGTCGACCACCGCGACGGTGGTGCCCGCGCCGTCGGCGGCGGACGCCGCGGTCAGGTTGTACGCGGCCTGGAACTGCGAAGGCCCGTAGCCCTCACCGGAGGGGATCGCGTCTGGGCTCACGGTCTGCGCGGTCGGATGGGCGGCCACATTCTTGATGACCAGGCACTTCTGCTTTCCGGGCGTGAAGGCCTTGCCGCAGGAAAACACCCAGTCGTTCTGCGTAGGTGTGGCCGCGGGGGTGGTTACCGATGCGGCAGCGGGGGTCGCCGCAAGGACTGCCGCCGGGCCTATGGCGAGCACCCCTCCCGTGATGAGCGCGATCGGTGTGACGATCGCTAGCGAGCGGTACCGTTTCGGCCTGTCGCCGCTATGGTTGGCACGCAAGGCGCGTTCCTCTCGTTCGAGTGAGTAATGCTTTGCTCTCTGCGAGTGATTCCGCTCATTTTCTGGCGCGATCGAACCCGCGGTTGGCACGGGTGAATACCGGATATCGACCTGTGACTGGTCAAGCGCCCTGAACGGACCGGGCCGCATGGGTCAGGCCCGGGCGGGACGCCCCTCCCTTCAGGCCTAGCGGCGTCTGGTGCAGCCTCGCAGGAGCGTCGTCCGCACCGCGACCGCGACCGGACACGGTTTATGACCCCACCGAAGCGGCGGGATGCGTAAGCCGTTGCCGGTGTGGAAGCCCACGTCGGCGGTGGGTTCACGCACTCTGCCTGCCGAAGGAGTGGCCCTTACCCTACAGAGTGTAGGCAACTTTGTGTGCAAGACTCGGTTTTCGGTGGAAAATTTTGAATCGAGTGTCGACTGTCGGTCATCGCGCCAGGTTAGATGTCGGATTATGTCGGGAATAGTCTGATGTGTCGTCTCGAGCGTCCCGGCTTTCTCGCACGTCACACTGATACGAACGCGCCCGCGCCCGGGGCTGCGCCGCAGACGTCGAAGGCCCGGTTGATACGCAAGGTGCCGGAACCGTCCGGAAGCGTGACCGACAGTGCGCTCCAGGGATGGCAGGGTGAGCCGGGTTGGTTCGGTGCGGCGGTGGCGAGCGTGGCCGACGCTAGGTGACCAGCAGGCGATGGGCGAGGGCGGTGTGGCGACG
>Ga0302178_10004487_pt1 | contig 10122 bp, 8 predicted proteins | sample I_Palsa_E1_3_FD_198790 | JGI IMG/M metagenome (GOLD analysis project Ga0302178, IMG submission 198790) | Peat permafrost microbial communities from Stordalen Mire near Abisko, Sweden - I_Palsa_E1_3 | ecosystem: Environmental > Terrestrial > Soil > Palsa > Peat permafrost | place: Sweden: Abisko... | reverse complement strand
CGGCAATCATCGCTGCGGCCTATCAGTACGTGCGGGGCGGCCTGTGTCTCGACCGGCTCCCGGCGCGTAAAGGCCCTGGACCACTCGTTGCTGTCGCCGCGCGCCGGGTCATGACTCAGCACGGGCGGGACGAAAGGGATGACACACTCACAGGATTCGCCTCAAGAGCCACCATCCGGCCATCTCATCGTCAAGCCGCACTTTACCCTGACCGGCACCGATACCCAACAGTCCGGCTGTCCCATCAGGGACGGACGCACGACCTGAGGTCCCGAGCTTCCTACGACTGGGGCCGGATGACCACGTAGCGCTCCCGGTCCCCATGGGCCCGCCTGAAAGGCGGATTGTTTGCTTGGGTGACCTCACGCCGCGATGTCCTGCTGTCCACCACCCGGACAGTCCGCAAGCGCCTCGACCTAAGCTGCCCGGCGAACGGGAACTAATCGAGGATCGCTCTCGCCTTGCAGGGTGGTCGACGGTCAAGTGGTCGCGGTACGCGAGAAACAGCGATATCGAGTCCCGAGAAGTTCGTAATTGATATTATTTTCGTCCATTCGAACGACATAAATGCTAGCTGTATCAGGGGAGCCACGCAGGGAGCCACCGCTGACAGTTTCCAGGCGACATTGGGCCACCCCCAGCCACTATCCGTGCAGTTAAACGCCATATAGAGCGACGCCAGGACACCTCCAGGCACGCACCGGAGGTGCCTTCTAAGCGGCGGGTCGCGGGTTCGAATCCTGCCGGGCGCGCTGACCTGCGAAAACGCATCATTGGGGGGGCTTAGCAGCTCCGCTACAGCGCTCTCACAGCAGGATCCAACGCTTCGGGCTGCGCTCAATCTGGCAGGACACCGCCAAGCGACGCGATCGAACTGGAGTGAGCCCGCATGCGATCGTGATCGACCCTTGCGCCGGGCCCAGTCGGCAGGCCGCGGCGCAGGTCAGCGGCGTGCCTGAGTGTCCTTCCGGCCATGGCATCGTATCCGGGCTGGGCTGAGGATCGCGGAGTCGCGTTCGCCAGGCCAGCTCGGGGTGCGCGAACCGGCCCCGGGCGGTCTTGATCCCGGTCGTCAGGGTGCTGTTCCCGGCACCCGGTCGCGGCCTCGCCGACCCTGGTACCGGGCAGGGGAAGGCGGTGCATGCCGTGCGGTGAACATGGCCCACACGACCTTTCCCGCGTCACTCGGCGTGGTGTAGCCCCACAGGTCGCTGAACGCGCAGATCATCTGCAGCCCGCGGCCGGCCTCGGCCAGAGAACCGGGCGTTCGCGGCACCGGAGCCGCTTTGCCTGGGTCGGCGACCGCGCACAGCACCCAGGGCCCCTGTTGCAGCAGGCCGAGCCGGACAGGCCCTCGGGGACCCGCATCGCCGGGCCCTGGCAGGGCGTGCCGCAGAGCGTTGGTCACCATCTCAGACACCACGATCGCGATGTCCTGGCTGCTGTGTGCCGTGCCCCACCTGCGCAACGTGGCGCAGGTGAAGTCCCGCGCAGCACGGACCGAGCCGGCTTTTGCGCCGAGCGCGCGCGTGGCCATCCGCGGCGGGCAGGCCCAGCCTGTCAGGGCGGGATCCGGCGGTGACCGCCAGCTGCCGGACGCCAGGCCGGCCATCTCCGCGGCCGGCATCAGCCAGCGGCAGCCGGTGCTGTCCGCCGGGTGCGACGGGTGCGCCGCCATCAGCGCCCGGTCAATCTCGGCGCGACACGGAAACAGGCGCCAGCCTCGGACCGCCTTCAGGACCACCGCTGCGGGAACGGAGGTGCTCACTGGTGCCATCCCGGCTCTGGCGGCCTGGCGGGGGGATAGCCGCCGGCAGCGCGGCCGGGGTCACGGCTACTCCCCCAGGCGCCGTGCTCAGCGACGGTACGGTCGCTGCGCACGGCGGCCCGGGCGACCCTAGCGACGGCGGTGTACCGGTCCCACAGCACGACCGGGTCAGTGGTCCAGAAGGCGGGGTCGGTCTGCTGGCATCGGGGGCAGGCCAGCTTGCCAAGGGCGTCGATGCGCCAGCCGGCGCTGATCGCGCGGGCGCGGGTGTCGGCCTCGCCGAGCGCTGCGGGATCGGCATGCCAGGAGATGCACGAACCCATCTCGCACCACATGATCGGCATCCGCAGCTGATCGCCGATCACCGCCCGCCCGGTCATCTCGGCACGGGCAGCGGCCTTCGCGCGGGCAGCAGCCTCAGCACGGGCAGCCACCTTAGCCCGGGCAGCAGCCTCAGCGCGGGCAGCCACTTCAGCGCGGGCAGCGGCCTCAGCACGGGCAGCCACCTTAGCCCGGGCAGCAGCCTCAGCGCGGGCAGCGGCCCCAGCACGGGCAGCGGCCTCGGCCTGGGCGCGGGCGTCGGCCTCGGCAAGAACTTCTGGCCAGAGATCGCTGCCGCGGGCCGGCCGGGCGTGGCCATCGCCGGCCGGGCCATCGTCTCGGAGTTCAGCGAGCCAGCCGTCCGTCCGGAGCCAGTCGTTCTCCTGGAGCATGCCAGTGTCGTCTGGCCGGATCTTAATCTTCATGTCGGGCCTCCCGTTGTGTCAGTGGTGTGCGTCGTGCCGCTGCGGGTGACCTGCCCTAGGACAGGCGCGTGCACTGGGATGACGGACCGGGCGGCGGCTGCGCGTCCCGGGTGTGCCGGGTTCGGGTGCTGCCAGCGCGGCGTACACGTCATGCCGGGCTGTCATCGGCAGGCACGGGGATCGCGGCCTGCCGTCAGCGAGCGCCTGGTTTGTCCCGGTGCACGTGTGCCGCTATTGCGGCTTGCCCTCCCCTTGTCAAAGCGCCCGGGGCTCACCGTTTCTGGGTTCATTGATTGACGGTTCCGGCTCCGAATCACGGTTGGATATATTTGCGGTAAACGTTCGGCTTATTTATGAGCTATTGTGGCATGGCGTGTGGACAATTCCGATTCTTTCTTTATTCACAGGGTGTCGATCACGCTCTCCCAGGTGAAGGCCCTGCTATGGGCGCGGCCCGGCAACGGGATCCCCAGCATTTCCCCAATGTGCGCACAGGATCGGCGCCGTTTTGCACAAGTGATCCACATGGTTGTGCACAGCAAAGCCTGTGACACGTTCTCGTGCCGGGCTGGCAGCCAGCGGGCAGCGTGCCGGTGCTTGCGCGACATGACCGGCACGCAGAACGCGGATCTGGCCTGGGCCTGGATGACATCGCCCACGGGGCGGGCACCGGATGCTCGCCGCACACCCTGCCAGACAGGCGGCCCGCGTCCCCAGGCGTCTGCCTGCTGTCACGCTCATCATGATCGTGCCGGCTGCGCGTCCTCGATACGCTCAAGCTGCCCGGGCTCAGTCGCCGCCGACGCTGGTCCCCGCCTGCGCGACCACGACCACGAGCCGGAGCGGGCGGCGCCGGTCCCATCGACGACCGGGTTCAGCAGGTGATTAACGGCCGGCAACGGCCGAAGGGGGCGCTGCCTGGAGGCGTCTCTGCTCGCGACGGCGCGGCGCCCAGTCTTGCGGGTTAGCACTCCGACGGTCCTGCACGGGTCTGTTGTCGACGCGGCGGCTCCCGCGCTTACCGCCTCCGGTCGCGGCGCGGCCGCCCGAGAACCTCGCCCGTGCTCGGTCGAACCCCATATCATCGCGGCCGGCATTCCCGCGGTTGCCGGGGTGCCGACCCTGGTAAGGACGTCTCCTGCGGGCAGAATCAGGCAAGGCCCCTCCATGTATGAGATGGAGGGGTCCTGCCCGGCCTCGCCGCACCAGGTCGGCCAGCTAGCTGGCTTGCCGGCGCCGCGCGCCGCCCGCCGGTGCCAAGTACCCGCGCGAGGGCTGGTCTCCCGGCTCCTCCCACGTTCCCGGGTCGCCCCAGGTGGTGCCCGTTTCCGACGGTGAAAGCATTTCTACAGCCTCCGCGAACGCCGCGCAAGGCCCTGCGGTCAATCGTTTCCGGGCATTTCCACTATCCACGCTATCCACCGAACACGGGCAGTTATCCGCGTTGGCGGTGGTTATCCACCGGCCTATTCACAGCTCGTCCGCAGGCTGCCGGTGTAACTCAGGGAACACCCAGACCGCCGTCGCCGCATGTAATCGGCTGATCTTTTTAGCGACTTTCGGGTATTATCTGGCGCCTTGATGGGATGAGGGCACAGGTGGCCTGGGTGCGGCCGAGGATCGGTCCTGGGACCGAGCAGGAGCGCACGCCTGCCCGGCGCTCCCGGGTATGGGGACAAGTCACGAGTTTGCCTCCCGACCACCGGCCACTCTCCCGGCCACCGGGCGGGCGCCGGAGGCGCCCTCGGGCGCAGCGTCAGGCACAGGCTTGGCCACCCCCGGCGCTATCCGTGCGCCGCGCGTTCCCGGTAGGCCGCAGGCGCAAGCTCGGTCTGCGCGTCCTCAGCGCGCAGGAGGGCGATCTCTTCCTCCGCCACGGCCGCCATGGTGGTGGCGGGGTACAACGAACACCTTCACCTTCCGGTGCTGAGACCGGCCTGGGGATTGCCGCTGCCAAGTTGCCGGCCCCTGGCCGAGGGCTTGATGATCAGTTCTGCGAGGGCGACCCCTCGGTTTCACGCGGCTCGTGCCCGCTGGATTCGGCGACCACGAGCCTCGGCGGGTGAGACCGACCCGCGTTCCGAGCTGCCGGCCGGACGGCGGGTTGCCGGCCGCGAGGATGGCCTTCAGGGCAATGACCGCCGCGTTCTGGGCGCTGGTCGGCACCGGCGACGGAACCGCGTCAGGTGCCGGCCGCGAGGGTCCGCGGCAGCGTCACCCGTCCGCCTCGCCGACGCCCGGACGAGCATCATCAGCTCGTAGCAGCCGACGAAACCGGCTGCAGGCCACGCGGCGACGACCGCGCCGAACAGCCACAGCGACAGGACCGGGGGCTTCTCGCTGTGCCGCGCCGAGTCGAGCAGCAGCACAAACGCCCAGATCGAATCCCTGGTGCGTCGCGCGCTGGCGGAGGAGGGCGGCTGCCAAGCCGAGCCGGCGAGATCCGGTTATCTGGTCATGTCGCCGGGCCGTCTTAGACCGGTGTCGTAGGCAAGGACTACGGCCTGGACGCGATCACGCAAGCCGAGCTTGGTCATCGTGTGGGCGAGGTAAGTCTTGACGGTGGCCTCGCTGCTCGCCATCGGGCTGTTCGGCGGCCGCACAACGGCCGGATGGGTCTGCGTCACGCTGGTCGCCGGGGCACTCGGCAACCTCGCCGGGTTCGCGACCGGATCCCTCCTCGTGCTCGACCTCGGAAACGTCGCGCTTGTCGTCGGCATGGGATACTCGCTGTCCGGCCTCCGATGCTCCAAAACGCGCTCACGAACCGGCGTGGCGACAGCGTCCTCAGTAGCACAGCCCGAGTGGGGACAAACGGCGCGGCCACCTCACGGGGTCCTCTGGTCAAGCCGCTCCCGCAGTCAGCGTGACCAGCCGACGGGCGACCAACATCGGAGCTTGTCAGGGCTGGTGCCGTGCCCCCGGAACGAAGACGGAAGCCAGGCTCGTCAGACCGGGAGGGTCGAGTCGTGAGCCAGTATGCGCTCGTGATCGAGGGTGACGGCTCCGCCAATTACAGCGCCTACACCCCTGACCTCGCTGGCGTTGCCGCGACCGGCGACACGCTGGAGGAGTGCGAAGCCGCGATGCGGGAGGCCATCGAGTTCCATATCGAGGGCCTGCGGCTAGCTGGCGAGTAGGTACCACCGGCCACAAACCACGTCGCAGTCGTCACGGTTGCCGCGTAATACGACCCGTAAGTCACCATCGTGGCCGGAAGGAAGCGGCTGGCCGTGCAGGGAGCCGCCGGTTTTCGCGCCATCACCAGACCGCAGGAAGTTGCAGAGCAGGGGAAGATCATTTCCGACCTGGGCGGGCACAGCCGGAGCTGGCCTAGCGTCATCAGTTCCTTCCTGTCTTGACACATCTCGTCGAAGTCAGGGACTAGATCGGCGAGAACCCCCAAGATCAAGATTGACTCAGCGGGCGAACGCTAGAGGTCGATGACGACCTTCCCGTGCACGTGCCGGCCGGCTTGAAGCTCGACCGCAGCGCGGATCTGCTCGACAGGGAAGGTTGCCGCGATGGGCACACGGAGCTGGCCCGCCGCGATCAGGCGGGCAATCTCCTCGATGGCGCCGGGGGCGGCGTTAGCGCCGTTTGCCGGCGTGATCCCGTCGACCTGTCCAGCGATGGTGGTGACGCGCTCGTCCGGAACGCCAAGTTCTCGTGCCGCTTGCACCGTGTCCGTCCCGTAGAGGTCGATGGCCGCGGTGACGCCGCCGGGAGCCAGGGCACGGAGCCGGCCGGCCACGCCGTCCCCATAGGCGACCGGCTCGGCCCCGAGGGCACGCAGGGCACCGGCCGACGTCGCCGATCCCGTCCCGATCACTCGCGCGCCCGCGAGCCGGGCGAGCTGCACGGCGAACACGCCGACCCCGCCTCCCGCGCCGCCGATGAGCAGCGTGTCGCCCGGGCCAGGTTTGACAACGGCGAGCGCGGCGGCGGCTGTACACCCCCCTATAGCAAGGACGGCGGCGGTGCGGTCGTCGACGCCGTCGGGGGTATGGTGCGCGTCGCCGCCCGCCGCGATGGTCCCTGCCACGTCTATGACGACGTAGTCGGCGACCGCGCGGGACAGGGCGCCGCCGAACACCCGGCCGCCGGCCGCGAACTCGCTCACGCCGTCACCGACCTGGTCCACGACCCCGGCATAGTCGGTTCCAAACCCGGACGGCAGGCTCAAGCCGAACCGGGTGGCGGTGGCTGCGTCGGAGGTCATGAACCAGTCCATCGGGTTCAGTCCAGCCGCGGTGACCCGCACGCGGATCTGCCCCGAGCCAGCCTGCGGCGCGGGTACCTCGCGGAGGTTCAGGACCTCGGGGCCGCCGAATGACTCGAGCCGGACCGCTCGGCTCGTGGCCGCCGGCGTGCTGACGCCCGGCTGCTGCATGCTCACTTGTCTCCTTTAACGGCGAATGAGAGGAACGAAAGCGGACTATGCTCCGTTTAAAAGAGGCACGCTAACACAATCGGAGCGTGATCCGTTTTGGCGGAGTCAGAAACTCGCGCGCTGCGAGCGGACGCGACCCGCAACCGCGACCAGCTCCTCAAAGTCGCGACCCGCGTGTTCGTGTCTGCCGGCACCGAGCCGTCAATGCGCGCGATCGCACGCGAAGCCGGGGTCGGCATCGCCACGCTCTACCGGCACTTCCCCACCCGCGAGTCTCTCGTCGACGCGGTCTACCGCGATCAGGTCGCGGGGCTCACCGACGGCGCCCGCGAGCTACTCGCCCAGCTTCCCCCGCCCGCGGCGCTGCGACGCTGGATGGACCTGTTCGGGGACTGGATCGCGACCAAGAACGGCATGCTCGACACGCTGCTCGCGATGATCGAATCGGGCGAGATCGCCCATGCCCAGACCCAGACCGAGCTGCTCGCGGCTATCGACGACATCCTCACCGCCGGCCGCGCAACGGGCGAACTCCGCGCCGACGTCACCGCCGAAGACATCGCTGCCAGCCTCATCGGCATCTACACCGTGGCCCACCCGCCCGAACACGACGCCAGGGCAAGCCGCCTGCTGAACATCCTGATGGACGGCCTCCGATCTACACCCTGAACCACCCATCTACCGCTAACGCAGCGATCATCGGGGTCGACGGACCTCATCACTAAATGTCGTCACGCCGTGTAATCAAATAACTACTTAGAGTAACGCGCCCATCACTACCGGCAGGGCGGGATCAAAAACAGCAATAACAGCCGGGCTCATAGCACAGGGCGACCGGCCCACGCCTGACCGCCCAGGCCGCCACCTCAGGGCCGCCGATACGGCAACAATTAGGAAGGAATCATCACGCACATCCGCTTTGCTCGAGCGGGCTCCGCTCTGGCGGCCGGAGTAGCCGTCACCGCGATGCTCGCTATGTCGGCCGGGGCCGCCAGCGCCTACGCCAAGCCACTGGCGACTACTGCCTGCGGCGCCGCTTGCACCGACGTGAGCTTCGTGAACCCGGGGCCGACTGACCTTCTCGGCACTCACTCGGGCCTGGCGCTGCCGAACAACGTCGTGCAGCTCGTCGCGGGCAGCGACACGGCCTACCAGGAGGACTTCACCCAGAACGACGTGGGCACCGTTTTCCCGATCTATTGCTCGGCTACCGGGCAGGCCCAGACGGGCTCGCTATTCACCGACAACCAGTGCCACCTGCTCTCCGCGGCTGGCCTGCTCGGGGCGACCACATACGAGTGGGCGTACAACCCGAACAACGGCGGCGACGAGACCCTGTGCATCGGCGGTTGGGACAACAAGATGTCCAATGGGTGGAAGCTGCACCTGGAGCCGTGCGGCGTCGCGGCCGACACCGTGCTGATCGAGACAAACACGCTGCCGGGTGGCGCGACCAGCGCCGGCGACTGGGTGATCAACGGCGCGAGCGACAACTTCTCGACCCCGCTCGTCGCCACCTCGGATGGCGCCGGGCCGTTCCAGGCCACCTGGAGCACGGTGCAGATGAAAGGCCAGACGGGCATTAGCACCCAGGAAGCCGTCTTCACCTCCGGCCCGTTCTCAAACTGGCCGTTAGCTAGCGAGTTCGGGCGAGGGCCCCCCCGCCACCAGGGCGGAGGGGGCCTCGCTGCGCTTCGGTGTGTCATCCGGTGCCCCGGGGTGCCTCCGGAAGCGCGGCGGGCAAGCGAGCAGCAGCAGCGGCGCGACGGCCAAGGCCGCCAGGGCCCAGGCGAGGCCGAACCGCTGGGCGAGGAACCCCACGGCGAGCGGCACCGCCCCGCTTTGGCGTTCTTACCGATCTCGATTGCCAGAGAACGCTGCCGTTCGGCGGGCCTGACGGCGAGGGCCAGGCCGGAGGCCAAGCCCGATCGGCGAGCGGCGAACCTCTGCACGGGGAGGAACGGCGGGCATTCAGGGAGTGACAGACTGTCCGCATGGAAGACAGTGATCCGCGTCCCGGGCGGACGCAGACCTGGACGGTAAGGCTACGCCTTGCTATCGATGCCGAGGGTGAGCGCGAGGCCCGGGCCATCGCTGGGGAAGTAATTCAGGCGATGCACGTCGCTGTTGCGGGCGAGCTGCGAGTCACTCTTTCAGCGAGTCGTAGACCCTTGTGGAATATCGTCACCGACCTTGATCTATCGGCAGCAGGAGACGTCACGCCCGACGATGCCCTCACTCGTTTCAGGTACGTAATCCGTAACTTGCCGGGCGTGACTTTCACGAGCCCCCGATCCGACGATGAGCGTTCTGGCTTGTACCAATGGCTGCCGGATGAGTGGAGTACGTCCCTGAATTACGAGGAACTTGTGCATCCAGCGGTCCGTGCGGCGGGGATCTTTGTCACGGCCAGTCCTGCGGCGGACGTAGGCAACGGATCCTCCACCGGGGACTGACCACCAAGCCTGACCACACCGACATAGGATACCGGCCGATTGAGCGAGTGACATCGAAAGCCAGATCCCAGGTGAGCGACGGTAAACGACAACGTGCCGGTAACTTACAAGCGAGGGGTCAGACCGGCTCGGCCACCCATGCACGAGCGTGCCAGAACGGGAGAAGCTGCCGGGCGTAGGAGGGAAAAACGACGGGTGATGGCGCCAACGCCGAGTACCCGCTGGGCAGCGATGAAGACGAGCTGGCGCGTCTTGACCTCCAGGGAAGGGCGCTTGCTCCCGTTACCCGTGCCATTTTCGCCGCAGACGGCATCAGGCCCGGCATGCGGGTGCTGGACCTGGGCTGCGGAGCCGGGGATGTGGCTTTCGTGGCCGCCGACCTGGTCGGCCCCCGATGGCTCCGTTGTCGGCGTCGATCAGTCCCCGCAGGCCGTTGCGCGGGCCCGGCTGCGGGCCGGACACCACGGACTGGCCCAGGTACGGTTCATTGAGGGCGACATCCACGATCCGGCGCCGGGCGGTCCTTTCGACGCCATCGTCGAAAGGCTGGCTCAGACTAGTGCGCACCCGCATAGCTGGACCCGGCAAGAGGTAAAGGGGATGCCGTCGCAAGGTGATCCTGGTCAGGCCATGGGCGATGTTCGCCGCCGACCGGGAGTTATCAAGGTGGCGCGTCACGATGGGCTGCCCCGGCGCCTGGGTCCGCTTCCAGCGCCGCGAGGTCGCGGACCGCGTAGCGGCGGTGCTCACATTCCTCCT
>Ga0302178_10004482_pt1 | contig 10128 bp, 7 predicted proteins | sample I_Palsa_E1_3_FD_198790 | JGI IMG/M metagenome (GOLD analysis project Ga0302178, IMG submission 198790) | Peat permafrost microbial communities from Stordalen Mire near Abisko, Sweden - I_Palsa_E1_3 | ecosystem: Environmental > Terrestrial > Soil > Palsa > Peat permafrost | place: Sweden: Abisko... | reverse complement strand
CTGCACACAGGAGGAGTACGAGGAGTTCCTGCGCTTCTGCCCGCAGTTCGAGCAGACGCTGCAGAACGACGGGATCATGCTCGTCAAGTATTGGCTGTCGGTGTCCGACGAGGAGCAGGAGCGGCGCTTCGAGAAACGCCTGTCAGACCCGCGCAAGCGCTGGAAGTTCAGCCCTACCGACATCCAGGCGCGGGCCCGCTGGGTCGACTACGCCGAGGCCAAGGACCGCATGTTCACGCGCACCGATACCGCGTCGAGCCCGTGGTATGTGGTGGAGGCCGACGACAAGCGCACGGCCCGCCTGAACCTGATCCGCCACCTGCTGTCGCTCGTCCCGTACGAGCACCTCGACAAGCCGGCCAAGCCCGTGAAGCTCCCGCCGCGCCAGCGGCGCAAGTACAAGCGCCCGCCGCGACAGACCGAACGCTTCGTGCCCGAGCGCTACGTCGTGCGCTCTCGCTGAAGGGCGTGGCTCAGCTCTGCGTGGCAAGCCGCTCGTGGACCGAGCGCACGGCGCTGGAGCCCTCGCCCACCGCGGCGGCGACCCGCTTCATCGAGCCGTTGCGGACGTCGCCGGCGGCGAATACTCCCGGCACGGAGGTCTCAAACGGCAGCGGGCTCGATGTTCCCGCGGCGATCGACCCCGACAGCTGACGATCTGTGAGCACGAACCCGTCCTGATCGAGCAGCACGCCGTCACATAGCCAGTCCGTCGCCGGCTGCGCGCCGATGAAGCAGAACAGCCCCGAACAGGGAATCGTCTGCTCCTGGCCGGTCGCGGTGTGCCGCAGCGTCACCTCGTCCAGATGAGCCTCACCCGCGAGCGTCTGGACTTCGACGCCGGTCAGGAGGTTGATCTTCGGATCGGCCACGATTCGCTCGATCAGGTACTGGGACATGCTCTGGGTGAGGTCGTCGCGGCGGATCGCGATCGTGACGCTGCAGTTGTGCTCGCCGAGATGAATCGCGGCCTGTCCCGCGGAGTTGCCTCCCCCGACGACCAGCACCGGCCTGCCGTCGCAAACTCTCGCCTCGAGGTCGGTCGCCGCGTAGTAGACGCCGGCGCCCTCGAAGCGCTCCAGGTCGTCTACGTTCAGGCGTCGATAGCTGGCGCCGGAGGCGACGATCACGGCGCGGGTCGGGATCTCGCTGCCGTCGCGGAGGATGACCACGTGAAATCCCGCCTCGACCCGCAGGCCCACGACCTCGCAGGGAGCGTTCAGCCGCGCCCCGAGCCGCATCGCCTGCACGGCGGATCTGGCGGTGAGGTCTCCGCCGGAGATGCCGTTGGGGAAGCCGGTGTAGTTCTCGATTCGCGAGCTCGAACCGGCCTGCCCGCCGATCGCCATCGCGTCCAGCGAGACGGTGCGCAGGCCCTCCGATGCTCCGTACACCGACGCGGCCAGGCCGGCGGGGCCGCTGCCGACGACGACGAGGTCGAAGATGTAGCCGGGTGTCGGCTGGTAGGTCAGCCCGAGGTGTTCGGCGAAGACCGCGGGCGTCGCGCGGCGCAGAATCTCCGTGGGGGTGATCACCACGGGCATGTCCGGCGGGCACAGGTGTGGGCCAGGCGCGAGTGCTCGGCGAACGCCCGCAGGCTCATCGCCTCGGGCGAGTAGCGCGAGCCGATGATCCGGATCGCCTGGGCGCCCTCGCCGGTGCGCAGCAGCTCACGGCGGGCGAGCAGCGCGCCGAAGATCACGCCGGCAAGGGCGGGGCGCAGGCTCATCAGCCGCCGGAAGTCCGGCTGGGGGATCACCAGCACCCTGCCGGCTTGGCTGACGCGGGCGGTCAGGAAGCGGCGCTGGCCGGTCAGCAGGTTGAGCTCGCCGACGAAGTTGCCCGGCCCGAATACGAAGATCGGCTCGTGCTCGGCGCCGTCGTCATCCGGTCCGAGAACCGCCACGATCTCGACCTCGCCCTCGAGCACGACGAACAGGTCGTAAGAGGACTCGCCCGCCGCAAACAGCAGATCCCCCTCGCTCACCTGCCGCTCGGCGCCGAACTCGGCGACTTCCGCGAGCTCGGCGGCGCTCAGCACGGGAGAGGCGACGGCACCCTGGTCACTGCGAGCGCTCATGGCGCGAGCTTAGCTTGAGATCTGCCTCTACACCGTGACCGTGCGCGACTGCCCGAGCGGCGCGCCGCCGGCGCCGAGCGCCTGGACCGCGAGGTACTGACCGGGTGCGACGCTCGCTTGCAGCGCGCTCTCGAACCCGCGCGAGCGCGAGCTCGCAACCAGGCGCAGGGCGTCTGCCTGAGATCCCGCGAGCAGCTGCCAGCTATGCACCTCGGTGGCTCCATTCCAGCTCGCATAGACGGTCGTTTCGCCGCCGTCGCGGGTCGCGGCGATCGCCGGGGCTTCGGCGGGAAGGCCCGTCCAGGGCAGGCGGAAGGCGCGGTAGGACTCGTACTTCTCACCGAGCTCGGCGTCGAAGACCATCTGCCCCGAGCGGTGGAACTCGGAGACGCGCGGGATTTCCCCCCAGCCGACGAACACGTTTCCGTTCGGCAGCAGCTGCACGCTGCCTTGGCTGGCGGCGAGGATCTTCGGGTGGGTGTACTGGTGCAGCAGGGTCGCGCTCATCGCCTGCTCGTCGACGTCGAGGATCAGGCCGCGCGAGCGCTTCTCCACCGCCGGGGTGGCGCCGTTGTCGAATACTGTGAGCGTCCCGTCGGGCTGGCGGCGGGCGTGGTGCTGCCAGGCGAAGTTGGCGCCGGGACCGATCTCGAAGTCGTTGCGCTTGCCGCCGAGGCGCCACAGGATGCGCCCGGTCCGGTCGAGCTTGTAGAGCGTCTGCATGCTGCGCGAGGAGATCAGCAGGTTGCCGTCGCCGTCGAGGTCGACCGAGTTGATGTGGAAGAAGTCCCAGTTGGCTTCCACCGGCGCGTAGGACTCCTCCAGCGGCACGTGGTCGATGCTGTGCCACTCGAGCAAAAGGCGGCCGCTGGCGAGGTCGATCTCCTGGAAGATCGCGTCCTGGATCGTGCCATCGCGGGGGCCGCCGACGGCGCGAAGGTCGGCTTTCCTGATCACATAGCTCGTGAGCAGCGCCGTGTCACGCGGGGTGATCACGAACTCGTGCAGGTCCCCGCGCAGCCCGGCAGCCGCCTGCACGCGCCGGACCGTGCGGTAGCCGGCGTCCGCGATCACGTATTCGCCGACACCGTGGCCGTATTCGATCACCCCCTCCCACCAGGTCAGCACCGGGCTGCCGCGATAGCTCTGCACTTGGAAGTTGGTCGTGACCTTCCCCTTCAGGGGGTTCTCCCAGATCGGCTGGCCCGCGTTGTCGACGATTACGGCGCCCGCCTGGCCGACCGGCGAGTTGTAGGGCGCGATGAAGATCGGATCGGTCGCGACGCCCTGTTCGCTGTGGGTGACGGTCAGCGACGGGATCTGCAGATCAGGCCGGCTGCGCCATTTCGGCGGCTTGGGCGGGGCGGGTCGCCGCGAGAGGGCGCCGGAGGCGATCTCGCCGAGGGCGCCCGCGAAGGTCAGCCCGGCCGCGCCGATTCCGGCGGAGCGAAGCAGTTGACGGCGGGTCAGGTTTGGGCGGACGAGATCCATCTGTAGCACTCAGGTAAGCGCATCTCGCGAAAGACTCCATAAGCGTGCCGAAGAAATGTGCGAGAGTCCTTCCGATGAGCGAGCAGGCGTCCCTCGAGGACGCGATCACCCACGGAGAGGCGATTCTCGACGGCGGTGTCCGCCTTCACTACGTCGAGGCGGGCGAGGGCCCGCTGGTCGTCTTGCTACACGGCTTTCCCGAGTTCTGGTACTCCTGGCGCCGTCAGATCGAGCCGCTCGCGGACGCAGGTTTTCACGTGGTGGCGCCGGACATGCGCGGCTACAACCTGTCGGACAAGCCGCCGGGCTGGCGCGCCTATGACATGAAGTTCCTCGCGGGCGACATCGCCGGGCTGATCCGCCACTTCGGCGTCGAGCGAGCCGATGTCGTCGGCCACGACTGGGGCGCCGCGGTCGCCTATGGGGTGGCGGCGCTACACCCGGAGTCGGTGCGGCGGCTGGCGATCCTGAACGTGCCCCATCCGGCGCGGATGCTTGCGGGGCTGAAGACCGTCAAGCAGCTGCGCAAGAGCTGGTACATGTTCTTTTTCCAGCTGCCCTCGATCCCGGAGCGGCTGTTGCGGCGCGATCGCTTCTCGATGCTGAAGCGCGCGATGCGCGCCGATCGCGCGAAGCTTGGCAAGCCGACGGTGTTCGGCGACGAGGTGCTCGAGCGCTACGCGCAGGCGTGGTCCCAACCCGGTGCGCTGACCGCGATGCTCGGCTACTACCGCGCCGCACTGCGCCAATCGCCGCGTGCCGCCGGTGCGCGGATGCGCCCGATCGAGGCGCCCACGCTCGTGATCTGGGGGGATCGCGACACCGCGCTCGGGTCCGAGCTGGCCGAACCGGAAGCGCGCTGGGTAAAGGACGTGCGGGTCGTGCACCTGCCGGAGGCGACGCACTGGGTCCAGCACGACGACCCCGAGCGCGTCAACGAACTATTAACGGAGTTTCTCTCGGACTGACCGCCTCGCCGATCGGCGCCGTCGGCGGATCGTCTTCGCACAGGCGCGCGGCGGTCGCGGTCGCCGTGTCGAGCGCCCAGTGGGTTGTCGTGAGGAAGCCGAGCACCACGATCAGCACGCCGCAGCCGGCGACGAGCCACCAGCCGGGATGGGTCCCGGTTGCCAGCACCGTCGGGTCGGTCGTGGCCACGACCGCGATCGCCCCCGCGAGCGCTACGCCGAGCGACAGGCCCACCTGACGGCTCGTGGAGGCGACCGCCGAGGCGACGCCTGCCTGCGCCGGCGGCATCCCGGAGACGGCGGTGTTCGTGATCGGCGGGTTGACCGAGCCGAAGCCGATGCCGAAGACGACGTAGCCGGCGAACAGCCAGGCCGGCGAGGTGGTCTCGGTTAGGCCCGTGAGCATCAGTCCGGAGAGCAGGATCGCGCCACCGCCGATCACGAGCGACGGGCGGGCTCCGCGGGCGCCGACCAGGCGCCCGGTCAACGGTCCGACGACGACCGTTATCGCCGCCATCGGCAGCGTGTAGAGGCCGGCGTGGAAGGGTGAGAGGCCACGCGACTCCTGCAGGTAGATCGTGTTCAGGAAGAGGAAGGCGCCGAGCCCGGTGAAGGCGGCGACCGCGATCACGGTCGCGCCCGAGAACGGCACGCTCGCGAAGAAGCGCACGTCGATCAGGGGATCGACGCGGCGGCGCTCGTAGCGGACGAGCGCGCCGACGGCGAGCGCAGCGAGCACGAACAGGCCGAGGATCTCGCCCGAGAGCCAACCGTGGGAGGGGCCCTCGATGATCGCGTAGACGGTGCTCGCCAGCAACGCGATCACCAAGAGCTGCCCGACGGGGTCGATCCGCCGGGCGCGCGGCGCCTTGGACTCGGGCACGAAGCGCCACGTGAGCGCGGCCGCGAGCAGCCCGATCGGCACGTTCACCCAGAAGACCGAGCGCCAGCTGCCCGCATCGACGAGCGCGCCGCCGAGCACCGGGCCCATCGCCATGCTGAGGCCGATCACGCCCGCCCACAGCCCGATCGCCTGCGCGCGCTCGCGCGCGTCGGTGAAGGTGTTGCGGATGATCGACATCGCGACCGGGTTGAGCATCGAGCCGCCGACGGCCTGCACCATGCGAAAGACGATCAGCAGCTGCACGCTGGGCGCGAGGCTGCACAGCAGCGAGCCGAGCGTGAACAGCACCAGGCCGAGCTTGAAGACACGAGCGCGTCCGAACCGGTCGGCCATCGAGCCGGAGAGCATCAGCAGGCTCGCGAGCACCAGCGTGTAGGCGTCGATCGTCCACTGCAGCTGCGGTACCGAGGCGTGCAGTTCGTGTCTGATCGAGGGCAGCGCGACGTTCACGATCGTGTTGTCGAGCCCGACGATGAACAGGCTCATGCAGCAGATCGCGAGGATCAGGTAGCGGCGGCGATCGGGCGCCTGGGCTCCCACGAGGTCTTCGCTGACGGTTGTGGGCACCCACCGACTGTAGTGAGCCCTCCGCCGCGGCCAATACGCTCTCCTTGATGCTGCCCGACGAGCGCCTTGCCGTGATCGATCTCGGCTCGAACTCGTTCCGGCTGGTCGTCTTCACGGCGGCCGACGGCTGGTGGAAGCGCACGGATGAGATATATGAGCCGGTGCGGATCGGCGAGGGGCTGGCGGCCAGCGGCCGGCTGGGCGAGGAGCCGATGCGGCGGGCGCTCGCGACGCTCGACGTGTTCGCCCACTTCTGCCGTGCCGCCGGCCTGCTTTCCGATCAGGGGACCTCGCGAGGCCCGAACGAAGGCACGGTCGACGCGGTCGCGACGAGCGCGATTCGCGACGCCGAGAACGCGGCGGAGTTCCTCGCGCGGGCACGCGATCTGACCGGGTTGCCGATCCGCGTGCTCGACCGCGAGGCCGAGGCGCGCTACGGCTATCTGGCGGCGATCAACTCGACGACGCTCCTCGACGGCTGCGTGCTCGACCTCGGCGGCGGCTCACTGCAGCTGGTGCGTGTGATCGATCGAATCGATCGTGAATCGGGGTCCTGGAGCCTCGGCGCCGTGCGTATGAGCGAGCGCTTCCTGCCACCGAATGGGCCGGCCAAGCGCAAGCAGATCGACGAGCTGCGCGCCCACGTCGCGAAGGAGCTCGAGCAGGCCCCGTGGCTGGCCCAGAGCGGGCGGCGCCTGGTCGGCCTCGGGGGAACCGTGCGCAGCCTTGCGACCGCGGTGCAGCGCGCGGCGGGGCTGCCTTCCAACGGCGTACAGGGCATGCTCGTCGAGCGTGGGGCCCTCGACGAGCTCGTGCAGCGCCTCGCGGCGCTGCCGGCAGCCGAGCGCAGCACGATCCCCGGCATCAAGCCGGCCCGCGCCGACCTGATCCTCGCCGGGGCGATCGTCGTGCAGGGCGTGCTCGATGCCGGCGGCTTCGACGGCCTGGAGGCGACCGAGGCGGGGCTGCGCGAGGGGGTCTTCTTCGAGCGCCTGCTCAGCCGCCAGGTGCAGCCGCTGTTCGAGGATCTGCGGCGCACGAGCGTGATGAACCTGGCCACGCGCTACAACGTCGATGCCGCGCACACCGACCACGTCGCCACGCTGGCGCTCGGGATGTTCGACGAGCTTGCGCGCCTCGGACTGCACGACGGCGACGCGCGCGAGCGCGAGCTGCTGTGGGCGGCCTGCATGCTGCACGACATCGGCATGTCGGTCGACTACGACGACCACCACAAGCACTCGCGCTACCTGATCCTCAACGGCGGTCTGCCCGGCTTCACGCCGGTCGAGGTCGCGACGATCGCCCAGGCCGCCCGCTACCACCGCAAGGGCATGCCCGACCCGGGGCCGCTGGCGGCGCTGTTCGAGGCCGAGGATCTGGCGCGCCTGAACCGCTGCGCCGTGCTCCTGCGCCTGGCCGAGGACCTCGAGCGCTCGCGCGATCAGCTCGTGCGCGGCGTCGAGGTCTCACTACTCGACGGCAAGTCCTCCAACGGAGCAGGCGAGGGTGGGGGTAACGGCGCAGGCGAGGTCGAGCTGCGCGTGATCGCCGACGGCGAGGCGGCCGTGCCCCGCTGGGCGGCCAGTCGCGAGACCGAGCTGTTCGCGCGTGCATTCCACCACGGCCTATCGGTCGCGGCCTGAGCGCAACTCAGCCGGCCGCGGCGAGCGCCCGTTCGTGCCCTGCGCAGTCGAACAGCGCGAGGCCGAACGGATAGGGGACCGGGCTGTGCCAGGCCGACGGCGCCAGCTCCGTGCAGGCGCGCAGGACCGCGCGCGTGGCGAGGTTGCCGCCGCGCAGCGAGTACTCGCCGCCGAGCAGCACGTAGCGGGCTTCGCGGTTGGCGACCATGCGCGCGAGCTCAGGGCCGTCGACGGCTGGGTCGGTGCCGCTGTAGCCGCCGAGCGCGCCCGCGTCGAGGCCGAACAGCATCATCGGGGAGGCCGTGTCGGAGGCGACGGTCAACAGCGCCCAGCGCGTGCCGGGGTCGTGCGTGCTGACGTAGTCGGCCAGGGCGCGGTCGATGCCCTCGTCGCGGGCGTTGACCCCGTAGGCGCCGGCGCCGGGGTCGTGGTGGGGCCCGGCTGCCGGGAACGTGCCCTCGGCCGGCGCCAGCCAGGTGGTGGCCGAGTAGGCGGTCGGCGCGACGAGCAACAGCAGGAAGGTGAGGGCCAGCGCGGGCACCGCTATGCGACGCAAAGCGAAGAACGCGCAGAGGCCGACGGCGGCGCCGGCGACGAGCACGGGGACGAACCACTCCAGGTAGTGCTCGCGGTGCATCAGCATCACCTGCACGGCGACGGTTCCCGCGACCGCGCACGCGATCAGCGCGAGGCCCCAGAACCGGCGCGATCCGCGCCCGCGCGCGAGCGCCACGAGCGCGAGCACGCCGGCGCCCGCCATCGCCCCGGTGCCGGGCGCGAGCCCGGAGACGTAGTAGGGGTGCACGATCCCCTTGGAGAGGCTCAGCACGACCGCCTCCACGGCAAACCACCCTCCCAGCACCACCAGCGTCGCCAGCCGAAGGTCACGACGGCCCGATCTCCGCTCCTCGGGCTCGCGGTCGGTGGTCGGCTCGACAGGGGCGTTGGGCTCTGCGTGAGCCGAGGATCGTTGGCGCAGGCGCCTGGAGCGCCGGCCGTCGAGGAGCAGCAGCAGGGCCAGCGAGAGCAGCCCGAAGAGCGCGAACGGGAGCATCCAGCCGGCCTGATCGCCGAGGCCGATGTGGAACAGTCGCAGGGGGCCGGGAGGGCCGCCGAAGGGGATCGGGTCCTTTTCCCTGCCCCTGGTCACGACCGGCACGAGCGTCGGGGTCGGCTCGTGCGCCGTGATCGACGCGGGTGCGAGACGCGTGGTAGGAGCACGGGGAGTGGCGCGGGCATGGGCCGCCCTTGCGGCGACCGCGCGTTCCTGCGCGGCGGGGACGTAGGCGCCGGGGCGGACGACCACCTGGCCCGGGCCGCCGGCCTGGCCTTCGACGCGCCCGAAGCCGTTGTATTCGAACGTCAGGCCGAGCTCGGTGTTGTTCGTCGAGCTGCCCACATAGGGGCGCTGGGAGGCGGGGGTCAGTTCGACGACGGCGATCCATGCGAACGAGACCGCGAGCATCGCCAGGCCGGCGAGGGCGAGCTGGCCGATCCGGCGCGGGATCCGGCCGGGGCCGCAGACGAGGTAGGCGAGCGCGACTGGAGGGACGACGAGGTAGGCGGCGAGCGTCTTCGTGTTGAAGGCGAGCCCGACGAGCACGCCGCACCACAGCAGCGTGCGCCAGCGGCCGGTTTCGCACGCGCGCAGCGCGGCGCCGCAGGCGAGGATCAGCAGCAGGATCAGCACCGGGTCGACGCCGTTCTCGCGCGAGACGGCCACGAACGAGGGGAACACCGCGAGCGTGAGCGCGCCCGCGATCGCCGGCCAGGGGCCGAGGCGGCGGCTGATCACCCAGTACAGCGCCGCCACCGAGAGCACGCCGACGATCGCCTCTCCCAGCAGCAGGCTGAGGGGAGAGAAGCCGAACAGCTTCGCGCTCGCGGCCTGCACCCACAGCGCCAGCGGCGGCTTGTCGACCGTGACCAGCCCGCCCGGGTCGAACGAGACGAACAGGAAATTGTGCCACGAGCGCAGCATCGACTTCACGCCCGCCGAGTAAAAGATGTTGGCGTAGCCGTTCTGGGACAGCTTGTTCAGGTTCAGCACGGCCGACAGCGCCAGCACTCCCGCGAGCGCGAGACGGCGGAGAACGATCATCCGTGTAGCGCGCTGAGCAGCCGATCGAGGTCGCCCTCGTCGTTCCACGCCCCGACCGAGGCGCGCAGCCACGGCCGATCGGGGATGTTGCGCACGATCACGCCGTGCTCGGCCAGCAGCGCCCGCTCCTGCACGGGATCGGGGCTGGCGAATGACACCAGCGTGCTGTCGCCGCGCGGGGCGGCCGCGCGACCGTGCTCGGCGAGCATCGCCACCAGGCGTGCGGCGAGCGAGCGGGCGTGCTCATGCACGGCGGCCCAACCGGCGGACTCCAACACGCGGATGGCAGCGAGCGCGCAGGCGGTGGTCTCGGCGTTCAGTGACATCGTGTCGAAGCGCCGCGCGTCCTCGTGCACCTGGGCGTCGAGCCC
>Ga0302178_10004477_pt1 | contig 10131 bp, 7 predicted proteins | sample I_Palsa_E1_3_FD_198790 | JGI IMG/M metagenome (GOLD analysis project Ga0302178, IMG submission 198790) | Peat permafrost microbial communities from Stordalen Mire near Abisko, Sweden - I_Palsa_E1_3 | ecosystem: Environmental > Terrestrial > Soil > Palsa > Peat permafrost | place: Sweden: Abisko... | reverse complement strand
TGCTCATATGGCTCGCAGAGCCATCCAGCGCCGCTTCGATCGCCTGCGCCTGCGGCCCGTGCAGGCCGCTCACCCGCACGTGCTCGACCGCTGTGAACGAGGACTTCCTCAGCAGCAGCCAGCCCCCGGCGAGCAGTGGGAGCGCGACGAGCATTGTCAGGAGCGCGACGCGCAGGCGACGGTGGCGCGAGATCGTCTGAAATGAGCCTCGTGCGAGGCTTCCGGCTAATTCGAACGGGCGCCAGAGGATGTCCAAGGAGGAGACCGGAGAGCGAGCGGCGACGGAGCGTTCCATTCACGGAGTCTTCGACCCCGAGGGACAAACCCCTACCAGGGAAAGCACACGGGGCCGAGCGTCTGCACCTCGGGCTCGAGTTCCACGCCGAAGCGCTCGTTGACGCGCCGGCGGCCCTCAGCCATCACCGCGATCACGTCCCCCGTTGTCGCCGAGCCGATGTTCTCGATGAAGTTCGCGTGCTTCTCGGCGAAGCGCGCGCCACCGACCGTCAGGCCGTTGCAGCCGGCCTCGGCGAGCAACAGGCCGGCGGAGCGGCCCTTGCCATCTGACCCCACCCACCCTTCGGGGTTCTTGAAGGTCGAGCCGAACGTCTTGATCCCCTGCGGCTGGGCCGCATGGCGGCGCTCGCGCATCTCCGCAAGCGTGGCCTTGACGGTGGCGGTCCGCTCCGGCGTCAGCACGAACGAGGCCCGTGCGACGATCTCCCCCACGGACAGGTTCGAGTGGCGATAGCCGAACCCCAGCTCGGTCGGCACGCGGCGCTGCGCCCCCTCGGCAGTAACGACCTCGACCCACTCGAGCGCTTTTGCAAGCTCGCCGCCGTAGGCGTTTGCGTTCATCCGCACCGCTCCGCCGACGGTGCCGGGAATGTTCACGCCGAACTCGATCCCCGTCAGCCCCACCTGCGCCGCGCGCGCCGCGACCGACGGCAACCTAGCGCCACCGCCACACGTAAGCCGCTCCCCTTCGTGCTTGATCAGCGCGAGCTTGCGGTCGAGCTTCACCACGAGGCCGCTCACACCCTCGTCGGCAATCAGCAGGTTCGAGCCGGACCCGACGACGGCGACCTCCACGTCTATCGTCTTCGCCCACGCGAGCAGCTCCTTCAGCTGGACGCCCGAACCGGCCCGGGCGAAGTACTCGGCCTCACCGCCGGTCCGCACCGTCGACATGCGGTCGAGCGGGTAATCCCGCTGGACGGTCGAGGGCACCATCCTGGGGGAGTCTCTAGACACACCAGTCCCTCTCGACACCATCGACTCTCCTCTAAGCACGATCGCCCGCCACCAAGCGCAGGGCGAGGGTATCGACATCGCCGGCGCCCATCACGAGCCCTATATCGCCCTCACCGAGTACCCCCCTCAAGACCGCCTCGGCCTCCGCGAAGCGCGGCAGCCAGTACACCGGCTTTCCCTGGGCCGCGTCCGCCGTGGCCTCGGCGATCAGCAGGCCGCTCACCCCAGGATGGTCCTCCGCGCGCTCGCGCGCGGGATATACGTCGAGCACCGCCACCACGTCCGCCAGTGCCAAGGCCACGCCGAACTCACGTGCGAGCAGCGCGGTGCGCGAGTAGAGGTGCGGTTGGAACACACCCACCAGCCGTTTGTGCGCCAACGTCCGCGCGGCGCTCAATGTCGCCGCAATCTCGGTCGGATGATGGGCGTAGTCGTCGTACACGACCGCGCCACCCGCGGTCTCTCCCAGCCGTTGGAAACGCCTCCCGGCGCCCATGAAACCGGCGAGACCCTCGATCGCGCCGTTGGCGTCGGCGCCCGTGAGCCGCGAGGCCTCCAGCGCAGCCGTCGCGTTCAGCGCGTTATGTACACCGGGCACCTTCAGCTCGACCTCGTGCCCACGCCACTGAAAACGGGAGCCGCCTGACTCGAGCGTTAGATCGGGCACGTCGTAAGGAATGACCTCCACGTCCGCGGCGTCCTCGCTGGTTAGCGCGACCAGCTCGGGGCGATCCCACACCACGACGGCTTTTCCGGCATGGCTCAGGAACGCGCGAAATGCCCCCTCCAGCTCCACCAGCGAAGCGAAGTTCGCGTGGTGGTCCAGCTCGACGTTGGTCAGCACGCCGATCTCGACCTTCAGGCTCAACATCGAGCGATCCGACTCATCGGCCTCGACCACCAACCACTCGCCCTCGCCCCACTCAGCGTTCGGCAACCCGCCGCCCACCGGAGCGCCCACAAGCCATCCCGGCCGCGTTCCGGCGGCACGCAGCGTATGGACGATCATCGACGCGGTGGTCGTCTTCCCGTGCGTGCCCGCCACCGCAATCGTGCGCTTCATCTCGGTGAACTCACCGAGCAGCTCTGCGCGCGGGCGCTCCTTCAAGCCCCGCTCGCGCGCTGCCTCACGCTCGGGGTTCTCCGCCGGCACCGCACTCGAATAAATGACCTCCACGCCCTCCCCCTCCGGCAGGTTCTCAGCGGCGTGGCCGACCTTCACCTCCAGCACACCGTCCGCGCCCAACCTTTCCGCGTAGGGAGATAGCGCCCCGTCCGAGCCCGTCACCTCGGCCCCCAACGCGTGCGCCGCACGCGCATAGCCGCTCATCCCTGCGCCGCCCACGCCAACGAAGTGCAACCGCCGACCACTCCACGGCCCTTTCGGCGGACTCATACGCCGCGACACCGCCGATCGCGAGCGCACGCGATAGCGATCGCACTGTCCACCCGAGGCCTCATACCCGTGCCGCCTCCAGCAACTCACCCGCGATGTCCTTGGCGGCGTCCGGCCGCGCCAGGCCCTTGGACGCAGAGGCCATCGCCGCCAATCGCTCTTTATCGGCCAGCAGCTCGGTCAACTCTTGCGCCAGACGCGGCGCGTTCAGCTCACCATCGGGGATCACGATCGCGGCGCCCGCGTCTGCCATCCAGCGCGCGTTGGCTGTCTGGTGATCGGCTGAGGCGTGCGGATAGGGCACAAGGATTGCCGGCGTGCCGCTTGCGGCGATCTCGAACACCGAGCCACCAGCACGCGCCACGACCAAGTCGGCGGCAGCCAGCGCATCCCCGAACTCGTCCAGATCGAGGTATTCGCGCAGGTCATATCTTTCCGGGAGCGTTCGCGAGGCCAACTCCGGATAGTCGCGGCGGCCGGCCACGTGCAGCACGTCGAACGCCGCGGACGCTTCGTCGGCAAACGCCTCGACCGCGGCCATGTTGATCGAGCGCGCACCGAGCGAACCGCCGAACACGAGCAAGCAGTCACGTCCCGAAATCAACCCGAGCCGCTCCCGTGCGCCTGCGCGATCCTCCTGTGCCGGCGGTCCCGGCCGACCCGTCACCCGATAGCGCGCACCTTGCCGCCCCGCCAGCGGAAACGCCAGGCACACCCGCCGCGCGGCGCGCGCGAGCACACGATTCGTCAGCCCCAGGTGACTATCGGCCTCAGTGAGCACAAGCGGGATTCTCAGCGTTACCGCTGCCAGGCCCACCGGTCCGGCGACATAGCCACCACCACCCATCACCGCGTCCGGCTTCAGCTCCTTCAGCATCGAACGCGCGCGCAGGAATGCGACCCCCGCCCGCCCCAGCGCACGGACGGCGCGCAGCGGGTTGGTCCTGCTCATCCCTTCGATCACGATCTGCCTCAACTCGTACCCCTCGGCAGGCACCAGCTCGGCCTCAGCGCGCTCGCCGCCGATGAACGCGACCTCTGCGCCCTCAGCCCGCAGCGCGTCTGCCACCGCCAGCGCCGGCACCACGTGCCCAGCGGTCCCCCCGGCGGCGATCACGATCTTCGTCTCTCTGCTCACGGTCCCATCGTGCCGGTTCGCGGCCCTTGGCGTCGGCTGAACCTTCGGCGGACGGGCGCCCCCCGTTTGAACGCGCCTGGGTTGCACCCCGTTTGCGCGCCGGCGCCACCGCCCGCACGTGCGCGGTCCCACCAGCAGCGACGTTCATCAACAGGCCCATCGCCGCGAGCATCACGATCAGGCTGCTCGACCCGTAGGACACGAACGGCAGCGGTACTCCGGTGAGCGGCGCCAACCCGAGCACGGCGAACACGTTCAGGATCGCCTGCGAGACGATCAATGAGGTCACACCGACCGCGATCAGCGCGCTGTACAAGCTCCGCGCCCCCTTCGCCGCACGCAGACCCGCATAGGCGATCAACCCATAGAGCGACAGCAGCCCGAATACCCCGACGACACCGAGCTCCTCGCCGATCACCGCGAGGATGAAATCCGTGGGAGCCTCGGGCAGATAGAAGATCTTCTGCACCGACTGTCCCGGCCCGGCTCCGAACAGCCCGCCCGAGCCGATCGCGATCTGCCCCTGCACCGCCTGAAAGCCGCTGCCCGAGGCATGCGCCCAGGGGTTGATGAACGAGGTCAGCCGCGCACGCTCGTACGGCCGCGCGAGCGCGTACAGAAACACCAGCCCGAGCGTCACGCCGGCGATGATCGCCAGGTTGCGCATCGGGATCCCCGCCGCGATCAGCAGCGCGCAGGTCGTGAACGCGATCACCATCGCGGTGCCGAGATCTGGCTGCGTAACGACCAGCAGGCAGGCCCCGCCGACGACGAACAGCAGCGGTTTCATCAGATCGCGCAGGTCGTTCACGCGTCCCGGGCGCTTGGCCAGCAGCGTCGCCGCGTACAGCACGAGCGCCAGCTTCATCAGCTCCGAAGGCTGGAACTGGAGCTGGCTGGGCCCGATCCAGCGCCGCGCGCCGTTGACGCTGACGCCGATGTGGGGCACGTGGGTGGCCAGCACGAGCACGAACGAAACCGCCAACAGAGGGCCGGTGATGCTCTGGACTTTCGCCACGCCGTCGCGTGCGAGCACGCGCATCAGCACGAGCCCGACCGCCCCGTACAGCACGTACTTGACCAGGTCTCCCGTGCCGTTCCCTTGGCCCTGCAGCAGACTCGTCGCCGAGGAGGCGCTGTAGACCATCACCGCGCCGAACGCCAGCAGGCACATCGTCGCCGTCAAGAGGATCCGCTGCTCGAGCGGCTGCCGGCGCTGCGCGGTCTCGGCATTACCGCTGACGCGAGCGGCACGTTTGGCTTTTGTCCCCTTCAGGGATACGCGCTGGGCGGCTGACGCCATTACCGCACACTTCGACATCGCCTCCGTGAAGCCTTCTATCCCTCAACGAGGTCGCGAAACCGCTCTCCTCGCGCTTCGAAATCCGCGAACTGATCAAAGCTCGCGCAAGCCGGCGACAGCAGCACCACATCTCCCTCACCGGCAACCTCGCGCGCCCTGCCGACGACCCGCTCCAAGTCACCACATTCATACACCGGCACTCCCTCCTCCGACAGTATCGTCGCGATTACAGGAGCGTCTTCGCCAATCAAATACACCGCCCGGCAGCATCTCTGCACCGGATCGCGCAACGCCGAGAAGTCTTGCCCCTTGCCCTGCCCACCGAGGATCAGGTGGACGGCGCCGCCGGCTCCGAACGCCTCCAGCGCGACCACCGTGCTCGCCACGTTTGTCGCCTTCGAGTCGTTGACCCACCGCACACCGTCCGTGCTCGCAACCTCCTCCAGGCGATGCCGCACGCCCGAGAACGAGCGCAGCCCCGCGCGCACGGCGTCCGCCTCGACCCCGCGCGCCAGGCACACGGCCGCCGCCGCCATCGCGTTCTGCACGTTGTGCGCGCCCAGCAGGCGCAGCTCGTCGACCCGTAGCAGCGCCTGCTCCTCCCACCACAGCTCACCGGCCCGCAACGACAGCGACGCACCCGGACCCTCGCCGAAGCACACACGGCGCGCGCAGCCGCCAAGGTCCTCGATACCGATGCCGAGCGGCGCGACCGCGACGTCATCGTTGCCCTGGCGCGCAAAGATCTCGAGCTTCGCGTCCCTGTAAGCCGCGAACGTGCCGTGCCGGTCGAGATGATCGGGAGTGATGTTCAGCAGCACCGCCGCCTCCGGCGCGAACGCCTTCGTGTCCTCCAGTTGAAAACTCGAGACCTCGCACACGACCGTCGTTCCCTTCTCCACCTTCCCAACCAGCCCGCTGACCGCCGCGCCGACATTCCCCGCGACCGCGACCGGCAGTCCCGCCTCGCGGTGGATGTGCCCGATCAGCTCGACCGTCGTCGTCTTCCCGTTCGTGCCCGTCACCGCCACGAACTCGTTGCTCAGCAGCCGCCAGCCGAGCTCCAGCTCCCCGAGAACCGGCAGCCCACGTGCGCGCGCGGTCTCGATCACCGGCGCCTGCGCCGGCACGCCCGGGCTCTTCACGACCGCCCGCGCTTTCTCCAGCAGCGCCACCCCGTCCACCCCCAAGTGCAGCTCCACCCCCGCCTGCGCGAGCTCCTGTAGCCCCTCAGGCGTTCCCGAGTCCAGCCCGATCACCCGCTCCCCCAAACCCCGCAGCGCCAGCGCCGCCGCCACGCCCGAGCGGGCCAGCCCGACCACCAGATATGGCCCTCCCGGCAGCTCCGGTCTTGCTCGACGCCTCATCGCGCCACTACTGCTGCGCCTGCCCGTTGCGTTACATGAGCGTCCTGACCGGCGACGCTACGCGTTCTGCGGATGACTGTGCGCGACAGTCTCCCATCCCGATCCAAAATGTTCGCTCACCCACCCCTACTCTGCCTGTAAATCGTAAAGCCGATCGCGCAGCAGATCGCGGCGACGATCCAGAAACGCAGGATGATCTTGGTCTCTGACCACGCCTTCAGCTCGAAGTGATGGTGGATCGGCGCCATCAGGAACACGCGTTTGCGCATCGTCTGAAACGAGATCACCTGGATCACGACCGACAGTGCCTCGATCACGAAGATCCCGCCGAGCAATATCAACAACACCTCGGTCTTCGTCATCACCGCCAGGCCCGCGATCGCACCGCCCAGGCCAAGCGAACCGGTGTCGCCCATGAAGATCGTCGCTGGAAATGCGTTGAACCACAAAAAGCCGACGCACGCCCCCACCAGACAGCCCGCGAGCATCGCCATATCGAGGTCCGCTCCGGTGATGAATGTGATACCGATGTAGGCGAGCAGCACGATCGCCGCGCAGCCGGCCGCGAGGCCGTCCAGCCCGTCCGTCAAGTTGACCGCGCTGGTCGTGCCCGCCACGACGAAGTAGATCAGCACCGGATAGAAGATCCCAAGGTCGATCTGGTAGTCGACGAACCGCAACCGCAGCGTCGGCGCGAGGTGCGCCTTGTGTTCGGCGACGTACCACAGCGCGAGCGAGATCGCGATCGTAACGATCAGCTTCGTCCGCGCTCGCAGCCCGAGCGAGCGGCGCCGGACGAGCTTGATGTAGTCGTCGGCGAAGCCCAGCAGCGCGCACGCAATCGCCACACCGAAGACCCCGATCGAGCGCCATTCGTAGTCGCTCAGAATCAGGAACGGCACCGCGACCGCCAGAAAGATCAGCACGCCGCCCATCGTCGGCGTCCCCGCCTTGATGTGATGCCCCTCCGGGCCGTCCTCACGGATCTGCTGTCCGAACTCGCGCGCTCGCAAAAACGCGATGAACTTCGGGCTCAGGAAAATGCAGATCAACAGCGCCGCCGTCCCCCCAATCAGAATGCGGCCCATTCAGCGCCTTCCCGCCGGATGATTGGAGCCCCGCTCGCCCCGATCCACGGCCGGACCGCGCCGCTCCTGACCTGGGCCGCCCGCGTACGCCTCACCTTCAGCTTCGAGCACCTGCGCCACGAGCTCCAACCCGACGCCGCGCGAGCCCTTCACGAGCACCGTGTCACCCTCGCGCAGCAGCCCTCCGAGCAGTTCGCCGGCCGCCTGCGCGTCGGGCACTCGGTGCGCCTCGCCACCGAACGCCGCCGCCATCTCGGCGGCCAGGGGACCGACCGTCACGAGCAGATCGACGCCGTGCATGCTCGCGTACGCGCCCACCTCGCGGTGCAGGCCAGGCCCTGCCTCGCGACCGAGCTCGAGCATGTCTCCCAGCACGGCCACCTGGCGCGCCGTTGCAGTTTTCGTCAAGTCCTCGATCGCGGCGCGCATGGACATCGGGTTGGCGTTGTAGCAGTCGTTGACCAAAACGATCCCACCGGGTAGCGTGATCCGCTCACCGCGCAGCGCCGAGAAGCGCACCTGCAGGTTCCCCTCCGGAGTGACGCCGAGCGCCCGCGCGGCGGCGACCGCGGCGAGTAGGTTGCTCAGGTTGTGAGCCTGCGTAAACGATGGCCGCAGCGTCATCCACTGCGTTTCGTGGCGGACCGTGATCTCCCCGGGCCGTGCCTGCTCCTCCAGCACCACGTCACCGCCTTCGCCGAAGGTGATCGTGCGTACATCCGCGCGCCGGTGTCGCTCGAGCAGCGGCTCTCGCGCCGGAATCACCACGGTGGCGCCACTCGCGATCCCCGCGATCAGCTCCGCCTTCGCCGCCGCGATCGCTTCGATCGAGCCCAGCAGCTCCAGGTGTACGGGCCCCACGTTCACGATCACACCGACGTCGGGCTCGGCGATCGCCGTCAGCTCGGCGATCTGCCCCGCGCCGCGCATCGCCAGCTCCAGCACCAGCACCTCAGTGTCCCCGGGCGCAGCCAGCACCGACAGCGGCAGCCCGATCTCCGTGTTCAGGTTCTCGCTGCTCGCCACGGTCCGCCTCTGAGCACCCAGCACCGCCGCCAGGATGTCCTTCGTCGAGGTCTTTCCGGTCGAGCCTGTGACCGCCACGACCCGCGCTCCTTGCACTCCCAGCTCTCGCCGCCATTCGCGGGCGAGCGCCTGCAGGCCCCGCAGCGGATCGGGGTGCACGAGCACCGCCCCACCCGGCCCGGCCAGGGCCGCCGCCAATGCCCGCTCGGCGTGCGCCTCCGCGACCAGCACGCCCCAAGCGCCCGCCTCCAGCGCCTGCGCCGCGTAGGCGCCGCCGTCGTGGTGCTCGCCGCGCAGGCCGACGAACAGATCGCCGCGCTCCGCCGCGCGCGAGTCGATCGTCGCGCGCTGCGGCCCCGGCTCGCCCGTCGTGCGGGACGACACTGCGCCCGAGGATGGCTCCTCGACCAATTGGGCGCCGGCCGCCTGCGCGATCCGTGCCGCATCCCATTCCCTCATCTGCTTGCCCCGGTTGACGCCTCGGTGGGCGAATCGGGGAAGACGCGATCGGTGTTGAACCGGACCCTTAGCGCGTCCCAGGCGACATCCACATCGTCGAACGGCAGCTTGTGGCCATTCGCGAACTCCTGGCCCTGCTCGTGGCCCTTGCCGGCGATCACCACGACGTCTCCCGTCGCAGCGTCCGCGATTGCTCGGAAGATCGCCTCCCTGCGGTCGGGGATCGACGCGATTGGCCGTGCGCCCTCCGGTCCGAGCACTCCCGCTGCCCCCGCGAGGATCTCGGCGATGATCGCGTCCGAGTCCTCCGAGCGCGGGTTGTCGGAAGTGACGATCGTCACGTCCGCGAGCCGCGCCGCGATCTCCCCCATCAACGGGCGCTTGCCGCGGTCGCGGTCGCCGCCGGCGCCGAACACGCACACAACGCGTCCTTTCCCGTGCTCGCCCGTCCTCACCAACTCGCGGGCCGCATTGAGTACGTTCTCCAGCGAGTCGGGCGTGTGCGCGTAATCCACGAGCACCGCAAAGGCCTGACCCTCGTTCACCGACTCCATCCGCCCGGGAACGCTCACCCCCCGCTCCAGCGCCCCAACCAGTGCGTCGATATTTCCCCCGAGCGCGTGCACGGCCGCCAGCGCGCCGAGGGCATTGGCGACGTTAAAGCGCCCCGGCATTCCTAGCGCGACCTCGAGCTCGCCGGCGGGCGTGTGCAACACGAACCGGCACCCCTGCAGATCGCAGCGCAGATCCGTGGCGCGGTAGTCGGCCTCGCCCTCCACCGCGAACGTGACCGCCCGGTCGAGCTCCTGCGCAAGCCGCTGTCCGTACCGATCGCCGACATTTACGACGCTAACCCCGGGATGAGCGTCGAATAGCCGCCGCTTGGCCTGGAAGTAGTCCTCCATGCTCGCGTGAAAGTCCAAGTGGTCCTGCGTGAGGTTCGTGAAGATCGCCGCCGCGAAGTGGACGGCATCGGCACGACCCAGCTCGAGTGCGTGCGAGGAAACCTCGATCGCACAGGACCGGTCGCCACCGTCGAGCATCGCGCGGAAATCCGCCTGCAGGTCGATCGCCTCGGGGGTGGTCCGGCTGACGGAGCG
>Ga0302178_10004474_pt1 | contig 10134 bp, 9 predicted proteins | sample I_Palsa_E1_3_FD_198790 | JGI IMG/M metagenome (GOLD analysis project Ga0302178, IMG submission 198790) | Peat permafrost microbial communities from Stordalen Mire near Abisko, Sweden - I_Palsa_E1_3 | ecosystem: Environmental > Terrestrial > Soil > Palsa > Peat permafrost | place: Sweden: Abisko... | reverse complement strand
CAGCCGGCCGACCTGGCCGCCGGGCTGGCCGAGGTGGTGACCCGCGCGGGCGTGTTGCTGTACGAGGCGACCCCGGTGACGTCGATCTCAGCCGGACGGGCGGACACGGCGGCCGGCCAGGTGCGCGCGCCTTACGTGCTGCGCTGCACCGAGGGGTTCACGGCGGGCCTGCCGGGGCAGCACCGGACGCTGCTGCCGATGAACAGCTCGATGATCATCACCGGTCCGCTGGGCGACGAAGCCTGGAAATCGATCGGCTGGGACGGCTTCGAGACGCTCAGCGATGAGGCCCACGCGTACGTCTACGCGCAGCGCACCCCGGACGGGCGGATCGCGCTCGGCGGACGCGGCATCCCGTACCGTTTCGGCTCGGAACTTGACGTCGATGGCGCGATCGCGTCGTCGACGGTGGCTCAGCTCGGCCGGATCCTGCGCCGGATGTTCCCGGTGGCGACGCAGGCCGGGATCGAGCACGCCTGGAGCGGGGTGCTCGGGGTACCGAGGGACTGGTGCGCCACGGTCACCCTGGACCGGCAGACCGGCCTGGGCTGGGCGGGCGGTTACTCCGGCCACGGAGTGGCCGCCGCCAACCTGGCCGGCCGTACGCTCGCCGACCTGGTGCGCGGCGTCCCGAGCCCGCTCACCACGCTGCCCTGGGTGGGCCACCACTCGCCTCGCTGGGAGCCCGAGCCGGCCCGCTGGGCCGGCGTGCACGGCCTGTACGCGCTCTATCGCACGGCGGACCGGCTGGAATCAGCCCGCCGGTCCCCCCGCACCTCGCTGCTGGCCCGCGCGGGCGACCTGATCTCCGGTATCCCGCACTGACAGCTCACTGGCCGTGTGGGAGGCCGGGGCGGGAGGGGTCGATCAGGTCCGCGTACTGCGGATGGGCGCCGATGAACGCCGACACGAACGCGCAGTAGTTGCTCAGCTTCAGGTCCCTGGCCCGGACGTCGTCCAGCGCCGCCGCGACCAGCGCGGTGCCGATCCCCCGGCCGCGGAACTCTGGATCGACGATCGTGTGCAGGAACACGATCCTGGGCCCCGAGTATTCGTACACGACCGTGCCGATCACCTCGCCGTCGATCAGCGCGTCGTAGCAAAGCGATTCCATGTTGTCCCGGACGTCTAGCTCCGGGGTCTGCGCCGCCATGTCGTTGCCTGCCCTCTTATCTGCGCCCCCGCCTGCCGAGACTACCGTGGCGGCCGGCAGGTCGAGCGAAATGAGAGCAGCGCAGTTTGCCTCCCATGGCAGACCCGAGGTGCTCTGGCTCGTCGAGGTCACCGTAGTCAACGCCCGAGCAGGGTGGCCCCTGGGTCCGGGTGCAACCCTCCGCCGCCGACCACCCGGGTCACCCCGGCCCCGCTCACACCACCAATCCCACCCGCTACCCACATCGGCTGGCCAGTCAGTTTAGACGTCCGCTTTGGCGCAGACGCAGAACTCGTTGCCCTCGGGATCGGTCATGACCACGTAGTCGTCTTCCGGGTCGAGGTTGGCATGTGCGCCGCGCAGCACGCGGAAGTCATCGCCGGCCGCCGACGACGAGGGGACAAGGCCGAGAGCCCGGGACCAGAAGCCGGTCATGAGCTCCATGTCCGCGCAGTTAATCACCGTGCTGCCGAGCCTGATGGTCATGCCAGGATTTTGGCACGCCTGGCGATCAGGCGTCAGAAGGACCGGCCCGGGTTGAGGAGGCCGGCCGGGTCCAGCGCCGTCTTGATCGCCTGATGCACGGCCAGCGACTCAGGTCCGAGCTGCTGCCGCAGCCAGGTCCGCTTCAGTAGTGTCTGGGAGATCGCCCTGGGCGCCGAGCTACCGACAGGAGCCGTGTGATGATGAGTCCCGAAGAGGCCGTGCGCAAGTTCTTCGACTGCTACACCAACGGCCGGCCGGAGGATTTCGACACGGTCGTCGCGCCGGACTATCTGGACTACGGCCACACGCCGCCGGGGCGCGGGCCGCAAGGAGCGCGTGACGACTACGAGCACGCGGTCAGGCAGGCCGGCGGAGGGATCCGCTACCAGATCGACGCGCTGGTCGTCGACGGCGACATGGCGGCGGCCGCCTGGACCGCCACGCTGCCCAACGACGCTGAGTTTCGGGGCCTGAGCCTCTACCGGGCCTCCGGCGGGCTGCTCCGCTCGACCCGGCACGCCGTCATCGGGGACATGCCATCCTGACCGGCTCCAGTGGTCGAGGGTCGCCGACACCGCCTGTCTGGCCCGCCGGGAGAGACGAGCGTCAATCGCGGCAGCGGCAGTAACGGTATAAATTCGGCGCAGCATATAAATTCGCACCTCCGAGTCGGCTTAGGAAAGCGCTCGGAAGAATAGCATCAGAATTACCGGCGGGCAATGAGCGCATCGGGCGTGGCGGGCCTGGGCTGACTAGATGAGAAAAAAGAAACCATAAATGCCGGCCGAGAAGATCGTTCTGTTTATTGGATCAATAAAGGCATCGGCTTCGAAATAGCACGACAGGCGACCGTGACCTGGCCCTACGCGCCGGGCGCGGCTTGACGTTTTATCAAAGTGCTATGTAGGTTTGTGTGGGTCCGGGCCATGCGCTCGGATGGCAGCCAGTTCAGCGAAGTCCGGTCAGCGAAAGTCCGCTGGAATCCGGCACTGTCCCGCAACGGTGAAGCCCTCTTCGAGGGGGACGAGTCCGGTCGCCTGGCCTGGTCTGTGGCGAAACACCGATCCTCGGATGAAGGGCGGAACGCATGCTGGGTGGTCAAAGCCGGCTGCGCCGGATGGGCGCGGATCTGTCTGGCCGCGAGTGGGCCAGGCTCGTCGCGATGCTCGGGTTCATCCTGGCGGTCAACCTCGTGGGCTGGGGCATCTTCGTCCTGTACGTCATGCCGCACCACTTCGACTACCGGGGAGAGGGCGGCAGCAGGGGGCTCGGCATCGGCCTGGGCGTGGCCATCACCGCGTGGTTCCTGGGATTCAGGCACGCCTTTGACGCCGACCACATCTCCTGCATCGACAACACCACCCGCAAGCTGATGGCCGACGGCAAGCGGCCGCTGGGCACCGGGTTCTTCTTCTCCTTCGGCCACTCCACGGTCATCGTGGCGGTCGGCGTCGGCATCACCATCGCCGCCCGCGCCGTCTTCGGCGCGATGGTCGACCCCAGTTCGGCGTATGAGACGGCCGGCGGGGCGGTCGGGACGCTGCTGTCGGCCGGGTTCCTGTACCTGATCGCGGTGTTGAACCTGATCGTGTTGGCCGGCATCTTCAAGGTCTTCCGCGACATGCGCGCCGGCACCTACAACGAGGCCGAGCTGGAGGCGCAGCTGCAGGCCCGCGGGCTGATGTACCGGTTCTTCGGCCGGTTCATGAAGTCGATCAACCACACCTGGCAGCTGTACTTCGTGGGCCTCGTCTTCGGCATCGGCTTCGACACCGCCACCGAGGTCGTGCTGCTCGCCGCCACCGCCTACGCCGCCATCCAGGGCCTGCCTTACTTCGCCGTGCTGGCCCTGCCGTTCCTGTTCTCCGGCGGGATGATGCTGTTCGACACGCTGGACGGGGCGTTCATGAACTTCGCCTACGGCTGGGCGTTCGCCCGGCCGGTCCGCAAGGTCTACTACAACCTGGTCATCACCGGGCTGTCCATCGGCGCCGCGTTCATCATCGGCACCATCGAGATCCTCGGCATCTTGACCACCGAGGCGCACCTGCACGGCGCGTTCTGGAACGTGATGGCCAACTTCAACATCAACGTCGCCGGATTCTGCATCGCCGGCCTTTTCATTGGGGTCTGGGCGGTAGCCATCACCTACTGGCGCATGGGCCACGTCGAGGAGAAGTGGACCGCCAACGTCCCCGCCGGCCCGGCCCAGGAAGCAGTATCTGAGCGTGACCCCCAACGGCGGTAGGGCCTCGCCGGGTGGGGCAGGGTCGCTCAGAGGAGATCGGTCACCCAGTCATGGAACCCGGCGATGTGATGCTCGCTGGGGACCAGGACGCCGCCGTCTCGGTAGGCCCGGGAGGACATCGAGGGCTGGGTGCGCTCGCAGGCGGCGAAGTCCTGCCGGTTGACCCGGTCGAACAGCTCCACCGACCGGGAGACGTCCTGCCCGGACGCCACGATCTGGGGGCTGAACAGCCAGTCACAGACCACCGTGGTCCGGTCAGCCGCGAGCGGGTACATCCGGTGCACGATGACGTGGTCGGGGACCAGGTTGAGGAAGACCTGCGGCCGGACGGTGACGGCGAAATAACGGCGGTCCTGGTCAGGGGAGATCCCGGGGAGCGGGCCGAAGCCGCCGCGGCCGTCCACGGTGAACCCCTCGGCTCGGTCCGCGAAGGCAGCGCCGTGGCCGACGTAATACTGCGCGGCGTACCCGCGCGCGAATTCCGGCAGCACGCTGATCAGTTCCGGGTGGATGGTGGCGCAGTGGTAGCACTCCATGAAGTTCTCGATGATGAGCTTCCAGTTCGCCGCGACGTCGTAGCTGATCCGCTGCCCGAGCGCGAGATCCCCGACCTGGTAGCGCTCTATCGCGTCCGGGTCACCGAGCCGCTCGGTCACCGAGCCGATGACGGTGTCCTCGAACGAAGGTGGCTGGCCGGCCAGGCAGACCCAGGCGTACCCCAGCCACTCGCGCAGCGGCACGGCGAGCAGCCCGTAGCGGTCGCGGTCGATGTCGGCCATCGTGGCCAGGTTGGGCGCCGCGACCAGCCGACCGCCCAGGTCATAGGTCCAGGCGTGATAGCCGCAGCGCAGCGTGCGCTTCACCTGACCGGACTCCTCGACGCAGACCCGGGCGCCCCGGTGCCGGCACACATTGAGGAAGCCTCGCAGCCCGCCGTCGTGGTGCCGGACGATCAGGACGCTCTCCCGGCCGACCTGCACGACCTGAAACTGGCCGGGATCAGCCAGGTCAGCCCCGCGCGCCGCGCAGAACCAGTGACCTTCGAAGATCGCTTCCCGCTCGCGGGCAAAGACATCGGGATCGGTGTAGGAACGTCCCGGCAACGTGGCCACCAGGCTCCCGCCACCGGCCAGGGCGGGTCCCGGCGCGGCCGGATCAGCGGGCAGTGGCACGGGCTCTCTCCTCGCGAACTCGACCGGACGTCCCAGGCGGCCGGACCAGCACAAGTCCGACTGTATCCGGAACTGTGCCGGGTGCAATGACGGAGCGGCTGCGTGAGACCCTCAAGGCATGACCGGAGGCGCCTATCGGCTGGAACCTGCCGAGACCCTGGACCCGGCGGCGCTGACGGTGCTCAGGCGAATCTACGAGGAGGGATTCCCGCCGCACCAGCGAGCTGACTTCGCGGCCGTGACCGCTCAGCGCCGCGAAGACGAGCTTGCCCTGGCCCTGGTCGGGGCCGGGCAGCCATCCGGCTTCGCCATGCTCCGCCCGCTCGGCAGCACTGGCTGGATCTTCCTGCGCTATTTCGTGGTCGATCAAGCCCGGCGCGGGCAGGGACTAGGCGGGCTGCTGTGGGAGCAGCTGACCGCGCGGCTGAAGGACGCGGGATTCACGCTGCTGGTGTTCGACATCGACGATCCAGCCGAGCCGGGCTGCGAACCGGGCGAGACCGGGCTCCGGTTCCGCCGGCTCCGTTTTTACCAGCGGCATGGCGCGAGCCTGCTACCGGTGACCGGGTATCGCGCGCCGCACGTCGCGCCGGGGACCTCAGGGGAGTCCCCGATGCTCCTGATGACCGCTCCCCTGTCCGCCCCCCTGGCCGATCGTCCGGCGGCGACCGATCCCGGCCAGGCAGGTGCCATCGTGGCGGCCGTGTACCGATTCCGCTGGCAGCTGGAGCCCGGGCAGTTCCCGGATTTCGAGCTGCACGCCCCCGATCCGGCCGGCCGCCCGTGGCCCGGGGAGTGAAGCCCGTCCCCTATGGTGCTCGTCAGGGAGACCAGGGAAAGGACCTGATGTGGTCGTCGAGTATGAGCTGGCAGAATCCGTCGCGCGGATCTACCTGAACCGCCCGCACCGGCTCAACGCGGTCGTGCCCGAGCTGACGGCAGGCCTGGTGGCGGCGCTGGGGCGGGCCGGACAGGACGGGGCCAGGGTGGTCATCCTGGCGGGCCGCGGCCGCGCGTTCTGCTCCGGGTTCGATCTGAAGGAGCCGGTACAGCACGAAACGGTGCTGGCGACCCGCCTCCGGGTCGACGGGATCCAGGAGGTTACTCGCGCCATCCGGCGTTTCCCCGGCCCGGTGATCGCGGCCGTGCACGGGTACGCGCTCGGCGCCGGCTGCGAGTTCGCGCTCGGCTGCGATCTCGTGGTCGCCGCACAGGACGCGCAGTTCGGGTTCCCTGAGGTATCGGTCGGCCTCAGCGTGACCGGAGGCATCTCCCGGCTGCTCCCCTTGCTGGTGGGCCCGGTCCGGGCCAAGGAACTGGTCTTGCTCGGCGACAGGTTCGGCGCCCCCCGCGCCCTGGAGCTGGGGCTGGTGAACCGGGTTGCCCCGGCGGGGGAGCACGAACTCCTCGCGGCCGGGATGGCCGCTCGGCTGCGCGATCAGCCCCCGCTGGCGCTGGCCCTGGCCAAGCAGGCGCTGGACCGGGGCGCGGAATGCGCGCTCGAAGAAGCCATGGCGGCGGAAACCGACTTCGCCGCGCTGACCGTGGCCCCCGGCGCCGCCAGCGACCCGGCGGGAAGCCATGCCGGCTAACGCCGCCGGTCCGGCCGGCACTCTCGTCGGCGCTCTGCATGCGGCGGCACGACGCTGGCCGGACCGAGCGGCCTGGACGTTCGACCCCGGTGAGCGGTTCACGTTCGCGGACGTGGACCGGCTGACGGCTGGCTATGCCCTGGCGTTGCGCGAGCGCGGGGTGCGGCCAGGAGACCGGATCGCGGTGATGCTGGCGAACCAGCCCACATTCCCGCTGACCTGGCTCTCCCTCGCCCGGCTCGGCGCGGTGATGGTCCCCGTCAACACCAGGTACCAAACGGCCGACACCGAGCACGTGCTGCGCGCCTGCCATGCCTCCGGCATCGTGGCCGGCCCCGAGTTCGAGCCATTGCTGCGGCGTCTCCCCGCGGACGTGCCCGCGCTCCGGCAGGTCCACCCCATCGGGGCCATCGAGGCCATGGGGGCGGCGGCCACGGCAGGCGAGGCACGGCTGCCGGATAGCTCCGAACCCGATCCGGCTGACGTCGCCAACATCCAGTTCACCTCGGGCACCACCGGACGTCCCAAGGGCTGCGTGCTCCCGCACCGGTACTGGACCCAGCTTGCAGGCGGCCTGGTCACCGAGTTCCCCTACCTCACGGCCAGCGACGTGATGCTGACCGCTCAGCCGTTCCACTACATCGACCCGCAGTGGAACGTGGCCGCTGGGCTGCTTTCGGGCGCCGAGCTGGTCATCCTGGACGGCTTCCACCCGTCGTCGTTCTGGGCGAAGGTCCGCCAGCACCGGGTCACCTACTTCTACTGCCTGGGTGCGATGCCGACGCTGCTGCTGCGCATGCCAGCCGACCCGAAGGACCGCGAGCACGCCGTCCGCGTCGTGCAGTGCTCGGCGATCCCGAAGGCCCTGCACCGCGAGCTCGAGGAGCGCTGGGGCGTGCCCTGGCACGAGGCCTTCGGCATGACCGAGACCGGGGCCGACCTGCGGGTAACCGACCTCGATCATGACGAGCTTGTCGGCACGGGATGCCTCGGCCAGCCGGTCAGTTACCGCCAGGTGCGCATCGTGGACGCCGCGGACGAGCCGGTGGCGGCCGGGGAAACCGGGCAGATCGCCCTGGCCGGACCCGGCATGATGGACGGCTACCTCGACGATCCCGCCGCGACCTCGGCGGCGATGGCTGGCGGCTGGTTCCACACCGGCGACCTCGGCCGGATGGATGCCCAAGGCCGCGTCTATCACGTCGGACGACTCAAGGACATGATCAGGCGCGGCGGCGAGAACGTCGCGGCCCGCGAGGTCGAGGAGATCCTGCTGACCCACTCCGCCGTCCGGCTCGCGGCCGTCTGCGCCGTTCCTGACGAGATCCGCGGCGAGGAGGTCAAGGCCTACTATGTCGCCGATCATGCCGCGCCTGACGAGCTCGCCGAGTACTGCCGGGCCCGGCTCGCCGCGTTCAAGGTCCCGCGGTTCTGGCAACCGGAGGATGACCTGCCCCGCACCGATTCGCAGCGGGTAGCCAAGAGCAGGCTGGGCGAGCTGAGCGGCGCCGTCTTCGACGTGACCACCGGCCAGTGGAGCGAGGGATGACGGCCGCCTTCAGCTGGCTCAGCCCGGTGTTCTTCGATGAGCTTGACCTCAACGGGGCGCTGCATAACTCACGGTTCGCGGTGCACGTCGAACGGGCTCAGTCCGCGCTGTTCGAGCGGCTCGGGAAGAGCTGGTCACATCTCGCCGACCGAGATGCTGACCTGCGGTATGTCGTCAGAGAATTGCACATGGAGTTCCTGGCGCCGCTCGAATCGCCAGGCGCGATGCGCATCGAGCTGACCGCGACCCGGCTGGGCCAGACCAGCGCGACCTACGCCTTCCGCTGCGCCGACCCGGACGGCGACCGCTTGCTCGCCCACGGGCACCGGGTGATCGTGAAGATCGACGGGGCGGGCCGGCCGGCCCCGTGGAGCCGGTGGTACCGCGACACCTTCCAGGCTCTGACCGACGGCAAGCTACCGGGTGCGTAGCGATGGATGCGGACCTGTGCTCATTCTCAAGGACGACACGCCGACACGACATGTGGTGCTTGGGTTTGGCCTTCACTCCCATATATGGTGGCAACCGTTGCTGGTTCCGCGGTCCGTCCAGGGCCGTGGAGGTAAGAGGGAACCCGGTGGGAATCCGGGACTGCCCCGCAGCGGTGAGTGGGAACGACCGCCGTCCTAGCCGCGCCTGACCGCGCGGCCTGACAGCACTGGGCCTGATCAGCCCGGGAAGCGACGGCCAGTAGGTGGCCACCAGGCCTTGCCCGCGAGCCCGAAGACCTGCCAGCGCGCCGCGCGTGATAAGCGCGCGGCGGCCCGGTCGCGTGGGACGGCCGACGGCCGCACGGCATGCCGTCATGGCTGCCGTCGGTTCCGTCGCGTCTGGCGTGGTCCGGGTCTTCCGAAGCGAGCTCGCGAGGAGAGAGCCATGACGGTGACAGATTCCCGGCCCGGCGACATAGGCACAGCTGCCCAGGCAGGCAGGGCGGCCCCGGATGCTGGCGTGCGCCCGGGGCGCATGCAGGTCCGCAAGCGCAATGGCGATACCGAGCCAGTCGACGTGAACAAGATCGTGCGCGCGGTGGAGCGGTGCGCCGGCGGCCTGGACGACGTGGATCCGATGCGGGTCGCGACCAAGACGATCAGCGGCCTGTACGACGGGGCGACCACGGCGGAGCTGGACCGGCTGTCGATCCAGACGGCAGCGGAGATGACCGGCGGGGAGCCGCAGTACTCCCGGCTCGCGGCCCGGCTGCTGGCCGCCTACATCGACAAGGAGGTGCGGGGACAGGGCATCGCATCGTTCAGCCAGGCGGTCAGCCTGGGCCACGCCGAGGGGCTGATCGGGAACGAGACCGCGAAGTTCGTCAAGGACAACGCGCGCAAGCTGGACGACGCGATCGACGTCCGCGCGGACCAGGGGTTTGAGTATTTCGGCATCAGGACCGTCTACGACCGCTACCTGCTGCGCCATCCGTCCACCCGGCTGGTGATCGAGACGCCGCAGTACTTCCTGCTGCGGGTCGCCGCCGGGCTGTCCACCACCCCGGCCGAGGCGATCGGGTTCTACCGGCTGATGTCGGAGATGGCGTACCTGCCCAGCTCGCCGACCTTGTTCAACTCGGGGACCAGCCATCCGCAGATGTCCTCGTGCTTCCTGGTCGATTCACCGCGCGACGACCTGGACTCCATCTACGCTCGGTACGCGCAGGTGGCCGGGCTGAGCAAGTTCTCCGGCGGCATCGGCATCGCCTGGTCCCGGATCCGCTCCCGCGGCGCGCTGATCCGCGGCACGAACGGGCAGTCCAACGGGATCGTGCCCTGGCTGCGCACGCTGGACGCCTCGGTCTCCGCGGTCAACCAGGGCGGTCGCCGCAAGGGCGCCGCGTGTGTCTACCTGGAGCCCTGGCACCCCGATATCGAGGAGTTCCTCGAACTGCGCGACAACACCGGCGAGGACGCCCGGCGCACGCACAACCTCAACCT
>Ga0302178_10004465_pt1 | contig 10158 bp, 10 predicted proteins | sample I_Palsa_E1_3_FD_198790 | JGI IMG/M metagenome (GOLD analysis project Ga0302178, IMG submission 198790) | Peat permafrost microbial communities from Stordalen Mire near Abisko, Sweden - I_Palsa_E1_3 | ecosystem: Environmental > Terrestrial > Soil > Palsa > Peat permafrost | place: Sweden... | reverse complement strand
CCGAGATGGCCCGCCGGGTCCGGCGCAGGGTCAAGTCTTGAAGGTATTCACCGATATTGAGCAGCCACAGCACGGTGAGTGCGACCACGTTCTCGCGCAGCACCAGGCTGGCGACCGTCGCTGCGGTGACCAACGCATCGGTGCCCGCGCGCCCGGACCGCAGCCCGCGCAATGCGCCGCGCAGGAACGGGTAGCCCATGAACACCGTCGCTCCGGTCGCGACCAGTTGGCCAGACGCGCTCAGCAGGGGTGGCCGGTTGAAGGCGTAGCGGCGCACCCCGAGCAGGGCCAGCGCTGCGCCGCCGATCACCATCCGCAGCACCTCGGTGTTGCGGATATCCGACGACCGTGGGGTGCGAGCCGGAATAAGTTCGGCGGGAACGTGTTCGGCTGAGGTGATGGCTGCCAGCAGTTCGGTTCGGTCGCAGCGGTTCGGCGAGTACCAGACGACGACGGAGCCGGTATGCGGATAGGCGTGCACGGCCCGTACCCCGTGCTGCCGGTCGACCGCCTCTTCCACCGCGACCGCGCGCCGTGAATCCGCGCGCACCCAGGGCACCTTGACCCGCATCCGCCCGGCGGCGTCGGACACGACCAACAAATCGGTCATGTTGAAGGATCAGTGATCGTGATCGTGTTCGAGGTCGCCGATGGCGGGAGGCTGCGCCTCCTCGCCGATGCGCTCGCGAGCTTCGGCCACCACGTCGGCCAGTTTCAGCCGGGCGGACTCGGCTGCTTCCTCGGCCCGCCGCGTGCCTCGCAGGCTCCACTCGGTCGCGGTCACCGCGGCGTCGTGCAGCGGGGCCTTGCCCAGGGCCTTGCGCAGGACTTCGTAGGCGCTGACGCCGACCAGGCCGGTTACCACCGTCCCGGCCGCCTTTCCCAGTAGGCCTTGCACCACCATCGCGACTCGTCCTCCCATCATGTTTGTCGGCCCGAACTCAGGGCCTTCGACGACGTTAACATCCACATATAGCGATATCAACATGAATTGGGTTTCGCGGCCAGCCCAAGGGTCAAACGAGGGTGGGGCACCCGATCTGCCCGCCTACGAGCGAAAGCCATGAAGTTTTCGCTCAGAGGCGGGCAAAAGGTGCAGTGCCGCCTCGGTGTGATGCCCGATGGCTAAAGACGACGCGTGACCTTCTCGGTTTCCGTCCGGCGCGGCAAGCCAGCCGGGTCGGGGTTGGCCACGTACACCAGCGACCCGCCGACCGCCAACACGCTCAACAAGCCGTCGATCACATCGTCGGCCGTGCTCCAGGAGGCGGTCGAAAGCACTCGGTCGTCAGCCGTCAAAGCCTTTGCCGCTGCGGTCTTTTGGCAGGCATCCAGCACCTGCTCGACGGATCGGCCGGCCAGCGCCGGGCCGGGATGCTGCTCGGCGACGATCTGGTCGCCATGGACCCGCACCGCGGTCGCGTAGTCGGTGACCCCGATCGGCAGATCGGGTGCTGGACGCCCGAACGCATCCAGCGAGAGCACCGCGACCTCACTGGCACCGGTCGCGTCGGCTTCGTCCAGGCGCTCGGCAGTGCACAGGGCGATGTCGGCGGCTATGTCTTCGCGGCCGTCCAGTACTACGTCCGCGCCGATCCACCACACGCCGAACAGCGCCGCCGCGGTCTGCCAGTGCGCCGGCAGCAGCACCGCCACCCGGCTGGCCGGACCGCCGCCCAACTCGTCGCGCAACAGGTTGCCGGTCTTGGCCGCCCAGTTGGCCAACGTGACCGCAGACAGCTCGATGCGTTCGCCGGTGGCGTCGTCGTAGTAGGTGATGCGCGGGCCGACCGGGTCGGCGCGCAGCATCGGATTCAGGATCGCCGCGCTAAGGGTCACCGGGTCAGTAGATCAGTTAACGCACTCCGGGTGGTCGGAGCCCGCGGTCAGAATCGGCGAGGGCGGGGGAGCGTCGGACTTGTCCGACCCGGAGTTCGACGAGGCCGCCAACGTGGCGCGGCTGCCGCCGTCGCCGAGGCCCGAGCCCGGTCCGGTGTAGTCATTGCCCAGCACCACCCGAACCGTGCCCTGCGGTACCGATGTGTTGGCGATGACGGGCAGCCCGCCGAGTTCTTTGGCGATGGCTTTGGCGCCCACGTCATCGGCATTGGCGGCCTGCACCTGGCTGCCGGACACGTGCGCGGCGTCGTTGTTGCCGACCTTGCCCGTGCTGAATCCCTTGGAGGTCAACACTTCTGACACCGATGCGGCGAGGCCGTTGATGTCGGTGTCGTTGAGGACGCTGGCGCTGGTCTTGCCCGGTGCGTAGGCCAGCTCCTCGGTCTTGCCCTTGGCTTGACCTTGCAGCAGGCCACCGACCCAGTCCTGTACCTGGTGCGGATCGACCCGCACCACGCTGTGCATGCCGTCGTCGCTCCAGCCGGATTCGTCGAGCACCGGGATGGTGGCGAAGGCGATCTTGCCTGCGGCCAACTTCTGCAGCTGATTCACGAAATCCATGATGTCCCAGCCGGATGACAGCACCACCGAGCGCTGGATGGCCGACTGCAGCCGGTTCATCGTCGCCGGGCTGGACAGCGTCTTGCCGGAGATCACCTGGTGAGCCAGCGAGGACATCACCACCTGCTGACGCACCACTCGGTCCAGGTCGCCGCGCGGCAACTCGTGGCGCTGGCGAACGAAGCTCAGCGCCTGCGGGCCGTTGAGCTTCTGCGGGCCGGCCGGGAAGTCGGCACCCGAAAGTGGTTCGAAGACGGGCTCTTTGAGGCAGACATTGACGCCGCCGAGGGCGTCGGTGATCAGCGAGAAGCCCAGCAGGCCGATCTCGGCGTAGTGGTCTACGGTGACGCCGGTGAGGTCGGCGACCGTCTTGATCAGCGTTTCGCGGCCGGCTTCGGTGCCTTCCCGCTCGGCCTCGTCGGGCGCCATGCCCGATTCGACCAGGCTGACCCGCTTCTCTTCCTTGGTCTGGCCGTAGACGCCGTTGATTTTGGTCTTGCCCAGGCCGGGTGCGGACACGTAGGTGTCGCGCGGAATGGAGATCGCGGTGGCCGACTTCCCGTTGTCGGGGATACGCACCAGGATGATGGTGTCGGTGTTGCTCGCCACCTCGTCACCGGCCCGTAGCGTCGCGAGCTCTTGCGGGCTCAGCGGGTTGCCGTGGGCGTCGGCGCGGCTGTCCATGCCGACCAGCAGGATGTCGAGCGCCCCGTCATCGCCGCCGTGGCCCAGCGATGGCGCGAAGACGTGGTAGATCCCGTCCTCGAAGGAGCGGACTTTGCTCCACGCCACCCCCGTCACGAGAACGACCAGCGCGGCCGTCACGGTCGCAATCACACGAGTCACCCGTTGCTCAGGCATCACATAAGGCTACTTGCGTCACAGCGGTATCGCTGGTAGCCGAGTCCCGGCGTGCCAGACTCGTGACTCATGACGGGCAGAATCGTGATCGCGGGCAGCGGCGGGCAGGTCGGCAGCTTCCTGGCGGCCGAGGCGATCCGGCGGGGGCGCGACGTGCTGGCGTTGACGTCGTCGCAGTGGGATATCACCGATCCGCAATTGGCCGGCCAGATCGTGCAGGCCGGCGACGTGGTGGTCAACTGCGCGGCCTACACCGCCGTCGACGATGCAGAAGCGGACCAGGCCAGGGCCTACGCGGTCAACGCCGCCGGCCCGGAATATCTCGCCCAGGCCTGCGCGCGGGCCGGCGCGCGGATGGTGCACATCTCCACCGACTACGTGTTCAGCGGCGACTTCGGCGACGCAACGCCGCGGCCGTATGAACCGGGTGACCAGACCCGGCCGCTGAGCGTGTACGGGCAGACCAAACTGTCCGGCGAGCAGGCGGTGTTGGCGGCCTTGCCGCAGGCCGTGGTGGTCCGCACCGCCTGGGTCTACACCGGCGGAACCGGAACGGACTTCGTCGCGACGATGCGCAGGCTGGCGGCAGGCGACGGCGTCGTCGAGATGGCGGACGACCAGACCGGCTCGCCAACGTACGTCGCCGACCTGGTCGGCGCGCTGCTCGAGGTGGTCGACGGGCGCGTGGACGCCCCGGCGGGAATCGTGCATGCCGCCAACGGAGGTGAGGTCACCCGATGCGGACAGGCCCGCGCAGTGTTCGAGTGCGTCGGCGCCGACCCCGAGCGGGTGCGGCCGGTGAGCAGCGACCACAACCCGCGACCGGCGGCGCGGCCGCCGTACTCGGCGCTGTCCGCGCGGCAGTCGCAGGCCGCTGGCCTGTCACCGCTGCGGCCGTGGCGGGAAGCGCTGGAGGCGGCGCTGCACGCGCCGCTGGATGCCTGACCGCTACCCTCGACGCGTGAGTGACGTGCTGCCGGTGGTCACGGTGACCTATTCGCCGGGCCCGCATCTGGGCCGGTTCCTCGCATCGCTGTCGCATGCGACCGAGCGGCCAGTCAGCGTCCTGATGGCCGACAACGGCTCCACGGACGGGGCGCCGCAGGCCGCGGTCGAGCGCTACCCGGGTGTACGAATGTTCTCCACCGGGTCCAACCTCGGCTACGGCAGCGCGGTGAACCGCGCGATCGCGGAGCTCGGCGATGTCGACGAATGGATCATCGTGGCCAACCCGGACGTGCAGTGGGGCCCAGGCAGCATCGACGCGCTGCTGGACGCCGCGGCGCGCTGGCCCCGCGCGGCGACCCTCGGGCCGTTGATCCACGACCCCGACGGGTCGGTGTATCCGTCGGCGCGTCAGCTGCCCAGCCTGTTCCGCGGCGGGATGCACGCGGTCGTCGGACCGCTCTGGAAGACGAACCCGTGGTCTGCGGCCTACCGCCAAGAGCGGCTGGAACCCGGCGAGCGACCGGTCGGCTGGCTGTCCGGATCGTGCCTGCTGGTGCGCCGCACGGCCTTCGAGCAGATCGGTGGCTTCGACGAGCGCTACTTCATGTATATGGAGGACGTCGATCTCGGCGACCGGATGGGCCGTGCGGGCTGGCTCAACGTCTATGTGCCGTCGGCCGAAGTGCTGCATCACAAGGGCCACGCGACGGCGCGGGAGTCGTCGCGCAATTTGGCGGCGCATCACAAAAGTACGTACACCTACCTCGCCGACCGGCATTCTGGACCATGGCGTGCTCCGCTGCGACTGGCCTTTCGGGCTGGTTTGGCGGTGCGGTCGCGGCTGATGGTGCGCAATTCTGCAGAAGGGCATCGGTGAGGTGAGCAAGCAAGTCGACGCAATCGTCCTCGTTGGCGGTAAAGGCACCCGGCTGCGGCCCCTGACGCTGTCGGTGCCCAAGCCGATGCTGCCCACCGCCGGGCTGCCCTTCCTCGCCCATCTGCTGTCGCGGATAGCCGCGGCCGGCATAGAGCACGTGATCCTCGGAACATCCTACAAGCCAACGGTTTTCGAGGCTGGGTTCGGTGACGGGTCCAAACTGGGTCTGCAGATCGAGTATGTGACCGAGCAGAGTCCGCTGGGCACCGGCGGCGGAATCGCCAACGTCGCGGGCCGTCTGCGCCACGACACGGCTCTGGTGTTCAACGGCGATGTGCTGTCCGGAGCAGATCTCGGTCAACTACTCGACCACCACCACGAGCAGCAGGCCGACCTGACCTTGCACCTGGTGCGGGTGAGCGATACCCGGGCCTTCGGTTGCGTGCCGACCGAAGACGGCCGAGTCACAGCGTTTTTGGAGAAGACCGAGGATCCACCGACCGATCAGATCAACGCCGGCTGCTACGTGTTCTCCCGCGAGACTATCGATCGGATTCCCCGCGGCCGCGAGGTGTCGGTCGAGCGCGAGGTGTTTCCCGCTCTGCTGTCCGACGGCGTCAAGGTGTGCGGATACGTCGACGCCAGCTACTGGCGTGACATGGGCACTCCGGAGGACTTCGTGCGCGGATCGGCGGATCTGGTGCGCGGCATCGCGCCGTCACCGGCGCTGGGTGGCCATCGCGGTGAGCAGTTGGTTCACGACGGCGCCGCGGTATCGCCCGGCGCGCTGCTCATCGGCGGCACTGTCGTCGGACGTGGCGCTGAGATCGGCCCCGGCGCCCGGTTGGACGGCGCGGTCATCTTCGACGGCGTGCGGATCGAGGCCGGCAGCGTGGTCGAACGTTCGATCATCGGGTTCGGTGCGCGGATCGGTCCGCGGGCGCTGGTCCGCGACGGCGTGATCGGCGACGGCGCCGACATCGGCGCCCGCTGCGAGCTGCTGCGGGGAGCCCGGGTCTGGCCCGGCGTACACATTCCCGACGGCGGGATCCGCTACTCCAGCGACGTGTGAGCGCGCTCGACCAGATACGCCAGCGCCCCGTCGGTGCCGGGTGGTAACCCGTCGATCGGCCACCACCGCAAGTCCACTGATTCGTCGCTGATCGCGATCTGCGCCGCGGGCGGCGCCTGCGCCACGAACTGCAAGTCGAGGTGACGGGTTGGCACCCCCAGCGAACAGGTGAGTGCGTGGACGTTGATCGCGGCCAGGTCGGGTGTCATCCGCAGGCCATCGACGCCGGATTCTTCGGTGGCCTCCCGCAGCGCTGCCGCCACGATGTCGGCGTCGGAATCCTCGCAGTGCCCGCCCAATTGGACCCACCGCCCCAGCCGCGGATGCAGCGTCAACAACACCTGACCGCCGGTGTCGTCGAGCACCAACGCCGACGCCGTGATGTGGCCCGGTACGCATTCTCGAAGGCAGGCGTCCTCCCGGGCGTCCAGGAACGCCAGCACGGCGTTGCGCAGTGAATCCTGCGACCGATCCGGTGCCTGCCAGTCGGACAGCAGCGCTATCGCCGAGGATCGAACGCTCACTTGCGCACCAGCAGATCACTGACCGCGACGGGTTGACGAGGCTCGGTCACGGGCTGCTCTGGATAGCCGATGGCGATGGCGCCCAACGGTTCCCAGTCGCCAGGCAGGCTCAGCTCGTCGCGGACCAGGTCGGCGGCGAAGATCGTCGAACCGATCCAGCAGCTACCCACCCCGCGCACCGCCAAGGCCACCAGCAGCGCCTGCACCGCAGCCCCGACCGCGACGGTGAACATGGTGTGCTCGGCATCGGTGCGCGCGGCGTCGGGATAACTGTGCGCGCCGTCGGGCACAAGCATCGGAATCACTAGTTCGGGTGCGTCGTAGAGGATCTGACCGCGGCCCAGTCGCCGCTCGACCGAGTCGGCCGGCCTGCCATCGCCGGTGAGGTCGGCGCGCCACTTGTCGCGCATCCGCTCGAGCAGCCGACTGCGCGTCGCCGGTGTCTGCAGCCACACGAAGCGCACCGGCCGGGTGTGATGCGGGGCCGGCGCGGTGAGCGCTTCGGCGACGGCGTCCTCGATGAGTTGCGGCGGCACCGGCTCGGCGGCGAATTGGCGCACCGAGCGGCGCATCAGCTGGGCCTGCTGACGACCGAGCTCCAGGGCCTCGGCGGTACCCAGCCAGAACAGGTCGTCGGTGCTGGGCCGCACGAGGTGTCGCGCCGTGGCGTCGGTATCGGTCACCACGCCGGCCGGCAGGCCGCGCACCACGGCCACCGGTATCGCGGTGAGCTTGCCCTTGACCAGGTCGGCGGCGGCGGCGATCTCGTCGGCGATGGCGACCTCGGTGACCAGCAGCTCGTTGCCGTGCCGGTCGACCGCGCCCGCGTAACCGTGCAGCACCGAGATGCCGGCCGCGCCGACGGCCGCGTCGGTCTGGCCGTTGCGCCACGCACGGCCCATGGTGTCGGTAATGACGACCCCGACCGTGACACCGAGCCTTTCGCGCAGGCCGGCCCGCAACAACGCGGCGCTGCCGTCGGGATCGACGGGCAGCAGTGCCAATTCGTCTGTGCCGATGTTGGATCCGTCCACGCCGGACGCGGCCTGCACCACGCCAAGCCCGTTCTCGGTGATCAGTGTTCGGCCCTTGCGGGCCAGCACCCGGACGGACTCGGCGTCGACAAGCTTGCGACGCAATGTATCTCGCGCCTCGGGATCTTCCGGTGCGGGCACCAGGCGGCCCTCGCATTTGGACAGCACCTTGCTGGTGACGACCAACACGTCGCCGTCGCGCAGCCAGGGTGCGGCTACGGCCAGCGCGGCGTTCAGGTCATCGCCGGGCCGGAATTCGGGAAGCCCGGTGACCGGCAGGATCTCGATGGGTGACGCGGTGCCGTGCTCCCCACCGGTCGCCGGCGCGGTCACGCCGCCACGCCCGCAAGCTCGAGACCGGCGCTCACCATCTCGGCCGTGGCTTTCGGGTCGGTCATCAGCAACGGCACTGATCGCACTGCGAGACCATCGATTCCGGCGTGATCGCCCTCGTGGACCAGCCAGCAATCCAGGATTCCGGTGCCTGCCCGCGCACCGTAGTACCGTCCAACCGCCTCGGCGGTCGAGGCCACTCCGATCACCTTGAGACACTCATCGGCCATGCCGCGCAACGGCTTTCCATCGATGATCGGCGAGTAGCCCACCACGGGGGCGCCGGTGGACCGCAACGCTGCCCGGATCCCGGGGATGGCCAGGATCGCGCCGACGCTGACTACCGGATTCGACGGCGCCACCAGGACGACGTCGGCTTCGGCGATCGCATCGGTGACTTCTGTTGTCGCGTTGGCAGTTTCAGCGCCGACGAAGGCGAAGCTGTGCGTCGGAAGCTGCGCGCGGTAGCGGACCCACCACTCCTGGAAGTGGATCGCGCGCTGGCTGTCGTCGGCGGGATCGGTGATGACGACATGTGTTTCGCAACGGTCGTCGCTGGCGGGCAGCAGTCGCGCGCCGGGCTGCCAGCGGTCGCACAACGCGGCCGTCACCTGCGAGAGCGGGTAGCCGGCGCGCAGCATCTGGCTACGCACCAGATGGGTGGCCAGGTCGCGGTCGCCGAGTTGAAACCAGTCGGGCTGCACGCCGTACTGGGCGAGTTCTTCCTTGGCATGCCAGGTTTCGCCACGATGGCCCCAGCCGCGTTCCGGGTCGACGCCGCCACCCAGGGTGTACATGCAGGTGTCCAGGTCGGGGCAGATCCGCACCCCGTGCATCCATGCGTCGTCGCCGATGTTGACGACCGCGGTCAGCTCGTGTTCGCCGACGGGTGCAGACGCAGAGGCGAATTGGCCCAATCCAAGTAGTTGCTGCACCCCGAGCAGGAAACGGGCGCCGCCAACCCCGCCGACCAGAACCGTGACCTTCACACCGCACGACAGTACGCGCGACCTCAGTGGAGACACCGAGGTGAGTGGCGTGATCGGGGCGTGGGTTTGGTGCCGGAATGCCTTGTGTGACGGGTGTGACCGACACGCCAAGGCGGCTTGGGTGTCAGTGTCGCAAAAAATTGGTCACGAGATGATATGGAAATCTGTCGAATCGCTTGCAAAGCGCCTCTTACCCGTGTGTAATCACACCAGTGTCATTTCGGTTAGCCGGCCGGATTCGGTGTCGCAGACCGAGATTCGATCATTTGTTCGAATCGGGATGACCGACATCAAAACAGTGGTCACATTCACGATCAACGAAACCAGGTGAGGAGGCGGAGCATGTCCTATGAACACCTTCGGGGTTTAATCGGCGGGACACCACCGCACACCACTCCCGGCTTGCCGATCACAGGGGTATCCCCAAGGCCCCGTTTGAGTTTGGTTCCCGACACGGTCGAAGATGAATTCGAGGCCGCCGAGGTTGAGACCGATCAGTGGCAAGACCGTGCGTTGTGTGCTCAGACGGATCCGGAGGCGTTCTTCCCCGAGAAGGGCGGCTCCACACGCGAGGCCAAGAAGATCTGCCTTGGCTGCGAGGTGCGCAGTGAATGCCTCGACTACGCCCTGGCTCACGACGAGCGCTTCGGAATCTGGGGCGGCCTCTCAGAGCGGGAACGCCGCCGCCTCAAGCGCGGAATCATCTAACGCGACGCGTTCATTCGATAACGGGTGATCCGTCGCGCCCGGCTACGCCGCGCTTGCGATCACCCGTTATTCATCATCGATCGTCGGGTCGATGACCGAGGGCTCGACGTCCAGATAGGTGGCCACCTGAGCCACCAAGATTTCATGCAGCAATTCAGCCAGCTCGACCGTGTCTTTGGCGCGTCGCTCGATTGGCTTGCGGAACAACACAACTCGTGCGCGGGTGGCGCTGCCGCGCACGTCGACGCCGGCGCTGATCAGCCGGGCGAGTGCGATCGGCCCGTCGGCGACCACCTCCGGTGGCCACTGCACGTTGTCGGGGTCTTTCGCCGAAATCCGCGGGATCTCGTCG
>Ga0302178_10004461_pt1 | contig 10162 bp, 7 predicted proteins | sample I_Palsa_E1_3_FD_198790 | JGI IMG/M metagenome (GOLD analysis project Ga0302178, IMG submission 198790) | Peat permafrost microbial communities from Stordalen Mire near Abisko, Sweden - I_Palsa_E1_3 | ecosystem: Environmental > Terrestrial > Soil > Palsa > Peat permafrost | place: Sweden: Abisko... | reverse complement strand
GCTCGACTTTTCCGGTTGAAGCTGCCGCCCCTGAACTGCTCCGCGCCACGCTAGACGATCGCACATACATTCCATGACTTCGCCCAAGCATCATCCGCATCCCCATCACCAGCCGAAGCCTGCTGCGCAGCCCGCTCCGGCGCCGGAACCGAAGGATCTCCCGCCGATTAAGAGCTGGGCGTATCCATTCGCCACGAACAGTGGCAAGAGTCCGCCTGATGCACAGGACTACTTACAAGCGTTGGGAGTCGCCGGAGATGGTTTTTATCCGCTTGGCGCAAGCGGCATCTGGCACGGGGGTATTCACTTCGACCAGCAGACGGATGGCATGCTCAAACAGGGCGACGGCGTACGTGCCATCGCCGATGGCGAGGTAGTGGCCTACCGGCTGGATTCGAAATATGTCGAGCTGAACTATAGCGACGGCAGGAAGGCGCGCTATTCGACGGGCTTCGTGTTGGTTCATCACAAGCTTGCACTGCCGCCACTGCCAGATCCGTCGAAGACCAACAGCAATGATGCCGCGAAGCCTCCGCCTTCTGATGAAGTGCTGGACTTCTACAGCCTGTACATGCACCAGTCGGACTGGGCGAGCTATCAGGAGGCCGAAAAATCCACTTCACCTCCGGCCGACTCAGCGAAGCTGCCGACGCCCGCAGTACAGCGCATGCCATTCTGGCAAGGCAACGCGTACTACAGCGTGGGCAGCAAGGCGAACGACAAGCAGAACCCAGCCACGGGTTCGTCCAACCCGGTCGCTCCGGATGCAGCTCCAGCGGCCAATGCACCGCTCGTTGTGGGCCTGCACATCCACGACAAGGCGAAGGGGAAGATCCTTGGACTGCTGCCTCAGGGAACCGAACTGACGGTCTCCGCGACTTCGACGCCGGGGTGGGTCACGATTGCCTCCATCAGCAAGGGGGCGCCCGTAGGCGACATGCAGGGTGCCGATCCGCAGCCCGGCGCATCGAACGGATGGGTGTTCCTCGACGATCTGGATTCGCTGATTGATCCTAGCCCACTCGATGCGGTCGTCGTTCTGACGAAGCCGTTCCGGGTGAAGGCCGGCGACCTGCTCGGCTATGTCGGCCAGTATGTCCGCCATGGCGACGCGAGCGTGTTACCTGCTGCATCGACCTCGCGGCCACTGCTGCATCTGGAAGTGTTCGCAGGCGACGCGTTTCCCGCGTTCCTGGACAAGAGCCGGGAACGGGCAAAGAAACTGCCGGACGGCCAGAACACACTGCTGGTGGCATCACCCGGTGCAGCGTTGTTGGATGTCTCGCAGCCCGTTGACCAGAAGGTTGCGATCGGACTCACGCTGGAGCCTGTTGCCGGCAAGTCGGGTAACGGACCGTGGACAAAGGTACAACCGACGAAGATTGCCACCACCCACGCGCCACATGGCACTCACCATCCGACAACCAGCAGGACCAAGGAGGGGGATCCGTTCTGGGTGGAACACGCTCAGAGCGGGCAGGTCGTCGCGGGTGTGGTGAATGGCTGGAAGGATTTTCCGCTGCAACCGTCCAACCCGAAGCTCGCGACCGCCAGTTTCATGGATGTCTTCGCGTCGGCGGAACTCTCGCGACTCGGCGCCGACGCACGGTCCGTCGACGACCAGGATGTCCACTGGTGGAAGATTGAGGTTGGGACGGGGACAGGCAAGAGCGGGTCCGGGTGGGTCTGCGGCAAGGGACATCCCCTTGCGGAGTGGCAAAGCCCGTGGGCCTGGCCCGGTTTCGAGGCTGTGGACGGCACAGCGGTGCCGATGGCCGACATGTTCAAGCGGTTCATCCTCGTGAGCGGTCAGGCATTGCCTGACGAAGAAACATCGTTCCAGGCGAGTGCTGTCACTGTCAACGGGAGCGAACTCTTCACGAAACTGGAGAAAGCAATCGATCTCGATGGAAACGGCACGGTTACCGCGCAGGAACTTGCGACGGCGCACAGCACGTCGTGGCTCGCTGAGGCGCTGTCGCACCTGGTCGTGCGTTACGAGACAGAGTGGGGCGGCGACCCCAGTAAGTGGCCCGCGCTCACGCCAATCATGAAGGAGCGCGCGCCAATCTGGGTGGATGAGTACCAGCGTATCCAGAAGCTTCAGTGGTGGGATCAGGTCAAGGCCGTCAAGGATTTCCCGAGTAGTCCTACGGTCTATCACTTTCATCCGATTGGGCTTATCGGAAACTTCATGTGTAACTGCAATTGCATAAATGTCGATGCGTTTTTGCAGGCCTATGAGACCCAACACGTTTCGTTCGAAACCGGTACGCAACCGCTGGACGCCACGTCAAAAGAAAATCTGAGGATCTTTATTCAAGGCATCCTTGACTACTACAAAAAATACGAGGACGGCAAGTGCGACATTCCATACATTGCCTACATGCTGGGCACCGCTCGACTCGAAACAAAGAAATATCATAAAGATTTGAAGACCTTCATTTACTTCGAGCCGACATCTGAAGGTGGTGCTCTGGACTACTTTGATAAGTATGACCCCGTGCTGGCGGATACAGAAAAGCATCGGCAAAGAGCTAAAGATAGCGGAAATACAGCACAGGGAGATGGTTACAAATACCGTGGTCGCGGATACGTACAGGTCACGTGGAAGAATGCATATCGTGCTGTCGGCGACAAGATCGGGGTTGATCTCGTAAACAATCCAGATCGGATGCAAGAGCCGGCTATTGCAGCTTGGGCAACGGTGTATGGTATGGAAACGGGGCTTTTCACCGGTAAAAAACTATCAGACTATGTGAGCGACACACAGCAAGACTACTTCAACGCAAGGCAAATAATCAACGGTCACGATCAGGCGGATGTGATCGCAGGTTTTGCGACCCGCTTCAAGACAATACTCGAGTCGACGAAATGCTGAAAAATATAGTTGTTATGTTGACGATGGTGGCTCTTCCCGGCTTTGTTTCGGCAGAAACGCTTCTCGTCGATATCGCCCACGATGGTCACAACGATAAAGCGGTGGTCTCTCAAGAGGGGCATGCTGGGACCGTGACGGTATATGAAGACGGAAAGCTGCTGGGGAAATTCGACAATCTGATTGTCGACCAGCCCGCACTCTCTTCGGACGTGGTAGCACTTGCCGGCGGAGGTTTGGCGATCGAGATAGATTCAGACGGCTCACGGAACAAATTTCACATGATCGCGCCTGTTAGCAAGGTCGACGGTCGCCTCTACGTCGACTGTGTATATAAGTCTGTCTACGACTCTGTGGACGAAACGAGGTCCGTGGGAACATCCTGCGGAAAGGTGGAGTTGAGTAAGTTCGATGCCTCCGCAGCCATCAACGACGGCGGGTTAAAACCATACGGCAAGGACTACGTATGGTTGAAACGTATTGCGTCCTCATGCGCGAACGCAGTTGGACTTGAATACGGCAACTATCGTGTCGCCAGATGTGCGGCGGACGGTGTTTCCGACACCCGGAAGCAAAGGATCATCGTTTTTGACAAACAAGGCGAGACACTTTTTTCCCTCGTTGGATATGAACTAATTCCGCGACGTGACGGGTTAGGCTTTCTTCTCAGCAGTGATCTGCAGACCCAGACGGTGGCTTTTAGCGGCAATCTCGCGTGCTTCACTCTGAGCGAAGGCACTACCAATGACGTCTCTGGCAAGGCAAAGCTAGCTGAAAAATACAACATCAATTACGCGCTGAGTAGCGCTGACGGTTGTTTAGCAGGCCATTATTCATACGCGGGAAAAGCTGGCGAAATTTTGCTAAAAGGCTCAAAAACTGACGGTCTCGCGTATTTGCTGGAATTAGGGGCGAACAATGCGTCGACGGGACTCTTCGTTCTTGACCGATTAGACGGCGGTGTTCACGGCGTGTGGATCGGCGTCCCACCGAAAAGCCCCCTTACTGTCAATTGACTTGAGTTGCCGCGTTGGGGGCTCGGGTCGCGGTCGTAAACCGTGTGCCTCAGCTATGTACCACACGTGATCTAACGGGATAGCTGAGAGAGCACATACATGATCGATCTAATCCGCCAAGGTGACCACACTGACCACGACGGCAAGGTAATCACTGCATCGACGACCATGAGCTTCGATGGCAAGTTCGTTGCGCGTAAAGGGGATGAGGTGTCGTGCCCGAAGCATCCTGACACAAAACCGAACGTCATCCTCGATGGCGACGAATCGATGACGGATGGCGGCATCCCGATCGCACGACACGGCTATAAGGCTACGTGCGGCTGCCACCTCATTTCGAGCCTTATATGAATCACGGGTTGGTGGCGCCATTGCCACCTTTGGGACTACGTGGCGAGTCACCAGCATCGGTACATATTGAATAAGAAAGGCGGGGCAGCATGGGAGAGCAGGACTTAATCAGCACAATCACGGGCGGCCTGTCGCAGAGCGACCGCCTGCTCAAACTGGACACACCGCTGGGCTCGAACACGCTGGTCCCACAGCGGGTAGTGGGCCGCTCGCGTCTGGGCCGTCACTTCGAGTTCACCGTCGACGTGGTGTCCACCAACGGCAGCATCGAGCTCAAGACCCTGATCGCTCAGCCCGTGACGCTATGGATCCAGCAGACGGACAAGTCCTACCTGCCCCACAACGGTTACGTGCACACCGCCCGGCGCCTGGGCTCAAACAGCGGACTGACAAGCTACCAGCTCGGCTTCGCCTCCTGGATGCATTTCCTGAAGTTCCGCCGCGACCAGCGCATCTGGCAGGACAAAACCGCCGACGACATCATCACGGACGTCTTCAACACGCACCCCCAGGCCCAGGGGTTATTCCAGTTCGCACTCTCGAAACCGCTGCCGTCGCGCTCGTACTGCCGGCAGGACGAGGAGGACTGGAACTTCGTGCACAGGTTGCTGGAGTCCGAAGGCCTGTATGGATTCTGGCAGCAGGCGCAGGACGGCAAATCGCACACGCTGGTGATCACCGACCGGCTCGCGACGCTGGACACGATGTCGCCTGAGACAGTGACGTTCTACCGGGCAGGCACCGGCAGCGAAACGGATGCACTGGTGCAGTGGTCAGGCACACGCACACTGCAAAGCACAATGCTGACGACGCGAACGTTCGACTACAAGAGTCCGTCGACGCAGTTCAACCCGAAAGGCACCGGCGTGCCGACGATGCCCAATCAGGGCGCGTTACCGGATCAGGCCGAGGTGTACGAGTACACCGGCGCATACACCTATCCGAAGCAGGACCGCGGCGACCAGCTCTCCGGGATCCGGATGGAAGAATGGGAGTCGCGATCCAAACGGTTTTCCGGCGTAGGTGGCGTGCGGGGAATCGACGCGGGGCTGCGTTTCACCCTCAGCGGCCACCCCGACCACGACCGGGATCAGGCGAGCCAGAACGAATTCGCCGTAATCGAAACGTCGTGGGTCGTAGCGAACAACCTGCCTGCGGGCAACCCCGGCCCGGATTATCCGCACAGCCTGCAGGCCACGGTAGACGAGGTGCGAGCGAGTCAGGCCAGCAATACCGCGTTTAAGGTGTCACACGCCGATGGCTCGGAAGGTTTCTACCTGGCGGAGATAGAGGCACAGCGCACAAGCGTGCCGTATCGCAGCCCGTTCGAACACGGGAAACCGGAGACCCACCTGGAGTCGGCGATCGTGGTGGGTCCGAAAGGTGAGGAGGTCTACACGGACGAGCTGAACCGCATCAAGGTGCAGTTCGTCTGGGACCGGATCAACGGAGGTGACGAGAAGGCTTCATGCTGGGTGCGGGTGGCGCAGTCGGATACGGGCAGTGGCTATGGCGGCGTGCATATGCCGCGGGTGGGGGAAGAGGTGCTGATCGATCACATCGGCGGGGACTGTGATCGTCCGGTGGCGACCTCACGCATGTATAACGGCTCGGCGAAGCCGCAGTGGCATTCAAACGGACTGCTGTCGGGGTACAAATCGAAGGAATACGGCGGCAGTGGCTACAACCAGATGGTGATGGATGACTCGAGCGGGCAGAACCGGGTGCAGCTTTTTAGCAGCACGGCGAATTCGCAGCTGCATCTGGGGTACCTGGTGCAGCACACGGATAACACGCGCGGGGCATATCTGGGGACCGGCTTCGACCTGAAGTCGGAGTCGTACGGGGCGATCCGCGCGGGGCAGGGGCTGTTCGTGTCGACGCATCCGACGTCCGTGAGCCAGCCACTGAATGCCACGCCGGCCAGTGAGCAACTGGTCAGCTCGGAAGCACTGATCGAGAACCTCTCGCAGTCCAGTATCTCGGCCAACGCGGAATCTCTGCAACCCGGTCACGACGCATTGAAGGCGTTCACCGATGCGACCCAGCACAGTGTCGCGCCAGGGGCCACCTCGGGTGGCCGCACGGCCGGTGGCGGGACGGGCAACGCCAACGGCTTCGCCAAACCGGTCCTGCTGGCGGCCAGCCCGTCTGGCATTGCGCTGTCCACCCAGCAGTCGACGCAGATCACGGCTGACCAGCAGATCAGCATTGTTAGCGGGCAGAACACGCATCTGTCCACTGGCAAATCGCTGATCGCGAGCGTCACGGAGAAGCTCAGCCTGTTCGTGCAGAACGCGGGGATGAAGCTGTTTGCGGCGAAGGGCAAGGTGGAAGTCCAGGCACAAGGCGACGAGATGGCGCTCACGGCGCTCAAGGATGTGACGATCACCAGTGCGACAGGCAGACTGGTACTCAATGCCGCCAAAGAAGTCTGGATCGGCGCGGGCGGCTCCTACATCAAGATCAACGCGAGCGGCATCGAGAACGGTACGGCCGGTCAGATTCTCGAGAAATGCGCCTCATGGGGTAAGCCGGGTGCAGCCATGATGCGGATAACGCCTCCCGATTTGCCAGGCGAAAAGCCGTTCAGTGCTCAGTTCACAGTGCGCGATCGCGAGGGGGCAATTCTGCGCAACTACGCATATCGGATGGAGTCGGAAAACGGGCAGACGTGGTACGGACAGACCGACGAGAATGGTTTGACTCAGCGCGTCTGGACAGCCGTCTCAACGAACCTTCACCTCTATCCCCACGACGCGCAGGATCCGGACGCGGATCACACGGAAGATCACGACGACTGTTGTGGTCCCTCCAACGAGACGCAGGAGTAAAAGAAGATGCCGAGCCCGAGCCAGGCGCCAATTGCCACAATGACAAGTGGCGAGAACCAGCCAACCCAGGACGCTCACTGCCCAACGCGCAAGGTCACCTTTGTTTTCTACTGCGCGCCGCTGGATGACGGCAATCCTATGTATAAGCTTGTTTACGGGACGGACGCTTCGCACAAGGGTATAACGGATTCCGCGCCGTACCTGACCCATCTCCCGTATGTACTGATTGACGCGGACACCAATGACGTCATCTCGCCAACCGATTCCAGCAATGGAAAGACCGCTACTTTCCCCGCCAAAGTGCACCTCGCGGGAAGTTCGTCGCGCGACGGGACCCGCTGGACGCATACCTTGGGTCCCATCAACATTCCGGATAGCGTGACTCGCATAGCACTGCATATCGCCAACGATGCCTATCAGGACCGCCGCAACTTCCAGCTGTTTCCGTGGACTGTGCCGCAAGCCGCACATAGCAAGGTACATATCTACGAACTAAGGTCTGATTTACAGAGTACCTTCGCAGATCAAAACCACCTTGATAATCTGGCGGACAATACCTTAGCGGCAAAACCAGGTGCCGCGGACGAATACTTCGGTTACCTAAACGGCGACCTTTGGCTTAGCCTCAGCCACGAGTTCACGTCCGACGAAATTACGAGCCTTTGTCCGCCGCAAAGTTTGTCACGAACTGTGCTACAAGGACAGACGACGGGCCAACAGACCACTGAGCAACGGGCAGTTGACTGGGCGACTGTACTCGCACCCATCTATGCGTCCGGAGCGGGCTCTCGTTCAATGGATCGATTCAGTGTAACTATCGACCAGCTTGGCATCACGGTGACATTTGCCAATCGGGCATTGGCCAATGCCATCAACACGAGCAACAGGACCACCGTTCAACAGGCCTTAAGCCGTACTTCACCGCGCACCTTCGCGGCTATTTTGACGGCGGCGTGGCGTCTGCATATTGATACAGTCATGCTTTCCAGCTCGTGGCGCCCTATGCTTGGCTCCATACTGCACAAGATGGGAGTTGGCCTGGATTTGACCGAGTTTGTGGACTCCGCGGAGAACATTGATTTTCTCGTCCACAACCATGGAGCACAAGATAGAAGTCGACCGTTTCCTGAAACTACCGGCGGCCAAAAACTGGCCGCCCTATATGCCGAACTTACTGGCGAATCTGAGGTTTCGGGACAGGAAGTTTATACTCCGTGGGTTCACTGGGTTGTACCGCATGACACCCACATGCATATTACTGTCAAAAGATAATTCCCGTGAATCTTTGCGCTCAAAATATGCAGAATATGCTCCGTAAAGCAAGCTCATTTTCGATAGTTGCGACCGTAATTCTGGCTTTTTCGTGGCAATGTCTGGCTGCGGACAAGGTAGAAATCCATAACGGTCAAAAGATATATTACGATCAGGCATTGAATCCGCAATGCGACCTGTTCCTCAGGCATCAGATTGGAGATAAGCTTGCTGGCTACAACATTGGAGACTCATTGATTTCTTCCGGTAAAGCACTGGTGATGGGTGACTACAAGTTCGCACCCCCCGAGCTATGTCGGAAATACAGAACGTCAAAAGACAACGATGTTATCTATGTCGATCCAGATTCAAAAGCTGAGATCCTCAAGAAAGATCTTATCTCGCTTGATGAGATGCCTCTTTGGACGAAGACGATCCCTTTTCGGGCGAGATTCAGCGTTAGCAATGACCATGGCGATGCAGACGATGATGACGCACCATCCTGGCTACCGTTTAATCAGGGAAATAAGGTGATGAACTACATCGTCGTCGATTCAGATAACTACGAGGTTGATGTCTCGACGGGGAGTAGAACGGGGTATCGGTTTTATTCCTTTATGGATAGATGCTATCTGGCCACCGAAAAGACGCCGCGTCTGTATAAGTATGTGACTTTGTGTGCACAGCCGGGAAAGCCAAAGTACAGCTACTTTTCGGAAAGTATCGACACTACGAGCCTCCCGTGGATTGATATTACAACCGGAAATACTGTCGACCAGGGTGAGCGCATGCCGGGTGAGTCTGTTGAAGTATACGGGGCCCTGCCAGTTAAACCGCTGATTTACTCTGATTATCCGATTGACGGAGAAGGACGCATAACCCAAGGGCGCGCAATGTGTATGGCGGATTGCGCACCGGGGATGCTTTTGAAGCTTTTGCGGAAAGGTCAAAGCATCTGGGGGGCCTCCGGAAAGCCGCCGGCACCGGGAGAGCAGACATCAGCGTTCTAAGCGCATCTTGGTCTTCAACAGTTGCGAACTGGACGCTACGTGCGGCTACCCTAATGTCCGCATCAATGAGTGAACGCGAGGGGCGTGAACGGACGCAAAGAAATCCGCAAGATCAAATCGAACCACCACTGCCTTACCGGCATGCGGCGCCGCGTAAGTCACGGTATTGCGACCCTTGCGAAATCCATGCACGCAATCGTGTGGTGGAATCCGTTTAAGCAGACCACGAAGAATCTTGCACTGTATGCTCCGCAAGCGCGACTTAGGAATTTCGATCAACCGACATCGTCCGTCGCGATTCTCAATCGCCTTGTAGGAGTAGTGGTGAAGTGGCGCGCCTGCACTTTGCGGCATAACACGCCAGCGATCTGCGAACCACTCAAGATCGACCGCCTCGACTTCCAGCCAGGAGGCCAGATCGCCGAGCGTCGGCAACTGCGGTAGCGTAACCTCACGCAACCTCGGCGGTGGCAGCTGTTGTGTGGGAGCCCTGTGCAGAACTTGAACGATCATCGGCCGCATATCGCTGCGCCATGCAGCAACGAAACCTGGCGCCCCTGCGACAAACATCGACACTTCTTTACGATCGACACTGTCCCAGCGCCCACCGAAGCGCTTCGCAACCGTGCGTGCCACTCCCCGCATCCATTCCGAACGAACACCTAAACAACAGGTCATTCGCTCGACAATGGAGTCAGGTTCCGCCGGCCCAGCGAGCATGGCATCGGCGATGGCATAGGTAACGTGTTGCAGGGAAGATATGCGCATAGCGTAGAAAGAGGCGGGCCGGCGAGTCAACGCGTCTGGTGCTGCGTGAGCTCA
>Ga0302178_10004459_pt1 | contig 10164 bp, 7 predicted proteins | sample I_Palsa_E1_3_FD_198790 | JGI IMG/M metagenome (GOLD analysis project Ga0302178, IMG submission 198790) | Peat permafrost microbial communities from Stordalen Mire near Abisko, Sweden - I_Palsa_E1_3 | ecosystem: Environmental > Terrestrial > Soil > Palsa > Peat permafrost | place: Sweden: Abisko... | reverse complement strand
TGATTGCATGCGACTTTTTTTAAGAGCCGCATGCAACCCTCTCAGACTCCTCAGGCGAGCGCTTTTTCGAGGCGGCTTACCACGACGTCGCGGCCGAACAGCATCAACACGGCATCGATCGACGGCGTGTGCGTCGTGCCCGCCACCAGCAGACGCACCGGCATCGCAAGCAGCGGCATCTTCAGCTTGTGCGCGCCGAGCGTCGCCTTCAACGCGGCGGAGATGCTTTCCTTGGTCCACTCCGCGCTCTTCAGTGCGGTCGCAAGATCGGCGATCGCGGGGCGCACCGTATCGGTCACATGTTGCGCAAGCGCTTCCGCTTCGGGCGCCGGCGTGCGGTAGAACATCGCGGCGTTTTCCGCGATCTCCTTGACCGTCGAGGCGCGATCCTTCAGCAGCCCCACTACGGCGACCAGGTCCGCGCCCTGAGAGAGTTCGCGCGAGAAAATTTCTGCGTCGCCATGCGACCAGCCCAGACGCGCGAGGTAGTTGAGCACCGCTTCCGGCAGAAAGCCCACGTCGCGATAGCCCGTCACGCTCATCGCGCCATGACGCTTGCTCATCTTTTCGCCCTGCTCGTTCAGCACGGTCGGCAAGTGGGCATAGACGGGCGGCTCGCCACCCAGCGCGCGCAGAATGTTGATCTGGCGCGGCGTGTTGTTGACATGGTCGTCGCCACGAATCACGTGGGTAATGTGCATGTCGAGATCGTCGACCACGACGCAGAAGTTGTAGGTCGGCGTGCCGTCCGGACGCGCGATCACGAGGTCGTCCAGTTCTTCGTTCGAAATCTCGATACGGCCCTTCACCGCGTCGTCCCACGCCACCACACCCGTGAGCGGGTTGCGAAAGCGCAGCACGGGCTGTACGCCCGCGGGCGGCGTCGGCAGTACCTTGCCGGGTTCCGGGCGCCACGTGCCATCGTAGCGCGGCTTTTCGCCCGCGTCGCGTTGACGTTCGCGCAGCGCGTCGAGCTCTTCGGTCGACATGTAGCACGGGTACACCAGCCCCTGCTCCTGCATCTGCTTGAGCACTTCGCGATAGCGGTCCATGCGCTGCATCTGATAGAACGGGCCCTCGTCGTAATCGAGCCCGAGCCACGCCATGCCTTCGAGGATCGCGTCGACGGATTGCGAAGTCGAGCGCTCCACATCGGTGTCCTCGATCCGCAGCACGAAGGTGCCCTTCATCTTGCGCGCGAACGCCCACGGATACAGCGCAGAACGGATGTTGCCGAGATGGATGAAGCCAGTGGGGCTCGGTGCGAAACGGGTGCGAACGGAGGTGGTCATAAACGGTTACTCGGAAGACGGGCGCCGGCGCGCGGCAATGAAACGCCAGCAAGCGCGGCAGCGGAGCGCGTCCATGCGGCAACAGGCGCCGGGCAGGGACGCGAATGGAAAATGCGAGAGTCGAATTATACCTGCCGACAGCCTCTTGCCTGGCCGCGCGGCTAACCTCGCCGCGGGCCTCATGCGCGCCCTGCGTGGGGCGCTGACACCGACTCCGGCAAATCTGCGCGATACATCTGTAACGTTTCTTCACTCACACGACGTCGCGCGTGGGCTTTGATTTATGATGTGCGCGCGCCGCCATTCAGCTTCACCGCGGCGCTATGAGATCGCCGCCGGCGATCCTGTTCGCTTGATTGCGGCCGCATGGCAGCCCCCGGTAACCCTCGCAGGAACCCGCGCCGTTGTTGGAGAAATCGTTGACACAGTCCACCTCACGTCTGAGCCGCCGCGCCTTCTCGCTGGCCGCCGCGTCCGCCGTTCTCACCGCCTGTACGACCACCGGCAGCCAGTCGGACAACACCTCGCGGCCCGCTAACACCGCGGCCACCACGCCGCCGGTCACGCCGCCGCTCGACAAACCGCAACGCCCGATTCGCGTCGGCCTGGCGCTGGGTGGTGGTGCCGCACGCGGCTTCGCACATATCGGCGTGATCAAGGCGCTCGAGGCGCGCAACATCCAGGTCGACCTGGTCGCCGGCACTAGCGCGGGCTCCGTGGTCGGTGCGCTCTATGCGTCCGGTATGAATGGTTTTGCGCTCAACAAGCTCGCGCTGAACATGGACGAAGCGTCGATCAGCGACTGGGCCATGCCGTTTCGCACACGCGGTTTCCTGCAGGGCGTCGCGCTGCAGACCTACCTGAACACGACGCTGAACAATCGCCCGATCGAAAAGATGGTCAAGCCGCTCGGCGTGGTCGCAACGGATCTGAACAGCGGCCAGCCGATCCTGTTCCAGCGCGGCAACACGGGAATCGCCGTGCGCGCATCGTGCAGCGTGCCGTCGATTTTCGAGCCGGTGAAGATTGCCGGCCACGAGTATGTGGACGGCGGCCTGGTGAGTCCGGTGCCGGCCTCGTTCGCCCGCAAGATGGGCGCGGATTTCGTGATTGCGGTCGACATCTCGCAGCGCCCTGAAGCGGGTGTCACGTCGAGTTCGTTTGACGTGCTGCTGCAGACTTTCACGATCATGGGCCAAACCATCAAGGCCTACGAACTCGACAAATACGCAGATGTCGTGATCCGTCCGAATCTGGCGGCCATGAGCGGTAGCGACTTTTCCCAGCGCAACGCGGCGATCCTCGCGGGCGAGGAAGCAGCGGCGAAGATCATGCCGGAGTTGCAACGGAAGCTGGCCGCGAGTCGCATCGCGGTTTAACCGGGTTTCGCAACGGGGGTTCACTTGGCGGGCCCGGCCGGGGACCCAGGACGAAAAAAAGCCTGCTTCCTACGAAGCAGGCTTTTTTGCAGGCAAAAAACCTTTGGGGCTTAGTTGGTACCGCCGCCGATCGCAGCATTGACGCGCTGCTTCAGATCCTCGGAGCCCTGATACGACGTCTCGACCCGGCGCGCACCGGTAAAACGCTTTTCCCAGTAGCCGTCGTCCAGATCGTCGACGCGAATCGTGCTGCCGGTAGACGGCGAATGCACGAACTTGTTGTCACCGATATAGATGCCAACGTGCGAGAACGTGCGGCGCATCGTATTGAAGAACACCAGATCGCCCGGCTTCAGGTTGCTCATGCTGACCTTCTCACCGACCCGGCTCATTTCTTCAGCGCGGCGCGGCAAGGCCATGCCGAGCGTGTCCTGGAATACGTAACGGACGAAGCCGCTGCAATCGAGTCCGGAGTCCGGGGTGTTGCCGCCCCAGCGGTAACGCACGCCGATCATATTGAGGGCGCCAACGACTACGTCGCCAGCCTTGCCGGCCATGCCGGACAAAAATGAACGGGCGGTGCCGCCGGTATCGGCTGCAGCGCTCGAATTTTGCGAAGTGGGGACGGACAACGGATTCGACCCGTCTTGGGTCGAAAATGAAGCATTCTGATTAAAACTGCTTACTTCGTCGGCGAACGCGCCGGGAGCTGCTGCCATCAGTACGCCAATGAACATCCCGGCGACGACGCGCGTGCAAGCCTGGGTTAAGTTTCGGTGCTGCATTGGTCGGTATTTTTTGCCTAAAAATCAGTGGGATACGAAAAAAAGTTTGGTCGATACTAGCTAGTAAGTATTCGTGTGTCAAAACAAATAGAAAAATACAATCGGGACACGCACCCAATTGGTGAAAATCAGTCCGCGAGGGCGGCTTTCAGAAGCTTTCGGGTGTAGGGATGAGCCGGCGTCGCAAAAATCTTCTCCACGTCGCCGGTTTCCACGATCGAACCGTCTTGCATGACCGCAACACGGTGCGCCATGGCACCAATTACGGCCAGGTCGTGACTGATGAACACGAAGCCGAGGTTGTACTTGTGTTGCAACCCGGCCAGCAGTTTGAGCACCTGCTGCTGGATGGAAACATCCAGTGCGCTGGTCGGCTCGTCGAGAATCAGGACGCGCGGTTCGAGCACCAGGGCACGGGCAATCGCGATCCGCTGTCGCTGGCCGCCGGAAAATTCGTGCGGGTAGCGGTACAGCACCGTGCGGTCGAGCCCCACTTCCCGTAGCACGGAAATCACCTTGTCACGCCGGGCCTCGGCATCGAGTTGTGGACGATGCAGCGCGAGCCCCTCGCCGACGATGCGCTCGATGGTCTGGCGCGGAGATAGCGAGCTGAACGGATCCTGAAAGACCACCTGCATATTCGAGCGCAAAGCGGTCTGTTCACGGCCGCGGTAGCTCGCAAGCGCCCGGCCCTGAAACTCGATCTCGCCGTGCGCGGTGCGCTGCAGGCCGAGCAACGCCATCGCGAGCGTCGATTTGCCGGAGCCCGATTCGCCGACGATGCCGAGCGTCTCGCCTTGCCGCACGGACACGCTAGCATCGGCGACCGCACGGAAACGTCCCGAGCGGAACCAGCCGGCGAAGCCCGGCAACTTCGTTTTGAATTCGACCGAGACATCGCGCGCTTCGAGCAGCACCGGCGAGATCGGCAACACCGGTACGACCGCGCGCTCAGGGCGGCTTTGCAACAGACGCTGCGTGTAGGGGTGTTGCGGCGACGTGAAGACCTGCTCGACCGGTCCGCTCTCGACGAGCACGCCGCGCTCCATCACCGCGATGCGCTGCGCAAAGTGCCGCACGAGGTTCAGGTCGTGCGTAATCAGCAACACGGCCATGCCGCGCTTTTCTGCCTCGTCGCGTTGCAGTTCGAGCAAGAGCTCGACGATCTGCGCGCGGATCGTCACATCGAGCGCCGTAGTCGGCTCGTCGGCGAGCAACAGGCGCGGCCGGCAGGCGAGCGCCATCGCGATCATCGCGCGCTGCCGTTGACCGCCGGAGAGTTGATGCGGATAACTGTTGACGCGTTTGCCCGGCTCCGCGATGCCCGTGCGTTCAAGTAGCGCAACAGCACGCTTGCGCGCTTCCTTGGCAGGCACACCGTCGTGCACGACGATGGTTTCGGCGATCTGCTCGCCCACCGTATAGAGCGGGTTGAGCGCCGTCATCGGCTCCTGGAAGATCATCGCGATGGCCGAGCCGCGCAAGCCGCGCATTTCGCGCTCGCTCTTCGCCAGCAGGTCCTCGCCGTTAAAGCGGATCGCCCCGCTCACTTCAGCGTCGCCCAACAACCGCAAGATCGACAGTGCGGTCACGCTCTTGCCCGAACCCGATTCGCCTACGAGCGCCACCCGCTCGCCGCGTTGAATCGCGAGCGTGACATCTTTCACCGCCACCGTATCGCCGAACGTGACATGCAGATGATCGAGTTCCAGCAACGGTCCTGCCGTAGCCTGTTTGGCCTGGTCGCTCATTGATTGCCTCCGGCGCGCATGGCATCGGAGATGCGGGTGTCGAGCGCGTTACGCAGCGCATCGCCCATGAAAGTCAGCAGCAACAGCAAGGCGACCAGCACACCGAAGGTGAAAAGCGAGATCCACCACGCGTCGAGATTGTCCTTGCCCTGAGCGAGCAGCTCCCCGAGACTCGGCGTCGGCGATGGCACGCCGAGGCCAAGAAAGTCGAGGCTCGTCAGCGAGAGAATCGCGCCACTCATGCGAAACGGCAGAAACGTGATAACCGGCGTCAAACTGTTGGGCAACACGTGGCGCCACATGATCTGCCAGTTCGACAGACCCATCGCCCGCGCTGCACGCACATAGTCCTGAGTACGATTACGCAGGAACTCCGCGCGCACATAATCGGAGAGGCCAATCCAGCCGAATAGCGAAAGCAGCACGATTAGCAGAATGAAGCCGGGCTCGAAGATCGAAGCGAAGATGATCAGCAGATACAACTCCGGCATCGCGCTCCAGATTTCGATCAGCCGTTGGCCGATGATGTCGGTCCTGCCGCCGAAGAAACCCTGCACAGCGCCCGCAAAAATGCCGAGCACTGTACCAATCAGCGTCAGCACCAACGCGAACTCAACGGACACGCGAAAGCCGTAGACCAGACGCGCAAACAGATCGCGGCCGCGGTCATCGGTGCCGAGCCAGTTGTCGCGCGAAGGCGGCGCGGGATTGGGCACCTTCGAAAAGTAGTTGAGCGTGTCGTAGTAGTACGGATTCGGTGGATAGAGCGCGAAATTGCCCGGCTTGCTGAAACGGTCGCGCACATAAGGATCCAGGTAATCCGCGGGCGTCGGGAAATCGCCGCCGAAGGTGATCTCCGAATAAGTCTTGAACAACGGGAAATACAGATGCCCGTCGTAGCGGACCACGACCGGCTTGTCGTTCGACCACAGCGGCGCAGCAATACTCGCGGCAAACGCGACGATAAAGACGATCAAACTCCAGTAGCCTATGCGTTGCTTGCGAAAGCGCTGCCAGACGCGGCGCGCCGGCGACGGCGACACAAATGCGCGGACGGGCTCGGTGCGCGGCGCCAGATCGGCTCGGGTGCGGGCTCGACTCAAGTCAGCGCTCCAGTTGTTCGAATTGAATACGGGGGTCAACCCAGACGTAGCACAGGTCGGAAATCAGCTTGGTGGCTAGACCAATCAGCGTGAACAGATACAGCGTACCGAGCACCACCGGATAATCGCGCTGCACGACCGACTGATACGACAGCAAGCCGAGGCCGTCGAGCGAGAACAGCGTCTCGATCAGCAGGCTGCCGGTAAAGAACGCGCCGATAAACGCACCCGGAAAACCGACGATCAACGGCAGCGAGGCATTGCGGAACACATGCTTCCACAACACGCGGCGCTCGGAGAGTCCCTTGGCGCGCGCAGTCAGCACGTACTGTTTGCGGATCTCATCGAGGAACGCATTCTTCGTCAGCATCGTGATCACCGCGAAGCTGCCCACCACCGACGCGACGATCGGCAACGTGATGTGCCACAGATAGTCGAGGATCTTGCCGCCGAGACTCAACTGGGCCCAGTTATCCGACGTGAGGCCGCGTAGCGGAAACAGTTGCAGGAACGAGCCGCCGCCGAACAGCACGAGCAACAGCACCCCGAGGACGAAGCCAGGAATCGCATAGCCGATCAGCACAATCAGGCTGGTGACAAAATCGAAGTGCGAGCCGTTGCGTATCGCCTTGGCGATCCCAAGCGGCACTGATATCAGATACGTCAGGAAGAAGGTCCACAGGCCGATACTGATCGACACCGGCAATTTCGACAGCACCAACGACCAGACGCTTTGATGCCGGAAATAGCTCTGTCCCAGATCGAAGGTGGCGAAGCGCTTGAGCATCAGCCCGTAGCGCACCAGCGGCGGTTTGTCGAAGCCATACAGCGCCTTGAGCTGCGCAATCTGTTGCGCGTCGACCCCGCTATGCGCGCGCAGCCCGAAAGGCACACCCCCCTCGGAGCCTCGGCGCAATTCATGCGCCATCTGCTCGACCGGACCGCCGGGCACGAACTGGATCACGGCAAAGGTCAGCGTCAACACGCCGAGCACGGTCGGGATCATCAACAGCAGGCGTTTGAGGATGTAGCTCCACATGGCGGCGTTTCCGGTGCACGAGTGCAAAACATTGAAATGACGGACCAGACTGGCAACGTGCAGCAGCGCGACGTCAGGACTTCCCCGCCTGCGGCGTGAACCACCAGCTCGACGGGATCCAGCTGCCTGGGTCATAGTACAGCGGCAAGGTCTTGGGCCAGTCCATGCCGCGTTTGAACGCCACCCGCCACACCGAGCTATACCACTGCGGGACCACATAATAGCCATGCATCAGCACCCGGTCGAGCGCATGGGTCGCATCGGTGAGCTGCTCGAGCGTCTGCGCCCCGACCAGCGCGTGCAAGATGGCGTCGACGGCCGGCGACTTGAGCCCTCCCAGATTACCTGAACCGGGGACGTCGGCTGACTTGCTGTCAAACTGTTCCAGCACGTCCGTGCCGGGCACCTGTGAGTCGGGAACCTTGATGATCGTTGCGTCGAACTCGAACGCATCGAGGCGCTTCTGATACACCGCAAAATCCGTGGTGCGATAGTTCAGGGTGATGCCGAGCTTCGCGAGATTGCGTTGGTACGTTGCCATCACGGGCGGCCACACCGCGGCACCCGAAGAGTCGTCCAGCATTTCGAACTCGAACGGCTGCCCCTTCGCATTGCGCAGCGCGCCGTCGCGATACACCCAGCCGGCTTCAGCGAGCAGCGCGCGCGCCTGCAACAGATTCGCACGCAGTGAGCCGGGTGGATCGGTATTGGGCTGTACCGGCATCGGACCGAACACCGTCGGATCAAGCTGCTGGCGCCAGGGGTTCAACAACGCCATTTCGCCCGCGCTGGGCGTGCCGGTTGCCTGCCACTGGGTATTCACGAAATAGCTGTCGATCCGCGTGTACTGGTTGTAAAACAGTTGCCGGTCGAGCCACTGAAAATCCAGTGCAAGATCGAGCGCCTTGCGTACGCGCACGTCCTGGAACAACGGCCGGCGCAGGTTCAGCACGAAACCCTGCATGCCGTTGCCGTTGTGCTGCGGAAACTCGCGCTTGATCAGATCGCCGTTGTCGAACGGCTTGCCGACATCGCGCCGTACCCAGTTGCGCGCGACCATTTCCGTCATCGCGTCGTACTCCCCCGCCTTGAATGCCTCGCGGCGCGCGGTGTCATCGGAATACAGCTTGTAGGTAATGCGATCGAAGTTGTTCATGCCGACCCGCACCGGCAACGCCGCGCCCCAGTAGTTCGGATCGCGCCGGAAGGTGATCGTGCGGCCGTTGCTATAACTCTCGATCAGATACGGCCCGCTGCCGATCGGCTTTTCAAACGTGAGCTGGTCAAAGGGAATACGCGTGCCGTCGGGCTTCACGCCCCACTTGTGCGAGAACACCGGAATGCCACCGGCCAGCAACGGCAACTCGCGATTGTGCTGACGAAACTCAAAGCGGATGGTCTGCGGATCGACTACTACGGCGCGCGTGATGTCGGCGAAATACGAGGCGTAGGCCGGCGCGGCCTGCGGACTCGTGAGCGTGTCGAACGAGAACTTGACGTCGGCGGCGGTCACCGGATCGCCGTTCGAAAAATGCGCGTGTGGATTGATGTGGAACGTGGTGGACAGCCCATCCGGCGCGATGCGGACGTCGTCGGCCAGCAGCCCATACTCGGTCGCGACTTCGTCGGAACTCCCGGTCGCGAGACTCTCGAACAGAAAGTCCATGCCCGGTGCCGCATTGCCGCGCAGCGTGAACGGATTGAACTTGTCGAAGCTCGTTTGCCGGTTCGGATTGGCCAGAACCAGCGTGCCGCCCTTCGGCGCATCTGGATTGACGTAGTCGAAGTGCTTGAAACCGGGCGGATATTTCGGCTCGCCGTACTGAGCGATCGCATAGGCTGCGTGCGCCGGTTGTGCCGCCAGCACTAGCGTTGCCGCCAACGAACCCGGCACCACCTGCGAACGGACACGCGAGATCCTTTGCATCACGGTGCGCCAGCCTGCACGAAGCGCTTGAACCCATCGCGAGCCAGTTGTCATAGGGGCCTTGTTGGTCAGTGGGCAGTTGCAATGTGAGAGAATTCTACCCAATAATGCCGCGCGATCCCGCACATCTGAGCTCGCGGCGCGTTGACTTCATTAGGAGAATTCATGGGCTTCCTCGCTGGTAAACGAATCTTGCTGACCGGCTTGCTGTCGAACCGTTCGATTGCATACGGCATTGCGCAGGCTTGCAAGCGCGAAGGCGCAGAACTGGCGTTCACGTATGTCGGCGACCGTTTCAAGGACCGCATCACCGAGTTCGCAACGGAATTCGGCAGCGATCTGGTCTTCCCGTGCGACGTCGCTGACGACGCGCAAATCGAAGCGCTCTTCACCTCGCTGAAGGAACGCTGGGACAGCCTTGACGGCCTCGTCCACTCCATCGGTTTTGCACCGCGCGAAGCAATTGCCGGCGACTTCCTCGACGGCATGACGCGCGAAAACTTCCGCATCGCGCACGACATCTCCGCCTATAGCTTCCCCGCGCTTGCCAAGGCGGCACTGCCGATGCTGTCGAAAGATGCAGCGTTGTTGACGCTGAGCTACCTCGGCGCCGAACGTGCAATTCCGAACTACAACACGATGGGTCTCGCCAAAGCCTCGCTCGAAGCAAGCGTGCGCTATCTGGCCGTTTCGCTCGGCGCCAAGGGCGTGCGCGTCAATGGCATCTCAGCAGGTCCGATCAAGACGTTGGCAGCGAGCGGCATCAAGGGCTTCGGCAAGATTCTCGATTTCGTCGAAGGCAATGCGCCGCTCAAGCGCAATGTGACGATCGAACAGGTCGGCAATTCGGCAGCGTTCCTGCTGTCGGATCTCGCGGCCGGCGTGACG
>Ga0302178_10004451_pt1 | contig 10175 bp, 10 predicted proteins | sample I_Palsa_E1_3_FD_198790 | JGI IMG/M metagenome (GOLD analysis project Ga0302178, IMG submission 198790) | Peat permafrost microbial communities from Stordalen Mire near Abisko, Sweden - I_Palsa_E1_3 | ecosystem: Environmental > Terrestrial > Soil > Palsa > Peat permafrost | place: Sweden... | reverse complement strand
TCGTTGAGCTGCAGCTGAACCCCGATGATCTTGATTTCCTGTGCGAGCGGATGGAACTCGCCGTGATCAGCGCGAGCATGACCGAGGTCTACGAGGAGCAGGTAACGACGCACGGGGCCCGCCTCGCCGGGGCGGGCCGCGCCGAGGTATACGTCATCGCGGCCGGATCCGTCCCGCCGGGCCGCTACCGCCTGCGGCAGGGGGATCCGGTGAGCATCGACGCCCAGCCTGCCCATTACCTGAACGCCGCGCCGCAGTGGGCCTACGCCGCCCCGCAGTACGCGAACTCCGCCCCGCAGCGCGCCGGCTCCGCGCCGCAGTACGCCAGGGCCGAGTCTGGCGGCTACGCATGGGGGCAACCTCACCCCGACCTGACCGTCGGCGGGGGCATGGTCACGATCATGGAGCCGGGCCCGGCGCCCGTCCCGGTGCTGCGCTTGGTCACCGGCTCCACGGTCGCGGAAACCCGGATTTCCGGCGCCCGCGCCGGGCGCGGGCCGGTTGAACTGGTACTCCCTGACGTGCTTACGGTGTCGAGGGAGCACGCGACGTTCACGTTCTGCGACGGTCGTTGGTGGGTCACGAACCAGGGCCGGAACGGGCTCACTCTCAACGGTGCCCCGGTCGCGGGGGAGCAGCCCCTCGGCGACGGCGATACGATCCGCTGGGGGGCGGGACCCGACGCACTGGCGTCCCGGGTCAAGATCGGCTGATGCCGGGGAATGCGACAATTGTCGTTCCAGACATTGGCCAGAGTGGACGGTCGCGCGCAGGCGGGCCGTCGTTCGGGAGTGGCGACGCAGTGGCGACGGGCCGGCTTTTCCTGTGGTCAGCGGCGCTCGGCGAGTGGGTGAGCTGCCGACCGGATGAGATCACCTGGCTGGACCGGCGCCTGCTCAGCGGCGACCAGGATCTCACCCTGCACCGTGCCCCGCGTTGCGCGGGTCTCCGGTACGTCCACCACCGCTGGGAGCTGTTCAGCCGTGACACGACCTACCGGGTTTACCTCGCGCCGCAATCGCCCGGGATACCGGTGCGCGCCGAAGCCGTGCGGCGGACGGCAAGCCACGTCCTGCCGGTCGCCCCGGCGCGCTACGAGGCGCTGCCGGTAGCCCTCGCGGAGGGTTCGTGGCTGGTCAGCGTCGGCGCCTGGGTGCTGCCACTGCGGCTCGACACCTCGGCGCGCACGCACGCCGATCCGGCCATCCCGGACGCTGAGCAGACACCGACCACCCAAGCTGGGACGATGGTCCGGCGCGTCGCCGAGCCAGGGGAGGGCGCGGTGGCCCGGGTGCGCGGTTATTTCGAGCGGAACGCGACCGCGCGGCTGGCCATGGCTTACTACTATCAGGAATTCATTCTCGGTCTGGCCGCCCCGCAGGCGGTACCGATGATGAACGTGGTGATCGCCCTGGACCTGAGCGGAGAGGGCGCGGTGTCTGACTATAAGAAGCTGCTTCAGGGCTTCATCTGGAAAGAACGCGGCCACGCCCGTGATCTCGCCGACTTCCTGCTGGCCAACGGCCTGCTGACGCCCGCCGATCTTGATGATGCCAGGCACACCGCGGCGGAAAACGAACGCCACGGCGTCTGCGAAATGGCGCGCCAGCGGCTTGCGTACCGGCCGAAAGACACCTAGACCTGGATCGCCGGTGCCGGGAAATCCGATGAGCTCATGGCACGGATGGCTGCGCGCGGCCCTCACCAGGCGATCGCCCCGACCCCGTAATACGGTGACGTGCCCAGCGGCGGGAGGGCGGCGACCTGTACCGGGGCGCCGCCGGACCAGCGCCAGATCGTCGATGGCCCCTTCGGCCGGACCGGCCCGGTGACCCAGATCGCCTGGCCCTGCGCAGTCATGTCGTAGCACGCAGGTGTCCCGGCGGCCATCCAGACCAGGGTCGTTCGGTGGCCTGCCTTCCATGCCACCAGGTTCGCACTGGCGATGCCGCTGCGCGATAGCCGCTGGATGAGGTAGGTGAGCGCGCCGCTGGCCAGGTACGCGGGATCGAACTCGCCGCACGCGGAGTCGACCGGGCACGGCGCCGGCGCGGTACGGCCATCGCCGGCGGTCGCGGCCGTGAACGCGTCGAACACCAGCACGCTGTTGAGTGCCGCCGTCGGGCTGAGCTGCACGGCCAGGTGCACATCATCGGGAGCCCAGGTCAGGCTGGAGACGTCCGGCGGCCAGTTGTTGGCGCCGGGGCTAGGCTTGGTCGCCAGGATGATCGTGTGCAGCCTCCCGGTGACCAGGTTCCGCGCCACGAGGTCGAGGACGTCCCCGTGATCCGCGCTGATCACGTAGGCGACGGCATGGCCGTCCGGGCTGACCGCGTAATCGGCGGCCCCGGATTTGACCAGCTGGGCCTGGCCCCCGGTGACGCGCACCCGCCAGATCGCCGGGCTCGGTGGACCGCCCGGGGACCGCAGGTCGATCGGGTACCTGACGAAATACACCCAGCCGTCGCGCACGCTCAGCACCTGGTCGCTAGCTCCCTGCGGCTGCGGGGTCAGCCAGCGCACCAGGTCGCCGGTCCGGGAGGACAGCAGCGCGAGCCGATCTCCGGCCCGGCCGGCCGTCGCCGGCGCGAACGAAACCGCGAACACCGGCGGAACGGCCCTGGGCGGCATGGCTGTCATGCTTGCGGTCGCGGCGAGCGGATGGGCGGAGGCCGGCCCGGAGGCGGGCGACCCGCCCGCGCACCCGGCCGTGATCGCGGCGGCCGCCATGGCTGCAGCAGCCGCCGTGCCGCGGCCGGCCTTCGGAAACAAGCTCATATGTCTGTGACGACCGAACGCACGCCGGCGTTGCGGCCGTTCTGCTGGTTCCGCAGGGAATGCTTTAGGTTGGTTCTTGGCCACCAGTGCCAGCCCGCCCGGCCATCCGTAGCCACCGGAGACATCATGACCGCCGCAGCATCGCCCGCCGGTCCGGCTCAGCCCGGCTGGCTTGACCCGGAACTGGCCACGCTCACCCGGGATCGGTTCTCCGATCCGGCGTGGATCTTCGAGCGCAAGCTGGATGGCGAGCGGTGCCTGGCGTTCAGATCCGGCGGAACGGCCCGGCTGATGACCCGCAACCAGAAAGAGGACACCGGCACCTACCCCGAGCTCACCGGGGCCCTGGGCGCTCAGCGGGCCGACGACTTCATCATCGACGGGGAGATCGTCGCCTTCGACGGCAGCCAGACCAGCTTCGCCCGGCTGCAGCAGCGCCTGGGCGTCCGCCATCCCGGCCCGGACCTGCTCGCGGCCGTGCCGGTCCTCTACTACATCTTCGACGTGCTGTGGGCCGATGGCCGCGACGTGCGCCCGCTGCCGCTGCGGGACCGCAAAACGATCCTGCGCGACCTGCTGACCTTCACCGGCCCGCTGCGCTTCACCGAGCACCAGGACACCGACGGCGAGGCCTATTTCCGCCAGGCCTGCGCCAGCGGCTGGGAGGGGCTCATCGCCAAGCGCGCCGACGCGCCCTACCGCGCGGGCCGGACCCGGGACTGGCTGAAGTTCAAGTGCGAGAGCGGCCAGGAGTTCGTCATCGGCGGCTTCACCGATCCGCGCGGGAGCCGGACCGGGTTCGGCGCGCTGCTGCTGGGCTACTACGACCCCGGCCACCAGCTCGTCTACGCCGGCAAGGTCGGCACCGGCTTCAACCAGCGCACGCTGGACCGCTTGCACGCGGTGCTGGCCGGCCTGGAGCAGGACCGGCCCCCGTTCGACCACGGCAAGCTGCCGCGCTCCGGCGTGCACTGGGTCCAGCCACGCCTGGTCGCCGAGGTCGGCTTCAGCGAATGGACGACCGATGGAGAACTGCGCCACCCGCGGTTCCAGGGCCTGCGGGACGACAAGGACCCCGCTGAGGTCGTCCGGGAGATACCGCAGGACACCACCCGCTAAGGACCGGTCACGGTGCGGTGAGGGCTGCCGTCAGCATGGCGGCGTGCCGGTCCAGCCAGGCTTCGCGGCGCTTGATCACGTCGCCCACGCCCTCGTCCCACATCCGCTGCCAGCCGCCGCCCAGGGTTTCTGCCCGCTGCTTCATCAGGTACCAGGACCGCCGGGTGCGCAGCACGGCCACCTCCATGATCCGTTCCCGGTCGGTGCCGGACAGGCCGTAAGCGTCGGCCAGGATGCGGCACCGCCGGGGCACGTCGACATCGCGCAGCAGCGGATCGGCGTCGCGCGGATCGGCCAGCGGCGCCCACCACAGCATCACGTTGCACATCTCATCTGCCCGGGTCGCCGGCTTGGCTAGGTCGAAGTCGATCAGCGCGTACGCGCGGCCGCTGCGAAAGACGACGTTCTCGGGCGTGATGTCGACGTGCCCGATCAGCTCCGGCGGATACCCGGGGGCGGGCGGGATCCCCGGCGGTTCGGCCGGCTCTGTGCCTGGCAGCACGTCCGGCGGAGGAGTGAACGAGGCGGCCGCGTCGTCGTAGGCGCGGACCAGCCGTCCCACCGACGCCAGCCGGGTCTCGTCGGCGATCCAGGACGGCCGCGGCCGTCCCGCCACCTCACCGTCAATGTAGCTGAGCACCTCGCGTCCGGACCCGTCGATGCCGAGGAACCGCGGTGCTCCCGCAAAGCCAGCCGATTCCAGGTGGGTCAGCAGCGCGTGCACCAGCGGCGAGTGCGGCCCGACCGGCCGCCGCACCGTATCACCCACCCGGACCACACCGGCGGTGACGTCACCTCCGGCCAGCGGTATCTCGGCCTGGTCCGCCTCGTCCACCCAGCCCTTGCCCACCGCGCCATCGTAGGCGCATCCGCCCGGCCGCGATAAGTTTGATTGAGCGGGCGGGGGGCGTTGAGAATAGGCGGATGATGCAGCGCTGCCGTCGTCCGGTCCGGCATGACGCCCCCGGCCCCGGCCCCGGCCCGGCTCGGCGCTGGCGGTCGCCTGCGGTCGCGGGCGCCGCCGCGCTGCTAGTCGCGGCGGTCGGCTGTACGTCGTCGGCGACCATGACCTCGCCCGCCCCCGTGTCGCCGGCCACCGTGTCGCCGGCCCCCGTGTCGCCGGCCCCCGTGTCGCCGTCGGCCGCGTCCTCCGCGGCCGCGGACTGGCCGGCCTACGACCGGACCGCGGAACGCAGCGGGGTGTCGGTCAGCTCGCCGGCGTTCGTCGCAGTGCGGCAGTCGTGGACCGCGTCCGTCGACGGCGCGGTGTACGGCCAGCCTCTGGTCGTGGGCTCCGAGGTCGTCGTCGCCACCGAGAACGACAGCGTCTACGCCCTGAGCGCGTCGGACGGCGCGGTGCTATGGACCCGGCACCTGGCGTCCCCGGTCACGGCCGGCCTGCCGTGCGGCAACGTCAACCCGTCCGGGATCACCGGGACCCCGGTGGCCGACCCGGCGACCGGGCGGCTGTGGGTCGTGACGTTCACCGCCCAGCCGGCCTACCAGCACACGCTGTGGGAACTCGATCTGGCCACCGGGCGGACCGACTGGCAGCGCCCTATCGACGTCAGCGGCAGCGATCCTCGGGCCCAGCAGCAGCGCGGGGCCCTGACGCTGCTCGGCTCGCGGGTGTACGTGCCATTCGGCGGCCTGGACGGGGACTGCTCTGACTACAAGGGACGCGTCGCGGGAGCGCCTGTCTCCGGCTCGGGGCCGGTCGTCTCCTTCACCACGGCGAACCAGCGCCAGGCGGGCATCTGGGCCCCGGCCGGAGAATCCGTGCGCGACGGCAGCCTCTACGTCGCCACCGGCAACGGCATGCCGGACGACCAGGTCGATGACTCCGACAGCGTGCTGCGCCTCAGCCCGGGCCTGGCCGTCCAGGATCGCTTCACGCCGGCCAACTTCGCCGCCCTGTCGTCCGGCGACCTGGACCTCGGGTCGACAGCCCCGGCGCTGCTGCCGGACGGCCTGATCTTCCAGATCGGCAAGCAAGGGACCGGCTACGTCCTCGATGGGAGCCGGCTCGGCGGAACCGGCGGCGAGCTGGCCTCCTCGGACCTGTGCGAGGGGGGCTTCGGCGGCGACGCGGTGGACGGCAGCACGGTCGTGTTCTCCTGCTACACCAGCCTGCGGGCGATCAAGGTCACCCCCACGGCCGGGATCCGCATCCTGTGGTCGGTGACCAGCTACGCCGCGGGACCTCCGATCATCGCTGGCGGCGTGGTCTGGGACGTCAGCCGGGCTGGTCTGCTGTCCGGCTTCCGCCTCTCCGACGGCAAGTCGGTGTTCTCCACCACGACCGGCCGCGTGGCCACCGACTTCCCGAGCTTGTCCGCCTCCGGCCCGCGCCTGATCGTGCCTGAAGGCGACAAAATCGTGTCCTACCTCGGGATCTGACCCGCCCCAGACGACCTACTCCAAGGGATGCCGGCGCCCCGCATCGGGAGAATTCCCCATTTCCGCTCGGTATCGTCCCGCGCCGTCAGCGCCCGCCCGCCGCTGCGGCCGATCTATGGTTGCGGCATGGTTTCATGGTGGCACCGCGACGTGCTCGCGGCCGGGAAGCTGCCCCTCATGCTGTGCTTTCTGGCCTTTGTCGTGACGTTCGTGCTGACCCGGACGATCACCCGGATGATCCGCGACGGCCGCGGCCCGTTCCGGAACCAGGTGACGGCCAGCGGGACCCACATTCATCACTCTGTCCCCGGCATCATCCTGCTCATCATCGGAGCCTTCACGGCGGTCGGCGGCCCTGACTCGCTCGGCTGGCGCTCGTTCGCCGCGGTGGCGGTCGGTACCGGCACGTCGCTCGTCCTGGACGAGTTCGCCCTGATCCTGCATCTGCAGGACGTCTACTGGAGCGGCGAGGGCCAGCTTTCGGTCGAGGCGGTGAGCCTGACCGCCGCGTGCCTCGGTCTGGCTCTCGTCGGGTTCAGCCCGTTCGGCGTGCGAGACGTCGGCGGAATCGAGCTGTCACTGCGCCTTACCGCCACCGGGATCCTCAGCGCCGACGGCGTGCTCTCCGTCATCTGCGTGCTGAAGGGCAAGTACCGGACGGCACTGTTCGGGCTGTTCCTGCCCCCCGCCGGGGCGATCGGGGCGGTGCGCCTGGCGCGTCCGAATTCGATCTGGGCCCGGCATCGCTACCGGGGCGAGCGCCTGGAGCGCGCGACGCGCCGCGCCGCCGACTTCGATCGGCGCTGGGCCCCGCTCCAGGTCGGCTGGGAAGACTTCGTCGGCGGGAAACCGTCCCAGCCCAACCCGCCCCAGCCCAACCCGCCCCAGCCCAATCCCAACCCGCCAGCCAGCGACGAAGTCCATCGCTGAACCGGCGCTAGGCTGCTGCGGTGTGAGCGAAGGCGAGCTGCTGACCGGGGATGGCGTCACCCAGGGGATCGTGCGGATCGGGGATACGGTGCGGCGGCCGCTGCGGCCGTTCAGCCTGACCGTGCAGGCCTACCTGGCCCACCTGCGCGACGCCGGGTTCACCGGCGCGCCGCTTCCGCTCGGCGTCGACGACCAGGGCCGCGAGATGCTGTCGTTCGTCCCCGGTGACGTGCCGCGCAACCCGCTGCCGCCGCAGACGGCGGGCGACGAGGTGCTCGTTGCCCTGGCCCGGCTGATCCGCGCGCTGCACGAGGCCTCGGCCGGGTGGGCGCCGCCGCCCGGCGCGGTGTGGGGCGGGACACCGGCCAACCCAGGATCGATCACCGAACGACCCGAGCTGGTGAGCCACCGCGACTACTATCCAGGCAACGTGGTTTTCCGCGACGGGCTGCCCGTCGCGCTCATCGACTTCGACCTGGCCATGCCGACCACCCGGCTCTACGACATCGCGAACGCGCTGTGGTACTGGGCGCCGCTGCGCGATCCGCGGGACCGGTCGCCCGCGTTCACCGACGCCGACATCCCGCACCGGGTCGCGGTGTTCGCGGACGCCTACGGCATGACCGCGCGGCATCGCGCGGAGTTCGCGCCGTTCGCCGTCGACCTGGCGCGCCGCTATCATGAGGATTCCCGCGCCTCGGCCGAGCTGGACCCGGTGTACCGCAAGCTCTGGGAGGACGGCGCCAAGGACGCGCTGCCGCGCGCCGAGGCGTGGCTGCGCGAGGCGGCCCCCGCGATCACCGCTATCCTGTCCGTCAGTAATGATCGCGACGAACACCGCCGTTCACCTAGCTGAGGAGCGAAATGAGCAGCACCGACCCGACGACGATCGGCGTACATCGAGCTCTGCACGAGGCGCTTAACTCGGCCAGGGAAGCCCGGCATCGCCTCGAGGACGGCGACGCCACCCCCGACCTGGACGATCTGGTGGAGCTAGGAAAGCTGCTGGCGGGGCTGACCGAAGTGGTCACGGCCGTCAACTCCGAAATGCTGGCCAAGGCGAGCCTCGCCCAGAACGCGAACACCTGAGCCATCGACGGCATTACGTGACCATCCGGGGACGCCCGCGGAGGCGACGGAGCATGCGGGCGTCCTGGAAGCCGACGGTGCGGGCGGCGGCCTCGACGGTGGCGCCGTGGCCGATCAGGTGCTCGGCCCGCTCCAGCCGCAGGAGCTGCTGGTAGCGCAGCGGGGTTAGGCCAGTGGCCTGGGTGAACCTGCGGGTGAGGGTGCGCTCGCTGACGTCGCACTGGCCGGCGATCTCCGCGAGCGGCAGCGGGCCGGCGAACCGCGCCTCGATGTGATCCTGGGCGCGGTGCGCGGTGTCGCTGAGGTGGTTGCGGTGCCGCAGCATGGTGCTGGCCTGCTGGTCGTCGCCGTTGCGGCGGGCGTAGACGACCATCTCGCGGGCGACCTGCGCGGCGGTGGCCGGGCCGTCCCGGACGGCGATCAGGTGCAGGGCCAGGTCGATGCCGCTGGCGATCCCGGCGGAGGTGGCGACCCGGCCGTCGATGACGTAGAGCACGTCGCGGATGACCGTCGCCGCCGGGTAGCGCGCAGCGAGCTCGTCCTGGATGTCGTGGTGGGTGGTGCAGCGACGGCCGTCGAGTAGACCGGCCCGGCCGAGCGCGTCGGCCCCGGCGCAGACGCTGGCCACGGTGCCGCCACGTGCATGGTGGGCGGCGAGCGCCTCGAGCGCGGGGCCCGGTAGCGGGCCGGTGCCCGCGAGCCCGGGGTTGGCCCGCCAGCCGGGCACGACGATGAGGTCGTCTTTGGTGAGCGCGGGCCATCGCGTGGTCGCCCGCATGGTGACGCCCTGGGCCGCGGGGACGTCTTCCTGCCCGGCGACGTAGGCCAGCTCGTAGCCGCAGCCGAGGTCGGCGGCGGTGCCGAACGCCTGGGCCGGCCCGGCCAGGTCCAGCAGGTGCAGCCCGGGGACGAGCAGGAAGACGACCTTGGTCACGATCTGGTCAGGATAGCAGCGCCGCGGGCGCGGTGGCCGGGCCGGTGACCTCCGCGATCGTGGCGATGGTCGCGAACCGCCCGGCGAGCGCGTACTCGGTCCGCTCGATGACCGCGCTGGCCGGCAGCGTGCGCGGGTCCGCGAGCAGCTGCTCGACCGTCTGGCCCGCTGGGGCGTCGCGGTGCGCGATCGGGTTGGTGGCGGTCGCCTCGGTGACGAACGTGACCTGGTAGCCGAGGTCGGATGCGACCCGCGCCGTGGTCTCGCAGCATTGCTCGGTCCGGATGCCGCAGACGATGACCTCGGTGATGCCCTGCTGGGTGAGCAGCTGCTGGAGATTCGTCGTGGTGAACGCGTTGTGCGAGGTCTTCGTGAGCTGCGGCTCACCGGCCTGCGGCTGGAGCGGGCCGAGGTAGCGGACGTGGCCGCTGGCCGGGTCGAAGGGGGTGCCCGATCCTGGCTCGGAGTGCAGCACCCACACGACGAGGTCGCCGTTGGCCCGCGCGCCGTCGACGAGGCGGGCGACGTCGCTGGCGATGCCAGGGTTGGAGATGGCCGGCCACAGCGGTCCCTGCCGGAACGATTCCTGAACGTCGACGACGAGAAGAGCACGAGTCATGGCCCTAGCATCCGGCCGGCACGGGTTCGTGCGTAAGGCCAGATCAAGTCCCGGACCGGACCGATCCGGTCACATCTCGGCTAGCGGGACGCTGCTGCGCTCCGGATGCGTCGGCGCGAAATGCTGGGGGAACGCCAGGTTGCGGCACCGCTGATGGCGCAGCGCGCCGCACACCGGGCACTCGGCCTGGCGCACCGCCGGTTCCAGCCGGGCGAGGGTGTCGGCGTTGAACTTGCGCGGCTGCGGCGCAGCGGCAAACCTCAGCGGCGCCAGTTCGGACACGAAACGCTGGTACTCGCGTTCGCA
>Ga0302178_10004449_pt1 | contig 10181 bp, 9 predicted proteins | sample I_Palsa_E1_3_FD_198790 | JGI IMG/M metagenome (GOLD analysis project Ga0302178, IMG submission 198790) | Peat permafrost microbial communities from Stordalen Mire near Abisko, Sweden - I_Palsa_E1_3 | ecosystem: Environmental > Terrestrial > Soil > Palsa > Peat permafrost | place: Sweden: Abisko... | reverse complement strand
CACGTGCCCGATCCGGCCGTTGATACCCGATTTCGTGGACAGCTGCAGCACCTTGTGGGCCTCTTCGAGAGCTTGCTCCCGACCGCGATCCACGTTGGGCGGCACCACCTCGAGCGCGACCGTGTTCAAAGTCAACGAGCTTCTCCTCATCGAACGACCAGTTTCCCCCCGGGCAGGTCAGACGCCGCGAACCCACGTCCCGCCACGCACCACGACAGCATAGTGAGGCTGTCGAAGCAGTCGTCCGGCGACGGTCGACCGCGCCTCGTCAGCCGTCCTGAGGGAGGCAAAACCCGCTGGACAGCGCCGCGCCGAATAGACTTGGCGGGCCATGATCTCAAGGGACCGGGAAGAGGTGTCGCGCTGAGCGTAGAAGCAGCGGCAACCGTCGAGCTGGCCGACGCCGTCACCGACCAGTTGCGCAGGTACTTGCGCGACCGCCGTGCGGATGCGGCGTACATCGGAAGCGACTATGAAACCCTGATCGCCGGTCTGGAGGACTTCGTTCTCGGCGGTGGCAAGCGGCTGCGCCCGGCTTTCGCCTACTGGGGCTGGCGGGCGGTATCGAGCAAGGACGCCGACCAACAAGCGCTGCTGTTGTTCTCGGCGCTGGAGCTGCTGCACGCCTCGGCGCTGGTGCACGACGACGTGATCGACAGCTCGGCGACTCGCCGGGGCCGGCCGACGACACACATTCAGTTCGCTGCCCTGCATCGCGACCGTCAGTGGCGTGGATCGGCGGATCAGTTCGGGATGTCGGCGGCGATCCTGCTCGGGGATCTGGCATTGGCGTGGGCCGATGACATCGTCGCCGGTGTCGATCTGCCGCACGATGCCCGCAACCGAGTCCGCCGGGTCTGGGCCGACATTCGCACCGAGGTGCTCGGTGGCCAGTACCTCGACATCGTGGCCGAGGCCAGCGGCGCGGAGTCGATCGCCTCCGCGATGGCCGTCAACACCTACAAGACCGCCTCCTACACGGTGTCGCGTCCGTTGCAGTTGGGGGCCGCCGCCGCCGCGGATCGGCCCGATGTCCATGCGCTTTTCCACGAGGTCGGCAACCACCTGGGCGTCGCGTTCCAGTTGCGCGACGACGTGCTCGGCGTGTTCGGCGATCCAATGGTGACCGGGAAACCCTCCGGAGACGATCTGCGTTCCGCCAAGCGCACCGTGCTGCTGGCAACCGCCATGGAATTGGCCGACAAGTCAGATGCGGCCGCCGCCAAGCTGTTACGGGACTCAGTCGGCACCGCATTGAGCGATGCCGAAATCGGCCAACTGTGCGAGGTGATCGAACGGGTCGGCGCGCTGGCCGCGGTCGAAGACCAGATCGACGCGTTGACCCGGCGGGCGCTCGACTTGCTGGCTGACGCCCCCATCCACACCGCGGCCAAGGCCGGACTCTCCGAGCTCGCCAACCTCGCCGCAAACCGATCGGCCTGACGCCCTTGTCCATTCCAACTTCTGTTCCGGCTACCACGTCGGCTACCGCTGCGCCCCAGCACCTTTCACGACTGCGGGAATTCGCCACCACTGCCGAGGGCCGGCCGGCGCTGCTGGGCTGCCTGGGCGCGGCGCTCATCACCATGGGGGGGCTTGGCGCCGGCAGCACCAAACAGCACGATCCGCTGCTGGAGTCGCTGCACTTGTCCTGGCTGCGTTACGGGCACGGCTTGGTGCTGTCCTCGGTACTGCTGTGGATCGGCGTGACGTTGATGCTCAGCGCATGGCTTTGGCTGGGCCGACGCGTACTTGCCGGCGACACAAGCGAATACACCATGGTGGCCAGCGCCGCTTTTTGGCTGGCACCGCTACTGCTGTCGGTGCCCCTCTTCAGTCGCGACACCTACTCGTATCTGGCCCAGGGCGCACTGCTGCGCGACGGATTTGATCCCTACGCGGTCGGGCCCATCGACAACCCGAATGCCTTGCTGGACAACGTCAGTCCGATCTGGACCATCACCACCGCGCCGTACGGTCCGGCGTTCATCATGATCGCCAAGCTGATCACGATGCTGGTCGGCAACCACGTCATCGTCGGGACGATGCTGCTGCGGCTGTGCATGCTGCCCGGGTTCGCGTTGCTGATCTGGGCGACACCGCGGATAGCGCGACATATCGGCGCGAATGTGCCAATAGCACTGTGGATCTGCGCGCTCAACCCTTTGGTGATCATCCATTTGATGGGCGGCGTGCACAACGAGATGTTGATGGTCGGCCTGATGGCCGCCGGAATCGCCCTGACCCTGAATAGTCGCCATATCGCCGGCATCGCGCTGATTGCCGTCGGGGTCGCGGTCAAGGCCACCGCGGGAATCGCGCTGCCGTTCATGGTCTGGGTGTGGATGCGCCATCTGTGCCAGCGGCGCGGGTACCGGCCGCTGCGCGCCTTTGCCACGGCCGCAGGCGCGTCTGTATTGATCCTCGTCGCCGTGTTCGCGGTGCTGTCCGGGGTGGCCGGGGTGGGCCTCGGCTGGCTGACCGCACTGGCCGGTTCGGTGAAAATCATCAACTGGCTGAGCCTTCCGACCGCGGCGGCCAACCTGATCCATGCGATCGCAGGGTTGTTCTTCTCGGTCAGTTTCTACGCGGTGCTGCAAGTCACCCGCGTCGTCGGGATCGCGATCGTCGGGGTGGCACTGCCGCTGCTGTGGTGGCGATTCCGGCACGACGACCGCCAAGCGCTCACCGGTATCGCGTGGGCGATGCTGGTCGTGGTGTTGTTCGCGCCCGCCGCACTGCCCTGGTACTACTCCTGGCCGTTGGCGGTGGTGGCCCCGCTCGCCCAGTCACGCCGGGCGGTCGCGGCGATCGCCGCGTTCTCCACCTGGATCATGGTCATCTTCAAACCCGATGGCGCACATGGCATGTACTCGTGGCCGCACGTCCTACTGGCCACGGCGGTGGCATTGTTCGCGTGGCGCACCATGAACCGTCCCGCAGCGGAAGCGCAACCTGCCTGATCCGGTGGTCAGTACGCCATGGCCTGCGCGCGGCGCAGGACTTCGCGAGCCTGGTGTGCATGTAACGCGTCGATTGGGCGGGCGTTGCTGATCGCGTCCCGCGATCCGTCCCGGGTCACGGTCAGCGACGGGTCGGGAGTGAACAGCCAGCGCACGATTTCGGTGTCGTGGTAACCGCCGTCGCGCAAGACCACCAACAACCCCGGCAGGCTTTTGACGACCTCCCCGGCCGTGGTGAAAAAGATCTGCGGCACCACCACGTCTCCGGCGCGCCGCACCGCGACCAGATGGCCGTCCTTCAGATGCTGCTGCACTTTGGTCACCGACACCCCGAGCAAATTAGCGACACCGGAAAGATCGTAGGTCGGTTCGTCGGGTCCCAGAACATCATCCCCGGCCGGAATCCTGCTCACCGAAACAGTGTACGACCGGGCACCCGGCTTGTTCAGCCACGCTGCGTAAAGGTTTCGGGCGCAGCGCCGGCCGCCGCCTACGATGGGCCCGTGGCTGCAGCGGCGAGCGAAGACGCCCTCGAGGGCGCATTGCTGGACGGGCGCTATCGCGTTGCGACCAAGATCGCCACCGGCGGCACCTCGACGGTGTACCGCGGCCTCGACACGCGTCTGGACCGACCAGTCGCCCTGAAGGTAATGGACGCCCGCTATGCGGGCGACCAGCAATTTCTGACCCGCTTCCAGCTGGAGGCTCGCAGCGTGGCCCGTCTCAAGGATTCGGGGCTCGTTGCGGTCTACGACCAGGGCCTGGACGCTCGGCACCCGTTCCTGGTGATGGAGCTCGTTGAAGGCGGCACGCTACGCGAGCTGCTGGCCGAACGCGGTCCGATGCCACCGCACGCCGTCGCGGCGGTGCTGCGCCCGGTACTGGGCGGGCTGGCCGCCGCGCACCGCGCCGGACTGGTACACCGCGACGTCAAACCCGAGAACGTCTTGATCTCGGATGAGGGCGACGTCAAGATCGTCGACTTCGGCCTGGTGCGCGCCGTCGCCGAGGCCGGAATCACTTCCACCAGCGTCATTCTCGGCACCGCCGCCTACCTGTCCCCCGAACAGGTCCGCGACGGAAACGCCAGCCCCCGCAGCGATGTCTACGCCGCAGGGATCGTGGCCTACGAGCTGTTGACCGGGCAGACCCCGTTCTCCGGCGACACGGCACTGTCGGTCGCATATCAACGTCTGGACACTGACGTGCCGGCGCCGAGCAGGGTGATCAACGGCGTTCCCGCCCCATTCGACGAGCTGGTTGAGCGCGCGACCGCGCGCGATCCCGCCGACCGCTACGCGGACGCCCAGGACATGGCCGCGGAATTGAGCGCGATCGTCGACGAGTTGCGCCTTCCCGACTTTCGGGTGCCATCCCCGCGCAACTCGGCTCTGCACCGCTCAGCTGCGATGCACCGCAGCGACATCGACCGACACCGCACCACCGAGCAACTCCAGTCACCGCCGGGCCGCGCGCCGGTGCATCATCCGACGCGTCAGCTGACCCGCGAGCCACAGCACTGGCCCGCCAAACCCGTCGCGCTCGATGATGACGAATACCACGAGATATCAGGGCAATTCGCCGGAATCGAGATGATCGAATTCGCCCTGGAACGCCAGCGTGCTCGACGCATGGTGCTGATCTGGATAGCGATCGTATTGTCGATCACCGGCATGGTGGCCGCCGCGGCCTGGACCGTCGGCAGCAACGTCAGCGGTCTGCTTTAGTCGCGCAACATCTCCGCGACCAGGAACGCCAGCTCCAGCGACTGCTGGGTGTTCAGCCTTGGGTCGCAAGCCGTTTCGTAGCGTCCACCTAGATCGGTGTCCGAAATGTCTTGAGCGCCACCGAGACACTCGGTGACGTTATCTCCGGTGATCTCGACGTGGATACCGCCCGGGTAGGTGCCCAGCGCCCGGTGCACCTCGAAGAAGCCCTGCACCTCGTCGACGATGCGGTCGAAGTGCCGCGTCTTGTAGCCGGTCGACGACTCGTGGGTGTTGCCGTGCATGGGATCGCACTGCCAGATCACCTGATGGCCGGTCGCCTGCACCTTCTCGATGATCGGCGGCAACAGGTCACGCACCTTGTTATTGCCCATCCGGCTCACCAACGTCAGCCGGCCCGGCTTGTTGTGCTTGTCGAGGCGCTCGACGTATTCCACGACCTGGTCCGGGGTGGTCGTGGGCCCGATCTTGACGCCGATCGGGTTGGCGATCACCTCGGCGAACGCGATGTGCGCGCCGTCGAGCTGCCGGGTCCGGTCCCCGATCCACAGGTAGTGCGCCGACAGGTCGTACAGCTGCGGCTCACTGTCCTCCTCGTCCGACAGTCGCAGCATGGCGCGCTCGTAATCGAGCACCAACGCCTCGTGGCTGGCGTAGATTTCGGCGGTTTGCAGGTTGCGGTCGGCAACCCCGCAGGCGCTCATGAACTTGAGCCCCCGGTCGATCTCGGAGGCCAGCGCCTCGTAACGCGCACCGGCCGGCGAGGTCCGGACGAACTCCTGGTTCCAGTCGTGCACCAGATGCAGCGACGCCAGCCCTGACGAGGTCAACGCCCGGACCAGGTTCATCGCCGCGCCGGCGTTGGCGTAAGCCCGCACCAGCCGCGACGGGTCGTGCTCGCGTGCCGCGGCGTCTGGGGCGAATCCGTTGACCATGTCGCCGCGGTAGGAACGCAGGCCCAGCGCGTCGAGATCGGCCGACCGGGGCTTGGCGTACTGCCCCGCGATGCGGGCCACTTTGAGCACCGGCACGCTGGCGCCGTAGGTCAGCACCACCGCCATCTGCAGCAACGTCCGGATATTGCCCTTGATGTGCGGCTCGGTGTTGTCCACGAAGGTCTCCGCGCAGTCGCCGCCCTGCAGCATGAACGCCTCGCCGCGGGCGACCTGGGCCAGCATCTCCTGCAGCCGCACGATTTCCGACGGCACCGTCACCGGCGGCACGCTTTCCAGAACCTTGCGTAACGGCTCGACCTGCTCGCGCGTCCAACTCGGCTGCTGTGCAGCGGGCTTGGCCAGCGCGGCGTCCAGCCGCGCCCGCAGATCCGCCGGCAGCGGAGGCAGCGACGGCAGCTGCTCGATCGGTACGTCAACGGTCCAGTTCACCCGTCCATGGTAACCGGGTGGCGCACGCCCCCAATCACGCCGCGATCAGGGCCGATGCGAACGCCGGGCTAGCGGCCGTCGCCTTCGGACGTGATCACCTGGTATCGCTGTAGCTGATCGCGGGCGTCCACCAGCGCGTCGTGCACATTCGCCGACCTGCGCGGCAGCCGCGGAGACCCCCGCTCCTCCCAGAGCTGGCGCAGCTCGTGGGTGAATCGCGGTATCGGCGGCGGCAGATGCGTCATCGGGCCCCACAGCTGGCACAGCACCACGTGGTCGTAGGCACCGACCCAAGCCCACAATTCGATCGGCTCGGGCCCGTCGACGTCGAAGAACGTCTCCAGGTCTGAACGGATCCGGGCACGTGACCGCCACACTTGCGAGGCCGGCGGCGGCAGTTTGGGCAGCACGTTGGCTCGCACCCAGCTTCCGGCCCGCTCGGGATTGAATTCTGTTGACACCGCGTAGTATTCGCGGCCATCCTCAGCGACCACCCCGATAGAAATCAGTTCGATCGAGCGGCCGTCATCGATGAACTCGGTGTCGTAGAAATAGCGCACCGCCACCTCACCCGACGCCGGCGCCGCTGACGAACACGCTCGGCACCGACTCCGGCGGCGGCGCTGGATGCACTTCACGGTCCAGCTCCGCATCGACCAGGTGGTGCGAGGGCAGACGGGGCGTACCGGCGATCGCGTACTGCAGCCACAACTTGACGTGCACGACGGGCCGGCGCAGGGTCCGTTCGCGCCCCAGTGCCCGGGTCATCTTGTCCAGCCGGCGCAGATAGAGGTAGCGGGCCCATGGCGCCTGCGGGCGTGACAGCCTGATCGCCCCGATGAGCAGCAGCGGGACGAAGAACATGCCGATCAGGCCGGTCCATACCTTGCCCTTCAGCACAACCAGCACAGCCAGCGGCAGCGTCAGCACCATCGCGAAGACCACACCGGCCCGCAACACCATCGAATGGGTGTCCTGCCACAGGCTGATGAAGAACATCAGCGGATGCAACCCAAGAACCAGGAGTCCACCCACCGCGACCGCGGCGAACACCGCGTCGACCGACGTCCGCCCGTCTTCCTCCCAGTAGACGTCGGACAGGTGGAGGATCAAGGCGTACTCGTCGAGCACCAGCGCGGCGCCGATGCCGAAAACGATTGCGATCGCGGTGAATTCGGACTCGGTTCCGTTAACGGACAACGCCACCAGCGTGATGCCGGAAATCATCACCATGACGACGCCGACGACCACATGATGGATGTGCTTGGAGCCGATGTGGATGTTGCGTGGCTCCCACCACCGAGGCGGCCGGCCGGTTCTGGCGCGACGGCGGATCACCCGCGCGAACGTGCGTGTCACGAAGAAGGTGAGGATAAAGGCGATCAGACAGCACAGCAGGGGTAATCGACCGCGACCGATGATGTCGTGTTCGAACCACTGCAGCACGCTAAAAAGCTACGCCCCCTCAGGGCCGATGACCGTCCGCGACACCGACTAGCACGCCCGCACCGATAAGCTGTTCACCGACATGAGTAGATGGGGCTCGCCCGACGCGGGCAGTGGGCGCGGGCGGGTAGCCACAGCGCAGCCGAATGTCTGGCGAAACGCCGGATGGGCGCTGCTTCAGGCGCTGGCGCTGGTCGCGCTGGGTTACGCCGGGTGGCGACTGGTCGGAAGCACGCCGTATCGCATCGATATCGACGTGTACCGGATGGGCGGCCAGGCCTGGCTGGACGGTCATCCGCTGTACAGCCCCGACGCCAAGTTCCATACGCCAATCGGCTTGAACCTGCCGTTCACTTATCCCCCGCTGGCCGCTGTCATTTTCTGCCCTTTTGCCTGGTTAGGTATGCCGGCCGCCAGCATCACCATCACCCTGATCACGCTGGCGCTGCTGCTCGTCTCGACGATGATCGTGCTGACTCGAATGGACGTGTGGGAGACCACACGCGTGGTGCCCGGTCCGGCGTGGCTGCGCCGCTGGTGGTTGACCGTGCTGATCGTGGCCGGGGCGACGATCTGGCTGGAACCGATCAAGGCGAATTTCGCGTTCGGGCAGATCAACGTCGTGCTGATGACGCTGGTGCTCGCCGACTGCGTGCCGCGCCGCACGCCGTGGCCGCGTGGGGTGCTGCTCGGACTGGGTGTCGCGCTCAAGCTCACTCCGGCGGTGTTTTTGCTGTACTTCCTGCTGCGTCGCGACCGCCGGGCGGTGTTCACCACTCTGGCGTCCGTGGTGGCCGCGACCCTGGCCGGGTTCGCGCTGGCCTGGCAGGACTCGTGGGAGTACTGGACCGACACCGTGCGCAACACCGATCGGATCGGCTCGGCGAGTTTGAACACGAACCAGAACATGGCCGGCACGCTGGCGCGACTGGGCCTCAGCGACCATCAACGTTTCCTGCCCTGGGTGGCCGCCTGCTTCCTGGTGCTCGCGCTGACGATCTGGGCGGCGCGCCGGGTGCTGCGCGTCGGAGAGTCGACCCTGGCGGTGATCTGTATCGCGCTGTTCGGGCTGGTGACATCGCCGGTGTCCTGGTCACATCACTGGGTGTGGATGTTGCCGACGGTGGTGGTGACAGCCGTGCTGGCCTGGCGGCGGCGAAACGTCGTCATGGCCGTGGTCAGCGCCACGGGGGTGGCTTTGATGGTGTGGACGCCGATCGATCTGATGCCCAAGCACCACGAGGTGACCGCGCCGCTGTGGCGTCAGCTCGCCGGAGTGTCCTATCTGTGGTGGGCGCTGGCGACCCTGGTCGCCGCCGGAGCCACCGTCGCCGGAGCCACCGTTACCGCGCCCGCACCCCGCCCATCGACTGCACCGGCGCCGGTGTCCGCGGTCAGCTGATCGGCTACCCGGCGGCCGACTGCGGAATCCGTGACGACGATTGCTGGCCCGACGGCGCCGAGTCGTTGCCGTTCTTGAGCGTCGCGGCGTAGATGTCGACGTATTCCTGATCGGAAAGCCCCATCAGTTCGTAGATCACCTCGTCGATGACGGCGCGTTCGATGAAGCGGTTGCCCGCCAGACCGTCGAACCGGGAGAAGTCCATTGGCTTGCCGAACCGGACGGTGACCTTCGCGAACCGCAGCATCGAGGTTCCGGGCGGGTTCACCTTATTGGTACCGATCATCGCCACGGGGATCACCGGGACGCCGGTCTCCAGGGCCAGGCGCCCCAGCCCGGTCTTGCCTTTGTAGAGCCGGCCGTCGGGCGAGCGAGTGCCTTCGGGATACATGCCGAGCAACTTGCCTTCGCCCAGAACCCGCTCGGCGGTGTCCAGCGCGGCTTGAGCTGCGTCGGCGCTACTGCGGTCGATCGGCACCTGGCCGACGGCGGTGAAGAACCACCGGCTCAACCAGCCCTTGAAACCGGTTCCGGTGAAGTATTCCGACTTCGCCAGGAACGTGATCCGGCGCCGCACCACCAGCGGCAGGTAGAAGCTGTCCATCACCGCTAGATGGTTGCTGGCCAGAATCGCCGGACCGGACTGCGGGACATGTTCCAGTCCTTCGATTTTCGGACGACCAAGGATGGCTAGCAACGGGCCGAGGAAGATGTACTTCAAAAGCCAGTACGCCATGGAGCCTCCTACTCAGCCGCGCCAACAGTGTTCAGCGCCAAGACTACCGATGGAGTGTGCGTGGGACCACAGCACACTCGACACTTAACAAACACTTACGACTTACTCACGCCTTCGCTACCGACTAGACAGCTGTCAGCAAATCGATTTTCTATTCGTCGACGGTGACGGAGATGGGCTGATAGCGAGTCGTCGGGCCGGGGTCGGCTGCGGTCTCGGGTTGGACACCGCCACCCGGTGGTCCGTCCGGCGGCGGTGGCGTCGTCGTCTGATCGACTTGATCGACGAGGGTCCGAATCACCGCCAGCAGCGCGACGCTGTGCTCGGCGATGACGGTCAGCAGCGGATGTTCGTCCCCGCTGACGACCGCGGCCAACGCGCAAACCGGGCACCACACCTGCTGGCATTTGCCGGTGCCCGCGCCGTCACCGACTGCCATCGACGCCGCCAAGCGCACCGCGGGATCGATCTGGTCGAGGATTTTCTGCGCGAGCTTGCGTAATTCCGGTCCGATGTCGGGGT
>Ga0302178_10004448_pt1 | contig 10185 bp, 11 predicted proteins | sample I_Palsa_E1_3_FD_198790 | JGI IMG/M metagenome (GOLD analysis project Ga0302178, IMG submission 198790) | Peat permafrost microbial communities from Stordalen Mire near Abisko, Sweden - I_Palsa_E1_3 | ecosystem: Environmental > Terrestrial > Soil > Palsa > Peat permafrost | place: Sweden... | reverse complement strand
AGGACCCGCCCGCGCTGACCAGCACCGTGCCGACCCCCTGGTGCACGATGTCGAGCTTGATCTGCTCGAATGGCCGCTCCACCAGGAACGGGGCAAACGTGTGCGCGACCGGGCGCAGGCCGGACAGCGCCAGGCCGCTCGTCACGCCGATGAGCAACTGCTCGCGGATGCCCAGGTTGATGACCCTATCCGGGTGCCGCTGCCGGGCAGGCTCGAAGTTACTCGCGCCGATGTCGGCCAGGACCACGGCCACCCGGGGGTCGCTGTCAAGCAATTCGCTGGTGACCCGCATAAAGCGGTCCCGCATCGTGTCCATCGTCATGCTCTCCTCGGGTGAGTCAGCTCGGATCGATCACGGCCGCGACGAGCCGCGGCACGCCGGGATGGGCCGCGCTGAGCGCCTCGGCCAGCGCCTGGTGGTCTCGGCCGTTGACCCGGGCGGCCGACCAGCCTTCCCGGCTGAACCGGGTCTCCACGCCGCCTGACCAGCCGTAGGTCGAGCTTGAGTTATCCACTGCGATGACGGTCAGCCGATCCAGGCCCACCGCGCCGGCGAACGCGATCGCCTCATGGTTGGAGCCTTCATCAAGCTCACCGTCGCCGACCAGAACGAAGACCCTGGACGTCTGCTCGCCCCGGGCGCGCAGCCCGAGGGCCACGCCGACACCGATGGCCAGCCCGTGGCCGAGGGAGCCGCTGGCGATCTCCACGCCGGTGATCAGGTTACGGTCCGGATGGTGCCCGAGTATCGACCCGAAGGTGCCGAATCCCGGCAGCTCAGCGAGATCGATGAAACCCTTGGCGGCGAGCACTGCGTAAAACGCCTTAGGTGCGTGGCCCTTGGACAGCAGGAAGCGGTCCCGGTCGTCGTCCGCCACGCTATCCGGGCTGATACGCAGCACCTGGTCGTACAGGACCCACAGCACGTCAAGCGTGGAGGCGGCGGAGTGGTCGTGCTTCTCGTCGCCGCTCATCTCCTCCATCAGGCCCGGCAGATCGGCGAACGAGAGCCGCTCTTTCACAACTTCATTCTTCATGTTGACAAGCTTGCAACTTAAAGTGGACTTCAAGTCAAGCCACTACCCTTATGCTGGCGGCCGTGGCATCTTCGCCGGCCCGGCCCGGCTTTCTCACCATCTCCGAACTCTCCGCGCGCAGCGGCGTCGCCCCCTCGGCCCTGCGGTTCTACGAGGGCCTGGGCCTGATCACCGCCACGAGGACCGCCGGCAACCAGCGCCGCTATCCGCGACACGCGCTGCGCCGGGTGGCATTCATCAGGGCGGGCCGCCAGCTCGGCCTAGAACTGCGGGAGATCAGCGAAAGCCTGGCGCTGCTTCCTGCCGACCGGGCCCCCACCAGGGCACAGTGGAGCCGCGCCGCGCGGGCATGGCAGGCCAGAATCGATGCGAAGGTCGCCGAACTGCAGCGGCTGTCCACCACCTTGAACAGCTGCATCGGCTGCGGCTGCCTTTCGCTCCGCCGGTGCGCTCTCTACAACCCGCAGGACGCCGCCGCCGAACTCGGCCAAGGCGCTCGCTGGCTCCTCGGCGATGAGCCACCCGACCCAACCGCCGAGGAGCCCTGATCTCGCTGGCTCTAACCCCTCAGGTCACGACGGGTGGGACGGGTGAGTGACTGGTCCGGCCGAGTGATAGGCCGGCCGCGGTGATCCAGTTGGTGAATTCCACGGCCAGGTGCTGGCGGTGTCTTCGATGAGGTCGTCCGGCGCGGCGGCCGGGAAGTAGATGACCAGGAGTGCGTCGAACCCGGTGCCGGTGTCACGGAATTGGTGCAGGGCGTGTCCGATGAGGGTGCCGTCGGGGAGCGCGACGGTGCCCGCCAGGCGGATGGGGTAGTCGGGCACGAGTTCCCCGATGGTCTGGTCTTCGCTGATGTAGGCGATGCGTAGGCGAGGAACTCGGCGGCGCTCAGGCCCTCGGCGTGCAGCTGCGTGACGGCCGGGCGCCATTGTCCGTCGGAGCTGGCGGCGCATGCGGTCAGGGTTTTGGCCGACGCGGCGAGGTCGGGCTGGAGCAGGTCTAGTAGCCCTTGCCGGCCCAGCCGGGCCTTCAGCGTCGCCAGCGCACGCCGGGCGAAGAACAGTTCCCAGTCCGATGCGGTCCCTGACGAGGTGGGGCCGGAGACGATGGTGATGTCGGTCGTTTCGGTTGTCGCGGTCATGATGTCGGGCTCCTTAGTGATGCGCGGGTGTGCGTAGGTGACGAACGGGCGTGCGGGTCGGTGGTGCTGGTGTCAGAAGCCGGTGCTGAGGGGTATCGGCTTGGGTCCGGCGATGACGCGCTGGCGTATGTCGCCGAGCTGTTCGATGGCCAGGTGGACTTCATCTCCTGCTTGAAGCCAGCCCCGGAACGATCCGGGGTGCGTGGCGTAGTGCTCGAACAGGCATCCGGTGGGGACGGTGCCGGAACCGATGACGTCGCCGGGGCGCAGTTCGGTGCCGCGTGAGGTGTAGGCGATCATGTCGGCGAAGTCCCAGTCGATGCTGTCCCAGCGTCCCTGGCTGGTCGGCTCGCCGTTGACCGCGGCCGTCATCGACAGCGCGAAGCCTTTCCCGGCGCGGTGGGGTTCGATCTCGTCGGGTGTGACCAGCAGCGGGCCGAGCGTGGTGGCGCCGTCTTTGCTTTTCGCCGGGCCGCATCCCATCGGGAGCTCGCTGACTTGCAGGTCGCGTGCGCTCCAGTCGCAGAGGATGGCGTATCCGGCGATGTGGCCGAGGGCGCGGTCGCGGGGGATGTCGCGGCCGGGTTGGCCGATCACGGCGCAGACTTCCAGTTCGTAGTCGAACTGCCGCGACCCGGGGAAGATGGCGACATCGTCGCCGGGTCCGTGGACGGAGCCGGGGTTGGTGAAGTAGAAGGCCGGTATCTGTTCGTAGCGGTGATCGATGGTCAGCCCGGCCGGTGCGGCGCAGTTGCGCAGGTGCTGGAGAAAGCCGAGGCAGTCCCGGATCGAGGGCGGCTGCAGCGGCGCGCACACGGTGACCTCTCCGATGGCGGCGACGTGATCCGGGCCGGCCGTGACGTCGGCGGCCCGGGCGGGCAGGCCGCCCGGGGAGCGCAGCAGGTCGAGCATCGTGAGCCCGGCCGGGAAACCGCGGACGTTGTTGCCGGCGTCCAGGATCCCGGCGCGTTCGGCGCCGTCGTGGCGGTAGGTGAGCCAGCGCATCAGTTCCCGCCTCCGGTGGCGGCGCTGAGGCCGGCGTCGGCGGTGAAGCCTTCCAGGTCGGCGATCTTGCCGAAGATCTCGGTCAAGGGCTGCGGTGGCAGTTCAGGGTCCAGGGCGCGGTAGACCGCGGCGACGTTCTGGGCCAGCCGCCCCTGGTTCGGCATCCCGGCGTACTTCCCCAGGTCGATCGACGCGATCGCGGCGTCGGCATCGAGGCCTGCTTCGTGCCGTTTCGTCGCCTCGGCGATGACGAAGCCGAGGTAGTCACGCACCTGCGCGACGCCGGTTTTGCCGGTGACGGGTCCGTGCCCCGGCACGATCGCGGTCAACCGCATGTCCAGCAGCAGGTCACACGCGTCCACCCACCGCTGCGGCGGGCCAGCCCACACGATCGGCGTGCCGTCGATGAACAGGATGTCCCCGGCGAACATGACCCTCGCGTCCGGCACGTGCACCAGCACGTCTCCGGCGGTGTGCGCGGGACCGACCTCGATCAGCTCCACCTCGCGGCCGCCGACATCGACCGACAGCCGGCCCGTGAACGTCCGCGTGGGCGGGACAACAGTAATGTCGTCGAACCGGAACGGCGCGAGTACAGCTGCCGCGTACGCTCCCGCCCGCCCGGCCAGCCGCGGCAGGGCGGAAATCTCCTCCACCGCGTGCTGGGTGATCAGCCGGGCCGCGGCAGCGGAGGCGATGATCTCGACACCGGGCGATGCGACCAGCTCGTTGCCGAAGCAATGGTCGCCGTCGGAGTGGGTGTTCACCACGGTCGTCAGCGGCGCGCGGTCGGTCAGCGGCCGGATCCCGTCGAGCATCTGCCTCGTCGTGACCAGGTCGAACAACGTGTCTACCAGCAGCGAGGCTCCGCCGCCTGTCACCAGCCCGGAGTTGCTCCAACCCCAGCCGCCGTCCGGCTGCAACCAGGCATGACACCCGTCGCCCAGATCATGCAGTCCCCTTGAATAGGCCATCGTGCCCTCCGCTTGCTTTCATCGCCGGTCAGGAAATGGTTGCCGTGCAGCGCCGGACAGCCGATGGGAGCCGGCCCGGCCCGGCCGCGCCGCCGGACGCTAAACGCAAGGACAACTGCGTTTAGAGTAGACACACGCCGACCGTTAACGCAAGATGAACTGCGTTATACTTTCGCTGTGACCGATACCCAGCACGAGGTCCGCCGCCGGCCCGGCGGGCGCTCCGAGCGGATCCGCCAGTCGGTGATCGAGGCCACGATGGCGGTCCTCCGGGACCGCGGCTGGGACCAGTTCAGCATCGCGGAGGTCGCCAGCCGGGCAGGCGTGCACGAGACCTCGATCTACCGCCGGTGGGGAACCCGGGAAAGGCTCGCGACCGATGCGCTGCTCGCCACCGGCGAGCAGGACCTGCCGGTCCCCGACACCGGCTCGCTGCGCGGCGACCTGGCCGGCTTCGCCGCCGGGATCTGCCAGTACGTGTCAACGCCACTCGGGCTAGCCCTGGCCCGCGCCATGGCCACCCCGACCGGCGACCCGGCCATCACCGAGGCCAGCGCCCGGTACTTCCAGACCAGGTTCGAGATAGCCAGCGTGATCGTCGACCGCGCCATCGCCCGCGGCGAGATCCCCGCAGGCGCCGACGCCGCCCTGGCCCTCGAAATGCTGATCGCGCCGCTGCACTTCCGCACCTTGGTAAGCCACCAGCCGCTCGACGGCGAACTCCCGGGCCGGCTAGCCGACCTAGTGATCAGCGGCCTCCGCGGCCACGCTGACGCGACACCACGGCCAGGCTGAGCACAGCAACGACCAACCCGCCGTTCGGGATTTCACTTGGTGGAAGGTTCATTGCCTCGGAGTTTCGTCGTCTGCCAACGTCAGGCGGACTCACGAACGCCGGTGCCCACGCCATCCGACCCACGGTAAGGAGTCTCGATGCCGAATCCCGACGTAATCACCACCCGGGTAGGAATTGTCGGCGGCGGCCCGGCCGGGCTGATGCTGTCGCACCTGTTGTCGAGATCCGGTATCGACAACGTCGTGGTCGAAAAGCGTGACCATGAGACGATCCGGAACACTCATCGGGCTGGCATCCTCGAACACGGCAGCGTCAGCATGCTCGTCGATTCCGGTGTCTCGGACCGGGTCCTGAAGGCGGGTTACAAGCACGAGGGCATCGACCTGCGATTCAGCGGCGAAAGCCACCGCATTGACTTCCAGGACCTAGTCGGGGAAGCCGTCTGGCTCTACCCGCAGAATGAGGTATTTGTCGATCTCGCCGCCGCACGTGAACGCGATGGCGGGGAAGTTCATTTCTCCGTGTCCGACACTGAAGTCCTCGATCAGGCAACCGACACCCCCAAGATCCGATTTAACGACTCTGAGGGCAACGCGAAAGAGATTCACGCCGAGATCCTCGTCGGCGCGGACGGGTCAGGCGGTATCTGCAAATGGTCCATCCCCCAGCAGCACCGCACCGACAACTTCGTCGAGTACCCCTTCGCCTGGTTCGGCATCTTGTGCGAAGCACCGCCCAGTGCAGAAGAACTGATCTACTGCAATTCCAGCCGCGGGTTCGCCCTGATCAGCCAGCGGGACGACCACACCCAGCGAATGTACTTCCAGTGCCCCTCGGACGAGGACGTCGACGGGTGGACCCAGGAAATGATCTGGGACGAGCTGCAGGCCCGCGTCGACGGCCCGGACGGGTTCGAGCTCACACGCGGCCACATCTTCGACAAGATGGTCCTCCGCTTCCGCAGCTACGTCTGTGAACCGCTGCAGTACGGCAACCTCTTCCTGGCCGGCGACGCCGGCCACACCGTGCCCCCCACCGGGGCCAAAGGACTCAACCTGGCCTTCGCTGACGTCCGGGTCTTGTTCGAGGGGATCGAATCCTGGGCCTCGACCGGTACCCGGGAAGTCCTGGACTCCTACAGCGACCGGGCGCTGCAAAGGATCTGGAAGGCGCAGAACTTTTCCTACTGGATGACATCCATGCTGCACGAACGACCGGACACCAACCCGTTCGAACGCAAGCGGCAACTCGGCGAACTCAATGCCGTCGTCAATTCCCGCTACGGCTCCGCCTACCTCGCCGAGGCCTATACCGGATGGCCCCACACCTAGCGCCCCTGATGATCCGCGGCACTTGCTATCGAGCACGGGCTCGAAGTGTGCTCCGACGACAGCGACTTCGCGCGGTTCAGCGAGGTCCGCTGGACCAACCCGGTGGCGCCAGCATGATCACCGCATCGGCGACCGGCAAAGATCAGAGAACCTCGAGGGTCGGGTCAAGCGCCCCCACCCTGCGCGCGTGGTGCGGCGGGCAGGGTGGAGGGCGGTGACCCCAAGGAGGCGCTCGCCGGCCGACGTCGGCGCAGCGGTAGCTAGGCGCCTCGGACGAGCTGGTAGGTGAAGAAGGCGAGGCCGTCACCGATGGTCTTGGTATCGACGAGGCGCATGGGCTTTTTGCCGCTGGTCTCGCCGAAGAGGCGCTCGCCCGCCCCGAGGACGACCGGGAAGACGACCAGCCGCAGCTCGTCGACCAGGTCGTGCTCGATCAGCGTGCGCCCGAGCTGATAGCTGGCAGGGACGACGATTTCTCCGTCTAGCTCCTGCTTCAGCTTCGAGACCTCGGTCACCACATCCCCCTTCAGCACCCTGGAGTTGTTCCAGTCGGGATCTTCGAGGGTCGAGGACACGACGTACTTCGGCAGGCTGTTCAACCTGTCCGCCAGGGCGCCACTGCGGGGTCGCCACCGCGCCCCGAAGAACTCGTAGCTCCGCCGGCCCAGCAGCCATGCCTCGGCGCTCAGCGCCTCGTCGAGCGCGATCTTGGCCCACTCTTCGAGGTCCTTGCCCCCAAACTGGGTGAACCAGCCGCCGAGCCGGAAGCCCTCCTCGCCGTCCGGGTCCTGGACCACTCCATCGAGCGAGACGTTCTGCGGACCGCTCATCACGATCTTTCCCATTTCGGTTCTCCTTTTCGTTGTCAGAAGCCACTGATGTAGGCACCGCGGCGCCGGGAAACTGGGCGCCCGTCGACCGCCCAGTTCGCCCCTCGGCCAGCGCCTATACAAGATGGAAGTGCGGCAAGGTCCGGGCTCGCCGAGTGGGTGCGCAGCTTCGGCAAGCGCATCACCGGCGTCTAGATCACCCACGGCCACCAGGACCACTGGATCGGCCTGGCCCGCCTCCAGGAGCACTTCCCCGAAGCCCGCGGCATCGCCACCCCCGAGGTCGTCCGGCGCGCCACGTTCGAGGCCACCGACCCCGCCCTGTCCGCCTACCGGAAGGCCAGCTTCCCCGGCGAACTGCCCGAGACCGCGGTGCTGCCCGAGGCGCTGACCGGCGACGAGTTCGAACTGGAAGGCCACGTGCTGCGGGCGGTGTCCGTCGGCCAGGGAGACACCGAGTTCTCCACTGTCTTGCACGTGCCGTCCGTCGCCGCCGTGGCCGGCGGCGACGTCGTCTACAACGGCGTGCACATGATGACCGCCGAGACCGACGAGAACAGCCGCGAGGCATGGATCGCCAGCCTGGACGCCGTCGCCGCCCTGAACCCGCAGATCGTCGTGGCGGGGCACAAGAGCGTCGGCGCGCCCGACCTGCCCGAGAGCATCGGCGCGAGCCAGCAGTACCTGAGCGACTTCAGCCGCATCGTCAACGACGCCGGCAGCGTGGAGGACATCGTGAACGCCATGCTCAAACTGCACGGCGACCGGGACAACCCCCGCACCCTGTGGTACTCCGCCCGCACCGCCGTCGCCAAACGGGGCTAACCAGCTGGTCACCGGGAGCAAGCGGCCACGGAGCGCTGTCCAACGCGCAGATCGCGGCCCGGCTGTACCTGTCCGAAGCCAGGGTCAAGGGCTACGTCTCGCGGATGCTGGACAAGCTAGGCTGCGCCAACCGCGCCCAGGCCGCCCTGCTCGCCCACGACGCCCCGGTATCGTCAGCCCGTAGCCCGGGTAGGCGAAGCTGCAGGCTGGAACTCGGGCTGGGTGCCCGGCAGGCCGGGCTGCGTCCTTCGCCCGGACATTCGTGCCCGCCGGGTGCGGCGGGCCTCACGGGCCCGCCGCGAGCCGGCGGCTGTTGCGATGATGTCGTTGACGTGGTCGGTGGCGAGTTGTTGCAGGATCAGCGGATGCATGGGGTCCTCTTGGGTTAGGCGGGCGGCCGCATGCTGCCGGGCAGGTCGTTCCGGCTGCCGCGGCACGATCCGGCGCTCGGATCGTCCGGGCGGTCGGTGATGCATACACCGCGGCGCCGGGAAACTGGGCGCCCGCGAGCCGCCCAGTTCGCGCCGCGGGCGGTGTATATACCGGGTGGAAGTGCGACGTGGTGCGGAAGGAAGGCGCGCAGGATGGTGACAGCCGATCTGCTCTCACGGGCGCGGGCCGGGGACGGCGAGGCGTTCCGGGAGCTGACCGACCCGCACCGGCGGGAGTTGCAGGTGCACTGCTACCGGATGCTCGGATCCTTCGCCGACGCCGAGGACGCCATCCAGGAGACGCTGCTGGCCGCCTGGCAAGGCATCGGCGGGTTCGCCGAGGAGCGCGCCTCGCTGCGCACCTGGCTGTACAAGATCGCCACCAGCCGGTGCCTCAACGCGCGCCGCGCAGCGAGCCGGCGCCCGGCCAGAGAGTGGGACATGTCTCGGTTCGAACCGCCCGTGACCCCGCGCGACGAGGCCGTCTGGCTGCAGCCGTTTCCTGACGCCCTCCTCGAGGGTGCCGTCGACGTGCCGCTCGGGCCGGAGGCCCGCTACGAGCAGACCGAGTCCATCTCGCTGGCCTTCGTGACCGCCCTGCAGGTGCTGCCGCCGCGCCAGCTCGCCGTCCTCATCTTGCGCGACGTCCTCGGCTTCCACGCCAGCGAGGTGGCCGGCATGCTGGAGGTGACCGTCGAATCGGTCAACAGCGCCCTTAAACGAGCCCGCGCCAGCCTGGATCAGCGCCGGCCGCCGGCCGCCGGCCGCGAACCGGCTCCCGCCTCCGGCTCACCCGCCGAGGATGCGATCGTGGCCAAGTTCGCTCGCGCATGGGAGTCGGCCGACCTCGACGCGCTGGTGGCCCTGCTGACCGACGACGTCTTCCTCGCGATGCCGCCGGTGCCCTTCGGGTACGAGGGCCGGGACGTCGTGACCCGCTACTGCGCCAGCCTGTTCGCCGCGGGCCGCAGGTTCGACCTCGTCCCGGCGCGTGCCAACGGCCAGCCCGCATTCGGAGCCTACCTGCGCTCCCCGGCAGGCATCCGCCACGCGACCGCCTTCTACGTGCTCACCCTGGCCGGCGACCAGATCTGCGCCATGACCCGCTTCGAGGCCAGCGTGCTGCCGTGGTTCGGGCTGCCGCGATCACTCCCGAGCCGGTAGCCGGCCTTCGAGCAGTGAAAGTGAGCAGCCGCGAAACCATGCCGTGGCGGATATGCCACTGCGGTTCAGCGGAATGCGGCAGACCAGGCATGAGAGCCGGCACATCCACCGGCCCCACTTTTGATCCCGCGGACTCAGCACGTGCCCCAGGTCGGTTCTGGCCCGAGCCGACGCTGCGGCACGCGCCGGAATGAACACCAGCCTGACCGTCGGAGACTGACATTCCCTGACTCCGGATGCCTACCTGCAGAACGTGCCCCTGATCGTCCCCTGATCGGCCGCATCCGGCCTGGGACCAGCATCCGTGCTGATCGCCGACCTCATCCCTGAATGGACACAGTTCGAGGCGTTCCTCGACGAGCACCGCCAGCGATCTCAACCATTGCCGGGACGGGCTGACCGAGGAGCAAGCACGCCGGTCGCTGATGCCGTCCCGGACCACGGTCCTCAGCTTGGTCAAGCACGACGTGCGCCGGGGAATGAGCTAGGCACCGTCGTTGCCATCGCGCAGGGAATGGATCATGCTCTGCAGGATCCGGAACGCGCCTGCCTGCTCGGTCTCGGTCAGGCCGGCCAGCATTCTGATCTCGACGGACCGGACCGCTACGGTCGCCTTCTCAAGGCTCCGCCGGCCGCGAGGCGTGAGCC
>Ga0302178_10004441_pt1 | contig 10193 bp, 5 predicted proteins | sample I_Palsa_E1_3_FD_198790 | JGI IMG/M metagenome (GOLD analysis project Ga0302178, IMG submission 198790) | Peat permafrost microbial communities from Stordalen Mire near Abisko, Sweden - I_Palsa_E1_3 | ecosystem: Environmental > Terrestrial > Soil > Palsa > Peat permafrost | place: Sweden: Abisko... | reverse complement strand
GTATTAACCCTGGACGGGAAATGCGCACCACAATGGATCGCAACGCCCGATGGCGCGGTCACCACTTATGTCTACTACGATCCCGCGGGCGAAAAGGACTGCTGTCCGCCGGAACCTAATGGGTTTACGCGTTTTATCAAAACCCAAACGGTCACCCCAGCGCCCACACAATATAAAGATACCCCAACCACGGTCGCGAGCTACACCTATCAAACTTTGTCCAAGCCCTACATGGGCAACCAACAAAACGTCATCCAATCCGTGGTTGTGGCGTTGAACGAATCGCATTTCACCAATGTGACATTCAATCAAGATGGCTCGATCAAAGACAGCACCCAGCTCTCCAGCAAAACCACGACCTACGTCGACGAACCTAACTCACCCGAGCATGGCCGCGTGAAACACGTCGCGGGAACAATCTACGACCTCAATGATGGCACCCCGTACACCAGTACCATTGACTTGACGTTTAACGTACAGGCGGCAAGCAAAACCGAGCCCACCGCCCTGGTGCAAACCGCCGCCTTCACCGGCTTTGACGGCTGTTATATACAGATCGGCAAAAGCCAATCCTGCATGAGCGGACGTACCCTGTCGGTTACCGATCGCTATAACAACGTCACCAGCTACACCTACGATTTACTGGGACGGATCTTGACCAAAACGCTGAACTCAACCAGCGACACCTATAAGAGCACCACCACCACGTCTTACACGCTGACCACCACGCCCGCGCCCGATCCGCGGAACCCACCCGTCGTCACTGAAATCTCCACCACCGTCACCGACGACCACGGCAATGCTGTGCGGACCTGCCATGACGGTATGGGGCGCACCATTGAGCAATGGACCAATGATATGGACGCCGGCGCTAGCGATACAAGCTATCAAACGCAGACGCAGACCTACGACAATCTGGGCCGCTCCTTGGTCAGCACCGCATGGGACTATATGCGCAAGCAACCTGGCGTTCTAGCCGACACAACGCCCAGCGCGACCAGCGCCACCACCCTGTCCTATAACGATTGGGGGCAAAACCATCTGACCACCCTCAACACCGAGTGCGAAGCGCACAGCGATTACGATCCGATCCAACTGATGCATAGCGCCTATACCTGCTCCTATACCCAACAAGGGAAGGTCCCCGCTGCCACGATATTGGGCAAACAACAGGTCTTGCAGGACATCGCAACCTTCACCTCCACCACCACCCATCTCGATAGCGAAGGCACGGCCTATGGCAGCCAGATCGGCATGTTTGACGGCCTCAAGCGTCTGCGTCACATGGCTGATGAACTCAACAACGTCACGACCTACACCTATGACGCCTTTGGCCGGGTCAGCACCACCACCCTGCCCGACAACAGCGTCGTGACCAAGACCTATGCGCCGCACAGCAAGGCTGCGTTGATCACGGGCATTACGGTGTTGGATGGCGTAACCGGGAGACTCTACGATCTGGGCTGCCAGGAGTTCGACAGCCTGCATCGCCTCAAGAGCACCACCAGCGGCGGCATCGTCACCACGGTTGGCGGCAAGTCGACACGCACGGGCGGCAGAACCTATACCTATGACTATACCGTCGATGGCGAGCCGACTTGTAACGCGCAACCGACGACGGTGACTACGCCGAATAAGGAAGTCATCAACTACACCTACGTTCCTGAGCTCAGTAACGCCGTGAATACGGTCAACGTCGGCGATCTCAAGCAAACCCTCGAATATTACTCAAACACCGACACCGTGTCGGCCGGCGCGATCCCCGGCGCCCCTCCGCACATGCCCAAAGCTACGGGCGCGCTGAAGAGCGCCACGGAAGCCGGCGGGATGGTGTTGCAGATGGATTATTATCAATCGGGCCAGCTTTCGGCGGAGACGTTTACGCCCGTTCAACAATCGGCGAAGACGGTAAGCGGCGCGGCCCAGAAATCGACGGCCTACACCTACTCTTTGCTAGGCCGCGCCCAGTTCTACACCGATGTCGGTCAGGTGCAGCAAATCTACACTTATAACCCCGACGGCAGCGCCCATTCCATCCTCGACCCGAACCTCACGGTCGAACTGGCGTACGACCCAATTGGGCGCTTCAAAAGCCAGAAGGTGACCGATCTGACGTCGAATCATTCTTTGACCACCGAGATAACCTTGAATGATTTCAATCAGGAAATCCGCCGCGACTTCTATGAAAACGATTCGCCCAAGCCGACCATGAGCATCACGCAACACTACTATAACAACGGTCAGCGCAAATCTCGCACCACCTTTAAACCCGATGACGCGGCTAACCCGTTGCGCGATGAGGCCTATATCTACGACTCGCGCAATCGTTTAAAAACCTATACTTGCTCGGGCAGTGCTTTGCCGGAAGATGCCTACGGCAAGCCAATTCAAAAGCAGGAGTTTACCTACGATGCACTGAGTAATATCCTCACCTGCAAAACGACCTTTGACGGCGGAGACGACACCACCACGTTCCACTACGACGGCAATCAATATGATCCGACCCAACTCACCTTGGTGACGCATAGCAATCCCGAGGCGGGCTATCCGGCGAAGATCGACCTGTCGCATGCTTATGACGCTAACGGCCGCATGATCACTGATGAAGAAGGTCGCAAGCTGACTTACGACGGCCTGGGCCGCTTGCAGACGATCACCGATGCGGACAATATTCCGCGTCAATATTTGTACGACGCGCTCGATACCTTGGTTGGGCAAGTGGTCAGCGATACCGATACGCGTGAGCTGTATTATCGCTCGAATATTTTGGTTAATGAGATAAGCAGTAGTACTAATCAGAATACGCGCTTTATCAAAATGGGAAATAGTTGCGTGGGGCAAGTGACGGAGTAATCGCGCATTTTTGAAAAAGCCCCCTGACCTTTCGATCAGGGGGCCGCTCGACATCACATAAGTTTTGCTTTATTCCGCATGGCAGCATCAAGTTGAACGTAGACATCCAAATGCCCTGCCACCGGACTCCCGCTTAAAGCGTCTTTGCCAACGCCTGCCAAGTCGCAATCACCGTATCCGGATTCAGCGAGATCGACTTGATACCTTCCTGGGTCAACCACAGCGCGAAGTCCGGGTGATCGGACGGCCCCTGGCCGCAGATTCCCACGTACTTGTTCAAACGCAAGCAGGTTTCGATGGCGCGAGTCAGTAAGAATTTGATAGCCGGATCGCGTTCGTCGAAGTCGGCGGCCAGCAATTCCATGCCGGAGTCGCGGTCCAGACCCAAGGTCAACTGCGTCAAGTCGTTCGAGCCGATCGAGAAGCCATCGAAGTGTTCGAGGAATTCCTCGGCCAGAATCGCATTCGACGGGATTTCGCACATCATGATCACGCGCAAACCGTTCACGCCGCGCTTCAGGCCGAATTTTTCCAGCAGACCGACGACGCGTTCCGCCTGCTTCACGGTACGCACAAACGGCACCATGATTTCGACGTTGTCCAAGCCCATTTCTTCGCGCACACGCTTAAGGGCCACGCATTCCATCTCGAACGCTTCGGCGAAATCTTCGGCGATGTAGCGCGAGGCGCCACGGAAACCGAGCATGGGATTTTCTTCGTCCGGCTCGTAACGCGAACCGCCAATTAGCTTCTTGTACTCGTTCGACTTAAAGTCCGACAGACGCACGATCACGGGCTTCGGATAGAACGCCGCAGCAATGGTGGCGATACCTTCCGTCAATTTATCGACATAGAAAGCGCGCGGCGAAGCATGTCCGCGCGCCACGCTTTCGACGGCCTTCTTCAGGTCCGCGTCGATATTCGGGTACTCAAGGATGGCCTTGGGGTGTACGCCGATATTGTTGTTGATAATGAACTCAAGGCGGGCCAAGCCGACCCCGGCGTTCGGCAATTGGCTGAAGTCGAATGCCAATTGCGGGTTGCCGACGTTCATCATGATCTTCACCGGAATCGGCGGCAACTCGCCGCGTTCCAGTTCGGTCACTTCGGTTTCGATCAGACCGTCGTAAATCCGACCTTCGTCGCCTTCCGCGCACGATACCGTGACCAGTGCACCGTCTTTCAAGACGTCGGTGGCGTCGCCGCAACCGACCACGGCCGGCACGCCCAACTCACGCGCGATAATCGCTGCGTGGCAGGTGCGCCCGCCGCGGTTGGTGACGATCGCGGAAGCGCGTTTCATGACCGGCTCCCAGTTCGGGTCGGTCATGTCAGCCACCAGCACGTCGCCCGGCTGAACCTTTTCCATTTCGCTCGGGTCGTGAATCACGCGCACACGCCCGGCGCCGATCTTCTGGCCGATGGCACGGCCGGTCGCCAGCACGGCCGACGAGCCTTTCAACTTGAAGCGTTGTTCAACCTTACCGGCCGACTGACTCTTCACCGTTTCGGGGCGTGCTTGCAAGATGTAGATTTTACCGTCCTGACCGTCGCGGCCCCACTCGATGTCCATCGGGCGTTGGTAATGGTTTTCGATAATCACGGCGTATTGCGCCAGCTCGATCACGTCGGCATCCGAGATCGAATAGCGGTTACGCAGCTCGGGCGTAACGTCCACCGTTTTGACGCGACCTTCTTCACCGGCTTTGGTGAATTCCATCTTGATCAGTTTCGAGCCGATCGAGCGGCGGATAATCGGATACTTGCCCGCCGCCAGGGTTTGCTTGAAAACGTAGAATTCGTCCGGGTTGACGGCCCCCTGCACCACGGTTTCGCCCAAGCCATAGCTCGAGGTAATAAACACCGCGTCACGGAAACCGGTTTCGGTATCCAGCGTAAACATCACGCCAGCCGCGCCCGTGTCGGAGCGCACCATGCGTTGAATCCCCACCGACAAAGCGACTTCGGCGTGGGTAAAGCCTTTGTGGACGCGATAGGAAATTGCCCGGTCGTTATACAGCGACGCGAACACATGCTTGGTGCGATCGAGCACGTCGTCGATGCCGACCACGTTCAGATAGCTTTCCTGCTGTCCGGCAAACGAGGCGTCGGGCAAATCTTCGGCGGTGGCCGAGGAGCGCACCGCAAACGACAACTCATTGGGCGAATCTTTCTGCAGACGCAAAAACTGCTCGCGGATTTCTTGCTCAAGGCGCGGTTGCAGCGGCGCGGCGATAATCCACTCACGGATTTCGGCGCCGGCTTCGGCTAAGGCCTTGACGTCGTCGATATTCAGCGTTTCGAGCCGTTTGGCAATGCGTTCCGTCAGGTTGTTGGCCGTCAGGAAATCGCGGAAAGCCAGTGCCGTGGTGGCACAACCGCCCGGCACCCGCACCCCGGCGCTGGCTAGCTGGCTGATCAATTCTCCGAGCGAAGCGTTTTTACCGCCGACCACTTCAACATCGGTCATCCGCAACTGCTCGAATGGCACGACGTAGGCGCCATCATGTGCTGCTTGGGTCATAAAAAGTCCTAAAGTGTGAAGAAATCGTGGGAAGCGCTCACGTCGGCTCATTGGCTATTGCACACGCTGCGGGGAATCTCGCGCGAAGTGCACATGCCTTATTGAACACAACGCCTGAATGTAGTTTCGCTAGTTTCGGCGGAATCAAGCTTCGATCGACTCCCGGCACGAACCGTCGAGGATCAAATTTCGGTAAATTCCATCAAAACCCTACATCAAACCGCGTTAACAAGCGCTCAACCTGTTGGATAAAAAATCGTCCGCGCCCCTGCTGGAGCCGCCCACCTAGCGTGGTTACAATTGCTTATCTAACAAGTTGTCGCTATTCTACCGTGCCGGGAATAGGCTTGTGGTGCAGCGCAGTAATTTCCGCGGGATTAAATTATCTGCCGATGTTCGGATAGGTGATTTCCCCTAACATGATCGGGCCCGACTTATGCCACCTACCGTATTTATCGTCTCCGACGGCACCGGAATTACCGCCGAAACCTTTGCGCACTCGATTTTGTCGCAATTCGACCTGAAATTCCGGCTTATTCGGCTGCCTTTTGTCGATTCGCACGACAAAGCCTATATTGCCGCCGACAAAATCAATGAGGCCAATGAAACCGATGGCCGCCGACCGATTGTCTTTACGACTTTGGTCAACAGCGACTCCAACGAGATTGTCAAAAACTCGAACGCGCTAGTGATGGACATGTTCCAGACCTACATCGTTCCATTGGAAGAAGAACTCCAGGTTAAATCCAACCACGCGATGGGCCGGGGGCACCAGGCAGCCGATACCGACGAATACCGTAATCGAATCGAAGCGATCAATTTCTCGCTGGCCCATGATGACGGCCAGAGCAACCGCAATCTCGCCGATGCGGATGTGATTTTAGTGGGCGTGTCGCGCAGCGGCAAGACCCCGACCAGCCTCTATCTGGCGATGCAATATGGCGTCAAGGCTGCGAACTATCCCTTGATTCCCGAAGATTTCGAACGCGGACGCATGCCGACGCCGTTAGTCGGGCATAAAGGCAAGATTTTCGGGCTGTCGATCGAACCGGGCCGCCTGTCTGAAATCCGTAATGAGCGCCGGCCCGGCAGTAAATATGCCGCGCTTGAAAACTGCCGCTACGAAATCAACGAAGCCGAAGCGATGATGCGTCGCGAAGGCATCAAATGGCTGTCCTCAACGCATAAATCGATTGAGGAAATCGCCACGACGGTCATGCAGGAGATCAGATTGGATCGGCCAGGGTATTAAGGGGCAGACGCTTGTTTAGGCTTTGCCGCTAGCAGAGTAAGTTAGGGCGGGGGTGAGATTGAGCGGCGGCGGGGATGAGATTGAGCGGCGGCGGGGATGAAATTGAGCGGCGGCTGGGGAAAGACTAAGCGGCCGCAGTTAAAGACGCCGCTGCCTAACCTGCTCGAACAGACAAACCGCAGCCGCGGCCGCCACATTCAGCGACTCGACGCCACCCGGCTGCGGAATCGTCACGCGCAGCGCAGCGGCCTCACGCCAGGCCCCGGAAACGCCCGCGCCTTCATTGCCGAATACCCAGGCCAGCGGCCCGCGCAGGTCCGCATCGAATACTGCTGCTGCGCCATGCGAATCTGTAATCGTCACCGGCATCGCCAGCCGTTGCAGCAACTCGTCCGCGGCCATCCCTTCGCTGATATCGAGCAGAAAATGCGCGCCCATACCGGCGCGTAACACCTTGGGCGCCCAGGCAAAAGCGGTACCGGTCACGCAAAATACTTGGCGAATATTCGCCGCCGCCGCGCTGCGCAGAATCGAGCCGACATTGCCGGCATCTTGCACGCCGTCGAGTATCAGGCAGTCGCCCGTGATGCGCGCGGCTAATGCAGGTTGCGGGACCGGCGCCGTCAACAAGATGCCTACGCCGTTGACAACGGTGGAAATCTGCCCGAATAAAGCGTCCGGCAACACCACCACGCGCTGGGTTTCGAGCTTGCCGACGATCGCGTGGATCTCGGCGTGCGCCAAAGCACTTTCACTGACGATGCAGTGCTCGGGCACAACCCCCTGCTCCAGAAAGGCCAGCGCCAGATGCGCGCCTTCGAGCAGCATCACGCCGCTTTTGCGTTGCTGTTGCACCGATCCCGAGAGGGCTTTCAGGCGTTTGTAGAGCGGATTATCGCGTGACGTCAGATGTTTCATAAGCTACTCAAAACAAGGAGGCCTGAGCCGACTTGTCGTCTGACTTATTGGATTTCACTTCCGCATCCGGTACGGGCTTATCGGCCGATTCGCTGGCCTGAGGAACATGCTTTGCGGACTGCGCCAATTCAACCACAGTCAAAGGCTCGGACTCAAACGTTAACTCAAGTGCCACCTTAAGCGTCGAGCTTGATGCCAACACCGAAGCCGCCTCAGGCGTCATCTCAGGCGCTGCGTCAAGCACGACATCCGTGATCGATTTTGCGTCAGCCACAGCGTCGCCTCGAACCGGCAAGCCACCCGCCGCCTCAAGCCGTTCCCAGGCCTTACGCACCGGCGCGAACGAGCGTCGATGATGCACACAAGGCCCGTGCTGCTCTAATGCCTGCATATGACGCGCCGTACCATAGCCTGCGTGCACATCAAAACCGTATTGCGGATGGGCCTGGTGCATCTCCACCAGTTGCCGGTCCCGGGTCACTTTGGCCAGAATGGAGGCCGCCGAAATGGCCGGCACCAAGGCGTCGCCGCCAATAATCGCTTGCGCGCGAATCGCCAAGGGCGGGCAGCGATTGCCGTCGATCTGGGCCAGATCGGGCGTCAAGGCCAAGCCTTCGACCGCGCGCCGCATGGCCAACATGGTCGCCTGCAGAATATTCAGGGTGTCGATTTCTTCGACCGAAGCCTCGGCGACGCAATACGCCAGGGCATGCTCGCGAATCTGCTCGAACAGGACCTCACGCTTTTTGGCCGAGAGCACTTTCGAGTCGTCCAACCCGACGATAGGATGCGCCGGATCGAGAATCACGGCGGCCGCGACCACCGGCCCGGCTAAAGGGCCGCGCCCCGCTTCATCGACGCCGCACACCAGGCCGGCCGACAGGGTCAGATCGATATCGGTTTGCGATCGGCCGCCCGCGCCTGAGCGCGTCTTGCGGACCGCCGCGGATTTGACCGCGCCTGCGGCCTTGCTAGCTGGCGCCGGCATTAGAGCCCTTTACCCGCAGCCACGGCCGCGATCACTTCGGCCGCACGCACGCCGGCGTTTTTGCGCAGGCTATGATGCATTTCGATAAACAATTGCGTCAGTACCCGCCGATTCGCATCGTCGCTGAGTTGACGCAAGGTGGCATCAGCCAGCGCACTCGGTGTGGCGAAATCTTGCAAAATTTCCGGCACCACGAAACGCCCGGCCAAAATATTCGGCAAACCGACATAAGGCAAATAGCCTTGACGTTTCATAATTTGCCCCGTCAGCCAGGGCACCTTATACGAAATCACCATCGGCTTTTTAAACAGCGCAGCTTCCAGCGTCGAGGTGCCGCTTTTGGTCAGCACGGCATCGGCCGCTTCGAGCGCCAGATGCGAGCCGCCATCGGTAATGGTCAGCGACACATTGGGATGGGCCGAGGCCAGCGACTGGATCACCGCATGCAAGGCTGGGGTCGCCGCCGGCATCACAAAGCGAATAGCCGGCTCGCGCTCTTGCATAATCGCCATGGCCGCGAAAAACACCGGACCGATGCGCTGAATTTCGGAATGCCTGCTACCCGGCAAGACCGTAATAACAGGCCCGTTCAGCGCTAATCCGAGTTTGGCGCGCGCAGCCGGCGCATCGGGTTCCATCGGGATCGTATCGGCCAACGGATGACCGACATAGCTCGCGGCAATCCCGGCTTTGGCGTAAATGGCGGCTTCGAAAGGAAATACGCACAGCATATGATCGACTGCGCGTCCGATCTTTTTGATGCGCCCGCCGCGCCAGGCCCAAATCGAAGGGCTGACAAAATGTACGGTCGGAATACCGGCTGCCCGCAATTTTTCCTCAAGGGAAAAATTGAAATCAGGCGCGTCGACGCCCACAAATACGCTCGGCGGATCAACCAATATTTGGTGCGTCAAGTTACGGCGTATACGCAGAATTTCGGGCACATGCCGCAATACTTCAAGATAGCCATTAACCGTCAAGGCGCGCATATCGAAGCGGGTTTCAAAACCCGCTTCGGCCATACGCGGCCCGCCGATACCGTAAAAACGAGTCTCGGCCGGCATAGCATGATGGAGCTCAGTCAGCACCGAGGACGCCAGCAAATCGCCTGACGGCTCGCCGGCCACCATGGCTACACGCAACGGCGCACCCACACTCGCACCCGTCATTTCGCCCATTATCGCGCCTGCCCGGTATGCGTGAAGGCCGCTAGCCCCATCACCGGATGATGCCGCGCTTGGCGGTATCGATAAAATTCACCAGCGCTTCGACATGCAGATCGCCATCGCCGCCCTGCTGCGCCAATTCGCGCAATTGCACCTTGGCGTCGTCCAGTGTCAGACCGGCTTTGTATAGATGGCGATACGCGGAACGCAATGCGGCAATGGCGTCGGGGGAAAACCCGCGACGGCGCAAACCTTCAACATTGATGCCATGCGGCTCGGCCTTGTCGCCCGCAGCAATCACAAACGGCGGCAAATCTTGAACCAGCGCGGAAGCGCCGCCCAACATCGAATGCGCGCCGATCCTGACAAATTGATGCACCCCCGACATACCGCCCAAGATGGCCCAATCGCCCACCGTCACATGGCCGGCGATCTGTGCATTGCTGGAGAAAATTGTATGGTTGCCGATTTGGCAATCGTGCGCGATATGCA
>Ga0302178_10004437_pt1 | contig 10196 bp, 10 predicted proteins | sample I_Palsa_E1_3_FD_198790 | JGI IMG/M metagenome (GOLD analysis project Ga0302178, IMG submission 198790) | Peat permafrost microbial communities from Stordalen Mire near Abisko, Sweden - I_Palsa_E1_3 | ecosystem: Environmental > Terrestrial > Soil > Palsa > Peat permafrost | place: Sweden... | reverse complement strand
GGGCCGATAACCGGCTCGGGGTCAAGGGCGTCGGCGAGGCGGGCACCATCGCCTCGACGCCCGCGGTGGTCAACGCGATCGTCGACGCGCTGCGTCCGTTCGGCATCAACGATGTCACCATGCCCTGTACCCCCGAGCGGGTCTGGCGCGCGATCGCCGAGGCCAGTGGCGAACGGACGGGCAGCGCGGCCGAGCAGCACGCGGCCCGGCAGAGCGACCAGACGCAGGGCAACAGCCCGCAAGGCATCGACGGAGGCATTGCATGATTCCGGCCAAGTTCGATTACGTCCGTCCCAGCTCCCTGGACGAAGCGGTCCAGGCGCTCGCGGACGGCGGTGATGACGCCAAGATCATCGCGGGCGGGCAGAGCCTGCTTCCGCTGCTCCGGCTGCGGCTGGCCTACCCGGAGCTCCTGGTCGATCTGGCCGGGCTGGATGAACTCCGCGGCGTGACCGACGCCGGGGATTCCCTCCTGATCGGGTCCAGGACCACGCATTACCAGCTTGTTCACGACCCGCTGGTGGCCGAGCACTGCGGGCTGCTGGCCCAGGCCACCAGAACGGTGGCGGACCCCGCCGTCCGGCACCGGGGCACGCTCGGCGGCGCGCTCGCGCACGCCGACCCGGCGGGCGACCTGCCGGCCGTGGCGCTGGCGCTGGATGTCACGCTGATCGCCAGGGGGCCTGGCGGCGAGCGTGAGATCCCCGCCGCGGACTTCTTCGTCGACTACCTGACCACGAGCCTGGAGCCCGATGAGATCCTGACCGCGGTCCGGGTACCCAAGCTCGGCGCGGGCTGGGGTTACCGGTACGAGAAGTTCCACCGGACCGCGCAGTCGTGGGCGACCGTCGGTGTGGCTGCCCTGGTCCGGCGGTCCAACGGGTCCGTCGCCGAGGCCAGGGTCGGGCTGACCAACATGGGCCCGGTCCCCGTGCGGGCCCGGGCGGTGGAGGACGCCGCCGCTGGCGCTGACGCCAGCCGCGACGCGCTGCGGGCCGCGGCGGCGCGTGCGGACGAGGGCACCGAACCGCCGGGGGACCTGCACGGAGCACCGGACTACCGGCGCCACCTCGCGCGGGTGCTGACCGGACGGGCGCTGGCCGCGGCGGCGGGAGTCTGATGAAGGCCGGTTCGAGCGGAACATCAAGTGACTGGAGATTGTTGTTGGGACATGGTAGAGGACCGGTTTGCAGAGCTGATCGCAGGGCAGCGGCAGGGAGTACTGGTCACCCTCAGAAAAGACGGGTGGCCGCAGTTGTCCAACGTGAATTACGGCTGGGACCCGGCCGAGCAGACCATCCGGGTCTCCACCACCGATGACCGGGCTAAGACGCGCAACATGCGCCGTGACCCGCGGGTCAGTTTCCACGTCACCACCGGTGATTTCTGGTCCGATGTGGTGGTGGACGGGCAGGCCGAGCTATCTGCGGTGGCCCGGGACTCCCGCGACGCGGCCGTCGAGGAACTGGTCGACCTGTACCGCGCGGTGCAGGGCGAGCACCCGGACTGGGACGACTACCGGGCGGCCATGGTCCGTGACCGGCGCCTGGTCGTCCGTATCCGGGCCGAGCGGGCCTACGGAATGGTCCACCGCTGACCGCGGCCTGACGGCTGACCGGTATTCGCCGGCGACCGGCCGCCGTTCGCTGGTGGGGCTTAGCCCCTGACTGGAGGTTCTGATCGCGTGAGTGATGACCGGTATGTGGCGGCACGCGTAGGCTGGCGCGATGCTGCCTGATTCGTTCGGGCGGGTCGCGACTGACCTGCGCGTATCGCTCACCGACCGGTGCAATCTGCGGTGCGCGTACTGCATGCCGCCCGAGGGCCTTGACTGGCTGCCCTCTCCCGATCAGCTCACCGACGACGAGGTGGTGCGGCTGGTCCGGGTGGCGGTCGAACGGCTGGGCGTCCGCGAGGTCAGGTTCACCGGCGGTGAGCCCTTGCTGCGGCGCGGGCTGGCCGGGATCCTCGCGCGTACGGCGGAGCTGCGTCCGCGCCCGGAGATCTCGCTGACCACCAACGCCATCGGGCTCAAGCGCAGTGCCGCGGCCCTGCGCGAGGCCGGGCTGGACCGGGTCAATGTGTCGCTGGATACGCTGCGCCCGGAGACCTTCCGCAAGCTCGCGCGCCGGGACCGGCTGCCTGACACGCTCGACGGGCTGGCCGCCGCCGCACAGGCCGGCCTGGCCCCGGTCAAGGTCAACGCCGTGCTGATGCGGGATCTGAACGACGACGAGGCCGCGCCGCTGCTCAGGTTCTGCCTCGACCGCGGCTATGAGCTGCGCTTCATCGAGCAGATGCCGCTCGACGCGCAGCACGGCTGGAAGCGGGCCGAGATGGTGACGGCCGAGGAGATCCTCGCCGCGCTCGGCCGCGAGTTCACCCTCACCCCCGACGATCCGGGTCAGCGCGGATCGGCGCCGGCCGAGGCGTTCCTGGTCGACGGGGGACCGGCTCGGGTCGGGGTGATCGCCTCGGTCACCAGGCCGTTCTGCGGTACCTGCGACCGGGTCCGGCTCACCGCCGACGGCCAGGTGCGGAACTGCCTGTTCGCGCGGACGGAAAGCGACTTGCGCGGGCCGCTGCGCATGGGGGCTAGCGACGCCGAGCTGGCCGCCCAGTGGCAGCGGGCCGTCGCCGCCAAGCTGCCCGGCCACGGCATTAACGACCCGTCGTTCCTGCAGCCCGACCGCCCGATGTCGGCCATCGGCGGCTGACCAGGCCGCGGCGGAAGGTGGACCCGGCGCCATCCTCGTTGATGACACCGGGCGACCGCAGTGGCTGGCTGGCTGGCGGCGAACAGAAACTCTTCGCCGTGCCGTGGCCGGTTACCACCAGGACGCGCTGCGCGGGCTGCTGGATTCCCTCGCACCTGTCCTGGTCAGGCTGACACCGTTGCCCGGGGATCCGCCGCCGTGGCTGGACTGCGATACCCCCGAGGACCTGCGCCGAGCCCGCAACCTGGCCGACCCGCATGTACCGGGCTTGGCCTAGGCTGGACCGGACACGCAAGCCGCCATCACTTTCAGTGATCGTAATTGCGGGGTTGCTGAGCGTCAAGCCTTGGGTTAGCGGGTGCGCCCACTGACCGGGATCGAAGCAGCCGCCCTGCCCCGCGTCCCCGCTCGAGTTTCTGGGTCATTACCTGAGCCGCGGCTTACGTCCGGCCGGTGTGCTTACGGCTTGTCGGCGGGACGGTAGGCCGGGCCGTGGGCGTCGTCGCAGTGCTGCGCGGGATCGGGTCCGCCCGGCCCGGGCGGATGACCGACCCGCAGCGCGGCGTGGTCGACCTGCAAGGTGGCGTGGGTGATGCCGTACTGGCTGCCCAGGAAGGCCTCTAGGTCGGCGCGGACGGCGTGGCAATCCTCGCCCGGCGCGACCAGCACGTGCGCGGAGGCGGCCGGCAGGCCCGAGGTGATCTCCCAGATGTGCAGGTCGTGGACCTCGGTGACGTTGCGCCGGGCCGCCATCGCGGCGCCGACCGCCGCCGGATCGAGCCCGGCGGGCGCGGCTTCCAGGAAGATCCGTCCCGAATCCTTGATCAGCCCGGCCCCTGCGTGCAGCATCAGGACCACCACGATCAGCGTGGCGATGGCGTCGGCCCGGACGAATCCGGTCAGCACGATGATCAGGCCCGCCACCGCGGTGGCGGCGAACGCGTAGAGGTCGGTAATGATGTGCTTGAACGCGCCTGTGACGTTCAGGCTCTGCGCCGGCCCTTCGCCGTTGTGCCCGTTGTGCCCGTTGTGCCCGTGCGCGCTGGGGCCGCGCCCGCTCGCCCGGGCGATCAGCAGCGTCGCCGCGACGTTGACGGCCACCCCGACCAGCGCGACGACGAGAACAGTCCCGCCGGCGACCGCGTGCGGCATCAGCAGCCGCCGGATCGCCGTGTAGCACAGCCAGGCCGCGAGCAGGACCAAGGTGATGCCGTTGGCCTGGGCCGACATGATCTCGGTGCGCTTTAGCCCGTAGGTGTAGCCGCCGGTCGGCGGCCGGGCGGCCAGCCGTGCGGTGACCAGCACCAGCGCGATGGAGGCGGCGTCGGTCAGCATGTGCGCGGCGTCGGAGATCAACGCGAGCGAGTGCGCGGCCAGGCCGGCCACGACCTCGCCGACCATGAAGGCCAAGATCAGCGCGAGCGCACCGGACAGCCATCTGGCGTCCGACCCGGAACCACCCGGTGCCGGGCCATGCGCATGCTGCTGCGTTGCTGCCACGATTTGACGATATCTTCCTTGATCAAGGATCGGTAAGGTCCTGCCGGACGCGGCCGTGCGGATCTCCGCGCTCGCGGCCAGCTGGCCGACCCTCGATCAGCCGGGGGAGCGGTTACCGGACTATTACGGACCTGTCATCATCCGGCGGGCGAGGGCGGTCTCACCTAAGACGGAGTCGCGGAGCGGACGCCGGACGAGCAAAGGGTGGCGAATGACGGCCGGAACTGAGAGGCTCGGCGAGCCTGGCAAGAAGTCGACTAGGCGCGGAGTGCTGCTGGGGGCGGGCCTGGCCGGGCTAGGGGGAGTGCTGGCCGGGTGCAGTACGGCGGCGGTGCCTTATGGTGCCAACGAGGCGGGAGTCGTCGAGCAGGACACTCCGGCCGCGTCCGCCACGGCCACCACGGCCACCACGGCCGGACCCATGGCGGCTAGCCCGGCGTCGGCGAGTCCTAAGCAAGGTAGTAGCACCGAGGACGGCAAGCCGAAGAAGGGCGCCATGGGCCCCAAGGCCAGTGGCATCGTGCTCGGGACCGAGAGCGAGATCCCCGTCGGTGGCGGCAAGATCTACGCCGCCGCGAGAGTCGTGGTGACCCAGCCGGTCCGCGGCCAGTACAAGGGGTTCAGCGCGGTGTGCACGCACGTGGGCTGCATCTTGAGCGAGGTCGCCGACGGTACCATCGACTGCCCCTGCCACGGCAGCGAGTTCAAGATCACGAACGGCGCCGTGGTCACCGGCCCGGCCCCCAAGCCCCTGCCGGTGAAGCAGATCGAGGTCGTGGACGGCAAAGTCGTATTGCTGTAATCCTCGAGGGGACGACCCCCCGGGGCCACCCTGCGAGTGACAGGATGGCGGGGTGGGCTCGCTGATGCTGCTGGATACCGCGTCGCTGTACTACCGGGCGTTCTTCGGGGTGCCGGATACCGTCCGGGCGCCGGACGGGACGCCGGTGAACGCCGTGCGCGGGCTGCTTGACACCATCAGCCGGCTGGTCCGGGGCCGGCACCCCACCCGCCTCGTGGCCTGCCTGGACGCGGACTGGCGGCCGGCCTTCCGGGTGGCGGCCATTCCCTCCTACAAGGCGCACCGCCTGGCCGCTGACGGTACTTCGGAGGAGACGCCGCCCGCGCTGGCCGTCCAGATCCCGGTGATCGAAGAGATGCTGCACGTATCGGGGATGGCGGTGGCTGGGCAGCCGGGGTTCGAGGCGGATGATGTCATGGCTACCCTCGCCGCCCGCTCCGCCGACCCGGTCGACGTAGTGACGGGAGACCGTGACCTGTTCCAGCTCGTCGATGATGCCCGGGGCGTCCGGGTCATCTACACCGTGCGCGGCCTGCTCAACACCGACGTAATCGACGAGGCCGCGGTGACCGCCAAGTACGGCATCCCGGGCCGTGCCTACGCCGATTTCGCCGCGCTGCGTGGGGACCCAAGCGACGGGCTGCCCGGTGTGCCGGGCGTCGGGGAGAAGACCGCGGCCGCGTTGATCGGGACGTTCGGCAGTATCGAGGGAATCATCACCGCTCTGGAGGCGGGCCACGGCGGGTTCCCGCGCGGCAGCCGTGACAAGCTCGAGAAGGCCAGGGACTATCTCGACGTGTCGCTGTCGGTGGTCCGGGTCGTCGAGGACGTCCCGCTGCCGGAGGTCGGCGGCACGTTGCCCGTCGTGCCTGCCGACGCCGACCGGCTGAAAGAGCTGGGCGACCGATGGGGACTCGGATCTTCCCTGAACCGGTTCGTCACCGCAGTGTCGCAGGCCTAGCATCGATCTTGTGACGACAGACGAACTCTATCCCGCGGGCCGGCTCGACCAGGTGCGCGAGGCGGTCGGCGCGGCCGGGCTGGACGCGGCGCTGCTGACGCCGGGCCCAGACCTTAGGTACGTCACCGGCTATGACGCCAAGCAACTCGAACGGCTGACCTGCCTGGCGGTCCCGGCGCACGGGGACCCAGCGCTGTTCGTGCCGCGCCTCGAGCTGGCCGCGGCGCAGGCCTCCCCGGCCGGCTTGTCCGGCCTGGAGATGATCCCCTGGGAGGAGACCGCCGATCCGTTCCGGCTGGTGGCCAGCATGCTCGGGAACGTCGCGACGATCGGCCTGTCCGACCGGATGTGGGCACTGTTCGTTCTGAAATTGCGTGACGCCCTGCCTACGGCCCGCCTGGCGCTGGCCGGGTCCGCGCTGCGCCCGCTGCGGATCAGGAAGACTCCCGCCGAGGTCGCTGCGCTCCGCGAAGCCGGCGCCGCGATCGACCGCGTGCACGCTCAGGTCCCTGGCTGGCTGCGGCCCGGACTCACCGAGCGGGCCGTGGGCGCGATGATCAGCGAGGCGATCCTGGCCGAGGGGCACGCGACCGTGGACTTCGTGATCGTCGGGTCGGGCCCGAATGCCGCCAGCCCGCACCACGAGGTGTCGGACCGAGTTCTTACCGCCGGGGACGCGGTGGTGGTGGACATTGGCGGCACGATGCCCTCAGGCTACTGCTCGGACAGTACCCGCACCTATGCGATCGGCGAGCCGCCGGCCGAGTTCACCGCGTACTACAAGGTCCTGTTCGACGCCCAGGAGGCCGCCTGCGCCGCGGTCCGGCCCGGGGTAACGGCCGAGTCGGTCGACGCGGCGGCGCGCGAGCCGATCACCAAGGCCGGCTTCGGGTACGCCTTCTTCCACCGGACTGGCCACGGCATCGGGCTCGAGGCGCACGAGGACCCTTACATCGTGGCCGGCAACGGCGAGCCACTCGAGCCGGGCATGGCGTTCTCGGTAGAGCCCGGCATCTACCCGGGGCCGCATGGCGCGCGGATCGAGGACATCGTGGTCTGCACCGAGGACGGCGTTGAGCGCCTGAACCACACGCCCAGGGAGCTGGTCATCGCCGGCTAGCTCCAGCCACGAAGCGACGTGCCCTGATGGTCACGTCGACGGCAGGACCAGTGCTCCGCCGGTCCCGTCAGTGTTCCGCCGATCCCGGGGGATCGGTGCGGTCCTGGTTGTCGGCCAGGAAACGCTCAAACTGGGCGGCGAGCTCGTCGGCGGTCGGCATCGCCTCGCCCTCGGCGAGCAGTCCGGTCACCGGGTTCTCCGCCGCTTCGGCGGTGGCCGTGTCGTACTGCTGCTCAAGCGCGCGCACCAGTTCCGCGACCTCGGCGGAGTCCGCGACCTGGCGTTCAATCGCCATGTTGGTCCGTTCGGAGGCCTCGCGCAGCTCGGTGTCCGGCAGGTCGAGCCCGGTCGACGTGGTCACCGAGCCGAGCAGAGCCAGCGCGGCCGGGGGATAGACGGCCTGGGACAGGTAGTGCGGAACCTGCACGGCGAACCCGAGCGCGTCCCGGCCGGCCTCACCGAACCGCAGCTCAATCAGGGCGGGTGCGCTGCCGGGCACCTGGATCCGGCTCGGCAGCCGCTGGTAGCCGGTCATCAGTTCCTCGCGGGTGGCGTGCGCGATCACCCCGAGTGGCCGCGTATGTGGCATTCCGGCCGGGATGCCGAGGAAGCTGATCGCGGGGCCGACTTGGAGCCGGGTGGAGATCGCCAGCACCGCCTCAGTGAACAAGTTCCACTCGTGATCGGGTTCCGGTCCGGTCAGCAGCAGGAAGGGCCGCTCGGCCGCGTCGCGCAGCAGGTGTAGGGCCAGCTCGGGAGGGTCGTAGCTCTCCCAGTGGCTGTTGTCGTAGGTCATCAGAGGACGCCGTGACCGGTAGTCGATCAGCCGGTCCACATCGAACTGCGCAACCGCTTCATGGGAGAAATTGCGCAGCAGGTGCTCGGCCAGCAGACGGCCGGCGTTACCCGCATCGATGAAGCCCTCCAGGTAGAGCAAGATCGGTGCGTCTGCGATGTCGGGCGCGGCCGGACTCAGGTCGAAGAGTTCTTCCGGATTCCGCTGCATCCCAATAGTTTCGCACGGGCCGCCGAATGCTGTGGCCCGTGCTGACGGCTCCGCCCTTGTCCGCCGACGGTTCCGCCGTTGTCCGCTGCCGGTTCCGTGTCTACCCGCCGGCGGCGCTGCTGGCCGCCGGCGGACGACTTTGCCTTCTAAGCGGACTGCTCGGCCAGCCCGGCCGTGGCCTCCGGGTGACCGATGGAAAGGCCGCTGTTAGGGTCGAAGAAGTGCAGGTGGTGGGTGTCGACCGCGAGCTCGATGGCCTGCCCGGGTCTGACCCTGCTCCGGGCCGAGACGCGGGCCGTCCACAGCGATTTGCCGCCCACCAGCGCGGCCACGGACTCGTCGTCGTCATCTTCCCTGTCGGCCGCCTTGGTCAGGCTGGCGTGCTCGACTGGTGGCGCGTCGATGGTGAAGATCACGTGGATCTCGGTGCCGAGCTCCTCGGTGACGCTGGTGGTGACCTGCATCCTGCCCCACCGGTCGTCGGCCAGGCTGGCGTCCTCGAAGTCCGAGGGCCGGATTCCCAAGATGACCTTCTTGCCGATGTAGTCCGCCAGCCCCTGCTTGGCCTCGATGACCGCGGACGGCACCGACAGCTTGTAGCCGGCGAACGTGACCGCCGGACCGTCGTCGCGGACCAGGTCCGCGTTGACGAAGTTCATCGCGGGCGAGCCGATAAAACCCGCCACGAATAGGTTAACCGGTGCCTCGAACAGGTACTGCGGCGTGTCGACCTGCTGCAGCCGGCCGTCCCGCAGGACGCAGACGCGGTTGCCGAGCGTCATGGCCTCGATCTGGTCGTGCGTCACGTAGACGGTGGTGACGCCGAGCCGCTCGTGCAGTTGCTTGAGCGAGGCTCGCATGGATACCCGCAGCTTGGCGTCTAGGTTGGACAGCGGCTCGTCCATCAAGAAGGCCTGCGGCTCGCGGACGATGGCACGGCCCATCGCCACCCGCTGCCGCTGACCGCCGGACAGCGCAGCGGGCTTGCGCTTGAGGTACTGCTCCAGGCCGAGCATCCTGGCCGCCTCGTCGACCCGGCGCTTGATCTCTTCCTTGGGCGTCTTCCTCAACTGGAGGCCGAACGCGAGGTTCTGCTCGACCGTCATGTGCGGGTACAGCGCGTAGTTCTGGAACACCATCGCGATGTCCCGGTCCTTGGGCGGCAGGTCGTTGACCACCCGGTCACCGATCTGGATCTTGCCCGCGGTGATCTCCTCAAGCCCGGCGATGGACCGCAACGCGGTCGACTTGCCGCAGCCTGAGGGACCGACAAACACCATGAATTCGCCGTCTTTGACGTCAAGGCTCAAGTCGTCGATGGCCTTGACGTCACCTGTATAGGTCTTTTCCACGTGATCGAGGATGATCTGTGCCATAGCGGCAGCGTAACCTTCCCGTGATCTGCCGGTAAGTACGCGAACGGCGATGTTACAGTAGCGTAAACTTCGTTATCGTTTCGTTATATTGGGATGTTGTCGCCGTATGCAATCGATGGCGCTAACGTGACCACGTGGAAGAGATAGATCGCAAGCTCGTGTCGCTGCTGACCCGCAACGGTCGGATGAGCTTTACCGAGCTAGCCAGGCAGGCGGGCCTGTCGGTGTCGGCGGTCCACCAGCGCGTGCGCAGGCTCGAGCAGGATGGCGTGATCAGGGGCTATGTCGCGGTGTTCGACCCGGATGACGTCGGCCTGCCGCTGACGGCCTTCGTATCGATCAAGCCGTTCGACGCCGCCGCCCCCGATGACCTGCCCCAGCGGCTGGAGCACCTGGTCGCGATCGAGGCCTGTTACAGCGTCGCAGGAGACGAGAACTACATTCTCAAGGTCCGGGTGCCTTCTCCCGCGGTGCTCGAGGACCTGCTGCAGCAGATCCGCACCATCGGCGGCGTCTCGACCCGTACCACCGTCGTGCTGAGCACCCCGTACGAGAACCGCCCGCCCGACCTATGACGCCGGCCTGGCCTTGAGGCCGTCGAGCATGATGGATAGCAGCGCGTCGGCCCGGTCCGGCGCTCGCTCCGTGCTCACCGCCACCCCGTGTACCAGCCGCATCACGTCCGTAGCGCTGACGTCCGAACGGATGACGCCG
>Ga0302178_10004425_pt1 | contig 10215 bp, 12 predicted proteins | sample I_Palsa_E1_3_FD_198790 | JGI IMG/M metagenome (GOLD analysis project Ga0302178, IMG submission 198790) | Peat permafrost microbial communities from Stordalen Mire near Abisko, Sweden - I_Palsa_E1_3 | ecosystem: Environmental > Terrestrial > Soil > Palsa > Peat permafrost | place: Sweden... | reverse complement strand
CAGGCCGGCTTTGTGATGTTGGATGGACTTGATTCCCATGGGTCGAGGATACGTAGGATTGTGCGGATGAGCGAGCCTCGAAGTAGTAATCAAACATCGAGTCCGGCCCGTGAATCCTCGACGCGCCTGATGAATGGAGCCTTGGCATCCGTGTAGGCTTCGCGATCCTCGGGGTAGCGTGCGGCGAGAGCGCGCTTCAGCGCCACATACTCGCTCGCCAGCGCCGAGTCTGCGCGCAACCGGTCACGGAAGTACAGGCGGCGATCGAGCTCTGCGCGGTCATCCACCAGATGAAGGTGGTGGGTGCGATGCGAAGCCGTGGGATAACACAAAAAGCGCCTATGGGCGAGGGTCCCATTGAATGCCCATGGATACTGGTAACCCCTGTCGATGAGAGCGGCAATCGGCTCATTGAGGTCGTCCACGAGCGCGACGATGTCGATGATCGGCTTGGCGAGGAGCCCGGGGACGGCGGTGGAGCCGACGTGATGGATCTCCTGGGCCTCGAGCAGCGGTTCGAGCCGCTCGCGCTCGGCCTCATAGAGAGCCGGCCATGCGGGGTCATACGCGACGAGCTCGACCCGCCCATCACGGATGCCCGCGCGCGCGAGGTCTCTTTCAGCGGCCGCCCGGCGGTCATCTCCCTGCATCGGCACGCCTGCACCGTACACGCCGGCTCGCACGCCACCACCCATACGGCCTTGAGTCATCTCGCGCTACGCCCGTGCAGCATCGCCATAATTTGCGCATGGCTCCCACGCGATCGCTGCCCTCCCTTGCAACACCCCAGCGCGATGCCCTCGGCTGAGCACGCGGCCACCTGGGGGGACGTGAGCCGGATCGCGCTCGCGCTGCCCGAGGCGAGCGAGCGGATCTCACGCGATCTGCGCCAGTGGCGCGTGGACGAAAAACTGTTCGTCTGGGAGCGCCCGCTGCGGCGCAAGGAAATCGAGGCGCTGGGCGCCTCCGCCCCCGACGGGCCGATTCTCGGTGCGCGCGTCGAGCACGTCGGCGCGAAGGAGGCGCTGCTCGCGGACGATCCCTCCGTTTTCTTCACCAGCCCCCACTTCGATGGCCATCCGTCGATCCTCGTGCGCCTGCACCGCATCGCCCTGGCAGAGCTCGACGAGGTGATCGTCGAGGCGTGGCTTGCCCGCGCGCCCAAACGGCTCGCGCAAGAATACATCGACACCCGGCTGACCTCTACCGAGGAGTGACGCACAGGTAAGGCGCGGCGACCCGGTCATCATCCGCCGAGCACGCGCTCGCGCCGGTGTCGACGCCATGCGCGCCGGGCGGTCGCGAGCGCGATCGCCACGAGCGCCAGCGGGACGAGCACCGCAGCGGCGATCAGGAGGACCACAAGCGTCACCGTGAGCACTCGGCCAGCGTCGTGTAAGCCACGGTGCAGTGTCAGCCCTTCGCTGTTTGCGTTCTTATCGCCCACGACGGTCACTTCGACTTCGGCGGTGCTCGCCTGCCGTGAGACCGTTCCGAGCGCCGCTCGGGCCCGGGCGATCGCGCCACCGTTCTGCGCGAGCCGTTCGCGCAGGCTGTCGATCTGGCCTTCGGTGGTGGCCTTCGAGAGAGCGCGGAGCAGCGCCTGCCGTTCGGCGGTGGCGTCGGCGACTCGTTGGCGGGCCGCGTCGTAGGTGTTGGTGATGTCTTGCAGCGACTGGCTCTCCGCGCGCACAGGGGCGAGCTGCCCGAGTGAGGCGAGAGTGTCACTGAGCTTTGCGCTCGGGAGGCTCAGCGTGAAGGTAGCTTCGCCCGTCTTTTCTCCCTCGTCCACGTGCGAGCTCCGCACGAAGCCGCCCTCGCTCGTCGTGAGCCGCGACACGCGATCGGCGACCGTCTGCACTTCCTCGGGGGTTGCCGTGAGGGTGATCGAGGCGCCCAGCTGCTGCACGCGCCCGGGCGCCGAAGTCGCGCCGCTTGCGGCGGGCGCATTCGTGGCCGCCGACGATCCGGCCGCACCCGAAGCCGCCACCTCCGCACCTTTAGACGAGGCCTTCGCTCCGCTCGCGCCTGCCACCGGAGCGTTTTCAGCCTGGTCAAACGCCGGTCCGAGGCGATCCGCGCGCGCGGCGGCAGAAGGTGATCTCGGGGAACTCTCGACCGTATGTCCGGCCGGTCGCCATGGTGCTGCGATCAGCACCGCCGCGATCACTGCACACGCCACCGAGACGCCGGCGAGCGCGGGGCGACCGGGCCGGCGCGGCCAACCCCAGCGGCGCCGCGGCTGTCTGGGTGTGGAGCCCTTGGGTGCGGAACGCTTCGTTGCGGAACGCGCACTCCACTCGGCGATCCGCTCGCCCAACTCGCGCTCGAACTCGGGGCTGATCGGTGGAGCGAGCGTCCTCACATCGTCGCGCAGCTCCCGCCAGGAATCCGCACGCGGGCCCTCGCCGGTCCCGTCCAGAGCCGCCTCGATCTCGGTCAGCCAGCTCTCGTCAGGGCCGGTGCCGCTGCCGCCGGGGAAAGGAATGACCCTCATGCGACCTCCTCGCGATCGTCGAGCTCATTGCACTTCTCGCGCAAGCGCGTCAGCGCTCGGTGCAGGCGGGTACCGGCGTTCGACTCGCTCACGTCGAGCGCCTTCGCGAGCTCGCTGTTGGAGAGCTGGCCATGGAACTTGAGCAGCACCACCTCGCGTTCGCGCAGCGGCAGAGCCGCGAGCGCGTCTCTGACCGTCGCACGGCGCGCGAGCTGCTCGAACGCGTCCTCCCCGGTGTTCCCGCCGTCGTGCATTTCCTCGGGCAGCTCGCTCTGGGGCTGGCGGCTGCGCCTGCGCAGCTCGTCGAGCGCGGCGTTGCGCGCGATCGCGAACAGCCAGGCCCTGGGAGCTCCGCGGCCGCGATCCAGACGCGCCCGCGCGCGGTAGAGCCGCTCGAACGCAAGTGCCGTCACATCCTCCGCCGCGGCTCGATCCCCGAGCAGCGAGATCGCATAGCCGTGCACATCGGCGGCGCCCTCGCGGAAGAGCCGATCGAAGGCCTCCTCGTCGAGCTTCATGCGCTCGGGCATCGGCTCGGCTCGCTGGCCGGTGTCATCGGAGGAAGGCACGAGTGCGCTCACAACCCTAACTACGCTGGAGACTCGGGTCCATCACAGAACTTTCCTCAAAGGAGGTCACTAGGTGCCTGCCCCTGAGGTGCTCACGTTCGCCGGCGAGAAGCCTCACTCCGGCTCGGCCGCGCCACCCTCAGCCGCCGGCGCGGTCCTGCGTTCCCGCATTACCCGCGCCGTTCTGCCGCCGATCGCGCTCAGCAACATCCCGGCGATCGCCGTGATCACGATCAGAAGCGGCGGGAAGCTGCCGAGCGAGACCTTCGCGTGGGTGCCCGCGAGCGCATGCACGAGCAGCAGCGCGACCCCGTAGATCGCACCCGCGATCAGCCCGCGGTCGGCCGCGTCCCAGCCGTCCCCGTGCTCGAAGCCGCCGACGATCGTCGCGAGCGCGATCGCCGCGCTGTACGCCCAGTAGGCGCCGCTCGAAGCCCCGATCAAGACACCGGCGATCGCGCCGGCGATCGCGGGTACCACGCCGGCGAGCACGATCTGCGCGGGGCGCTCGCGGTCCCGGAACAACACTGGGTCATACATGCCAACTCCTCCCCCGAGAACGCTCCCGAGGTCTGTTTCCCCTGGGTTCACCATATCGAGGACCGGCCGCCTTCACCGGGCATTCGACAGCCTCAGACCGGGGACCGTCAGAGCGTCAGAGTGTGGACTTCACCAGCGCCGCCCCGATCCGGTCGCCGACGGCGGTGAGCGGTCCGAGCGGCTGCGTCAGGGCCGACATCGCGAGCGCCGTGCCCTTGCCCTTGCGCGCGCCGAGGCCGGTCGCGATCGCGTGCATCGCGACGGCGACCACGGGGAACGGGCGGAAGAATACGGTCAGCTCGCGGATCTTCCCCTGCTCGTCCAAGCGCAGGTGGTCGACCATCTCGAGCTCCCTCCCCTTCACGCGCGCGGTGGCGACGAGCACCGCCCGGTCGCCACTGACGAGCTGGTCGGTGTAGCGCAGGTCCTCGAATACGTCGATCACGACGCCCATCACCGCCTCGATCTGCTCGCGTCCGCTGAACACGAGCCTGCTCGTGAGCGGCGAGCGCAGCACGGCGTCAGGCGCGAACGTGTCGAGGACACTCGCGAGATCGCCGCGTTCCATCGCGATGCGTAGGTCGAGCTTGGCGGTTTCGTCTGCGGGGATGGACACGAGGCTCCTTTGATCGACGGCTGATTGACCTCCTGCAAAGGTAGTTCAAGCGGCGCATGCGCCGCTTGCCAACCACGCGCTCTCGGTCGCCTGAGGAGACGGACTGCGGCCACAGCGGAGCCCAGGCACCGCGTGGCTAGGATGGGCCGTGGCCACATTCGAGCGTCTGAGATAGGAGAGAAGCCCATGTCCAGCACCCCCGCACTCAGCGCTCCCTCGGCGGGCGCCCCGTTCGACACCACCACGATCGAGCGCCGCGAGCTCGGTGAGCACGACGTGTTGATCGACATCAAGTTCTGCGGCATCTGCCACTCCGACATCCACCAGGTCAAGGACGAGTGGGGCGGGTCGATCTTCCCGATGGTCCCCGGCCACGAGATCGCCGGCGTCGTCGCTGCGGTCGGGTCGGGTGTCGGCAAGTTCTCGGCCGGCGACCGCGTCGGCGTCGGCTGCCTGGTCGACTCCTGCGGCGAGTGCGAGTACTGCCGGGCGAGCGAGGAGCAGTTCTGCACGAAGGACGCCGTGCCGACGTACAACGGTCGCGAGTACGACGGCGAGCCGACGTTCGGCGGCTACAGCCGGCAGGTGGTCGTCAAGGACGGCTTCGTCGTCAAGATCCCCGACGGCCTCGAGCTGCAGGACGCGGCGCCCCTGCTGTGCGCCGGCATCACGACGTACTCGCCGCTGAAGCACTGGCGCGTCGGCGAGGGCACGAAGGTCGCAATTGTCGGCATGGGCGGCCTCGGCCACGTCGCCGTGAAGATCGCCGCCGCGATGGGCGCCGAGGTGACCGTGCTGAGCCAGTCGCTGAGCAAGCGGGAGGACGGGCTGCGCTTCGGCGCCAAGCACTACTACGCGACGTCCGAGCGCGAGACGTTCAAGGCGCTCAAGAGCAGCTTCGACCTGATCCTCAACACGGTCTCGGCGAACCTCGACCTCGATCGCTATCTCTCGTTGCTGCGCGTCGACGGCACGCTCGTCAGCGTCGGCGCGCCCTCGCAACCCGACAGCTTCCGCGCCTTTTCGTTGATCGGCGGCCGCCGCAGCATGGCCGGATCGCCGATCGGCGGGCTGGCGGAGACGCAGGAGATGCTCGACTTCTGCGCCGAGCACGACGTCGTGCCCGAGATCGAGCTGATCGCGGCCGGCGAGGTCGGCGCGGCCTACGATCGCGTCGAGCGCTCGGACGTGCGCTACCGCTTCGTGATCGACGTCGCGACGATCGGCTGAGCACCCGCCGAGCTTCCGGATCTATCGTCTGGCGCCTCGGCGCCTACTCGTCGATCAGCCGCCGGTGTACCGCCCAGCGCGTCAGCTCGTGGCGGCTCGAGAGCTGGAGCTTGCGCAGCACCGCGGAGACGTGCGCCTCGACGGTCTTTGTGGAGATGCCGAGCTGGGCGGCGATCTCCTTGTACATGTAGCCGCGCGCGATGTGCTGGAGCACCTCGCGCTCGCGCGGGGTCAGCAGGTCCAGCTCCGGGTCGACCTGCGCGGTCGGGATCTCGCCGGCGAAGGCGTCGAGCACGAAGCCGGCCAGGCGGGGCGAGAACACGGCATCGCCCTCGTGCACGCGCCGCACGGCGTCGGCGAGCTCGGGGCCGGAGATCGTCTTCGTCACGTAACCGCGGGCGCCGGCACGGATCAGCGCGATCACGTCTTCGGCCGCGTCGCTGACCGAGAGGGCGAGAAAGCGGACGGCCGGTCGACTTGCGGCGAGACGCCGGATCACCTCCGCCCCGCCGCCGCCCGGCATGTGGACGTCGAGCAGCACGACGTCGGGTTCGAGCTCCTCGATCGCCCGCACGGCACCCTCCACCTCGCCGCTCTCGGCCACGACCTCGACCTGGGAGCCGAGGCTCGCGCGCACGCCCGCGCGGAAGAGATCGTGATCGTCGACGATCAGGACCCGCGGCGGCGATTCCTCGCTCACGATCGCTCCCCGCGCTCGAGCGCGATCTCGATCTCGACCTCGGTGCCGCCGCCCGGCAGCGAGCGCACCGCCGCCCGGCCCCCGGCGCGCCGCATGCGGCCGAGGATCGACTCGCGCACGCCGCGCCTGGCCTGCGGCACGGCCGCGGGATCGAAGCCGGCGCCGCGATCGCGGACGAACACCTGGATGCGCTGCTCGGAGAGCTCGGCGTAGACGGAGACCGGCGCCTGCCCGGCGAACTTCGCGGCGTTCAGCATTGCCTCGCGTGCCGCCGCGAGCACAGCCTCACCGCGCTCGTCGAGCGGGCAGTCGCCGACGGCCACGACCTCGACCGAGCCGCCCACCGCCGCCTCCACCGCGGCCGCCGCCTCCTGCAGCGCAGCCGCGAGTCGCTCGCCGGCCTCGCGCAATTCGTCGCCGGCGAGCCAGCCGCGCAGCTCGCGCTCCTGCCGGCGGGCGAGCGCCGCGACCTGCCCGGGGTCCTCCGCGCTGCGCTGGATCAGCGCCAGCGTCTGCAGCACCGAATCGTGCAGGTGCGCGCCGACGTCGGCGCGCTCCTGCGAGCGGATCCGCTCGGTCCGCTCGGCCGCGAGGCTGCGCGCGAGGCGACGCCAGGAGGGCGCGAAGATCAGGGCGACGGCGACGAGCACCGCGAGGCCCGCGAGCAGCGCCTCGCCCGCGGGTCGCGTCGCGCCGCTCGCCCACAAAAAGGCGAACCCGCCGGCGAGCACGAGCGCGACACCGAGCCCGCCGCGGCTCACTTCGGGCCGGCCGAGCGCCCGCATCCGCGCCGGCGGCTCATGCGGCAGCGACGACGCCGGCGCGGAGCTCGGCAACAACGGCAACGACGGGTCCTCGGGTGGGCGATGTGCGGCCCAGCCGCGCCGGCGTCGCGGTACGACACCGGGCGCGCGCCAGATCAGGAGCGCTCCCAGCACGGCGACGGCGCCCGGCCAGACGATCGCGTCTCCCGGCCAGGGCCCGGCCGCGCGTACGAACAGCAGGCCGCTACAGACCAGCAGCCCGGTGCCGATCGCGATTCTCAGACCGCCGCGCTGGGAGTTCGCCGGATGAGACATCGCCGCTCATGTTCTCAGCCGCGGCCGCGACCGCGAGCGGCGAGGCCGCTGGCGAGCAGGATCGCCCCCAGTCCCCCGACGAGGACGGGCGCCATGTAGGCGAAGCGGAGGTCGACGGCGCCACCGGCGTCGAGCACGAGCAGCACGCCCAGCGCGAGCACGGCGAGGCCCGTCAGCAGGACCGTGACGTTCGGCGAGCGCCTCATCGGCTCGCCCCCGCCGCGGGAAGACAGGCTTCGTTGGTGCCGAACGTGGCGGGGTGGTAGTGGCTGGCGCCCCAGCCTCCCCAACCGCCCCAGCCCCTCCAGGCGCGTTCGATCGGATGGTCGGCCACGAGCAGCGCGCCGAGCCCGACGTTCCCGTCCAGCACCAGACGCGGCGTGTGCGGCGGCGGCGAGGGACGTTCGGCCCAGTCGACGTCGAGGCCTCCGGACCGCTGTTCGAGCGCTCCCACGTAGCCTCCGCCGATCTGCGCGCTGGTCGCGACGCAGACGCCGCGGGGCACGAGCACGACGAGCTCTCCCACGCCCAGCCGCACGTGCAGTTGGGTGTCGCCCGGCGGGAAGGCGATGTCGCGCAAGTCGATTTCGAGCCGGCCGGCGCCGAGCCGGTAGGTGTCGCGCACTTCGCTCAGGCGCTGCGGGCGATAGGTGCGTTCGCCCATGCCGCCGTGCAGGTCGACGTGCGCGGCCGCGACCACCGCCACGGCCAGGACGAACGCGACGGCCGGCAGCACCAGCCAGCGAACCCCGCCCGTGAATGCGCTGAGCACGAGCAGCGCGCCCAACGCGACCACCGCCCAGGCGGCGAGCCGCCCATCGATACCCGCGAGCCACGCGCCCGCCACCGCGAGCAGCAGCGCCCACGCGACGACGGCCGTCGCGAGCGCGAGCCGGCGGAGCAGCCGCCGATCGGCGCTCGCCCGGCCCTGCTCCGTATAGGGCCTGCGCAACCGCGACCAGACCAGCGCGGCGGCGGCGCCGAGCAGCGCGAGCGACACGAGGCCCGAGCCGAATCCCCAGGCGCCGCGGTGGCCGGCGTTGCCGGCGTTACCGGCCGCGTGCAGAGCGATCCCTCCCGCCACCAGCACCACGACGACGCCGAGGACGATCCGCCAGGACGAGCACAGCAGGTAGATCGGCGCGCGGCGCGCGCCCTCCTCTGGAACCAGCAGCAGGATCGCCAGGTAGAGCACGATCCCGATCCCCGAGAAGATCGCGAGCCCCACGAAGGCGATCCGAAAGAGGATCGGATCGACGCCGAAATGGTCCGCCAGGCCGCTGCAGACGCCGCCGATCAGGCGCCCGCGTCGTGTTCGAACGAGCCGGGGGCGCCGCCCGCGGCCCCGCTCGGGTGCGCCGCTCTCAGGGGTGCCGCTCTCAGGCGTGGACATCGCTCACCTCACCGTTGATTGCGCGATCGGTAGTCGTCTTGTGCATGCGGGCAGTGTCGCCCCGGAGCCGCGCTCGCGCAATCGGGAATCTCCCTAACTCGCCCTCAACGAACCCTTAGCCGACCGGCGCAACACCTCCGCGCCGCGACCCCGTCCGATGCCGGCCGCGAGCACGGCCACGGCGAGCACCAACCCGACGGAGATCTCGAGCGCCAGGTGCAGGCCGGGGACGAGCGCGCCGTCGCCCGCGATCAGCGAGCCGAACAGCGCCACGCCGATCACGCTGCCTGTCTGCCGCGCGCTGTTCAGCGTCCCCGACGCGACCCCCGACTGGGAGCGATCGACGCTGCCGAGCAGCGAGGAGGTCATCGCGGGAACGATCAGGCCGAGGCCGAAGCCGATCGCGAGTAGCTGGACGACGAGCGCGCCGTAGGGGGTCCCCGCGCCGGCTCCGAGCAGCGCACCGCAGCCCACCGCCATCAGCAGCGCGCCGCCCGCGATCGTCCGCCGCGGGCCGAGCAGGCGGGCGCCCCGTCCGGCGAGCAGGTTGGCGGCCATGATCGCTCCCGTCATCGGCGCGAACGCGAGGCCGGTCTGCAGCGAGGACAGATCCTGCCCGCGCTGGAAGAACAGGCTGAGCACGAAGATCAGGCCGTAGAAGGCGATGTTCACCATCAGCCCGATCGCGGTCGCGGCGCTGAACGTGGGCGAGCGGAAGAGCCCGAGCGGCAGCATCGGACGAGCCCGCCGGGACTCGATCGCGACGAACGCCGCACCCGCGACGAGCGCCAGCGCGTAGCCGCCCAGTACGGCGGTATCGGTAAAGCCGCGTGCGCCGCCCTCGATCGTCGCGCCCGCCAGCGCGACCAGCGCGACGACGGCGGTGAGCTGTCCCGCGATGTCGACGCCGCGGTCGCTCGAGCGCGTCGTCTCGGATGCCCACCGCACGGTCAGGAAGATCCCGGCGAGGCCGATCGGCGCGTTGATGAAGAAGATCGAGCGCCAGCCCAGCGTCGCGGTCAGCAGCCCGCCGAGTAGCGGCCCGCCCGCCAGCGCGGCGCTCGCGCCGGCCGCCCACAGGCCCACCGCCCGCGCGCGCTCGGCCGGCTCGGGGAAGGCGTGGCTGAGCAGCGTCAGCGATGACCCGCCGAGCACCGCGGCGCCGACTCCCTGGACGACGCGCGCGGCGATCAGCGCGCCCATGCTCGGCGCCAGCCCGCAGGCCGCCGAGGCGAGTGTGAACACGACGAAGCCCGCGATGAACACGCGCCTGGCGCCGGCACGATCGCTCAACGCCCCCGCGGTCAGGATCAGCGCCGCGAACGCGACCGTGTAGGCGCTTACGACCCACTGCAGCGAGCTCACGCCCCCGCCGAGCGATTCGCCGATCGGCTTGATCGCGACGTTCACGACGCTCACGTCGAGCTGCACGACGGCGAAGCCCAGGCTCGTCGCGAGCAGCGTCCAGCGCCGCGCCGCGCGCTCGTGTCCCGCCGCCGCGGGCCCGCTCGTAGGGCTGGCCGTGGGCGCGTTCGACGTCGACATCCAGGGCCGATACTCGCAGACGCGGGAGCCTCAGCTCATACGCGAG
>Ga0302178_10004422_pt1 | contig 10218 bp, 8 predicted proteins | sample I_Palsa_E1_3_FD_198790 | JGI IMG/M metagenome (GOLD analysis project Ga0302178, IMG submission 198790) | Peat permafrost microbial communities from Stordalen Mire near Abisko, Sweden - I_Palsa_E1_3 | ecosystem: Environmental > Terrestrial > Soil > Palsa > Peat permafrost | place: Sweden: Abisko... | reverse complement strand
ACACGCGCGCGTGGCTCAAGCGGATCCGCAACGGCGAGAGCGGCGTGCTACCGGTCGTCGCCGGCCTCATCGCCATCATCATCGTCTTCCAGATCGAGAAGTCGGTCTTCCTATCGTCGGCGAACCTGGTCAACCTGCTGCAGCAGTCCGCCGAGTTCATCGTCCTCGGCATGGCCGAGATCTTCGTCCTGCTGCTGGGCGAGATCGACCTGTCGCTGGGCTACTCGGGCGCCGTCGGCGCAGCCGTGATGACGATTCTCGCCTACCCGCCGATCAATCTCGGCTGGGGGGCGGCGATCGTCGCGGGCTTGGCGACGACGACGGCGATCGGCTATGGCCAAGGCCAGATCATCACGCGGCTGCGGTTACCACCGTTCGTCGTGACGCTGGCCGGCCTGCTGTTCTGGGAAGGCTTCCTGATCTGGATCGTCAACAATCAGAGTGCGTCCAATGGCGGGTCGATCCGGATCCTCAACCCCACGATCCTCAAGATCGAGGGCGGCAACCTGAGTGTCGCCGACGGCTGGATCCTGCTCGCGGTCGCCCTCGTGCTCTACGCCGCTGTGACGTTCAACCGCGTCCGCCAGCGCCGCTCCAGCGGACTCGCGGCGCCGCCACTCAGCCTCACGCTGCTGAAGGTGGCGTCCGTCGCCGTCGCCGGCGTCATCCTCGTCGCGGTCTGCAGCACGAACCGTGCGCTGTTCAAGGGAGCCACGATCCAGGGCGTGCCGATCGTCGTGCCGATCGTGCTCGTGCTTGTCGTCGCGTTCACGTTCCTGCTCGACCGCACGCGCTTCGGGCGCTACATCTACGCGATCGGCGGTAACCGCGAGGCGGCACGTCGCGCGGGGATCAACGTGAACCGGATCCGTGTGCTCGCCTACACGCTCGCCGGCTTCACCGCCGCCGCGGCGATGATCATCGTCGCTTCGCGCGGCGGCGGCGCGACAACCGACATCGACGGCGGTCAGACCGTGCTCTACGGCGTGGCGGCTGCGGTTATCGGCGGGACGAGCCTGCTCGGCGGCCGCGGTAAGATGGTGCACGCGCTGCTCGGTGGCCTCGTCATCGCAACGATTTACAACGGCATGGGACTGCTCAGCCTGTCGGCCGACATCCAGTACATGGTCACCGCCCTGGTGCTGGTCGCCGCCGCCACCGTCGACGCACTGTCGCGTCGCGGCGGCACAGCCACCTGACGCTTCCGCCACGCAGCGACCGCTGCAGAGCGCAGAAACGTAAAGAATGCCCCGGAAACAGCCGATATCTGGGGTGTATGCTGGACCAGCCGACGGTCGAGGAGCAGGCTGCCATCGCGGAAGGACTCCGTCGACCAGGCTCGACGATGACGATGCGCGAGCGCGTTGTCGAGGGAATCGCTACTTGCGGGTTCTTCGCGGCGGTCGCGGCGCTGTGGCTGGTACACCCGCCACACGCGTTCGCAATTGCCCCGCCCATCGTGTGCTTCATCGTGCTCGTGATCGCCGAGCGGATCCGGATCGACACGCCGTTCGGGTACACCGTGCCGACGCAGCTGGCCTTCGTGCCATTGCTCTTCGTCTTGCCGCTTGCGCTGGTACCGATCGCGGCGGTCGGCTCGATGGCGTTCACACGTCTTTCGGACGTCGTCAAGGGCGAGGTACGAGCCAGCCGACTGGTCGAGTCGATCGGGAATTCCTGGTTTGCGATCGGCCCCGTCGCGGTTTTCGCGATAGCGAACGTACGCCCGGATCAAGCTGGACCAGCGCTCCTAGTCGCGGCCCTAGTGGCGCAGTTCGTCGTCGACTTCGCCGCCTTTGCCTTCCGCACCGGCGCTGGCAGGGGCGCGCCGCTCGCATTGCAGGTGAGCAATGTGTGGGTCTACGTCGTCGACGCGGCGCTGTCCGGCATTGGCCTCCTCGTAGCTGAGGAAGTACACCGCTCGCCGATCGCCGCGCTCGCTCCGCTACCGCTGCTCGGGGTGGTCTGGATCTTCGCGCGCGAGCGTCGCCAGCGCCTCGAGAGTTTGATCGAGCTCAACGACGCCTACCGTCGCGCGCGCGACGAGGCAATCGAGGCCTCGAACATGAAGTCCGCGTTCCTACGCAATGTCAGCCACGAGATCCGCACGCCGATGAACGGGGTCATCGGGATGAACGACATGCTCCTCACAACGAAGCTCGACCGTGAGCAGCGCCGCTACGCCGAGCAGGTCGCGGACTCGAGTCAGCACATGGTCTCGATCATCGACGACATCCTCGACATCTCAAAGATCGAGACCGGCCGCATCGAGCTCGATGTCAGGGACTTCGACCTCAACGAGGTAATCGACCAGGCGTGCGCGCCTGCCCGACCGGATGCGGTCTCCAAGCACCTGGCCCTGGACCTGGACATCGACACGCGCCTGCCACGTCGCGTTCGCGGCGACAGCACACGCGTCCGACAGGTGCTGATGAGCCTCGCGAGCAATGCGGTCAAGTTCACGGTCGAGGGCTCAGTCACGGTCCGCGTCAGCCCGCTGGCGCCCGACGACACCGAGCGGATCCGCTTCGAGGTGCTGGACACCGGGATCGGGATCGATCCGGCGATGCTCGGACGCATGTTTGAGCCGTTCACCCAAGCCGACGGCTCGACGACGCGCAGATACTCCGGCAATGGCCTCGGTCTCGCGATAGCCAAGGAGCTCGTCGAGCTCATGGGCGGAACGATCGGTGCCAAGAGCGAGCTCGGCGCCGGCAGCCGATTCTGGTTCGATCTGCCGCTACCCGTCGCATTGGCCAGCATCGTCACGTCGCCGCGCGAGCACGTGACACGGCTGGCCAAGCGCCCGGCCGGTCAGCGTGGACCACTCCTGCTCGTCGTCGAGGACAGCCCCGTCAACCGCGTCGTTGCGGTTAGCGTGCTCGAGCGCTGCGGCTACCACGTGCACGTCGTCAACGACGGTCGCGAGGCACTTCACGCACTGTCGATGCAGCGCTACGACGCAGTTCTCATGGACTGCCAGATGCCAGACGTCGACGGCTACCAGGCGACGGAGGAGCTCCGTCGGCGCGAGCGTGGCGGCGCGTACCACACGCCGGTCATCGCGATGACCGCACACGCGATGGTCGGCGATCGCGAACGTTGCCTTGCGGCCGGGATGGATGACTACGTCAGCAAGCCGGTCCGAGCGCAGGCACTCGCCGAGGCGCTCGAGCGCTGGGTTCCCAGCGCCGTGGAGAAACCGGACGGCGCGGCAAGCAGCGAGCCGGGCGCCGAAGGCGAACTCGAGATCGCATGACAACTTCGATCAGACGTCCGCGGAGCTGCTCAAGTCTCATCAACTCGGCCGCAAATGCCGATTGATGGACCAGCAACAGCCAGAGGAGACCAGCGGATGAGCACCACAGAGATTGATGCCGGACGGACGCAGCTCGCCTTCACGAGCTCACAGGCGGCCACCTACCTGGGCGTTTCGCTCGCGACCGTACGCCGCTGGAGCAACGACGGATACCTTCGTGGATCCCGGACGCCGGGTGGTCAGCGCCGATTCTCGCGCGAGCAGCTCGATGGATTCCTGCGCTCGCTCAGTAGCCCCGGCAGGGACGGAAAGACGCGGTCGACGGCCGCAAATACTTTCGCCCAAGAGCACTGACCGCGTTAAGCGGCGTGCGTCTCGGGCGAAGGTAACAGGTACTGGTCACACGGCCGCCGATGGTCTGATCCTGCGGCGGCAGTTGGGCGCTCACGTCTTTAGCGGCATCTGAACGGCCTCCGATCTCGGACTGGACTCGCTCGCACAGTGTGTCAAACCTACGCAGCCCTGTGCAAACCAACTTAGTCCTGCAGGAATCGTTGCAGCGCTACGCAAACGCACGCAATGCTGCAGACGGGCTCGGCCGTGCGCGGCTGAGGCCAGCTAGGCTCGCTCCCTGCCGTGGCAGCGCTGCTGAGATCCAACCCACCGCTACGCCGGCTGCTCGGAGCCTGGCTACAGTCGTGCATTGGCACTGAGACCGGATATGTGGCGCTGCTGCTGCTCACCTACCGGTCCTTACACACGTCGTGGGCGATCGCGGCCGTCCTGCTCGCCGAGTTCCTGCCACAGATCGCGTTCGGTTCGTGGTTCGGCGCGTTTGCGGACCGTTACCCGAAGCGCCGCCTGATCGTCACCGCGTGCCTGCTCCAAGCTGCGGCGTTCGGCGGTCTTGCCGTTGCCCACACGGCCACCCCGATCCTGACGCTCGCGCTGCTGGCCGGAGTCGGTAACGCTCTCCAGCGCCCGGCGATGCGCTCCGCGCTCCCCACGCTGGCCGGCGAGGATATGCAGGTCGCCGCCGCGCTGTACGACAGCTGCCGCTGGGTCGGCTTGACCGCCGGTCCAGCCATCGCGGCCGGTTTGTTTGTGATCTCGGGCGCAGCGCTTCCGCTCGCCCTGAACGCGCTCAGCTTCGTGATCGCAGCCGCGGTCATCGCCACTGTTGCGATGAGCGAGCCGCCGCCGGCCGCGGCGCATGAGTCCGCCGCCGGCTCAGGCATCCGAGCGGGCCTCAGGGCGGGCTTTGCGTCGCCCGGCGTGGCCGTCGTCGTCGCCTGCTCGACCGGGTGGCTGATCGGTGGCAGCCTGCTAAACGTCTGCGAACCGATTCTCGCCACGCACGTGCTGCACGGCAGCGGCAGCGACTACGCGCTTCTGGTCGCGAGCTACGGCGTCGGAATGGTCGCAGCGACGTGGCTCGTCGCTCGGCGAGGGGCGATGCCCGTAAACGTGCTGGTCCAACGCTACGTCGCGGCGCTCATACTCACCGCCATCGCGATGGGCGGAAGCGCGATCGTCGGCAGCATTCTTCCCGCGGCGTTGACGTTCGCGGCGACCGGATACGCGAACGGGCTGCTCGTCGTCACTGAGACGCAGTTCATCCTGCTTCGCGTCCCACAAGCAGTGCAGGGCAGGCTGTTTGGAGCCAAGGACACGGTCGAGGGCTCATTCATCCTCCTGGGGCTCGCCGGAGCCGGTGCGCTCATCGCCGCAACCGGAGTGCGCTTTACGCTGGCCGCGGGCGGCGGGTTCAACGCTTTGTGCGCCGTCGCAGCGATCGTGGCGTTTCGCCGCTACCGGACGTCGGGCGCTCTCGTTGGCGAGATCGGCTCAACTGCGGCGATCGAGGCGACGGATCTGCTCGAGTTCACGCCGTAGCTTGCGCGCCGTAACCCGCGGCTGCCTGGTGGAGCGACCGCCGCCGGCATGCTCCCCGACGCGTTCCGGATGACCTCCTTGCGGCGCTCACCAATTCCCACACGGGTCCGATTGGGTTATGCCGGACTACGCCAACGGCGCACCCGCGAGTGACGCGATGATGCCGACTGCGGCGGCACCCAGCAGTGTCTGGACGACGCCGCGGCCGAGTAAGAGGAGGGCGAGCGCGGCCGCCGCGAGCACTCCGAACTGCCACGCCTGCTGGAGCGCGAGGGCGAGCGTGATCGCCGCGCCAAGGATCGCGCCGATCGCCGCCGGGCCGGCCCCGTCGAGGAATGCGCGCGCACTGCCGCTCCCGCGCAGACGCTCGAAGCGGGGCGCTCCGATCAGGACGAACGCAAACGACGGAGCGAACGCCACGAGCGCGGCAAGCAGACCGTCGGCCATGCCGTGGGCGGCATAGCCGACAGCCGCGACGGTGGCGACCACCGGTCCAGGAGTCAGCTGACCGAGGGCCACCGCATCGAGAAAGCGCGCGTTCGTCATCCAGTGGTAGGCGTGAACCGCGTCGCCCTGCATCAGCGGCACGATCACGAAGCCACCACCGAAGGACAGCGCGCCAACCTTGAACGCGGTCCAGATCAGCGGCGTGAAGCCTCCCGTTTTGGCGCTGACCGCAGCGAATAGGCCGAGCGGTGCTCCGTCGAGGACAGGTGATGCGCCCGCCGGCCGGCGCCGCGCGACCAGCTCGACCACGCCGCAGCCCACGAGCACAAGGACGAGATAGGCGCCGATGAGCGCGGCCGCGGCGACGCTGGCCACTATGTATGCGCCCCAGCGAAACCGGCGCGCACGGTCCGCACGGACGCGCTCAAAGCTCGGACCGACGAGTCCCCGCGCCGCGTGTACCGCGACGACCGCGACCGCGGCGCCGGCGCCGGCGCCGGCGCCGCGAACCCACAACGGCGGCGCGTGCTGGAGGAACAGCAGCGACAGGAACAGGATCGAGACCACGGCCGGAGCGATGAAGCCGACGCCGCCGACGAGCGCGCCAACGGGCCCGCCGACGCGGTAGGCGCAGAAGAGCGCGAGCTGGGTCGAGGCCGGCCCGGGCAGCAATCCGCAGGCCGCGTTCGCGTCCTGAAACGCCCGAGCATCCATCCATCCTTCGCGATCGACAACGAGCTCGCGCAGCAGCACGATATGCGCCGGCGGACCGCCGAAGCCGGTCACCCCGATCCGCGTCCACTCGCGAGCGATCTTCGCGAGCCCGATCGGCATTTGCGGCGCTCCGATCGCCGGCCCTGGACCGTACGGAACCTCGACGTCGCTCGAGGATCCCGGATCGCGCCGAGCACCGCCCATGTCGCGCCGATCCTAGCCCGCGATGGCCCTCCGACTTGCGAACTTGATGTGAAGCCGACGGCGACTCTCGGCCATCGTCCCTACGCTTTGTGCGGTGCCCGCGCTACGAGATCCACGCGTCCTGATCACCGGCGCGAGCAGCGGCCTGGGACGCGCGATGGCCGAAGCGCTTGCCGCCGCGGGTGCTCGCGTGATCGTCACGAGTCGCGACCGTGCGCGCGCCGAGGGCGTCGCGGCCGCGCTGGGCGGCAGTGCGCTCGGGCTCGGGCTGGACGTTCGCGACGAGGCGTCGGTACGGAGCGCGGTGGAGCTCGCCTACGAGCAGTGGGGCGGTCTGGACGTCCTCGTCAACAACGCCGGCATCGGCATGCGCACGGTCAACCCGCGGTTCTTCGGCGAGCGAAGAGTTTCTGGGCGGTGCCAGCGAGCGGATTCCGCGATGTCGTCGAGACGAAGCTCACCGGGTCGTTCCTCGTTGCGAGCGCTGTCGTGCCGCGGATACTCGCCGCTGGCGGCGGACGCATCGTGACGATCTCGATGAACCAGCAGACGATGGTTCGCCGTGGCTTCGTACCCTACGGACCGGCCGGCGCCGCGGTCGAGGCGCTCGCGATGGTGATGGCTGCCGATCTTGCCGGCAGCTCGGTTGCGGCGAGCATCCTGCTCCCCGGTGGGGCAACCGCCACGGGCATGCTCCCCGATGATGTGCCGGACGACCTTCGTGAGTCCCTGCTCCCCGCTTCGGTGATGGGGCCGCCGATCGTCTGCCTCTGCTCGGATCAGGCGGCGGGCGTCCACGGCGAGCGGATCGTCGCCAGCGAGTTCGAATCCTGGCTCGCCGCCCGCTGAGCGGCCATCAGTGCCGCCGGTGGTAACCGGGGGCCGCACCCCATTCGGGGCACAGGCATGGGCCGGTGCCGCCTGATCAGTGGCTGTCGAAGTAGTGGCCTTCGTCGAGATCGTCGATCAGTCTGGGATGGGTTGGCTGCCAATCCATCAGCTCGCGGGTCAGCGCGCTCGACGCCGGGGCGTCCAACGCGAGGAAGGCGGCCAGCCAGGTGAAGTGCGCGGGCGCGTCCTCGGGTGAGATCGAAGTCACCGGCAGGTTCAGGTGGCGACCGATTACCTGAGCGACTTCGCGGATCGGCACACCCTCGTCGGCGACCGCGTGCAGCGTCGAGCCGGCCGGCGCCTTCTCAACCGCCAGTCGGAAAAGGCGTGCGGAATCGAGGCGGTGGACCGCGGGCCAGCGGTTGGCGCCGTCGGCGATGTAGCCCGATAGGCCCTTCTCGCGAGCGGTCGCAACGACCGTCGCCATGAATCCGTGGTCGCCATCGCCGTGGTTCGTCGGCGGCAGTCGCATGACCGAGGAGCGCACGCCGCTGGAGGCCAGCGACAGCGCGAACTCGGCGGTCGCCTGCCGAGCCTGCGGACCGGTGCCCATCGCGGCGACAGCCGCATCGGGACCGCCATGGCCGTCGCGCTCGGTTGCCAGGCGACCCGGGGCGACCCCGAGTGTCCCGGAGGCGATTACCAATGGTCGGTCGGAACCCGCCAGGACCTCGCCGAATATCTCGACGGCGCGGCGATCGGCGTCGGCGGCGCCCTGGAAGTCACCCGAGAACGCGACGTCGTGCTTGAACGCGAGGTGGATCACGCCATCGGACGCGTCAGCAGCAGCGCGCAGGCTGTCGAGGTCGTCGAGCGTGCCGCGCTGCACCTCCGCGCCGGCGGCCGTGAGAGCCTCGGCCGAGGCATCCGAGCGAGCGAGCCCGACGACCTGATGGCCGGCGCCGATCAGCTCGGGAACGACGGCGGAACCGATCCAGCCAGACGCGCCGGTGACAAAGATACGCATGAGAGAGACCTCCAATTATTCGACCGTCGCCGGCGCACGGTTCGCGCGAGATGACGGTTCGATGTCAGTTGCTGTCATCAGCGTAGCACGCATGACAGCGGCTGTCATCGCTACGATCGTGGAATGGGTCGATGGCAACCAGACGCGCGCGGCCGCCTCGCGGAGGCCGCGCTTGAGCTCTACGGCGAGCGCGGCTTCGAACAGACCACCGTGGCGGCGATCGCCGAGCGGGCCGGCCTGACGGAGCGAACGTTCTTCCGGCACTTCGCCGACAAGCGAGAGGTTCTGTTCGCGGGCGCAGACGCGCTGGCAGACCTGCTGGTCAGCACGGTCGCCGGCGTGCCCGACTCCGCGCCGCCGATCGACGCGGTGGCTGCGGCCCTCGAGGCAGCCGGCGGCCTCTTCCAGGAGCATCGCCAGGGTGTCCAGGTCCGCCAGGCCATCATTGCCGCCAACCCAGAGCTGCAGGAGCGCGAGCTGATCAAACTCGCGGCACTCGCCACGACCCTGGCCGACAGCCTGCGTCAGCGGGGCACCGAGGACCCGGCCGCGAGCCTGACCGCGGAGGCGGGGATCGCCGTCTTCAAGATCGCCTTCGAACGCTGGGTCGAGGACGTCGACCAGCAGGACCTGCGGCACCTCATCAGCGACTCGCTCGAGGAGCTCAAAGCTGTGACCGCCGGCGTCTGACCGCCGGGCGCGGATTCGCACCCCCGCGTGGGCGCGCCGCGAAAGTTTCTTGAAGGATTCAAGAGAATGAGGGAGACTGCCGGACCGTGCCGGCGATCCTCGACTACGAGCAGCTGCTGCGGGGCGCCGAGCTGCGCGTGACGCGGCCACGGGTCGCGGTGCTGGCGGCCGTCCACGAGAACCCGCACGCCGACACCGACTCGATCATCGGCGCCGTGCGCGAGGATTTCCGCGTCTCGCACCAGGCGGTCTATGACGTACTGCGGGCGCTGACCGATGCCGGGCTCGTGCGGCGGATCCAGCCGTCGCGGTCGGCGGCGCGCTACGAGCCGGCTACCCACGACAACCACCACCACATCGTCTGCCGCTCGTGCGGTGTGATCGCCGACGTCGACTGCGGGCTCGGCGCGGCTCCCTGCCTCACCCCCCTCGATGATCACGGCTACACGATCGACGAGGCCGAGGTGATCTACTGGGGCCTCTGCCCCAGCTGCAGCACCCCCGATTGAGCAAACCCCCGGTCCGGAAGGATTTTCGTGTCTGTTTCTGAGAAGCCTGATGCCGTAGTCGGCGAGATGAACGAGGAGGAGACCGGCGGCTGCCCGGTTCATGGACGCGCGCCCTACCCCGCCGAGGGCGGGACGAGCGGCGGCTGGTGGCCGGGACGGCTGAATCTGAAGCTCCTCGCGAAGGATCCGCCGGCGGCGAACCCGCTCGGCGAGGAGTTCGACTACGCGCAGGCGTTCCTCTCGCTCGACCTACCGGCGGTCAAGCGCGAGATCGAGGATGTGCTCACGACCTCCCAGGACTGGTGGCCCGCCGACTTCGGCCACTACGGACCGCTGATCATTCGCATGGCGTGGCACAGCGCGGGCACCTACCGGATCAGCGACGGCCGCGGCGGCGCGGGGACCGGCCAGCAACGCTTCGCGCCGCTCAACAGCTGGCCCGACAACGCCAACCTCGACAAGGCGCGGCGGCTGCTGTGGCCGGTCAAGCAGAAGTACGGGCGCAGCCTCTCGTGGGCCGACCTGATGATCCTCGCGGGCAACGTCGCGCTCGAATCGATGGGCCTCAAGACCTTCGGCTTCGCCGGCGGCCGCGTCGATGCCTGGGAGCCCGACGAGGACGTCTACTGGGGCCCCGAGAC